>ENA-UOOK01000008-UOOK01000008.1-fermentation-metagenome-genome-assembly--contig:-NODE-8-length-181696-cov-12.960169_pt1 | contig 181696 bp, 193 predicted proteins | sample MGYA00245777_ERZ724023 | MGnify/ENA primary metagenome ERZ724023 (study PRJEB28704, sample SAMN03018312) | fermentation metagenome | biome: anthropogenic terrestrial biome; feature: soil... | reverse complement strand
ATATTCTAAACGGGCTATAACTGCATCTTCAAGGGATACCATGATTATTCCTCTTCCTCCTCACCTTCCTTGGATTTGCGAATGAGGAGTTCTTCTACATGATCGTCAATTTCATCCTGGGTGAGTTTTCGGTATTGATGATTTTTTTCCTCAATTAAAGCTATTTCAACGCTTTCTTTGGTGGTTTTACCTTCAGTGGCCTCGTATATTGCATCCAGTGCCAGTTCCATGGATTCTGAAAGTTTCATATCTTCACTGAAGCTTTTTTCAAAGACTTCCATGGCTAGCGCCCTTCCAGCACCAATGGCAGTGGCTTTGTATTCAATTAAAGCGCCACTGGGGTCTGTTTCGAAAAGTCGGCTTCCATTATCATTTACTCCACCAATTATTAAGGCAGAACCGAAAGGTCGTACACCTCCATGTTGGGTGTACATCTGTTTCAAGTCACAAATCTTTTTGGCCAACATTTCCACTGGTATTGGTTCGTTGTAGGTGATCTTATTGATCTGGGATTCCATTCGTGCTTGTTCAACTAATTTTCTGGCATCAGCCACCAATCCTGAAGTGGCAGCCCCAATATGTTCATCAATCTGGAATATCTTTTCAATGGAAGTGGGTTCCACCAATTTGCTGCTGGGTCTTTTATCTACCACCAGCACAATTCCCTCGGATGATTTAACTCCTAATGAAGTTGTGCCTCTTTTAACAGCTTCTCTTGCATATTCAACTTGAAAAAGCCTTCCGTCTGGGCTGAAAATGGATATACCTTTATCATAACCTGCTGCTGGGAACGGTTGCATATCTTATACCTCTTTTAAATTTTTTGATAAAACAATGAATTTAAACAAAACATATGTTTAATTATCTTAAAACCATTTATACATTTTATTCATCTGCTGTCTTCAATTTAATAAAGTTTGTTATTGCTCCTTTGATGGTTCCGGAAATTCCCAGAGTTTGAAAAACAACTCTTTTTCCTTTAAATCTGGTTATTGTAGGGATAACAGCCCTAGCTGAGTTTATTTCGTCACGGTTACATCTGATGATTCCATTAACCCTATTATTTTCTGATAATGGATATTTCCAAAACTTCACAACCCATAAACCAAGTTTACTGGTGCCATAAGCCCCGTATAGATCTCCTGATGCCCCTAAAATTAGGGATATCACATCATCCCTTTCTAGGGGGATTTCTGAAATTGCTTGAAATGCCAAGTATCTCTTCTTTTCACGAAGATGAGTAGGTAAAATTTTCAATTTCATGATCCCGGATCTCCATTGTTAAATAAGCGAACTCCCGGAAGTATGATTTGTTTTCTAATTTTATTCCTGTTAATGATATCATGGGGAACGGATGATAAAGAATGAATAACTTCATCATTGGTCATTCCAAAACATGATGCCAAGGCTATAATATCTTGGGGATGACGAAGATCATAAACTGAATCTGCATCACTGGTAATTATGAGTGGAAATTTGTATTTACGTTGCAACTTCACTATTTGCCTAAACTGACTTAAAACACGATAGCGCTGGTTTGGACGGGTTAAAAGGAAATATTTTAAATTTATCTCTATTGAAACCTTATTTTCTGCAGCTTTTACTGCTAAAACATGGTTGATACCACCATCGTATCGGTTACGGTAGGGATGGCATAAAATATCGATCCGAGGTTCTTCAGTGGCTGCCCTATTAATTTTAAGGTCTCCTCCATGAACCAGTATCACATCAACCTTATCCCTATATTTTTGAACTTGTTTTTTAAGATCAGCAGGGTTTCTAGCTTGTATCTCCAGACCAACCTTGATCTGAAAAGGACAATCATGGTGAAGATTATTTTTAATACTTTGAACAGCTTTAATAATTGCAGATTTATCTTTATAATCCTTAGAGTTTAAAACCAGGGCTGTTCCATCATATCCTAATTTTTGGGCGTGTAATGCCATTTTCAGGCTTCCATGGATATGAAGATCAAAAAACATCCTCCGCACCAGCCATTATGTCTTAAATATTTTTTGTGCTACCCTAAGTGCCACTTCCTTCCGGGCAGGGTAGGCAGCTATTTTAAGTTTGATGTGGAGGGCATCACCATGCTCTACCAAGACTAAATCACCTAAATAGGCACGTTGTTTATCAAATCTAAGAAAAAGGTTTCCTCTCCCATCCATCCTGTTTTCAAGTTCTTTGGAAATCTTTTTTTTGGTTGAAGGTTTTAGTGATTGTAGTTTTTCCAAAAAATCTTTTATTTCTCTTTTTTGGTTTATCCTTCCATGGAGAATTATAACTGGATTCTTATGATAACCTTCTGTAATTTCCTTTTCAACTTGGGCACTGGGGATGAGAGTATGTATAGCCCCCCTAACCTTATCTTCGCTTTCTGTTCCATAAACAAAGGCCCGGTATGAGAGGTTATGAATCATTACCTTATTTTCTCCGACCCTTTACCTTTATTTCTAAGACCCCTATTTTTTTTACCTTCACTGGTCAAACCACGGAACGCACGCCCGGTTTGGTGGTTTTCACAAATCCAGTTAATTTTGGGATCGTTTTTTATAGCAGGATGGTTGGGGTCAACCAGAATAACTTCGAAGAATTTGAATTTTCCATCTTCCCATAGCCAGTAAGAATTTAAAACTTGTAAGTTGGGGTATCTGCGGGCAACCCTTTCTTCAGCTATGCGCTGGATGGATTTTTTTGGAGTTATTTTATTTATACCCATCCTTTTAGGCTTTCGACCAGCTGTGAATCGACTCTTTCTTCGCCCACCACGACGCACACGAGTTCGGACAATGATATATCCTTTTTTTGCCTTATAACCAAGTGAACGTGCCCTGTCTAGCCGGGTTGGCCTATCAATTCTCTTTATTACGCTTTCTGATCTCCATTGAGGAGCCCTTTCTTGCATTAATTCTTTTACGTATGATTCATCTGGATTTTTCCAAGCTTCTTTTATATAATTATACATTAATACACCTCTTTTTGTTCAGCTTTCGCCACATCCATGGGACTTGTGATCCCAAAAAAAGTAGGTCAAAACACACCATATTGGCGGTAACACAAATTTGGTCATATCTGTTTAAAAAGGTTTGGATTGAAATAAGTGTAAATTGACTGTACAATTGTAAAGTCATCAATTCCATCCACACTTGTTATGAATCTTACTATGATCACTTATTTAAAATTAGCTTTTGAATCCTGCTAATGTACAAGCGCGCCCATATGAAGGCTACTACCCCTCCTGAAATGTTACCAGCAACTATACCCCACCATACACCTTGCTGGCCTAAATTGAAGTGTATGGCAAGAAGGTAGGCAAATAAAGCTACAAATAGTAGTTGTCTGAGTATGGTTAGAATGAGGGAGGTAATTCCCTTTCCCACTCCCTGAAAAACTGAACTTGACATAATTCCTAGAGGTACAAATATGTAAAACACACACATCACTTGTAAAAAGGCAGCAATGGTGATAGCCAAGTAGGCAGTTTCTGGTGAATAGGCAAATATCTGGGCGATGTATGGTGCTAGTATAAATGTCATAACGCTAGTAATAGAGGCTACTGCTAAACCCACCTTCATAGAGTAGGTGTGGGCAATGCTCAAGTTTTGATATTCTCGTGCCCCAAATGCCACACCACTAACTGTAATCACAGCAGTTCCCACAGCAACCAATGGTATTATAGCCATCATCACCACCCTCCATCCTGCAGAATACACTGCCACAGCATCTGTTCCAGCAACTTGGACCAATATTATATTTAAAATGGAAACAACAACTGACATGACCAGGAACTCGGCACTGGCAGGTAATCCCACTTTAAGGATGGATCGGGTTACCTTTAAATCGGGTTTGAAGTACTTCCAGGATAGATTTACAAAGGTGTCCTTCTTTATAAAGAACCAGTATAGTAAAATCATTATAACCAGTGCCTGGGAGATGACAGTGGCCCATGCTGCTCCAGCAATTCCCCATCCAGCCATGTAGATGAGTATGGGATCCAGAACTATGTTCACCAGCGAGGAAATGATCATGGCATGCATGGTCCTCATGGTATCTCCTTCTGAACGCAGAACTCCGTAGGCTGCACCGGTAAATAGCATTAGTATGGTACCGGCAAAGGTTACCCTACCATATTCCATAGCCATTCCAATAGTTTCTCCTGCACCCAATGTTAAAAGGACTGGGTTCAAGAATATCTCCAGTAATGCTGTCAGAATCAATGAAATAACAATAGTGATAACCAGGCTGTGCATTGCAGAATTGTTCATCCCTTCTTGGTTTTTGGCACCTATGCAACGGGAGATTGCTGAGGTTGCACCCGCACCTATGCCATTGGATAAGCCAACCAGTATCATATAAAGAGGTGTTACAAATCCTACAGCTGCCAGGGCATTTCCACCCAATCCAGAGACCCATATGGCATCCACCAAGTTGTAGGCTGATGTCAGAATCATGGCTACAATGAGTGGACCTGATAATTTTATTATGGCTTTTTTAGGGTCACCAGTTATGAGGGTGACTCCTTCTGTTTTTTCTCCTAAATTCCCATCAGACGATTTTCCATCAGATCCAGCAGGTGATGATAAATCATTAACTTTCATTTTATCTTTCATTGACTCCTAAAACTAGATTTTTTAGATATTATATTCCGAGGATAAACAAAAAAATTATAGGATGATGTAATCTAATTTTATATTTTCTCACAATTTAATACTGTTTTAGATTTTTTTTTAAAGCTTTTTCAAAATCCATAATCTCATTTTTTTTTTTACATCTAAAAATCGTTATTTAGGGGAAACCTCCATTTAAAGAAAATATTTTCACATTTCATCTTGTTGGAGAATTACCCGGAATGACTCTGTAAACAAGAAAAATGACTAATCTAGATATGCTTTAAATCTTGAAAAAATGTGTTATCCCAGATTATCTATAAAGTTAATCCAAGTAAATAAATGTACTCTAAGTGCAATGCTGGAAATAAAGATATTGTTCTAGTTAAGTAAAAAATTCATTTTACAACTGAAATATCCTAATTAACATAATATTGTTCTAGTAATCACAAGATTTTGGGGAGATTTAATGGGTTATGGTTTTTAAAAGTTTATCGAACTTCTTTTCAGCCATTACTTCGTGTGTTAAGAATTTTCCATTATAAAAAACACTGAAAATCCCAAAAGGAGTTGGAAGGTCCTTTGCTTGCTTGAGACTTTCCACTTTGATTTTTTCTGATTTGATTCCATGCTTGATTGCGGTTTCAATCATCACATCCACATAATCTGCATTAAAAGGACACATATCCGAGTAAAAAAATGTTAATCCTTCTTTTCCAGGAATTTTTACTGTTTTTGCCTTTTCTGTGAAGTGAGGAGTGGGCGCATCTTCATTAAACTTTTTTACCAGCATTATAAAATAAGGAGGAGCATCATCACATATTTCAAACCCTTTTTTAAGGTAAAATCTCCTGTCAACAGTAAATGGAAGGATTTTAAGTCCGGTAACAGCTACCAATCCATTTTTTCCATGGTTTTTTGAGTCTTTTTCACATTCTTCCAGGAGTCTTCTTCCAAATCCCTTACCTTTATATCGGCCAGATGCCCATAAACATTGAATGAAGTTGTATCCCGGTGCTTCGATTGGGAACCAAGCATATTCAGCTGGTACGTATTCTATGAAAACTTTTCCTCTGAGGTCGAATTTTTTAAAGGTGTGACCTTCTGGAAATCTTTCCTTTAACCAGGATTTTTTGGTAGCGGCTCTTTTTTGATTTTTTTTATCATTTCCTAGGGCACAACAAATGTGTTCTGAGTCTATATTCTCATTACTAAGAGTTATTATATCAATTTCTTCAGGCATAGCTTGCCCCTCCTCTGATCAAGTTAATTTCTTAGAATTATAATAATTTCTGGCATTCAGGGCATATATATGATGATGAACCTAAAACATTGATTTTAACAATTTTAAAACCACATCGTCCGCATTTCATGTCCTTACTGTGCTGATTCATTTTTCTAACGTGTTTACCGTGTTGGCCGAATAAGTCTTGTTCAGTGGAACTTCCACCATCTTTCACTGCTAATTTAATTATTTTTAATATGTTTTCAAATAATTTCTTCTTTTTATTAGGTTTTAAGGATGATATCTTCGTTTTAGGATGAATACATGATTCATATAATATGTCATTGATGTAAGCATTGCCTAATCCTGAAATTTCACCTTGTAAATTTAAAACTCCCTTAATTCCCCTGTTTTTATACTGTGACAGCAACTTATCAAAATAAGAATAAGTGAATTCCTTATCTAAAGGTGTAAGTCCTATGTTCCCAGCATATTTATGTTCTTTTAACTGTTTTTCATCGGCAACCACTAAAAATGCGTAAAGTGATGATTGGAATGTTAAAGCAGTTCCTTCTTCAAATTTAAAAATAATATGATATTCAGATGGAATCTGGTCAATGTCAGTGCAGAAACGGAATTTCCCAATGATTTCACCCAATAAAAGAAACATTTCATTTTCAAATTTAACAAAAATCCACTTACCCCTACCTTCTACTGATTTTATAGGACTTGCTAAAATTTCATCCTTTCTTTTATCCAAGTTGCACATTCCCTGCTTAATAATATTATTACAACGCTCCCCCAAAATAATTTCATTGATAGTTTTACCTATTAAATGTGTTTCCATCTGTTTGGAAAGGTTTATAACTTCTGGTAATTCAAATCCCATGTAATTCCCCCTAATTTATTATCCAGAGAACTAAATCTAATGATAATCAAGAATATTTTTTCATTTTTTTAGTTTTTTTTAATTTAACTGGCACATAAAAATCAATTTCAGATTCAGGGTTGTCCATTCCATTAAATCGGTTCTTATCATAGGCCTGGACCATGAAGGGATGGGCTTCATCATAATCTGATCTGGGAAGCCAATGATCCCATATGTATTCACAAGCTTTAAACATGTCTTCTCCTTTAAAAGTGAATACTGCATATTTGGTTGTTGGTAATGCCTTGCAGAACATTTCTATAGGCATTTTTTCCATTTTTTTGGCCTCTATACCTACATACACATAAAATTTCCCGGTTTTCTTGTAATCATCTGGTTCGATGTGAACTTCGTATGCAAAGTTATTGACAGCTTCTTCTTGAAGGATATCGGCTTGAATTTGATATAATCTAAAAAAACGATTCCAAAGGATTCCGATTTCGTTTTCTACACTCCATTCATCACTTGAATGAAATGGATTACCATAATAAACACAACCAACCAATTTTAAAGTTTTTTCACCGGTTATTTCTATTTTTTGAGGTTTTGGTAGGTTGTGTTTGGATTTCATCTATATTTCTTCCTAGTTATTGTGTTGTTCTGCAAATGAAGATAAAATCATCTATTGTTAAATTGTTTAAGACATTTATTATATTTCTATTTTAACCTCCGGTGATAATATATAAATGAATTTTTTTTTTAATTGTCATTTAATCTAGTTCAACTACTTAATTCAGAGTCCATAACCACTTTTATAAAGGAAAATACTCTAATATTCTCCTTTCCATTCTGACCATAGGAAAGAAAGCCATTTTGGAAGCTTTGGATCCTTAACTCTGTCAAAAGCCGGGATGTATGGTTTTAAATCAATGATAGGTGTGCCATCAAACGCATCAATACCTGCAATTGTGATTTTCCCATTTTTTTCTTCAACATTCATGATTCGACAAGTTGTCATTGCCAGAGGGTTGGGACGATATTCTGCACGGGTAGAAAAAACACCAGTTGATTTATTGATAGCATATGGTGGTATAGTGCGTAAGGCTCCCCTATATTTATCCTTATCAACTTTATCTGCCCACCAGATGACAATTACATGACTGAAATCTTTAAGATGTTTTAATGCTGGCCGGTATTGCTCTGAAATTTCCAGGTATGCATGGGAATTCTGGTTTTTAACTCGTCCAATTTTGTAGATTTTATATGCTTCCTTTCCATCAGGGATTTCATAGAATTCCATACTTGAACAATAGTCCCCTGTAACCGAACTTTTAACCACTGGAAACTGTATTTCAGTTAGAAGTTCATTTTCAGGTACTTCTTCCGGGCTGTTAAGGTATGATTCCCTTGGAGCACCGATCATCTCATGACCTTCCTTCATAACGTGTTCCATCATCATCGCATAAGTAGATCCGATTTTTTGGTAAGTTCCTTTATGTAATGTGAATAATGCGTGGTGTTCAGGCATTATTTTGATTTTAACTCTTCCATCCGAATTTACTTTTCCTTCGAAAGGAATTCCGACAACATACTCCATTTTATCTGGTGAAACTTCCATAGGACTGGTGTAGTAAACTACAAATGGCGGTTCGATTATTTCTAATTCTTCCCTCATTACCCAACCAGTTAATTCTCCAATCAGTTTTCCCATATCTTCTACTGGCCCTACATGAGCTATGCTGGCCACTTGTTTTTCTTCAATTGTTTTTAATTCAATTACCATAATAGACCTCCTTTTTTTGTTGGATGGTTGAATAACACTCTGGAGGGCAACCCATATAAATTTATTTATTTCCGGAACAATATTCCATGAAAAAATGAATTTATCTTGATGAGTATTATGATAAAAAAAAATAAGAAAAAGGACCATCAAATGATTTAGAGGAAAAATTTTTATCTAACTAGAGAAAAAATCAATCTTATGGATAAAAAAAATGATCGAACCCCATCAAAAGAGTTTCTTTTAAATTCATTTGATGAAATTGTCCCTATTTTAATGGCAATTGGAAACCCAAATAGGTTTAAAATTCTAGTACTACTATTAGACGGGCCTTTAAACTTCCAAGCACTCCTGAATAACATGAATTTGAAAAAATCTGCCCTGGCAAATCATCTAACCAAACTTAAGGATAAGGGATTGATTAAAAAAATACAACATGGCACCTACTCCCTTACTGAAGATGGAAATAAGTATGTCATAGCAATTGAAAATACCCATAAAGAAAGTAAGAACTTGGAAATCAAAAGAGAAATACTTGAAAAACGAAAACAAATGACCATGTCATTTTTAGAACGAAAAGAATAAAATAAAAAAAAAATCATGAGTAAATTAATATTTTTAAATTAGGAAAGTGACTTATTCTATTTATTGAAAAAAAGAAAGGAAAAATTATTCTGTGAGATCATAAAGTATCTTCATGGCCTTGACAAACGGTGGGTTACCAGCTGTTAAAAAAACAACCCGTAATACATCAACAATTTCGTCCCGGGTAATATCAAATTCTTTCAATGCACTCATCATCTGCTTTTTCATTGCCCGGTCATCAGAGGCTGCAGCAGTTATTCCCACAGCAATTAACTTCTGAGTCCGGTAATCCAATACCTTCCCAGAATATGCTGCTTCATTTAGTTCAACAACAGCTTTAAAAATGTCAGGATAGTCCTTTCTAACATGTACCATTCCTTTACCGTAGAATACATCTTCTTTCATCTTTTTACCACCTAATATTATCCTTAACATCTATTTTTATATATATCAATCCATATATAATTTCCGAATAAAAAAAAATTTTAAAAAAATTAATCCTCTTTACTTTTTTTATTAAAAATGAATGATAATCTTTTAAAACTAGTAGTTAAATGAACTATAGGCTATTATAAGGGCCCTTTATCCGGATGCCCTTCCCTCATCCCCATACCTACCTCTTTTTCCAGAGATCCTGGTTTGAAGAACATTTTTATCAGATTTTGGGCGTGTTCCCTGGCACGGTTATCCGCCAAGAATTTTAGGTCTTTTTCATCTGCACCTTCGTCTTCATGGACAAAAACTTCCAGAATATGTGTGTTGGTCATTAGTTGCGCCATTATAAGTCCAGTTGATGCTTCATGGGCACAAGTTTTATCAATCTTTTCAGGTCCTGGCATTCCCAGAGCCATTACCACTTCACAGCCTTCTTCTTCAATAAGCTTTTTACAAGCCACTGGAAGGTCTTTTACTCCAGGAACGGTCCTTCTGATTATTTTGTTATTGCCCACATTTTGTTTAATCTCATCAATGGCAGCAGAGGCCATGTCGTAACGGGCAAAGGTAGTGTCGCAGATTCCAATTTTCATGTTATCACACTTACTAATTTAAAGGTAACTTTATCATCTTTGTATATTTTATGTCTGTTCTGGTTTTATATGAATATTTTGTAAAAATAGCCATTATATATAATTAGATTCTTACAATAGTGAAAAAAAACTATTTTAATAAAATTTATTAATAATAAAAAAGGAAAATATGATAAATTGTTCTTTAAAGAAGTAGGAGGGAATCATTTGAAAAAATATATGATTTTAGCACTGTTTATTTGTGTTATAATAGCGGTTTCGGGATGTACCCTTAATGGTTGGGGATCTGGAAATGTGATTAATGAAACTAAAAATGTGAAAGGAGTTAAACAAGTCTCTCTGGAAGGATTTGGAAACATTGTATTGCAACAGGGAAATCAGGAATCCCTACGTATTGAAGCTGAAGACAATATTATGCCTCACATCCAGAGCAAAGTGGACGGTGACAAACTTACCATCACTTATGACACCAACACTCCCACACCTACTAAGGATGTTACATACTACCTAACAGTCAAGGACTTAAATTCAATTAGTATTTCTGGTGCAGGAAAAATACAATCCAACAATTTCAAAACAAACACCCTTGATATTATACTGACTGGAGCTGGAGAGGGGAATTTGAATGGTTTGAATGTAAAAAAATTAACAGTGAACATGTCTGGAGCAGGAAAACTAATTTTATCAGGTAAAGCCACTGAACAGACTGTCACCATATCTGGAGCTGGCGATTACCAGGCAAGGGAATTAGAAAGCAAAACTGCAACCATTACCATTGGAGGAGCTGGTAGCAGCATAGTTAACGTTACCGATCTGCTAAATGCAGTCATAAGTGGAGTAGGTGACATAGAATATACAGGCAATCCAAAAGTAAATAAACAAATCAGTGGTACTGGCAATATTCAGAAAATAACGTCATGAAAAGAAGACACAAACATTTTTTTTTAGAAAAATTCCAAAAAAAGGGATAGAAAGTGATTGATGGATTGTGAAATTATATCTACAATCCAAATGATTTCTTTAAAAGTTCCACATTAACGGAACCTGCACGGAACAATTTACCGGTGGTTAAATCGTTAATAACCACCTCTGCAGGTGCAAACATTCCCTTATCTATCTGGTAGAAATCAAAATTCGCTTCTTTAAATACATCATAAAATGGCTTTCCATATCCATCTGCAGCTGAAGAGGGTAATTTCTCAGCCAATGATTTTATATCATCCCTGGTTTCGGATTCTAAATAATAATAAGTCCTTCCACCAAATAAAACAGCATCATTAGTTTTACCCATTGCTTTTAGCCCATCCGGATCCACAGGAGCTATGGGGGCTATTCCTGCAGCATGTTTAACCTTGTTAACATCGAAGTGAAGTGCTTCTAACATTTTATATGTTCCGTTTTCAACAACTCTGCCAGCGATCTGTATTGAACCTACCAGGGAGGATGTTGGAGCTACTAGAACATAAACATTCTCGGGTTGAACTTTGCACTCCTGGGCAATGTAATCGGTAACATCTTCTCCGGGGAGTTGGTCAGCCTCTAAGGTTAAAATAGCAAGATCAGCTTCGTCCATGTAACCAATTTCTTCATAAGTTTCTTCAGGTTTTAGGGCTAAAGCCCTGGCGGGGCCAGAGCCAAGTGCGAAAAAGTCACCAACACTTACGGACCATCCTGCTTTCTGTGATCCTAATGTTGAAATTGCTGGTTGGTGTGTTTTTATCTTAACTGAAGGCAGGGCAAAGCTTTCAGATAAATCTCCGGGAATGGATATTCCCACTTCAGCCAAGCCACCAAGACAAACTTTGGTGTAGAGTTCACCTGCTTTGAAACTTCCAGTGACATTAACTCCGGCATCAATAACAGTGGACCCATTTTTCAGCTTATGAACTGCAATATTAAGGCCTTCTGCATCCGCGATCATTAAATCTATTGTTTTTTTAGCTTCTAAATTGACACTTACCATCTGATCATCTCCCATGAATGTGAGTTAACATGGCGTTCAATGAATAATACCACTATATTATCCATTGCCCAATATTTCTATTTAATTCTTTTAATTCCTCGGGATTTTTAAGTTTTTTTTTATTTGTTAATACCAAAGAAGTTTTCAATAGGGTTTATTCCCCTGGCTTCCTCAAAATTAACCTCATATATATGGGCACTTATGGAATGTATGGTAAGAGTGCCCACTTCCACCCCTACCTCCTGAGCAACGTACTGGGAAAGTCGGGTTAGGCCAACAGCGTTGGGGAACCAAGCCCCATATATATCATGGGAACGCCAGAGACCTGTGGTGTGAAGTTTAGAATTTCTGATCTTGAAATCCACTAATATCATGCATGGTACTTCTTCCTCTTTGGTGTCGGTCGGAGGATCCCATGTTACTGATGTAGCTCTTCTAGATTCATGACAATTTTTAAGGCGTCTAATGGCTTCGGCTATCTGGTCTATGTTTTGAAAATGTTTCCGGAGGCGGTTTCCATAGGTGTATACAAATCCCTTCCTATCATTACTTAGGAATTGTTCTGCATATATCTCCAGTTTTTCACCACTCCAAAAGTAACCCGGAGGAATATCCAGTTTAAGTGGGTTATCCACAGAAACTAAAGTATTGCGAAGTTCAATAGTTTTTGAACCCCTTTCATCTTTAATTTCAGAACCTTCCTTAATGATTTTTTTAACGAGTCTCTCCCATCCATTTTTTATTGTAGGGGCTTCAATTAGGATAGCCATTTTACTGCCTCTGTCATGTTTTTAAGTTTTTGAAAAGCCACCTTCCGAGGTAGCATACGCATTCCACAGTCTGGGTCTACGATCATGTTTTCTATTCCAATGAGTTCTATTCCTTTTTGGAGATGTTCAAAAATTCCCTCAGGACTTTCCACTTTCTCGGTTTTGGTGTCTACTGATCCAAAACCAATTATCTTTTTAAGATCAGTGGTTTCCAGAACTTCGAGATTTTTCGAGATTCCCATAAATTCACAGTCAATAATATCCACTGGAAATTTCATTAATTTTCCAAAAATTGAAGTCACATCTCCACACACATGCATAGCCAGGGGGATTTTAAGACCATTGACTGTGATTTTAATGGCCTCAAGAGCATTTGAAATGTCAGCCATTCCTGTGGAAAGGTAAGGTTCATCAATTTGTATTATGGATGCACCAGCCCCTTCCAAAAATTTAGCCTCTTTATTTAGAGCATGTGCCATGTCAACGATTGCTTTATCTCTATTTTCAAGATCATAGAATCCCTCCATACGTGAAGATAAAATAAGGGTAGTGGGACCTGTTATGACCCCTTTAACTCCGTTAACATCTTTTTTAACGTTTTTACCATCGATGATCTTTGTACCAGACTTAAAATTGTTGGACATGTTTTTTGCAGTTTTAAGTGCTATTTTAAGATCATCTGCACCAATAGAGTAATTAGGGGGAAGTATTTTCCCCTTTATTTTGGAAGTTCCCTCCTCCCAAGCCATTCCTGGTATTTGGCTGGAGAAAATTTCAATCATATCCCCGCGAACTTGTCCAGTGGAGATTATGTTAATTCCTGCTAGTATCTGCTCCTTTACTGCAAATTTTACTGCCGCTTGATAAGGGTCGTAACTACCTAAAAAAGATGAAATTTTTGAACCTAATGATGTTGGTTTACGGGGTTGGGATGGGTAACTTCCAACTACAGTCGTTAACATGACAAACCTCTTTTAATTCCTTTTTTATGGCTCTTTCATGTAATCATATTATTATTTGTAATTATCTGAATATGGTTTTCCAATATATATAAAATCAAGTGGATGGGCAGTTTTTTGTCACCTTCTTTTTATTAATCTAAAAACATAAAATAATTTGGGTAAAGAATTGATATTAATTATGTGAAAGATTTTTGGAGGGAATTGTTCATGGAATTTACAGATTGTGTGAAATTTGCCAATGCGAATCCTGTTGCCTGGTTAGCTACCGTTGATGGAGACCAGCCCCGTGTAAGGGGTATGGGAATGTGGTACGCTGATGAAACTGGTTTTTACTTCCAAACAGCTACCATGAAAGATTTGGTAAGGCAACTTCATGAAAATAGTAATGTGGAGTTTGCTTTTTTTAAACCTGAAGAAATGGTTGGAACTATGTTAAGAGTTTCTGGTGAGATTGAATTTCTGGATGATGTGGAAATTAAAAAGAAAGTTTTATCAGATAGACCCTTTTTATCTGAATTAGGCCTTACTGCTGAAAGTCCAGAACTGGTCATCTTCCGTGTTTCAAAAGGTGAAGCCCATTTTTGGGATTGGGAAAGTAATTTAAAGCCAAAAAATATTATAAAATTTGGATCTGGCAGGAAATGATGTAATTATAATAAATATCAAGAATAATATAGTTTTATTTATCTGTATTTCTTGGATTAAAAAAAATTTAAAAAAAAAATGTGAATTGATTAATCTATCCCAACAGCCCTTATCTTCTCTCTTTCTTCAGGGGGTACGGGTATTTCCACTGTTGCTGATCCATAGCATGGTTTGGTGTAAGGTAGCATTATGGTGCCCTTCTCCTCATTTATACCTATTGGTACTGGGGGTATCCCGATAATGCGAGCCCCTACTATTTTTTCTCCAGGTTTGACATGAACCACTTCTGGAGCGTTTTCTTCAATAAATTTGGCACAATCCTTGAATCCGGTTCGGGTCATGTGAATTTCGTAGTCTTCAGACTCACGGAGGTAAGTTTCAAGGCAAAACATTAATTATCCTCCTCAACTTTTTCTTTCACAGTAACATCTTCTTTTGTGAGTTTATCCAGTGCTCTGTCCAGTCGTACCCTTAAAGGTGTGGGATTATGGTAAGCTCTGGCTGAAACGATATCGGCATTGGTGTTTTCTATAACTGAATTCCCATAGTACTCCAGTTTTTCAGAGTCCCTGTGGAAAACCAATGCTAGACTTTTAGTATTGAGTATGTGATAAAATGTCACAAAATAACTAACTGCGGCATCTTTATGCACAAATCCTAAAAGTAAATCATAATCACCCTCTTCAAGCTCATCTAGACAGGTTTCTATGTCAATCTTATTTTTGATATAGTGTTCCTCAGGATCTGATACTTCCAGTAGTTTTTTTGCCGATGGTGTGCTGGCCACATCAACCTTATAGCCCATGCCTGTCAATTTATTAGTTGCATATACTGCCAATGGTGTTTGAGATGGTGATTCCGGACATCCTAATAATATAATAGCTTTTTTCACAAATATCCCCCATTAAGTTTATAATATCATTCGTTTCAATATGTAAAACTATTTTTTTAATACAACCACATGCCCAAATATCAGAGCACCTAGTATAATAAAGGTGAGAAGGGCAGTACCATTTATAGAACGATTCATCAAGAATAGTCCCATGATTGCTTGAGAAATAAAAGCAGTTAAAGATCCTATTAGCAGAGCTTCCCTACCTAAACAACTCTTATCTCCTTTTTCTCTCTTTTTACGGTATTTTTTGAGTAGTGTAAACCCTAAATACATTATAAAAATGCACCATAACAGTAAGAAGATTAAAAATAGGTATCCGAAGTCGAATGCCATGCCAAATATTCCAGGCAACATGTAATCAATAACATCCTTCTTGGTTACTAATACTCCATAAAAAATTGGGAAGGGTAAACTGAAAAAAGTTACCAATGCCATTGGCAGGGAGATGTATCCATCGGATCCTCCATGACAGGCACCTTGCCAATAACAAGACCCTAATTTATGTCCAGTAAGGGTTGCATTTTGAATTACCATTTTGATGCTGGGCACTGAAAAATTTTCAATACGTGAAATTCTGAGTAAAGGACTGAATATGCTCATATCTAAAAACCTTGAAAGGAATTCCAAAGATCCGAAACCTATTATAGCCGCAACAATCACAAGAACTATTTTTTTAACTGTAAACACTGATTTCTGGCGGAATGATTTGGATATGATGAAAAATCCTATGAAAAGTCCAAGGAACCATAATAAGAGGAATGATCGGTGCATTAAACCTCCAGCTATGGTTATGAAAACTATAATACCATACATGAATATTTTTAGACTTCTAGTGTTAATTCCAGACTCTTTCATGATAGGTAGAGCTGCCATGATGGTTACAACAGCTAATAGGGCTAGTGGTCCGTAAGGATGGGTGAATTCGGAGTGTGTTAATCCGGGGATGAATAAAAATATTGCATCAACTCCGAACATCAACGCAAATCCTGCTGAAACGATCATAGCCACTAACAGAACAACGTTCAAAGTTAGAGGACCCAAGTTCAACAAAAAGAAAATCGCTATTTGGATTATTACTGCAATTTCAATAATGTACTGCAGGTGATTCTGAGCAATTAAAGCCATTTATATTGATCCTCCAATTTGGATTTTATTAATGCAAAATTCAAATTATAAGAACATTTTAAATCCATAAAAAGCATTTTAAAAGTTTACAATTTTTACTTTTCACATTTTATTTAATTTTAGATGAATTAATAAGTAATCCGTTCAGTAAATGAGGTAAAGGTATTTCTATGTTTTATATATTTTTTAGAATACCTCTTTAAAAGCTTTGTGAAATTTTGATCAAATCCTAAGATTAAGTAGATAAAGATGCAACTTCGCCCAATCTCACGCATCATTAACTTTAAATACAACAAAATATAAGTGCTATAAAGGGCTGGTAGCTCAGGTTGGTAGAGCGTCGCCTTGGCATGGCGGAGGCCCCGGGTTCAAATCCCGGCCAGTCCATTATTAAATTACTGTTTTTTCCAATTAATTCCTATATAATTCCATAATACCATATTTTCAAAGAAAATAATATTTGGAAAATAATTATACAAGTAATGGTAAACAATCAATAATTTATTGAAATATTAAATTAAAAACTTTTTTACCGATTAACAGCGTCGTAGATATTTTCAATAATAATCTTGAACAGATCATCAGTTACGAGTTCTTTGACGTGGCGATCATCCTTGAGTAATTCTTTAGCCATCTGAATTATTTCTTCAGAATTGGTTGACCTTTTCATTAGCCCTTTTTCAATGTAATAAGCATCAACTGATAGTAACTTACCAGGATAACATGATATGACCGGAGTTCCTAAAAGGGCTGCTTCCCGGTTCATGGTACCCCCTGCACCAATAACTAAGTCACAAGCCTTCATGAGACTGAATGTATCCACAGGGGGTTTTATTAACGTGACCTGATCATCATCTTCGAAAATCTGTTGCTGTTCCCGGAAACGCGGAATCACCAATATATTTGCCTGATCTTCCAGGGCCTCGACAATAGGAGATAATACAGTTGTCCGGCAATCAGCATCAAGATAAGAAGCTAAAGACGGTTCTGGTCGCATGAGAATGGTTTTTTCCTTTTTAAGATCTAATTTGAGATCCTCAAATATGTGGGGATTGTACTGGAAATCCTCTAGATGAGTAATCTCTGATGTACCATTGTAAGGCAGTAAATAATCAGGTTCTGCACCACATTTGACAACACTTTCTGGTTTAATAACATTTGGAAGAATGATACGATTACAAAGAGGCAGTGTGAGTTTATTTGCAGCTATAGCATGTTCATTATCCAGAATATATACACTGGGAATATTAAGACCATATGAGATTCGAGGTAGTTCAATTGAATGCTTAGATACGGCCACATCTGGTTTTTCACGGCTTATAATCTGGGAAAGCTCATAAGCCCTCTGAGTGCTGCGGATAAGTTTCTCCTCAAGGCTCACTCCATGCCATCCGACCAAATTATAGTTGATTTTGAATAGATCAAGTAGTCTATGCACATCCCCAAATCTGCGAGTAGTTATGAAAACTTCTTCACCCTCATTTTCCAGATAGCTGATTATGCTCTTAAAAAACCTTACATGGGGAGCGTTAACTATGTCAATCCATATCTTCAACTAATCACCAAGTGATTTATTGCATAACTATAATTATATCCTTTTTTTTAAAATTATAAATTTGATCTACAATGATTTAGTTTTCAATCGAAGGGTTTTTTTTCTTTGATTTTAAAATAAACATTATTTTTTTAAATTAATGTCCACTAATATACAGATCAATGGCTTTTATGACTTCATCAAAACCAAGTCCAGTTTTAAGACTGGTTTTAATGACTTGAATTTCAGGATTGATGTGTTTGACATCATTAACCATTTTATCTGAATCAACTCCCACTGCACTTGCAAGGTCTACCTTGTTTATGACCACCAAGTCGGAGTCTTGGAAGATCAGTGGATGTTTTTCCACAGTATCATCTCCTTCAGTGACACTGATAACCGCCATACGCATATGGCTTCCTAAGTCAAAGTCCACTGGACAGATCAAGTTGCCCACATTTTCAATGAATAGAATATCAATTTCTTCCAAGGGCATGTCGTGTAAAGCGTGTTCTACCAAGTGTGCATCTAAATGGCATTCTTTACCTGTGTTCAATCCCACCACTGGCACGTTATGTTTTTCAAATCTTCCGGCATCATATTTGCTGATGACATCACCAGCGATAACACCAATTTTATAGTTCATGGCATCAATTAAGGCTTCAATAAGGGACGTTTTCCCTGAACCTATAGCTCCCACTACATCAACTGAAAAAACTTGGTCTTTGTCTAAGATTTTCTGATTTTTACGGGCCAGTTTACGATTGGCAACCATTATATCATGTTGAACTTCTACATCTGCAATTTTATGCATCCTCATCACTCTTTTCAATTTTAATATTTTTCACACTACATTCCTTTCCAGTTAGGGTTTCCACATCCCGCCCCCCACACTGAGGACATAATACTATGGCTAGATAATGATCAGAACCATCTGTATTAGCCAATCCAGTGTATTGACACTTTCGACAATTTATCTCCACCGGCACGTCTTCAATAATGATTTTAGCATTTTCTAGGAGTGTGCCCTCCGCTAAAACATCCAATAGGAATTTTAATTGCTCAGGATTGAGCATAGTCAGCATGCCAATTTCTATTGTAACTTCTAATATTTCTTCAGCGTTATTTTTCTCTGCAGCATCCATTATTGTGTCAACAATGGCTTGGGCCATGGATAATTCGTGCATTAAGCTACCTCTCTTGAGCTGTATTTAACCTATGTTATGGGAAGCTTATTAATAAAGTTAACAAATAATAAAAAGTGAAAGTAAAAAACTGGCAGCTTCTTCCACCATCATTAATTGTCCTGGAAGTTGTAAAAAAGCCAATGATATCTTTAGTAACATTTTAATTAATTATATGGTGATTTTAATGATAATAGGAGGATCTTCTTCCCAAAAACTCGCAGCTAATATTGCCAGACAGATGGATGACACACTTTGTCCCCTGGAAAGTAGAAAATTTCCTGATGGAGAACGCTACATTAGGATAAATGGTGATGTTGATGAGGAAGTGGTGGTGGTACAATCCACAGGTTATCCCCAGGATGAAAATCTAATGGAACTGTTTTTAATCTTGAAAACAATCCGTAGGATGGGTGTTAAAAAGATCAGAACTGTAATACCCTATTTTGGTTACGGTAGGCAGGAAAAAAGTTTTAATCATGGAGAAGCCATTTCTGCAGAGGTTGTATCTCATTTAATACAACAATCAGGGGCTAGTGAAGTGTACAGTATCAATCTTCATGAAGAGAGTATATGTAATCTTTTTAAGATTCCAGCACATAATTTGTCTGCTATGCCCTCCATTGCCAGTTTTATAGAAAATAATATTGATGATCCCCTAATTTTAGCTCCGGATAAAGGTGCTCTGGGTTTTGCACAGGAAATATCAGAGAAGTTAAACTGCGAATCTGATTATCTTGAGAAAATACGCTTATCTCCAGACAATGTGCAGACGAAAACGAAAAATCTTGATGTAGATGGTAGGGATGTGGTTATTATTGATGATATTATCAGCACTGGAGGAACCATTGTCAACGCTTGTAGTATTCTGAAGAAACTAGGTGCTAATCAGATTATGGTAAGTTGTGTGCATCCAGTGTTGGTTGAGGACGCACTATTAAAGATTTATGCAGCAGGAGCAGACGATGTGGTAGGTACTGACACCCTTAAGTCAGAAGTAAGTGCAGTTTCAGTGGCTAGTTTAGTTGCTGATGCCTTAAAAAAAGGTTAACTTTGAATAACCTGATATGCACCCAGATAATATAATTTAATAGAAATCTTAAAAAAAAATAATCAGTGGTCTTATCACCGCACATATGACTGGTAGAGATTATATGGATGGTACAGTTAATTGTGGGATGATAAACCTGTTTAGGGGTGTTATCTTAGGCAGTATTCTGTTGGGAGCATTCCCTGCAATTATTGGTGGATTTACCTTAGGATCCATTGTTGGCCTTATATTATGAATCATTGGTGGAAGTATTGAAATTATCATTAAATAAATGACTTAGTAAATGGATAGGGGGAATATGATGGTAAACTGGACTGCGGTGGCTATTGGTTTTGTGGTGACAATTGTCTTAGAAATAGTTGGTCTTCTTTTCAAATCAGTAGATATAGCAGTGGCAACATTTATAAGCATTTTTGCACCTGTAATAGGTGGTTTGATTGCATCATACTGGGCCGGAGGCACGTTTAAAGATGGAGCTATTACTGGAGGCCTTGCAGGAGGTTTGGGCTCACTTTTAGCCGCTATAGTTTCAACTCCAGGAAGTTTAATCCTCCTTGTTGAAAATTCTATTATCAGCTTTGTTTTGAGTGCGATAGCAGGAATTATTGGTGGTTTAATCGGAGTTTTATCTAAAGGTAATCGCAAATAAAAAGAAGAAAGTCTGAAAAAAGAACTTCTTGAGTAAAAATAAGTTTATTGCTGGGTAAAACTATGAATTAATATGATTCTGTGAATAAACACGTTATTGATGAAGTTAATACATGAAAGACCATTTTTTTTCATCGTATACCATGAACAGACAATCACAATATTGTAACTAAATAATTAAATAAAAAAAAAGATTTTTTCAGATTTTACATCTTTTTATGGGCTGGTTCCAGATTTACTCTCAATCCTTTTATTCCTTTTCTTTTGAGGGCTTCACTTATTTCCAATGCATTTTTTGCAGGTAACTCAACGAAAGAAAACTTGTCCAGAACATCAATACGACCTATGCTGGTAGAATCAAGCCCTGAAACTTCCCTAATAGCTTTTACTATGTCTTTTGCTTTTATTTTTTGTTTTCTACCCACGTTTATGAAAAATCGGACCATTCCTGGCTGAGCACCAGTGTCTTTGAAGTTGGAACCTGCTATTTGGAGTGCATCATCTTTAGAACCATTGTATAATTTAATTAGAGCAGCGGCAATTTCTAATGAACTGTAGTCTTCTTCCATTAATCTTTCAACCAGATGAATTTCCTTTTGTAAATCACTGGTATTCATTTCTTTTTTCAACTGCTCCATGAAAAGGTCTCTTTTAACTTCTTCAACTTCATTGAGAGAGGGGATTTTATTTTGTTCTATTCTGACCTTGGTGTACCTCTGAATAGCCCTTAACTGGTATATTTCCTTTCCGGAGACAAAAGTGAAGGCTTGTCCAGTTTTACCAGCGCGGCCAGTCCTACCTATCCGATGAACGTAATATTCTTCATTGTTTGGGACATCATAATTGAACACTGCTTCTACATCATCCACATCTATTCCTCGGGCTGCGACATCAGTAGCAACCAAAATTTCAATTTGTCCCTTTCTGAACTTAGCCATAACCCGGTCACGTTGATTCTGACTCATATCACCATGAAGTCCATCTGCAAAGTATCCTCTAGTTTGTAAGTGGTTTACGAGACGATCAACCCTTCTTTTAGTATTGCAGAACACAAGTGCAAGTTTTAAATTGTGCATGTCTATAAGGCGAGTTAATAGGTCTAACTTCATTTGTTCCCTAACTTCGAAGTATAGTTGACGTATTTCAGGAACTGTAAGTTCCTGATGGGTTACTTTCAGCATTTCGGGATTGTTCTGGTATTTCCGAGTTAACCCCAATATTATTGGAGACATTGTAGCAGAAAACAGTAGCATCTGCCTCTGATCTGGTATTTTTCCCAGGACAAATTCTATATCATCTCTGAAACCCATGTCCAACATTTCATCGGCTTCATCTAAGATAATCATCTTCACTTGATCCATCTTGAGAGTTCGTCGGTGAATATGGTCCATTACCCGTCCAGGAGTGCCGATAATGATCTGCACTCCCCTTTTCAGTGCTTTGATCTGTCTTTCGATTGGTTGCCCACCATAAACTGGTAACACTGATGTTTTTTTATATTTAGATAATTTTTTGATTTCTTCTGCTACTTGAATGGCAAGTTCTCTGGTGGGGCAAAGAATAACTGCCTGAACACCCCTATTAGATGAGTCAAGCCTCTCTAAAACTGGTATACCAAATGCAGCTGTTTTTCCAGTTCCTGTTTGTGCTTGTCCAATAACATCCTTCCCTTCTAATATAGGTGGTAAGGCAAGTGATTGAATTGGTGTTGCTTCTTCAAATCCCATATCTTTAATGGCATGTTTCATTTCACGAGATAATTTTAAATCTTCAAATAATAAACTTTCCATGGTATCTTCCTTATTTTCAATTAAAACTATGAACTAATTCGTATAGATAATTAGTAAGTAAAATCAGGCCTAATCCAATTATAACGCTAAGAATAGAATTCTAAAAAATAGCAGAGATAATCAAGAATCCAAGTTTACTTATTTTCTATTAATATTGTAAGTAGTTCAAGACTTTTAAAGTAATGGTTTAAAAAGTTAATTCATCATTTAAAAAAAAATGAAAAATCGCCCATCGGACTATGAAAAAAAATTGATTATATCATGAAAAATAAAGAAAAATGAAATAACCCGAAAAAATTAATGGGTTGCAGGTTTTTGTAATATTCCCTTTGGCATGATGTCTGTGATCTTCTGCATCTTATCTAAAAGACTTTTTTTACCCTTTCCAACAAGTGCGTGTTCTAGAACATCACTCAAAGTCTCTACCGGCACAATCTCAATCATCTTACGATAATGATCCTCAATTAAGACATCATCCATATTTGATTTGGGTATTAAGACTTTGCGTATTCCTGACTCCGCTGCTGCTTCAATCTTTCCGGTGACTCCACCCACAGGAAGCACATCTCCTCGAATGCTTAAAGAACCAGTTAAAGCCACAGATTGATCGACAGGTATGTTTTCCAGAGCGGATACCACTGCAGTCGCTACAGATACACTGGCACTGTCTCCTTCAACACCTTCGTATGATTGCATGAACTGAATGTGTATGTCGTAATTGGATATGTCGGTTCCAGTATGTTTTTTAATTAGTGCACTCACATTCTGAACTGCCTCTTTAGCAATTTCTCCCAGTTTTCCGGTTGCAATTATTTTACCTTCATCTTTACTCTGGGCTGGTGCTGCTTCGGCTGCAATTGGCATTATAATACCGCTACGATCACCAATAATAGCTAGTCCGTTAACTTTTCCAACTTCGCCACCTTCAGATTTGAAGACCCGGTAACGTTTTTTCTGAACTATGTAACGGTCTGCTATTTGTTGTTCTAAGGTTCTGGCGAGTTTTTTAGCGTTTAGGACATGTTCGACTGTAACTTCATCAGCTTTTTCACCTTTTGCAATGTCACCAGCTGCTCGTACCAAACCACCGAGATCCCTTAATTTAAGGGTTAATGACTCTTTTTTACCAGCTCTACGCTGAGCTTCGTGTATGATCTCACCAACGGCTTCACTGCTGAAGTGAGGTATGCGGCCGTCTTTTTTAACTTCTTGAGCCACAAATTGTACCAATTTGTCCCGGTTTTCAGGAGTGTCTTTCATGGTGTCTTTCATGTAAACTTCGTAACCATAACCTCTTATCCTACTTCGAAGTGCAATGTGCATTCCCTCAAGGACGTGTAAGTTTCCGGAAGCTACTAAGACGAAATCACAAGGAACTTCCTGAGAGCGAACCATAGCTCCACTGCTGGTTTCACTTTGACCAGTTATCTGATATTTCTTCTCCTGCATAGCTGTTAAAAGTTCTTGTTGGGTTTTCATCTTCAAAGACCCAACTTCGTCAATATAAAGAACTCCTTTATTGGCTCGGTGAATCATACCAGGTTCAACCCGTTCGTGTGCTGGGGTTCCAAGCCCACCAGACTGGTAAGGGTCGTGTCTAACATCACCTAACAGAGCCCCTGCATGAGCACCAGTAGCATCGATAAATGGAGCCATATTCTTCCTGTCGTTGTTAATTAGAAGTTTAGGAATCATTACCGTACTGCGGGGTTTCATTTGCATTAGAACCAGTAAGACTATTCCTGCAGCAATGATAGCGGCCAAGTATTGTTTCATCACAAAACCAATTATCAGTATCAGGCTGATTATGGCAATCATAAACATGTTCTTACGTTCTTCTTGCCCTTTAGCCTTGATTTTGTAGTTAGTTACAACATTTTTTCCTTCTCCAGCAGGCATCACTCCAATGAGTGGATTGTGATTGTCTTCCATATTGGGGTACACTAATATGTCCTGGAGTTCTTCTGGGGGAAGTAATTCAGCCATTCCCTTGGCCAGCATTGATTTTCCAACACCAGGCTCTCCAATTAAAAGAACGTTACGGCGTTGTTTAGCTGCTTTTTTAACAGTTTCTACTGCTTCTTTTTGACCAATTATCTGATCAATTATTTTATCTGGAACTTCAATATCTCCTGAAGTTTTAAAACTGCGAATTTTAAGTGTTCCACTGGGGGAAACCTCAGAATTTGGGTTATTAATTGCCATAGGCTTATTTAACCTCCATAATTATCGATTTATTAAAAATCAACGTGTTTTTATAATAGAATATACTCTAATTACTATGGTAAAACATGTATATGAACATTTGCTTTAGAATTTATTCATTTCCCAATAAATAATGTGAAAAGTAGTGTTGATATAATTTTTTTTATAATAATAGATTTTAAGTAATTAGATGCTTATTATGTATAGCTGTACAATTCTTATTTATAAACTTAGTTTAAATATTCGTGAATGAATTAATATTGTGAATCTCTAGGAAAATGTGAAAAAATGGTGCCTTCAGAGAAAACAAAATGCATCATGATCCAGGGAACTGCTTCCAATGCCGGGAAAAGTGTTTTAGTAGCTGCACTGTGTCGGATGTTCTCCCAAAGAGGATTTCGGGTTGCTCCCTTCAAATCTCAAAATATGTCTCTCAACTCGTTCACTACCCAGGAAAACAGGGAGATCGCCATAGCACAAGTGCTTCAGGCTGAAGCTGCCGGAGTAGAACCCCATCATCATATGAATCCTGTTCTCCTCAAACCTAAAGAAGACTTCACTTCGCAAGTAATAGTGCATGGAAAACCTGCTGGAGATATGAATTTTTATCATTATCAACATAATTTCCGGGAAAATGCACTTAATGCCATAAAGAAATCTTTAGATGCTCTAAAAGAAGATTATGACATTATTGTTATGGAAGGAGCTGGATCGCCTGCTGAGATAAACATGTTGGATGTGGATCTAGCCAACATGCAGATCGCACGTTTAGCTGATGCTGACGTGCTTTTAGTGGCTGACATTGACAAAGGTGGTGTTTTTGCCTCCATTGCGGGCACTTTTCAGTTATTACCCCCAATAGACAGGCGAAGGATTAAAGGTGTCATTATAAATAAATTCCGAGGCAATCTTGATATTTTAATGCCTGGAATCCGTCAGATTGAAAAAATCGTAGGAGTGCCAGTGTTAGGTGTTTTACCATATGACCCTGGTCTGAAGCTTCCTGAAGAAGATTCAGCTTCACTGTCCGAACGTAAATATCGTAGTAGCGGCAAAATTGATGTGGGAGTGATGAGACTGCCACGTATTTCCAATTTCACAGATATTGATCCCCTGGAATATGAAGAAGATGTGGGTGTGAAACTAATTGAAATTGGAGATGAAATTGGAAACGTAGATGCGCTTATAATCCCGGGGACTCGCAACAGCATTAGTGACATGGCAGCCCTTGATAAATCCGGTTTTAGTGAGGAAATACAAGAACTTGCCAAGGAAATACCAATTATTGGCATTTGTGGAGGGTATCAAATGCTTGGAAAAAAGATCATTGACAAATCCCTTAAAGAGTCAAATATTGGTAGCATAAAAGGTATGGGTATTTTAGATATAAAAACCAGCTTTGGAGAATTTGAAAAGGTTATCAACCGGAGCCAGGGTACTCTTATTGGAAATGGAATATTTAATGACATAAAAGGCGAATTATTGGAAGGTTATGAGCTCCATGAAGGAGTTTCCAAACTGGGAAAATCAAAGCCCCTTCTAAAAGTTATGAAAGGTTGTGGGAACTATCCTGAATCAGGTTTTGATGGTGCTCAGGAAGGTTTAACAGCAGGTACTTATTTCCATGGAATATTCCATAATTTTGTTTTCCGCAGATCATTCACTGATTATTTAAGGAAGAATTCCGGTCTTGAAGCATTAGGATATGGTCATGATGAATTTATGGAGTTAAAAAAGTTTTCTATTCAACGTTTATCAGATTTGGTGGAAAATAACCTTGATATGCGTCTTTTAGAAGAAGTTATCGATTTTGATATCTAAAAATAATATATATGTACCGTGGTTTTCAAGAAAAATTATGTAAATAGAATAGTAGAGGATTCTACTTCATTTTTTTTTTTGATTATTGAATTAAATTTTATTTTTTATTAAAAAACTTGTTCATCAAATAAAAACAGAGGTTACTTTCTTAACTGCACTGGTTTTAACCAGTATAGATATCTTGTCATTTTTTTCCAAAACCCAATTATCTTGGGGGATGCACATTTCACCGTTTTGATGTATCGCAGCGATGATGTAGTCATCAGTAGGGCTCAGATCACCAACACACTTCCCAACAACTCTTGAATTTTGGATGGTTATATCCAGAAGTTCTGCATTTCCCTTGCCTACCACAATTAAATCAGCAATCTTAGGCCGGTTTATAAGCTTTTCTAGGTACACGGCAGCTGTAAGTTCTGGGCTGATAACATCATGAATCCCAACTTTTTTAAATGCTTCTTCATGATCAGGGTTGCTAAGCCTGGCAATGATCTTAGGCACTTTATATTCCTTTACCAAAATACATGAAAGCAAATTCGCCTCATCACAACCAGTTGCAGCCATAAAAACATCTGCATCTGCAATGTTAGCTTCTTCTAAGGTTTTAACATCAGTGCCGTTTCCACAGATCACTAAAGCATCTAAATCTTCTGCTGCAGTGCCACATAACCCTTTACTGCAATCGATGAGAGTTACGTCATTTCCAGACCCCACCAAATAATTAGCCAATGTTAAACCGACTCTTCCAGCACCCATTATTACAACATACATTTCCACACCAGCACAAATACTTGATTAAACTATTTTTCATTCATTTTAATAAAATTTAAAGCAAAAATAACCATTATTTTCACATTCTTAACATAATTTCTAATGATAGAAATTTCTATAATATAAAGTTTGTGGGGGAAAAAAGTTCAAAAAGAACTATCTTTTTAAATACACCTTTTAAATGAACTAATTCCAATCATCAACCTAAAGATATAAATAAGATGAACAGGAAAATCACGGTATGCGGCGTTAGTCCAGCCTGGTTAAGACTCTGGCCTGCCACGTCAGTGACCCGGGTTCAAATCCCGGACGCCGCATCGCGGCTGTAGTCTAGTCTGGTTAGGACTTGGGCCTTCCAAGCCTACGACCCGGGTTCAAATCCCGGCAGCCGCATAATGCTACATCATATTTATTTTTACAAGTAGTGCAATTACGTATCTGGAAAAATAAGATTTAAAAAAATACTTTTTATTCTGTTTAGAGGATTAAAAAAAATCTATTATGAACATCTACTCATGTTCAAATGGTTTCAAACAGGCACTAATAATTCTGCAGCAACCATTCGACATATGTCCGTCTTTGTTATCACCCCAACAGGTTTATCATCTGCTAAAACTAATAAACCAGAAATATCAGCCCTTAACATAAGATTAGCAGCATCTCCAATCCCATCATCAGCAGAGATGGTCATAACTTCTTTAGACATTATATCAGTTATCTGGAGGGAAACTGCATCTTTAGCAGATGGTTTAATGGTTCCAAGGATCCCGATGAGATCCGAATAGGAAACAACACCTAGAGGTTCTCCCCCCTCATCCATCACAAAAAGCCTTCTGACTCCTTCTTTGTACATCTTTTGAAAGGCTTCTGCTGGACGAGTATTTGAAGTAATAGTTATAACATCCCGATTCATGGCCTCTTTAACTCTCATTTTTTCACCTGAAAAAGATCATATTTGACTAGTACTAATTGTTTGTTATTTATGCAATCACATCATAAGTATAATTTTAGTTTTGAATATATTTCAATTTTCAAGTAAACCAATAGGAATAATGATTTTTTTATCAAAATTTTTTAAACAAGTTAAGATGGTTACCTAAAACTTCTAAAAATGTTTTAATACTAATAAAACACCAAATGAACTCGTAAAAGGAGATCATACCAAAGTTTAAATATTAAGATTTTTATATTAGATCAAAAATTGTTCATATTTTATGTTTAAAAATTGTCGTCCATTGACAATATTTGATTTTATCTGCAACATTTAAATACTATAAAACCGTGATATTATATGAAGAATTTATGGAGGGAACAACTTGATGAGAATAAGCATGTCACTACCAAAAAAGCTGTTAAATGAGTTCGACGAGGTATTGAAAGACAGAGGATACCAATCAAGATCTAAAGGTATCAGAGATGCGCTTAAAGATTACATTGTCCGTTATCAATGGATGAAAGAAATGGAAGGTGACCGTATAGGAATTATTGCTGTGATATACGACCACCACTACACTGGAGTCATGGAAGACCTTACCGACATCCAGCACGACTTCCGAGAATACATTAACGCAGTTATGCACGTCCACATGACAGAAAAATACTGTCTAGAAGTAATAGTAGTTAAAGGGAACGTTAAATACATCAGAAGTCTGACTGAAAAGATAATGAGGCTTAAAGGCGTTGAACACGTCAAATTAACCAGCACTGCCAGCGGCCAAACTGGAATGAATTAATAATATAGATTTTAACTAAATAAACAGGATGAAAATCCCGTCCTATCATCAAAACTTGCTATCTGATACCCAAAGACTGACAGCATTTTATGAAGCAATAAAAGAAAAATCAAGAGGTATCATTTATGACTTAGGGACTGGTTCCGGAATTTTTAGCTCATGGGCCGCCCCTTTAGCTAGTTTTGTGTATGCAGTTGAAAAGGACTATCGTACAGCTAAATTTGCACAAAAAAATCTTAAATCATTTAAAAACGTTTCCCTGCAAATTAACGATGCAAAAAATATTACTTTTAATGAAAAAGCCGACTTGATAATCTGTGAAATGGTGGACACTGCTCTAATTGACGAAGAACAAGTCCCAGTCCTTAATGCTGTCCGAAAATATCTTAAAAATAGTGGAGATATTATTCCTTGTGGCGTGTTTAATGGAGTAGAAGCAGTCCATCTCAAAAATAGCCACCCAATTTATCAAGAAGGGAACATATCACAGAATGAATTAAGAAGTAAACTTTTTATATATGATAAAATTGACTTTAAGGAATATATTAAAGAAAAAGTTGAATACAATATCAATATTCCAATAAACAAAACAGGCATAGTATCAGGTATAAGAATCAGCACTTTCACCCTTTTAACCCCCAAAATTATCTGTGGCACAACACCCATGCTTAACCCTCCCCTTCTAATTCCAACCAACCAATTAAATATGAAAAAAGATGAAAATATTTTTGTAAACCTAAAATATACCATGGGAGGTGGATTAGATACCATTAGAGTATCAGTTGAAAGAATTCCTTAAAGAACATCAAAAAGTAGTAATACTGGGCATTGGGAATGATATGAAAGGCGATGATGCAGTAGGAACAGTTCTAGCCCAGAAACTATCAAAAATGTTCCCTGAAAATGATAATATCACTGTTTTTGACGGGAAAACTGTGCCTGAAAACTTCACTGGAGCTATAAGAAGAAAACACCCCAGCCATATAATTTTAGTGGATGCCGTTGAAATGAACAAAAAACCAGGGCAAATTGAGCTAATTTCCAGGGAACAAATAGCAAACTACAACATTTCCACCCATGCCATGCCCCTATCTTTTTTTATAAAATATTTAAAATCAACATGCCCGGCAGAACTGATTATTGTGGGAATACAACCCAAAAATATAAGTTTAGTTAATGAAATGTCGGTGGAAGTTGAAAACAGCGTAGAAATTCTTTTAAAATTATTTACAAACCTTTTACAGTAATGATATTTAGAATATTTTTAAGCCATTAGCTGACTAATTCTATTAATACTTTAAAATAAGACAAATACACAACCAGTTATTGTGAACAATTTGTTTTATGTTCCTCAAATTTTTTTAATTCCGCAATTAAGTATATAAAAAATTTGAGGTAATCAAATAAAATAATAACCTATAATAAATGCAAACCTTAGACTAAAAGATTTAGTAATAATTCTATTAATAAAAGAAAATAGTGAAAACAATAATCCAGTTATTAATTACTATCTATCTTGTAAAAAAAATCGTTATTAAACAATAAAAGGATTGAACATGAAATTACTATTTATAGGAGCGCGTCTATTTGATGATGTTGCTGTTTATACCAAAAAAATGGGCATAACCACCGTTCTAACAGAATCAAATCCTCGAGCACAAAATTTAGATTTAGCAGATTCTTACCATATTGTGCCCAGGGGAATGGAACACCCCAAAGACATTGCAATTAAAGAAGATGTTGATGGAGTAGTACCTCTCATCGGGATTGATGAACCATTGAAGGAAGTAGCTCTATTAAAAGAAGAATTAGAAACAGATCATAGTTTGCCAGTGGTTGCATCACCCCTAAAAGCAGTTTCAATTGCAGGAGACAAAGTTAAAACCAAACAATTCCTCTTAAAAAATAACATTAAAACCCCTGAACACGACCTAATACATTCTTGCACACAAATGGGGACAAAAAAATATCCTTTAGTTCTTAAACAAGCCCATGGACAAGGCGGTAAAGATATTAAAATCGCCTTATCCCAAGAAGACGTGTGTTATTACTTGGAAGAATATGACACTGCTCTTGTTGAACGTTTTCTAGAGGGAATTGAAATATCAATAGAAATATTACGCTGGAAAAATGATTCAATACCTCTGGTTCCTGTTTCTAAAGGTAAAACAACTCTTGAATGCATTCATCCACTAAAAAAATTGAAAAAAGCCCCTCTTCGAATTGATGATGCCATTAAGGATGCAAAAACCAAACAGTTCAGCCAAAACATTAGAAATATAGCCTTAAACATTGCAAATCTCCTAAAAATTGAAGGAACTGCAGATTTGGACTTGATATTTGATAAATATGATAAAAATACTTATGTGTTAGAAATAAACACTAGAATCAGTGGCACCCGTTATTTGACAGCTGCTTCTTCTGATATTAATCCATTACATGAAATGGTGGATATGGCCACAGGATCATGGAATGTTAATAACGTTACTAAAAGAATAAAAGAGTATTGTGCACTTGAAATACCAGTAGGTGATTATGTCAGTGACAAAAATAATTACCGTTTTCGAGAATTTCACGGAGAAAATGGTTGGATTATCCACGGACCGGACAATCACCAGAGAATAACTATTAGGGGAAAAGATGAAAAAAATGCTCATAAAACAGCTACCCATCTCAATTTGGATCTGGGTAACATCCGAAATTAAAACTAAATAAGATTAATGAAAATAATTTGAGGAAATGATTTAACCGAATCATCTAAAAAATAAAGGATTCAGTAATTTGAATTTGAAAAACACACAAAAACTTCCAATAATAAAAAAAAGGACAGATAAAATTTATAAATATTATACTTATTATACATTGAAAGTAAGTAAAGTAGGTCATTTAACAAATTAAAAAATTAATCATTTATATTAATCCAATTGTTTATTGTAGGTCAAAATGTTTATTTAGGTGGTAAATTGAGTTACACAAATAATCTGATTTTAGCATTCATTATAACTTTTTTAGCAACAATTTTATTCACATACTTTGTTCGAAAAATATTGCTAGATGCTGATATAGCTGACCGTCCCATTGTAACTGAACACAAACATAAAACAGGCACTCCCACCATGGGTGGTCTGGCTATTCTACTGGGAGCAGCACTGGCTGCTGCAGTATATTGCAACCAAAAAAACTTGTTACTTACTGTGCTGATTATGTTAAGCTCAGGCCTTGTGGGTTTACTGGATGATTTATTAGGGTTAAAGATCAAAGAAGTGCAAAAAGTAGCGCATAACATAAGCTCAGAACATGTATCTATTGGGCGTTTAACTCTGAAACCAGGGGAAGAAGCCAGAGTAGCAACTGAAAAGGCGAAAAAAGATTTGCCGAAATTATTAAAACAAGGAAAAATCGATATAATTGGTGAAACCCCTATAAAAAGTGAAGTCAAAGAACGAGACAAAATTATAGCCCAAATTGTACTTGGAATTTTCCTTGTATCTACAACAGGAGTTAGCACTAAGGTTTTAGGATTTGAAGCAGGAATTTTAATTATTCCAGTAATCATATTTGGAGTGATAGGTTCGATTAATTCAGTAAATCTTATTGACGGGATGGATGGATTGGCAGCTGGAATACTAACCATTGCCTCTGCTTCGTGTGCTGTTTTTTCCGTAATCAATGGAAACTTTGATGCAGCCCTACTATTTACCATTTTAACAGCAGTTTCACTCGGTTTTTTAGTATTTAATCGTTATCCTGCAAGTATAATTATGGGAGATACTGGTGCTTTCGCTTTAGGTGCAGGATATATAACTGCAGGTTTTTTGGGAGACATAATCTACTTTGCAGTTATTGCTCTTTCTGTCCCCATTTTTTCAGTCGTGATTAGTCTTATGCACCGGGTTCATATAATAAAATTACCAGTTGAACCATTACATCATACTTTACATTACAAGGGACTTTCTGAGAAAAAAATAGTTGCCATTTACTGGTCAACCACTCTAGTAATTTGTTTGTCAGCTATCTTAATTTACCAATTTGTATTCTAAAAATCAAGGATAATAACGATAATGAAACATCTTAACACCACTTATCTAGCCCAAAAATCTAAAGGAAAATTGATTGGTGATAACAGAACCATCACCGGAATTTTTAACATTCTTAAAGATGCCGGGAAAGGCGATGTTGTAGTAAGACACTGGATTGATGAGGCTGGTGTGCAAATGGCCTCTGATAAAGGCGTTTCATGTTTAGTGACCCAAGATGCCCGTGGAAATTCTGTTGAACTTGCTAGAAAAGTCGGTTTACCCATAATTTTAGCTGAAAAAATTGAGTTAGTAAATGCTTTTGCTATTGCCTGGGCCATTGAAAATTTTGCTCCAAACACCTTGAGAATTGTGGTAACCGGTACAAACGGAAAATCAACTACTACACATATGATTCATAGAATTCTCCTGGAAGCAGGGTTAACTGCCCATACTAATACTGATTCTGAATCAGAGTTTAACACATTAATTGATCCCATGGTAGCCAAGCAAATTGCTGAATTTCGTGGAGATCTGGACGCCATGGTCTTGGAGGTTTCCGAGGTTCAGGGGTGGGAGGATCGGAGTATGGCTGATCACGCCTTCCTTATGACCAAAGCCATAAACCCCCATGTAGTTGTCTTAACTAACGTGGCATTAGATCATGTCGGCTTGGTTAACACCATTGAAGATGTTTCCAAAGAGATTTCAGGTTCTCTAAGAGGATTTAATGGCAGACAAGTTATCCTGAATCATGACGACCCATTAATTCGCAAAATGGAAAATTTTGTTCCAAATGCCGAGGTAACATTCTATGGCTCAGGAACAAGTGTTGAATTTAGAAAAGAAGGGATTTTCTATAAAGAAAAACTAGTCATTCCCCTTAAAGATCTCCCATTTGAAAGTTCTCATTTTATTCAAAACACTCTGGCAGCCGTTAGTACTTGTATAGCATTAAAAATTGACTTGAATATTATTAAGAAAGCTGTTAAATCTTATCAGGCTTTAAATCGTAGGTTCACCATATTGACTCAGAACCCCCTCATTATTGATGATTTTGCCCATAATCCAGAAGGTATTACAGCCACTATAAAAAGTGCAACAGAACTGGTTTCAGGAAATTTTCACCTTGTATGCGCTATTAGAGGATCTAGAGGAAGTTCACTCAATGAGTTAAATGCCCATGCTGTTGCTGATTCAATTAAAGACATTGATTGTAACTTAATATTAACCAGTAGTGAAGATGTGGTGGATAATGCCAACTGGGTAGAGCCTTCTGAGAAAAAGATTTTTATAGAGGTACTTCAAAATGAAGGGATCAATTACATCCATTGTAACACACTAACTAAAGCATTGAAAAATGTTTTTAAAACAGCCCAAAATAACGATACCATCCTCCTTATCGGTGCACAAGGAATGGACCCTGCTTTGGATGTTTTAAAACAGATGAAATGCATATAATTCATGAAAGATGATCAACCTTTAAATTCGTCAGATTTAAAACTGACGTGTATTGTGATTTAATAAAAAAATAGTATAGTATAATATCACGTGGTATTTTTTTAATTTTTTAATTCCAATAAAAAAAAAAAAGTTTTAATGGATTTGATTCATCCAGCATGCTTGCTTGAGAAATTAAATTTTGATAATTTTGCTGTAAGAATTTATAAATGACTTCATAAATTGAATCTGGTGACAACCATTGTTAATAATACTATAAAACGAAAAACTAAATAGTATTATCATATCAATCCTAAACAAACTGTCGAATAATACCATGGAACTTCAGAAAATATTATTTGTAATGTTTAAAAATTTATAATTAGATTCAGGAACTTTAAATATGGTTTATACCCATATCAGTACTGTTTCAAGAATAATTAATTGAAAAAATGGTGTCAAATAAAATGAGTGCCCATATGGAAAAAAATTCATTGAAAATGGAAAATATTCCTAAAAAAAAATCCGAAACCTATGGAGTAATCGGAATTTGTGGAGTGGTGGGAAATTTGGCAGCAAGGGTTCTTATGGACCACGACTACAATGTAATATGCACTGATCTCCATGATTCAGAAAATTGTCCATTTCTCTACACACTCAAAGAATATGACACCCCCATATCTTTATCAGCACACCCCGAGTCGTTTTTTGCTTCTTCTAATTACATACTTCCCCCACCAAGCTTGTCTAAAACTTCAGAATTGTTTCAGAGGATCATTGATAGTGATGCTCAGCTAATAGAAGTAGACGATCTTCTAGAAAAAATCAAACCCAACAAACCAGTTATCTGCATAAGTGGAACCAATGGCAAAACAACTACCACAACCCTTCTTAAACATTTCTGTTACATGACTGGTTTGAAGCCCACTGAACATGGATTCAACTCACTACAGGGTAATGTTGACTACATTCCCCCATTACAGTGCAGACTCAGTGGAGACGTAGCAGTGCTAGAAACAGGAACTGAAGGAAAAAAAGGTGACTTGAAATTCACACTCCAAAGATGTCATCCTTCTTGTGGTGTTATAACCAACATAAACCCAGACCATTTGAATGATGAACATGATTTCTTGAAATACGCTCTTATAAAAGGTGAACTCCTAGAAGAGCTTCAAGGAAAAATGTTAGTGGTTAATAGTGATGATCCAACTATCTGGGGGCTATTTGCAGAATTAAAGTATGATGGTAGGGTTGTAACTTTTGGAGTGGACCATGATTCTCAAGGAGAAAGTAAAAAGCTTTGTTGGTGCAAAAAGGAAATTATGGTAAGTGAAACACTCTCAGGAGTAGGTTACTATGAATGTCAATGTGGTTTGAAACGACCCACTCCAGATTACTTGGCCAAAAATATAAACGAAAACACTTTCTTACTTCAAACCCCTAATGAAGTGATCGAAATGGAAATGGGTATAAAAGGACTTCATAATGTTTACAATGCCATGGGAGCAATTGCCACAGCACATGAACTATTACAAATACCATTAAAAGACATAAAAAAATATCTTAAAGATTTTAAAGGTGTTCCAGGACGACTTGAATATATTCATCGTGGTGAAAAGGTTGATTTAATCGTTGATTACGCACACAACCCCTCAGGTGTTGAAACCGTGCTAAGAGAGTTGAGTAAGACCTATGAAAAATTAACAGCGGTCATAACTATCTCTTCAGAATCTGGAACTGCTGGAAATTTGGATATTATGGAAAAAGCAATACATAATGCTGATTTTATAATACCTGCCTCCTATGACTCTAGGCAAGCAGCAGGAAAATATATTTCATCAGGAAAGATCAAACTAACTGATAATGCACCCGACAAATTCCGCAACGGAACATTAGGTGCCACTAAAGAACAAGTAATCGAAGGACTAAAAAAAGGATTAGAATGTAATTCAGATGTAGTGATATGCATTGGTGAAGCTGCAGTTAAATTTAAAGAAAACATTAAATTTTTAGCAGATTTAAATTGATTAGACAAGCTATAAAAATAAGGTGAGAGAAATGTTCATAAAAGTAAGGAGAGACACACTGATCATTCTAATGCTGGCTTTTATTCTTATAACATCTGGTAGATTGATGTCTTATATGTCATATGCTTCATCTACTGAAACAGAACATGGAATTCCAATAGCTGGTGTAATAATTAAAGGAAACGACGTCGTGCCCACCGACTCCATAAGAGTCAACATTAACAATGTCGGTTTCAGAACAGGTAGTTACATTCAAGGGGACACTCTCGTTACCACAAAAAGAAATGTTCCAATGAATGAAGCCCTGAATAATGCACGTGAGGCAGCTAAACTTTCAACTATTCCTGGAACAAGTGTAATGCCTATAAAAGCTGTTGATGTTAAATTGAACAAAGAAACCGGAATATTGACGGTTAACGTTATAGAAGACTTTTCCACAGTTGAAGTAAAACCAAATAGATAAACATGAATTGGTGATGCAAATGATTAAAAAAAGTTTACCCAAAATTGTGTTGCTTCTGCTGGTAATGGTACTGGTGGTTAACACCTCAGCAGCTACTTGCAACATAATTATCATAACCGACCCTACAGGGAAAGATCCCAATGGAGCTGCAGGCGGTAGCATGTCATTTGCAGAAAACATGTTTCAATCCACATTTATTATGTCCAAAGAGCATCATTTTACTGTTCTTTCGGGTGGTGAAGGTAATCAAACCCCCCGACTGGGTGCCATTGTTGAAACAATCAAAAGACTTAACAACGGTGAAAGTGCATCAAATGCTGCCAGTGCCGCCAGTAATTTCCCTGGAATTAGAATTATGTGTGGAGGGCCCACCATCGGTGCAGCTGTGGGAGGATCATTCGATGTATACGTGGTGACAGTTGATGATGATGGTACCATAACTGCAACTCCCGCATCAGGAGGATTAGCTTCACTACCTCCTGGTAAAAAAGGAGCAATAATACACTTGCGTAACACCCATGGAAACCCATTATACGGATCATCCACAACTGTGCGAAAGGATACTGCTATAATGATTGGTAAAATGATTCGAGATGGATACCCTGCTACTGAGATTTTGGGTGCATCTTTTGAAATGGTAGCCAAAAATGCCGGGGAAAAATATGGGGGAGGAGGAAATAACCTCGTATCATCCTTAACTACTGGCGATATGTTTACACCTTCCAAATTAAACACAACTGGTTACCCTCTGGATGAACCCTATTCCAAATCATGCCCCGAATGCGGCTGGAGCGTTTCATTCCCCGCAGGAGAAAACTATCATACTTGCCCTTACGATGGAACCGCGTTAAAAACTATTTACGCCTATGATCTCTTGAAAGATAGTATCACTGTCACCAAAAACAGCACAAATGTGTACATATATGGAACTGACAATGTAGGTGTCAGTGGAACTACAAAAGAGATTGTTCAATACTCTGTTAAGAAAAAAGGATACAATACTGCCACAATAGCAAGTGATATTAACAAAGCCATAGACAACAGTTATCTCCTTGGTGTTAATTACATCGAACCAAAAGATATAAACATAGTTGAAAGCACCCGTTCAGTTGGAATTTATTTCAATCCACTCCCCAACCATAGATCATCCCCATCATGGAATTTACCTATTAATTCATCAATACTGGATATTGTTGGAAGTATTCAAACAGCTATTGGACTTATATTGATAATTCTGGTATTATTCCGGAGCACGCTATTCAGTTCATTCAATAAAAACAGGCGGTAATCCATCACATGACATTAATATTAATACGCGCTGAAAGCCAGGCAAAAATTCTTAACAGCTTGGCAGATATCGAAAGACACGCAAAGCTTAAGATAACTGGAAAACCAAGAATTATTGATTCTGAAATGGCCGATGAATTTGCAAAAAAAATAATAAATGATAAGTTGAGATCTAAATCAAAAAATGCTGTTCTTGTATCAGTTAAAGAGGATGTAACTCGTAGTATTCTCCAGATAAGGAATATCCATCCCCCAGCACACATCATGGTTATTAGTCAAGAATATGCTCAATGGGGAGAGCTTAAAAAAATTTACAGTACCCTGCCAACACTGAAAGGATACTATTCTGCTAAAAAAAATAAAAACTGATCTTCACATTGACCCTATCTTCCTATTTAAAAAAATGGAAGATAAAATCTATTTAACTTTTTTTATCCGCACAACATCCCCAATTGTGGCTTTTCGCCTATTTAAACTATTTGATTCATCGAGTTGTGCTTCTTCTGTTTTTTCCAGTAGGGTGATATTTAAACTTTTTTCGAGTTTCCTTGCTAGTTTCAAATCCGGGACCATTTTTCCTGATTCCAGACGGTTAATAACCGAAACTTTTTCGTAAATATTTTCACCCAGATCTTCTCTAGACCAACCTTTTTTTTCCCTAGCTTCTCTGATGACCTTCTGATAGTCTTCAATAACTTCATGGGTTGGTTCCTGAGATCTGAATGTTCGTCTTCGACCCACAGAACCCCGGCTACCGGGGCCTCGATTGGGCCTTGGAGGTTCTCGTTGTATTTTACCGAATTTAGAACAATCATTACATGTTGACATGATTGAATTGTCAATTTTCGTTCTTACTGGTTTTCCAGTAACTTTTTTTCCGCATATCTCGCATCTCATGCTGATCCCTTTAGTTTTAGTTGGTATATAATTAGACACCTCAATACTTAAATATTATTAAAGACAATAAAAGCAACAAATAATATCAAAAAAAGCGGATATTATTTTTCTCCACAAATCTATGAGGAGTGAACTTGTAAGATGGAAAAAACATCACAAAATATCTTAAAAAAAATAGAAGACCTTAAAAAGGAGATTAAAATCCTTAAAGAGGATAATGCCAAAACCAAAAGGAATTTGATGTGGAAGGTCAGGAAACTGGAAAAAGACAAACTTCTGATTGAAAATGAGAAGATGAGATTGGACCGTGAAGTTAAATCCCTCCGAGGAGAAATTGAAAGGTTCAGATCACCGCCGCTGGTAATTGCTACTGTAACTGAAGTTTTAGACGAAGGTAAGGTAGTAGTGAAAAGCAGTACCGGGCCCCACTTTGTAATTGGTTATTCACGTTTCTTAGATGAAAATTCACTGGAACCTGGAGCCAGAGTGGCTCTAAACCAGCAGACTTTCAGCATTGTCAGTGTTTTACCATCAGAAAAGGACCCTCTCGTAACTGGTATGGAAGTTGAAGAGAAACCAGATGTAAGTTACACACAAATAGGCGGACTCGAGGAGCAAATAGTGGAGATTAAAGAGACCGTCGAGCTCCCACTTAAAAAACCAGAATTATTCACAGAGATAGGTATTGAACCACCAAAAGGAGTTCTTCTTTACGGACCTCCTGGTACTGGTAAAACTTTACTGGCCAAGGCAGTGGCCCACGAAACAAATGCCACATTTATTAAGATTGTGGCCTCTGAATTCGTTAAAAAATACATTGGAGAAGGTGCCAGACTTGTACGAGGAGTTTTCGAATTAGCTAAAGAAAAATCCCCAAGTATAATCTTCATTGATGAGATCGACGCCATTGCTGCCAAGAGACTGAAAAGTTCTACCAGTGGTGACCGTGAAGTTCAAAGAACCCTCATGCAATTATTAGCAGAAATGGATGGATTTGAAGGAAGAGGAGATGTGGGAATAGTGGCCGCCACTAACCGGCCAGACATCTTGGATCCAGCATTACTGCGACCTGGAAGATTCGACCGATTTATCGAAGTATCAATACCCAATGAAGATGGTAGGAAAGAGATTCTCAAGATTCACACCAAAAATATGACTCTTGATGACGATGTCGATATCGATCTTGTTTCAAGCCTAAGTGAAGGCGCTTCCGGAGCTGATCTAAAAGCAATCTGTACCGAGGCAGGTATGTTCGCAATACGGGAAGAAAAGCCTATCGTAAGTATGAATGACTTCCTGGATGCTGTTGATAAAATAATAGGCATGGAACGCGACGATGAAATACGAAAAGAAGCCGGAGTGATGTACGGTTAGGCACCGTGACTCCAATAATTTTATTTTTTTATAATTTTTTAAATATTTGTTTAAACTATATCGAGCCAATGATGAACCCTATGAGCTCTGAAAACATGATGACTGATGGGCGAGCTGAGGCTTATCCCAATTCAATACATAAGTTCTGACTATTTTTCTTGATTTGATAAAATTTCATCACATACACAGTTTACATCATCAAATACCTTTTTCCCCTGTAGTTCTTTTATTTCAGGCCGCATGACAATAACCACTGGGATATTAAGATCAAGTGCAGCTTGAATTTTAGATGTGACCCCACCACTATCTCCACTTTCCTTTGTTAAAACAATCTCTATCTGGTATTCTTCCATTAGGATGCGGTTAAATTTTGTGGAAAATATTCCTTCCATAGCCACTATGTTAGCGTGAGGAATGCCTAGTTTGAAACATTTTTCAATAGAATAAACAGCTGGAAGAACACGAACCACAACTAAATGAGGCGTAATCCTTTTGGTGAGATGATGCAATGTGTTCACACCAGCAAGATGTAAAATTTTCCCTCCTTGATTTTTTTCCAGTGCATCCTCTTTTTTTTCTTTTTTTATTTCCAATATTTTGTGGGCGGCTTCTTCAAAAGAAGAACATTTATGGATGAGTTCACTGTCTGGAAGCTCACTTTGAGGTCTTTCAAAACGTATATATCGTATTCCAGAATTTTCAGATGCAGTTATGGCATTTTGAGTGGCCAAAGAAGCAAAAGGATGAGTTGCATCGATTAAAATTTGGATATGGTTTTTGTTTATTATCCTAAGCAACTGGTCAGAATTAAAACGTCCTTCCAGAATTTTACTAGCTCCTGAACTGAGTGCTAGGTCCGTTCCATGGCGAGTTGTGGCAGTAGCCAGAATAGTTACATTGCCCTTGGATAGACATTTTATAATCTCCCTAGCATCGCTGGTTCCGGCCATTACTAATACATTCATTATAAACCCCTTGGCTATTCATCAGCCTTTGAAACATTTTTTTTATATAAATCTTTCTGCCAGCCAGTCACTAACCAGGATGGTGCTTGCAACTAACAGAATTAAAACCCAATCAAAGACACCTAGCGCTGTAGTTCTGAAGATTTCTTGAAGGAATGGCAGATATATAACTCCCAATTGAAGAAGAATCGACGCTATCACTGCCAAAAAAAGGAATTTATTAGAAAATCCGCGTTCAGATCGGCAGTTAAATACATTGAATATTTGATACATGACAAAAACTGTGAATGCCATTGTCATGGCCTTTACATTTTCATGGGCAGGAGATAGATCAGTTCCTAAAATATATGAGTAGAGAGCCAAGGTTCCGATGGTCATAACCACTCCTGCGATAGCGATCTTTAAGAGACTCCTACGAGGGATGATCTCTTCTTTTAGTGGGGGACGATTCATAACATTTTTTTCTGGTGGTTCAATACCTAAAGACTGGGCTGGTGGTCCATCCATTATAATGTTAATCCATAAAACTTGTATGGGGTTAAAAGGAATTGGTAAGCTAAAAATTGATGCTGATGTTATGGTAAGTATGGCTCCGATGTTGGTTGAAAGCTGAAAACGGACAAACCGTCTGATGTTATCAAAAATAGTGCGTCCTTCACGCACTGTTTTTACTATGGTGGAGAAATTATCATCCTGCAGTAACATATCAGCAGATTCTTTGGCCACGTCAGTACCACTTCCCATTGCCACACCAATAGCTGCTTTTTTAAGTGCAGGAGCATCATTTACCCCATCACCAGTCATTGATGCTACATTGCCCATCTTTTTTAGGGTTTCTACAATGCGAACTTTCTGTTCAGGAAATACTCTGGCATATACACTGACATCGTTTACCATACTTTCAAACTCATGGTCACTGAGATTTTCCAGATCAGATCCAGTGAGGGCAACAATCTTTTCATCATCAGTTAGGTTAATTTCTCGAGCTATAGCCACAGCAGTGTCCTTATGATCTCCGGTGATCATTACAACTTTTATCCCTGCTTTTTGAGCTATTGCTATGGCTTCTTTAGCTTCTTCCCGTGGTGGATCCATCAGGCCCACCAGACCTGCGAATATAAGATTTTTTTCCAGGGCTTCTTTATCATTTAAGTTTTCTTCAGGATCTAACTTACGATAAGCAAAACCAAGGACCCGAAGTGCGTTCCCAGTCATTTGATGTAGTTCTTTCATTAAATAATCGATGTCCCCCGGTTTTAGAGGGGAAACACCAACTTTCTTTTCAATTTCAGAACATCGTTTCAGGAGGGCTTCTGGAGCTCCTTTAATCAGTAAATACTGTTCATCTTCAATTTGGTTTACAGTGGTCATCCTCTTCCGGGTACTGTCCAAAGGAATTTCCAGTAGGCGAGGATGTTTATATTCCAGTTCTTTGCGGTTGTAACCATTTTCATCAGCATATACTAATAATGCCGCATCTGTGGGGTCTCCTAATATTTTTCCATCAGATTGTGTGGCATTATTGCAAAGTGCAGAAATTGTGTAAATCATTTTTGGATCGTTGACCTTGGCTTGGCGAACAGTCATCTGGTTCAGGGTGAGTGTTCCGGTTTTGTCTGTGCATATTACGTTACAAGATCCAAGAGTTTCTACTGCTAATAATTTTCGGACGATAGCATTACTTCGTGCCATTCGCTGCATTCCCAGAGCTAGAGTTAAGGTTAAAATAGCTGGAAGACCCTCAGGAACTGCAGCCACTGCCAGTGCAACTGCTGTCATGAAAGTTTCCACTAGCGGTATTCCCTGCAAATATTCAAGTACAAATACAATTGAACATACTAACAGAGCTAATAACCCCAATGTCTTACCTAAACTGGCAATTTTTTGTTGTAGGGGTGTTTGTTCTTCTTCTTCCTGTATCATCTCCGCAATTTTACCAATCTTAGTGTCCATACCAATTTCTACTACTACTCCCTTTCCCCGACCTGAAGAAACATTAGTTTCCATATAAGCCATGTTTTCATTGGCATGATCATCCGAATATTTGATTTTGGGATGTTTTTCAACGGGAAAAGATTCCCCAGTCATAGCAGATTCATCTATTAATAGGTCATGGCTTTCAATTATACGAAGATCGGCTGGAACATTATTTCCCTCTTCTAAAAGAACTATATCCCCTATAGTGAGTTCTCCGGCTGGTACTTTCTGTTCTTGACCGTCCCTGATAACAACTGCTTCACTGGATATCATACCTTTAAGTTTTTCCATTGCTTTTTCTGCACGGTATTCCTGAATAAAACCAACAACAGCATTTATAAAGACTACGATAACTATGACAATTGCATCCAGAGTATCTCCAACATAATAAGCAGCAATAGCTGCTATGATAAGTATAGATATGAGGATGTCCATGAACTGGCCTAAAAAGATTTGTATCGGTCCAGGCTTTTTTTCCTCTACCAGCTCATTTTTACCATGCTCTAAAAGGCGTTTTTGTACTTCGACATTGGTTATTCCATTTAAACTTGAATTTAATTCCTTTAAAGTTTCATCTACACTTAAATTCTCCCATTTCATGATTAAAGCACACCGTTAAGATTGATACATAGAAAAAAAAATTGTTATGATTTTTTTTAATATGACCCTATTTTGATAAATTTATTATTTAAAACTGTGTTTATAAAAAACTGCTTTTTTGTAATTAATCAAATCCATCTTCTTCCAAGTGTTAATAAAATCAGTTGAAAGTGGTTTTATAATTAGATCAACCCCTAGGGAGTCAGAAAGATTCTCCAGATATGGGTGCAATTCTTCTGGAGGCCTTATGGAATAGATGAGTCCTGCATCCTCATATATTTTTAAGTCAGGTTGCCTAATATCATCTAAGATGACTTGGTCATGGTAAGGTTTAATATCGGTCATGATGATATTGACTTTAAGATGCTCCTTCAAGTAAAGGGCAACCTTAAGAAAGTTTCCCACCCCTATTTCCACAATTATGGGACTATTAGAATAATGTTTGATGATGTACTCAATAAAATCATTCCACATACAATCACTTCAATTAAATGGAGATATTCATGATAATTAGAGAATTCAAACGCCAAGACGTGAAAAAAGTCCTGGAAATTGAATTAGCATCATTTGATGACCCCTATCCTGCCAATGTTTTGGTAGATATTTACAACTTGGGGGCTGGATTTCTAGTAGCCCAGCAAGATAATATGGTAGTAGGATATATTATATTTTGGATCAGATTTGAGAATGACGGTCACATTATCTCCATTGCAGTGGATAAAAAATATCGAAGAACAAAAATCGGAACCCGATTGGTAGAAACTGCTCAGGAGATCTTTAAAAAATATGACGTGGAAAATATATGTCTCGAAGTTAGAAAAGGGAATCGCGGTGCCCGTAAATTTTATAGAAACATGGGTTTTGCCGAAAGAACACCGGTAACTAATTATTATGAAGATGGTGAAGACGCCGTAATCATGGATAAATTTCTGGAAGTAGAAGAACCGGAAGTGCCAAAAAAAACTGGAAATGAGCATAAAATACCCTAAAATCAACACATAATAATGTATGGTGATTGAATGAAAAAAGTGGCGAAATTAGCTTTAGAGGACGGTACAATACTTAAAGGAGAGGGATTTGGTTATTCCACTATTAAAACAGGAGAAGTTGTATTTGCAACTGGAATGACTGGATACGTTGAATCCCTTACTGATCCTTCTTACAAAGGTAATATACTAATGTCCACATATCCACTACAGGGAAATTATGGAATATCAAAGGATTGGTATCAGTCAGACGGGATAAAAGTAGAAGGATTTGTAGTAAGGGAAGAAACTCGTTATCCATCTCACAGACAAAGTGAACAGAACTTATCAGAATTTTTAGATGAAAATAAAATTCCGGGAATAAGTGGAATCGATACCCGGGCACTCACTCTAAATATTCGCAGGCATGGAACCATGAAGGGTGCTCTGGCTACAGAAGAAGTTGATGATGAAGAATTACTGGCTATGGCCAGAACACAACCCCGAATTGAGGATATTGACTTGGTGGACAAAGTGTCCGTAACAGAACCACGTATTTTGGGGGAAAAATATAGAAATAGGGCTGTTATCATGGATTATGGGGTGAAGAATAACAGCATAGATGAACTTTTAAAAAGAAAAATTGGTGTGGTTATATTACCCTATAACACCCCCCCACAAGAAATATTAGATTATGAACCCGAAGGTCTGTTAATTTCAAGCGGTCCTGGAAATCCTAGTAGAGTAAAAGAAGGAATTAGAATTGTGCAAAAACTTTCTGAAGAACTCCCGATCTTTGGTATTTGTTTAGGGCAGCAGATCATTTCACTTGCTTTCGGAGCCAAAATTTACAAAATGAAATTTGGGCATAGAGGTGCAAATCAGCCAGTTAAAGATCTTGAATCCGGTAAAATTACTATTACATCTCAAAATCATGGTTTTGCAATAGATAGGGAGTCATGTGAAGGATTACCATTAGAAGTAACTCAAATTAATCTAAACGATAACACAGTAGAGGGCGTGAAACACGAAGAACTTCCCATAATAGGCGTTCAATATCATCCTGAAGCTGGACCAGGCCCCAAAGACACTGATTACCACTTTGACCACTTTTTAGAAGATATAAAAAAGAATTGACGAGTTTATATATTTAAAATTTATGAAATTTAAATAGCCATTAATTGAATAAAAGAGGATTAGAAATGCCACGGGACAAAGATATTAATAAAGTACTAATTATAGGTTCAGGACCCATTCAAATAGGTCAGGCTGCTGAATTCGATTATTCAGGCTCACAAGCCTGCAAATCCCTCCAAGAAGAAGGTATAAAAACCGTGCTAGTTAACAGTAACCCCGCAACCATCCAAACCGATGCAGACATGGCAGATGAGGTTTATGTGGAACCATTAACCCCTGAAATTGTGGCTCAGATCATAAAAAAGGAATCCCCTGACGCTATTTTACCGACTATGGGAGGGCAAACTGGGCTGAATGTTTCTACTGGTTTGGAAAGAATCGGTGCAGTGGAAGGAGTGAAAGTAATAGGATCATCAATCCAGACAATCAAGAACGTGGAAGACCGTGACCTCTTTGACAGCTTCATGAAAAATCTCAACGAACCTGTTCCTCAAGCTAAAGCCGTTAAATCGTTAGATGAAGCATTTAAAGCAGTTAAAAAAATAGGATTTCCGGTTATTGTTAGACCAGCATTTACTCTGGGTGGAACTGGAGGCGGAGTTGCACATAATAATCAAGAATTGGAAGAAATTGCCACCAGAGGATTAGACATGAGTTATATTAATCAAGTGCTCATTGATCAGTCTGTACTGGGCTGGCAGGAATTTGAATATGAAGTAATGCGTGATAAAAACGATACTTGCATCATTGTGTGTAACATGGAGAACCTTGATCCCATGGGAATTCATACCGGAGAAAGTATAGTAGTGGCTCCTGCACAAACCCTCTCAGATGCAGATAATCAAAAACTTAGAAAAGCTTCAATCAAGATCATACGTGCCCTGGGAATCCAGGGAGGTTGTAATATACAGTTTGCTGTTCACCCATTAACCGGTGAGTACAAAGTTATTGAAGTAAATCCCCGGGTGAGCCGTAGCAGTGCATTGGCTTCTAAGGCTACTGGATACCCAATAGCCAAAATTTCAGCAAAAATTGCGGTTGGCATGACCTTAGATGAGATCAAGAACGATATCACCCAAAAAACACCGGCCTCATTCGAACCCAGTATAGACTACATAGTAAGTAAAGTGCCACGCTGGCCTTTTGATAAGTTTAAAGGGATCAGTAGAGAAATTGGAGTCCAAATGAAGTCTACTGGAGAAGTGATGGCCATTGGAAGAACACTAGAAGAATCTCTCCACAAAGCCATCCGCAGCTTAGATGTGGGAAGATATGGATTTGATGATGTAGAATTTGATGAAGATAAACTCAAAAATGCAACTGATGATCGGTTTTTCCAAATTTACAGTGCAATCAAGTCTGGTATGAAAATTGATGATATCCATTCAATAACCAAAATTAATCCATTTTTCCTCAATAAAATACTAAACATAGTAGATTGGGAGAAAAAAATAAATCAAAAAAATATTTTTGATCCTCAAATAATGCTTAAGACCAAAAAAATGGGTTTTTCAGATCGTAAAATTGCAGATATAACCGGTTTAAAAGAAGAAACTATTAGAAAAACCAGGGAAAAAGAAGGAATTATCCCAACATATAAAATGGTAGATACCTGTGCAGCAGAATTTGAAGCACAAACACCCTATTATTATAGTACCTATGAAGATGAAGATGAAGTAATAGTTACTGATAAGAAAAAGGTTATAATTATTGGTGCTGGACCCATACGTATCGGCCAAGGCATAGAATTTGACTACTGCTGTGTCCACGCAGCAATGGCTCTTAAAAATGAGGATATTGAAACTATTATAATTAACAACAATCCTGAGACAGTAAGTACTGATTATGACATATCCAGTAAACTTTACTTCGAGCCCATCACCTTGGAAGATGTTATGAGCATAATAAACAAAGAAAACCCCTATGGAGTGGTGGTGCAGTTTGGAGGTCAAACTTCCATAAACCTTGCTGTTCCTCTGGCCCGTGAAGGAGTGCACATTCTCGGAACACCACATGAGAGTATAGACCGAGTTGAAGATCGGGAAAGATTTACTAAAGTTCTTAATAAATTGGGGATACCTCAAGCTGATTATGGAATTGCTTTTTCATTTGAAGAAGCTAGTGAAGCAGCTGAACGAATTGGATTCCCCGTCTTGGTGCGACCGTCATATGTGTTAGGGGGTCGAGCCATGGAAATAGTCTACGATGATAATGAGCTCAAGGAATATATGAAAGAAGCTGTTCAAATTTCACCTGAACATCCTATACTAGTGGATAAGTTCCTTGAAGATGCCATTGAAATAGATGTTGATGCCTTATCTGATGGAGAAGAGGTGTTCATCGGAGGGATCATGGAGCATATTGAAGAAGCCGGAGTGCATTCAGGAGATTCTGCTTGCGTCATACCACCGCAAAGTATTCCGGAAGATGTTTTAAAAACAATTAAAGATCATACTATTAAATTAGCTCTCGAATTAGATGTTGTGGGTCTTATAAACATCCAGTATGCAGTTAAAATGGATGAAAAGGATAATCCAAAGGTTTACATATTAGAAGCAAATCCAAGGGCAAGTAGAACTGTCCCGATAGTAAGTAAAGCAGTTGGTGTTCCATTAGCTAAGATAGCTGCCGAATTAATGATAGGGAAAACACTGAAAGATTTTGGACTGAAAGATGAAGTAAAAATAGATCATGTTGCTGTTAAAGAATCCATATTCCCTTTCATTAAACTTCCGGAAGCCGATTCCATACTGGGACCTGAGATGAAATCAACTGGAGAAAGCATGGGGATCGATTCAAACTTTGGAATATCATATTATAAGGCACAACTTTCTGCAGGCATGGATCTGCCACAAAAAGGCACCATCTTCATCAGTGTTAGGGATCAAGATAAAGACAAAATCGTGGACATTACAAAAAAGGCGAAAGAACTTGGTTTTGAATTGATCGCCACCCGTGGAACAGCTAAAGCAGTGCAAGATCAAGTCGAAATAAATATCATACGTAAAGTTAGTCAGGAATCACCCAATATTCGTGACGCTGTTCTTAATGGCGAAGTAGCCATGATAATTAACACTCCTTCGGGTAAACAATCAGCAGATGATGGGTATTACATTAGAAGAATGGCTGTTGAACTAGGCATACCATATGTAACCACATTAGCTGGTGCTAGAGCTGCTTTAAATGCCATAGAAAATGTAGAAAAAGGAAAAATTGGAGTTAAATCCTTAAAAGAGTATCATAAATAAGTGTAATGTTTTAAATTATTTAATTTTAGTTATATCCATTTTTGATAATTTCTAATTTTATTATATCCATTTTTTTTATCCAAACTTATGAAAAGCCATTTCAATTTTAAGTTAATGATAAATATCCCAAAAACATACATTTCAGTGTATGCTTAACATCAAAAACGGATTGGTGCTATATGGCCCAGAACTGGAGCCAAAAAAAGCTAACATTCTCATTGAAGATAATTACATTGTGGAAGTTTCAGCTCACGCTTCTGGCGGGCGAGAAATAGATGTTAAAGGATGCATAGTTTCTCCATCCTTAATCAACAGTCATGTGCACTTGGGAGATTCCGTTGCTAAAGATATTGGTGATGGAGAGCCGATTGAAAATGTTGTGAAACCTCCAAACGGACTAAAACACAGATTACTTGCAAAAACTGACCCTTCAGATATTCGTAGTTCAATGAGGAATTCTTTAAAGGAAATGCTTGGAACAGGAACCACTACTATAGTTGATTTTAGGGAAGGAGGAGTTAATGGTATTTCACAGATCGATGAAGCAAGCAAAGACATACCAATACGAAAAATTGTCCTGGGACGTCAGAATACCTTCATCAAAGATCCATCTTACAAATCTGGCGCTGAACATCTCAATGATGATTTTGATGAAATAAGAAAAAATTCCCTGGAACTTCTCAAATATGCAGATGGTGTTGGTCTAAGTGGATTCGGGGAAGTTGATGATGAAGTCGCCAAAATAATAACTGAAACATGTTCACAAGTTGGGAAAATTTCTGCAATTCATGCTGCTGAATATGAACAAGTGCAACGAAACTCTCTTAAATCTACTGGAAAAACAGAAGTAGAAAGAGCTTTGGACTGTGAATTTAACTTTCTGATACATCTTACATCACCAATTAATAATGATTTGGATCTTCTAACAAATGGAAAACAATCAGTGGTTTGTTGCCCCCGTTCCAATGGTGCTCTTTCAGTTGGAATACCACCCATAAAAGAGATGTGGAGTAGGGGAATTAATCTACTATTGGGAACAGATAATGTGATGTTCAATTCCCCTAACATGTTTAGAGAGATGGAATACGCCCTAAAAATAACCAGAGGTTTTTATAAAGAATATTTCCCCCCAGTAGAAATTTTAAAGATGGCAACAGTAAATGCTGGTCAAGCCTTGAACCTTAACCTTGGATGTATTCAAGAGGGTATGGTGGCAGATATCATGATGGTAGAACTGTTGTCCGACAACCCTATACTGTCTCTGATCAATCGCACTGAATCGAAAAACATAATAGGTCTCGTGACAGATGGTAAATTAATATATATGAGGTGAAACAAATGTACCAGAAAATTTTATTACCTACAGATGGCTCTAAATTTGCTGAAAAAGCGGCTGAACATGCTATCTGGATAGCTAGTAGAAGCGGTGCTGAAATTATCGTTTTAAATGTTATTGAAACATCTTCATTAGTAGGGCTCCCGGCAGAAGACCTCATAGTAAAAATTAAAGAAATGTTAAAGGAAGAAGGTAGGAGATCCCTTGAAAGAATATCAGAAATGATAGCACAAAGTGAAGATGAATCAAAAATTAAAGATGTTAAAATAACGCTAACAACTGAAGAAGGCTCACCTGCTGATTCAATTCTCAAGACAATTGAAAGTGAAAATGTTGATTTAGTGGTTATGGGAACTTCTGGAAAACATGGTTTAGACAGATTTTTACTGGGCAGTGTAACAGAAAAAGTGGTTAGATCAGCAACATGCCCAGTTTTAGCAGTTCATTGAAGAAAAACCTTTTAATATTCTTTTTAGTTGCAGCATATGGCTGGTGAAACAATGCAGATAAAGGACATAATGTCAGAGGAAATACACTTTATACAAGTACCTGGAAATCGTGGCAATGCACTGGAACTAATGCGAGAAAAAAACGTATCAGGATTACCTGTAGTAAAAAAAGGCACTAAAAAACTTGTAGGCATATTAACCCGGACTGACCTAGTAGAAAACCCAGATGAAGAACAAATTGCTCTTATAATGACTCGGGAAATGATAACTGTAGGTCCTGAAGATAATATAAGGGATGCTGCCCGGAAAATGACAGAAAATCATATTAGAAGAGTGCCTGTTGTTGATAAAGAGGAATTAGTGGGGTTAGTGACTGCCTCAGATCTGATTAACAAAGCCTTATGGAAAATGGACATCAACGATCCTGCAGAAAAATACATGCTCCGCAGTGTACCTACCACTTGGGAAAGAACTCCCCTTAAAGTAGCCTTTGAAATTATGCGTTACTTTAACTTAAAGGTGATTTTAGCACTTAGTAATGAAGGAAAACCATCAGGCATACTTACTGAAACTGATTTTTTAGATGAAAGTGAAGTGGTATCTGAACAGACTGTACATAACACATCGGTTGGGACAGAAGGGGATAAATGGTCATGGGATAGTACGAACGTTCTTTATGTGATTAAAAATCATCTTCAATTCTCAGATAAAGAGGTGAAAGATGTTGCAACCAGTGATCTAGCCATAGTCACCACCAAAACTGCTGTGAAAGACTGTGCAAGCAAAATGCGTCAAAGGAATATTGAACAAATGCCAGTTATTGACGTAGAAGGCGAGTTGGTTGGATTAGTAAGGGCAAGTGACCTCATTAAATCTATTATTAATTAACTTGAACGATTTAAATGTCTGAAACAACTTTAATTCCCCAACCAATCATTAAAATAATATCAGATCCTGAAATTATTCGTATTGTGGGCAAAAAAGGAGGAGAGGTATCAATACAAGATATAAACCTCCAATTTATTATGGCCACACTATGGTGGGAGAGAAATCCTCAACTAGAAACTTTCTTCAACATTATGGAACTAACTATAAAAAGAGTTTTGCAAGAAATCCACCCCCATGATAAGCTTGTTTTAGATTACACTTACACTGCCAACGATACCTTGGAAGATGCGTCTGAAATCATGGTAGAAATTGAAAACATTGAAGTGGACGGTGAAGTTTTAGAAGTTGAAGGAGATATAATTGTTTTATCAGGGAATGATGCCCGGGGGTTCTTTAAGAAACTAACCTCCTTCAGACGAAAGGTCCAAAAAAATATACATCAAGAAATTTGAAGACTTGGAATCATTAACCATGAATAATATATTTTTAATTTTTTTTTTTATTCTAATTTATTTCTGCCTTCGTATGTATGGTAAAACTTTTGTTAATAAATCTTGAGCTTCTTTCTGGTCTTTTACCCTTTGGGCAACTATTTTACCCTTGTCGAATATTGTGATATTTATTCCATTATCTTCCAACATAGCTATGCCTAATTTAGGGGAACATTTCACTTTACCTAGATTTCGAAGTGCGTGGCAAGTTTCAGGCAGGTTTAAAGTGTATGGAAGTTTGATTTCCAACATTATCCTATTTTTTTTATCTTGACATGGTTTATAAACAACCATTTCCATCCCTGAATCATCAGTACTAGCAATATCCATTGTCACCTTTTTAAAACCAACAACCTTAAATTCAGAATCTAAATAATTTAATAACTCCTTATCAAGGAGTTTACTAATATTTTTAACTTCAATAAGCGCGATGCCATCATTATCTCTCACCCGAACCACATCAAGACCAGTCAAATTCCTTACTAAATTCTCAGCATATCTAATGCGATTAATTTTTTTAGTAGTAATCATTTGTCCTGGGGGGATTCTAGTGGCTAAACAAGTAGTTGATGGATTATATTCAACATTCATGTCCCGCAAAATAGTTCTTACATCTTTATAAGTGAATCCATATTTAATCAGAGGTGTTTTAATGTTTTTTTCTATATTTACCATTATTCCTGGCCGATCTTCAAAAAGATCAGTGATGTTGGTTCCATCAACTATAAAATCATAGTGATAGTCAAATGCTATTTCCTCCAATTTCTGGTATATTTTATTTTTACAAACGTAACAACGATTTAGGGAATTTATTTTAAATTTAGAGTCTTTTAAAAAGTTATTTATGATTGTATGATGTTTTATCCCAATTTTTTTAGCAATCTGTTCTGATTTCTTGATAAATTCTGCAGGCATAACACCATTATCCACTGTCACTGCCAGAGCATCTTTAGCCTCCTCTTTTGCAACTGAAGCCAGTAGTGTACTGTCTGCACCTCCAGAAAAAGCTATGATAACTTTTTTATCCTTGAAAAAGGCCTTTAAATCATTGATTTTTCTTTGTAGCTCCATATATTATCCCTGAACTAAATCTTTAATATATTTTAAAACTTTCTTTGCATCTTCTGCCTTTATATCTATCCCTTCAACGTCCAGAAATGCTTCAAGTTTTTTGATTTTATCCTTTTCCAAGCCAGATTCATTTAAAACACGTAAATAATTTCTTTGAGGATAATAAATATTTTTAGCAGTTTCATATAACATTTCAATATCATTATGGGTGATAATCCCCCGTTTTTCGGCCATCTGAAAGTTGTAGCTCATACTAACTAGAGCCTCTGATAACAGTTCATGAGTTACTGGATCAAAAACTATGGCCACATCATCATCAGATTCTATTTTTCCATCCCTGTAACTTTGATACACCTTTCCAATCCCAATCATACCCGCATAATCGAGTTCAGTAGCTCTTAACGCCCCCATGCTGGATCCTCCTATAACTGTAACTTCTGATTTTAGGGCTCGAAGTATTTCTCTGTGGGAAACTGCGGGTTTGTGGTGGAAAACTCCGTCGATGATGGCAATTATATCAGGAAGATCGTTTAATAATGCCTCGACGTCACCTCTTGCAACAGGAGGATAATAATCAGCGTCTAATATTTTACGAGCATCATTTAAAGCAAGAGAAGGTCCCAGAAACACTACAATTCTTTTTTGATCCATATCAACACATAATCAATATTAATTACATGATATTTATTTAGATGAGTTTTTTTTAATGCGTGTGCAAATGGTTTTAAAGAAAATTTTAAAAAGAACTCAAAAAAAGGATGTGAAATAAGCTGGATTTTTAAAGAAAAATAAGACAATAAAAATAATAAATCATGTATTGAACGTCTAATCATATTTTTGGAGGCAATTTATGATTATTTTTAGTGTATAGGAAAATTCTTAAATTGTATGATCTGTTTCAATATTGGGCCAATTCATTATGCAATTTAATAATTCGTGGGATTGAAGGATGGTTTTTACCAAGTTTCTTCTGCCATTTTTCAATAACAAAGTCCAGATCAACCTCACCTGTTCCATGTATGAGGTTATCTGCATGGGCCACCAATTTTTCCTCAAGACTAATAGGCAGATAATCAATAGCAGGCAATCCAATTAGTTCAGCTTCTTCTTTGGTGATACCAGCACCTATATGTCTTTCAACAATTTTCACAAGTTTAGGTGGAACACCATTAGATTTGAGGATATTAGCCCCAATAACAGCATGTTTTACTCCGCCAGTCTTGGAACGACCCACATCATGAAGAATAGCCCCTGCTTTAACCAAATCCACATCCACATTTGATCCAAATCTAGATGCTAATTCAGTTGCCTTTAGCATTACTGCTTCTGAGTGTTCTATCACGTAAGTCTGACAATTGTATTCTTTTAAGATATCGGTTGAATGATATTGACTATATTGGCTCAGAAATATCCAACCTCAGTTTTTTTTAATATTATTTTGATAATTTTTTTAAAAAAAGATACGATAGAAAATATCGCTAATTGGATGAAAAAAATTTATAATTTACTAAAAACCAGTTATTAAAAAATTAGGAATAAAGAATGGTGGAGCTAAGAAGTTTAACTCATTCGTTCCTTTAATTGTTTTAATTCAGTTATTATTGATGAATTATCCTGAAATTCCATATTAGTGTTGCAGTCAGGGCATATGAAATTTCTTTCTGAAGCTTCTTCAAAGTTATAGCGACATCCATTGGGACATACAAAGAACATGTTTTCTTCTTCATATTCCAAAGATTGATGTATTTCTTCAGAAAATTTTTTAAACTTCTGGGAAATAATTTCTGCTATTTTTTCCTCTTCAAATCTCCAACTGTAAGTATACCATTGAGTTTCTGGGTCTTTACTTCTTTTATAGCTGGCAACTCCAGCATCATATAATTTGTATAGAATTCGTCTAACAATATTTAGTCTAATTTCAGTTTCTTCAGCTATCTCTTCATCAGTGTTTTTGCCATTTAATAAACATTGGATAATGGGGATGCTGTTCTCATGGTCTTTTGTTACATCAATGAGAATTTCCTGCACATTAGGATCTTTGAGCATCGTAGTTCCTCCTTCATATTTTGAGATTTTTAAGAGCTCTTGAATTTCAGGATCATTTAATTTAAGCATTCTATACCTCCAATACGGAGAGGTAGTAATTATTTATAAAATTGATATGTCTAATCAAGCAATGCTAATTAATTTCACACCCGTTTTGGCGTAAATTAGCTGCCTATAATTTTTGAAGTTAAAAATATCTCTCTCCGCCCCTAATAAGACCCCTTCGTGCATGTCAATAAAATCCACGGTTAAGCTAGTGTTCATTGAGGTAAAACTTATTAATGGGTGTCAAAAATATATTGGGTTAATTAGTATATGGGTCAGATAGTATTTATATTTTTTTAATTAATCTTTATTTGATAAAAATCCAATTTGAAAATTATTTTAGTGTAATCAATTGGATTTTCGAACTATTACAGCCGGCATATGAGTTATTGAGTTCAATTTTTCCACAGTAATGTCATTAAAATCCCCTTCAGAAAGTTTTTGCATGTCGTAAACTGTTTCCATGTTATTTTCATGATTTTTCTGGCATTCCTCTGCCGCAACAGCTATCATCATAATATTTTCAATTTTATGTGGTTGAGAAATACCCAACGGAGTGGGTCCAATTATTTGCCCCACTCGACCCAATAAATATCCAAAAATGCCCATATTATTTTTAATTTGGTGGATTGAAATTGGTAAAGATGTGAACAGGGTATTTCTAAGTTTATAGGTGGCATCAGTATCAATTATCATCACCGTTACTCTTTTACCAGTTATGTCTAAAATTTTCCTTTCCATTTCCTCAGAAACACTCTGAGGATCATGAGGTAGTAGTGAAACAAGAGTACCCGGTGCATTACTCAGATCTACTCCTGCTTCAGAAGCTGGTTTAAGGGCATGTTTCCACCCATAGTAAGTTAATATGACCTTTTTATGAGAACGTGCCTCCGGGGGGAGTTTTTTAAGGTTTTTTATTGTCCTTTTTTTTATGCGTAATATCGGACCGAAAATATATCCCCACAAATATTTAGACCATATCTCTGCCAGGAAGTATGCACTGATAGATGGTTTAAATTCTGATTCATCAACTAGTCGACCTTGAGCTATTGATAAAGGTGTTTCAGAAACCACTAAAAAATCATCATCTTTTAAAAATTTCACTGCACCTTCAATGATGACATCATAAGATTCTCCAGGATTGATATAATCTGTTTTAATTGGTATGGTAGCTAAATTACTTTTTGATTTAAAATATTCAACATTTTTTGACTGGTGATGCTTATGATGTTTATGATTCATTTTTATCAGTACAAGAAAAACTGGAAATCTCTGTTAACTGGAAAATATTTTTGAGTACTCGAATTATATTAAGAACAGGTAAAATGCCATTTCATTTTTTAAAAAAACAGTCAATCATTTCCTTTAACTGGAGGTGCCCATACTTTAAGGTCGATACTTTCAATAATAGCTTGTTTTCCCTCTAATTGAACAACCACACCAGAGTGGACTTTTTGCATCATACAGTGGTATGGTAAGAATCGGACTGTTTCTCCCACGCGGGGTAACTTTCCTTCGATGGTTCCCTGAAATCCTCCCACCATGCAAACTCCAATGTCTTTATATTCGAATTCTGCATCTGAATCAATACGATGGCAGGGGCCTACTAAATGAACTGTGATTAAACCATGATTTTCTTCAAGTACATTGGCAAAATGGATTATAGGACAGCCTAAAGGACGGTATCTTATTATTTCACCAACTTTAATCTCTTCCCTAGTAAATGGATATAAGGTTTCCCTGCATGATTCTTCTCCGTGAAGAGGTTTTAGAATAATATCCGCTTCATAGTTATCCATAACTCCTATGATCTTCTTTTCATCGGGGATGACTTTAGTTTCCTTTAGTATTTCCTGTAGTTTAGCCAGATCTTCTTGAAAAATCTCTTGATAAAGAAATCGACACTTTTCAAGCTGTGTTCTACTTTTCAAAAGTGCTCCTGCAAATTCATCACATCGGGCATATCCACAGATGCCACAGTTGTAACCAGGGAGCAACATTAAAACTTTATTTTGTTGAGAAATATCAATGGAACCTTTACTCATTAAAACACCTTATAAAATGAATTATTCTCCCTCATAACTTTGGAAACCATCTATACGTCGTAGTATACCTCGGTGATATTTCTTGTTAACCTTAGTTTCCCCGACGCATAACGTACACACAGCCAGTGGCGCGGAATGTCTAAGTTTCTCCTGATCGAGAGACACTTCCTGGGATTTCATAAATTCGTCAGCTAATTCAGCACATCCCTGTCCACTCAAACCGTTAGCTTCTATTATTTTACAATTGGGATTTACCTCAAGAATCCTTTCCCGGAATATTTCGCGCTCTGCTTGGGATATCATGTCTCCTTTGGTGATTACTGCAATATCTGCCGTGCTTAAAAATGGACCCACTTTTAGGGGTGTGTTGGGACCACTGGTGGCATCGATAACACAGACTCCTAAAGAGTTTTCAGTGAAGGGTGCACAACGGTGACATAAACCAGCTGTTTCAATTACCAATAGTTCTGCTTGGTTTTCATCAGCCCAATTAATCATTTCTTCCAAGTTGTAAATTGCGTAGTGATCTGGACACATATCCATGGAGAGCCCCACTTTAGTGGGAATATTTATTTTAGCAAATTTTCGATCATCATCAGTATAAAGACAATCAATTTTTACTACTGCTGATTTCAATCCTATTTCATTTATGTTTTGTAATGCATGTATTAAAACCGCAGTTTTCCCAGAACCAGGTGTTCCAGCCACAATAACCATTTTCATTAAAAATCACCCTTTGAATAATTATATTAATATATTCTTGTTCCTAAATTAATTTTTGAGTAAATATAATTAAATTTGTTTATTAGATTCATTTGAAATGTACTCGATGAAAATCTTGAAAATAAGTTCATTGTTTGAAAAAATTTTTTCAGATTCTATTTTAGGTTGCATTAATTCATGCTGATTATTCTTAAGGATTTATGTTACAACTCTAAATTCTTTAATTCTATGTCATCAATAACTTCACCGTTACGTACTTGATCACGCAAACTCAACATTAATCCATCAATTTTATTTAATTTTTGGGATAAAGCCTTTTCTTTCTCAGTAGTTCCCACAACTGACTGCATTCCCCCATTTTTCATTACTATTCTTTTATCAGTCATAAGAGCAAGCACGGGATCATGAGTAACTACCATGACAATTTTCCCATGACCTGCAAGTGCTTCAAGGGCGTCATGTTTTCGTATTCCCGCATTTTCAAGTTCATCTATTAGAACAATGGGCGAATTACTTATTATTGCAACATCTGCTACCATTAAAGCTCTTGATTGTCCACCGCTCAGGATGGTCAAGTCATGTTCCTTTTTTATGGGTTCCCCTGTTAGAGTATTTGCTAATTCAACCACCGCATTAACACATTTACTGTGAGCACCACGACATTTAGCATGTAAACTTAAAAATTCGCCAACAGTCATGTCCGCAAGGAAATTCATATTTTGCGATAATTGAGCCACCATCTTCTTTCTAGGGTTGGTTCGATCTTCGTAACTGGGTGTTTTGCCATTAACCAGAATTTTCCTCTTGGAGAATGTATCTTCCTGAGAAAGTTGTTCAATATCACCGATTAGAGAGCTTTTTCCACTTCCAGTTGGGCCCACCACTCCAAATATTTCACCCTTTTTAATCATAGCTTTTTTCACTGGTTCGGGATTTCCTAGCTTATCAAAACCCCCGATAATAGTTATTTCTTCAATCATCCTAAATTCACCTTTCCCAAAGTGTCTCCCCTTAATCCTAGCCGCATGGTTTCCAGAGCAGTGATTTCTTCAGGAGGAATATTGCCTAAATTAACATTTGCACCGAACTTTAAAATGAAGTATGTTTGCTGATTTTTCAGTGGTGCCTCCCAGATTATCTTCTCTACTTGCGTACCTTTGATTAATATGTGTAATTCGTCTTCCTTAACATCACCTTGTTCATCGAAAAGACCGATTCCTTTTCCACCTTCTCGGCCTTCCATAAGTACAAAGTCCGCCCCCCACTTTATATCATGATTTACCATTTCCATTCTTTCATTAATGGTTAATAACTGGTCTTTTATCGGATCTTTTTTACCAACCTCTGTTATAACCAAGTATCCGTTGTTTTTCACCGTGGAAACTAGTTTTTCCCTTTCTTCTTTTGAAATATCAATAGTTCCATCAGATATTTCTATCGCACCAAATCCCAGTTTATCAGCCTCATTAAGATAATCTTCCAATTTATTCTTGGAATAAGCAATTTCAAAAAGAGTTCCACCGGGATAAGGGATTACATCATAAGAATGATAGATTTCCACCTTTTCCTGTATCATTTTGCGATTATGGATGGCAGATGTTCCCCATCCGAATTTTGCCAGATCTACATATTTTCCGGATATTTCAAGGAGATCGATAACAGTTACCGGACCCATGCCTTTATCTAACATCATAGTGATTCCAGTGCCTGTTTTAGGGTTGCGTTGAGGAGTGAGAAAATCAAAGGCATTCATTATTATCACTTTTTGAAAAAGATTTTGTGGATATTTTAATTGTATTTACTCATTAAAATATATTAGTCCTTATTTGATTCATCTTAATTAGATAATCTCAATTATATATTAAATTAGTTGGATATCTAATAAATCTTTTTTAGCCACAAATTATGTGGCAATAGAGAATATAATTTTAACTTAAACTAACTAACAAATTTTATAATTCCAATACTCTATTTTTAAAGACAAATTATAAGAAGAATTTGAAAAAAACAAAAGAAATATCATTTATTAACGTCATGATCATTAACAAACTCTTAAATGAGGGGTGAACATGGAAAAAAAAATAAATTATTTTGAAAATCCAGGTGCTGAAAATACAGCGAAATTAATAGAACTAGTTAAGGAAAGAAAAGAAGAATTAGGAATTGAAAACATTGTTGTGGCATCAGTATCCGGGAAAAGTAGCGTAAAAGTTTCGAATAGTATGCCTGATGCAAATATAATAAGTATCACCCACCATGCAGGATTTAGAGGTGAAGATGAGTTAGAACTTGAACAAGAATACGTGGAAAAATTGAAACGTGAAGGTATACCTATATATGTGGGTTCACACTCCCTTAGTGGGGTGGGAAGAGGTATTAGTAATAAATTTGGAGGTATCACTCCTGTTGAAATTATAGCTGGTACTTTAAGATTATTTTCCCAAGGAGTGAAGGTTTGTGTTGAAATTAGCATCATGGCTGCAGATGCAGGCTTAATACCCACTGATGAAGAAGTTATAGCCCTAGGAGGAACTGCTAAAGGTGTTGACACTGCCATGGTATTGAAGCCAGCACACATGGGTAACTTCTTTGACCTACGAATAAATGAAATCATTGCTATGCCCAGACCTTAGAGTCTAATGATTCCAACTGTTGATGTTACCCTCCAATGGTTCGGTTGTCAAAGTTGTGAAATCTGTGTGTTCACAATCAGTCCATGGTAAGATGTTGGAGATGATCTTTGGATATTAGTCAAAAATTCTTTGCTTGGTCGTGAATTATTGGTTAAAAAACCGTTGCTTTTAAATATAAGTTAGTACAATAACACATTTAAGATAAGTAACATTTGCTGTGGGGGTAGAGATTGAAATCTATTATTGACAATACCATAAAGGAATCCGAAAAAAGAAGGGATAGAAAGACAACCGAAAAGCATCATGGATATGATAGTAGCATCGACCATGAATTAGAAGACATCATTCAACGAAGTCGTGCTAAGATCTGTGTAATTGGAACTGGAGGCGGAGGAAACAATACCGTTTCTCGATTAATGGAGATAGGTATTGAAGGAGCCGAAACCATTTCCATGAATACCGATGCTCAAGATCTATACTACTCAGTCTCCGATAAAAAGATTTTAATAGGTAAAAATACTTGCGGAGGGCTGGGTGCTGGTGGTATACCTGAAGTCGGAGAAGAATGCGCAGAAGAAAGTGATGAAGAAATAAAGGAAAAACTGGATGGAGCAGACATGGTCTTCGTGACTTGCGGTATGGGTGGAGGTACTGGAACTGGTTCAGCACCAATTATAGCTAAAATGGCCAAAAAGATCGGTGCTCTGACCATTGCTGTGGCAACCATGCCTTTCAGTGCTGAAGGACTTCGTCGCAGGGAAAACGCAGAAAAAGGACTGGAAAAACTCCAAAGCGCTGCGGATACTGTTATCGTGATACCCAACGACAAACTTTTGGAAGTAGCTCCAAATTTGCCTATAAACAAGGCATTTATGGTGGCTGACGAACTTCTGGGAAGAGCAGTCAAAGGAATAACCGAGCTCATAACCAAACCAGGATTGGTAAGTCTGGACTTTGCAGACATTAGGAGCATAATGAAAGGGTCAGGCATGGCCATGATCGGAATGGGCGAATCAGACTCAGGAGATCGGGCCATTGAATCAGTCCATGAAGCTTTGAACAGTCCACTCTTAGATTTAGACATTTCCAATGCCAAAGGAGCCCTGATAAACATTTCTGGAAGTTCTGACTTAACTTTAAACGAAGCTGAGAAAGTTGTACAGATTGTTGCTGACGAACTAGATCCTGATGCTAATATCATCTGGGGTACTCAGATCCAAGAAGAACTGCAAAACACCATCCGCACCACAATTGTAGTGGCTGGAGTTAAATCACCATATATATTTGGCATACATAGCGGCGAACCAGAATACATTGAAGAAAGACATAAAGAAAAAGTGCCAGAATCATCCTTAGAAGAATTTATTGATGGTGTTTTCTAAATAAATCCTTTTTCCAAAGGGAAGAAATTGATTAGGGATTATATTCGTTCTCTAACCCCCCTAATTCAACCCTAGTCTGTTCAGTCTTCCCCATGCAAAGGTTTATATGCCCTCGAGGCATAATCTATTTTTATAATATCTAAATTTTTTACTTTCTCCTTCTACTGATAATTATGTGAAGTGGGATTTTTATGAATCTAAACAAAGAATCAATGGTAAATTTTATCAAACAGTGCCAAAGAGTGTTGAAAGTCTCTAGGAAACCGGATAGCGACGAATTTATCAATGTGGCCAAAGTAACCGGTATTGGTATTATCCTCATTGGAGTAATAGGTTTTATAATTATAATGATCAGCCAATTAATTCAAGGTACTGGATAATTTAATTTGATATAAGGTTAGTGATAATTTGATTTATGCAATAAGAACCCTGGTAGGTCAGGAAAAAAATGTGGCCCGAATAATTGCCAGGAACGTTAAAGATAGTGGGATCGGAGTCAGCGCAGTTCTTGTTCCAGAAAGTTTAAGGGGATACATATTAGTTGAGTCGTCAACAAAACTCGACTTGCAAAATCCTGCATTTAAAGTTCCACATATGAAAGGAGCAATCGATGGAGAAATCCCCTATGAAGAGGTAAAAGGCTTTTTAAAACCGGAACCAATAATAGCTTCCATACAGAAAGGCAGCATTGTTGAACTCATTTCCGGGCCGTTTAAAGGAGAAAAAGCTAAAGTTGTTAGGATTGATGAATCCAGAGAAGATGTAGTTTTAGAACTTATCGAAGCTGCAGTTCCTATCCCAGTTACAGTTAAAGGTGATCAAATTAGATTAATACAGAAGGAGGCAGACTAATGGCAACAGAAACCATTGAAATCCTTATAGATGGCGGTAAAGCCACTCCAGGCCCACCACTAGGTCCTGCAATTGGACCCCTAGGCATCAACATGATGCAAGTAGTGGAGCAAATTAACCAGAAAACAGCAGACTTTGAAGGTATGAAAGTACCTGTAAAAATAGTAGTAGACACCGAAACCAGAGATTTTGAAGTTAAAGTTGGAACTCCACCAACCACTGCACTGATCATGGACGAACTAAAGATAGAAAAAGCATCCCAAGACCCGGGAGTAGACAAAGTAGCCGATCTTAAAATTGAACAGGCTTTGAAGGTTGCCAGGATGAAATTTGATGCTTTATTATCAGCTGACCATAAAAGTGCAACGAAAGAAGTTGTAGGTACTTGTGTAAGCATGGGTATCACTGTGGAAGGTAAAGATCCACGGGAAGTTCAAAAAGAAATCAATCAAGGTGTTTACGACGACAAATTAGTCGAAAAATCCTAATTTGAAAGTTTTATAACCTTAATTCTTGTGACTAATCATCATAAAATTATATCTCAAATATATATTAAAGACAACAAAATACAAGAACAAATAAATCCAACCATTAGATTGAACTTTTCATACCAGAAGAGTTCGGAGGAATTTACGTGAAACAAGAGATCTTAGAAGCGGTGAAGAAGGCCAAGGATGAATCCAAGCCGAGAAACTTCACACAATCTATTGATGTGGTCATCACCATCAAAGATTTAGACGTGAAAAAACCCGAAAACCGCATGGACGAGGAAGTTCTTCTCCCTAATGGACGAGGTAAAGATGTTAAGATCGCCTTTATTGCCGACGGTGAACTGGCCCTGCAAGCCAAAAACGCCGGGGCAGATCTGGTCATCAACAAGCCCGAACTGGAAGAAATAGGTAAAGATCGGAAAGAAGCCAAGAAAATTGCCAATAGGCATGATGTCTTTGTAGCTCAAGCCGATATGATGCCCCTTGTAGGTAGATTCTTGGGACCTGTATTAGGACCCCGGAAGAAAATGCCCAAACCAGTTCCAGCCAACATCAAACCCGAACCCATAATGGAGAGGCTTAAAAGTACAGTAAAAGTTAGAATAAAAGACCAACCAGTTATACAGGCATTAGTCGGTACACAGGACATGGATGACGAACTTATAGCAGATAACATAGAGGCTGTTCTGGCCGTGCTGGATCAGAAACTGGAAAAAGGGCGTAACCAGATAAAATCCATGTATGTAAAAACCACTATGGGCCCTGTAACGAGGGTGATCTAATGTCAAATGTAGCTGAATGGAAAAAGGAAGAGATTAAAGAGCTGAAAACCCTTATTGAAAGTCATCCTGTAGTGGGAATGGCAGATCTTTCTGACATACCAGCGCCTCAGCTTCAGAAAATGCGTCAGAGCCTTCGAGGAAATGCTAAAATCAAGATGTCTAGGAAGACTTTGATGGATTTAGCTTTAAACGATTCTGGAAAAACGAAGGTAGAAACTCTTTCCAACTATATGGATGGTCAACCCGCCCTAATATTTACTGAAATGAACCCTTTCAAACTCTATAAAATTTTAGAAGGTAGTAAAACTCCTGCTCCTGCTAGAGCAGGGAGCATATCTCTAGATGATATTGTAGTACCTAAAGGTGATACTGGATTCATGCCTGGCCCCATACTAGGTGAGTTGCAGAAGATTGGTATCCCTGCAAAAATAGAAAAGGGTAAAATAGTTATAACCGAAGATAAAACCATAGTTGCAGAGGGAGAGGAGATCTCACGTGACGTGGCCAGTATGCTGACCCGTCTGGATATATATCCAATGGAAGTTGGGATCGATTTGAAAGCAGCCTATGAAGATGAAACTATCTACACCTCCGACATCTTAACCATTGACGAGGAACAAACCTTATCTGATGTACAGAAAGCCTACGCTCAAGCAATTAACCTTTCAATTAATGCAGTAGTTTTCAACAGCGTTTCGACACCTGCTTTAATATCAAAAGCAGCTGGAGAAGCATTGAACTTGGCTTTGAATGCAGAAGTTATTACATCAAAAACAACCGATCTTCTACTGGCAAAAGCCTATTCTCAGATGCTTGCACTTGCTTCTGAAGCAGCAGCCAAAAATGCTGACGCAGTTGATACTGAACTCGTCAATAAACTAAGTGCAACTGCAAGTGTTGCTAAAACCAGCCCATCTGAAGAGGAAAAAAAGGAAGAAGATGAAGAGGAAAAAGAAGATGAAGAGGACAATGAAGAAGATGCTGCCGCAGGTTTAGGTGCACTCTTCGGATAATTGGCCTTTTTAAAAAAAATGTAATAAAAAAGTTTTAAGTTCGAATAAATAAATCCAAATGGATTAAAAGGTTTTAAAGTTAAAAAGGATATAATTTGAGGTGATCTCATGGAATATATATACGCAGCAATGTTATTGCACACAGCAGGTCAGGAAGTTAATGAAAAAAGTGTTAAAAAAGTTTTAAAAGCAGCAGGATCAGATGCCGATGAATCTAGGGTAAAAGCATTAATTGCAGCCTTAGAAGATGTGGACATTGAAGAAGCAATGGAAAAAACCGCTGTAGCAGCGGCACCCGCAGCTTCTGCTGGTGCACCAGTTGCAGAAGAAGAAACTGCAGAAGAAGAAGAGAAAGAAGAAGAAGACGAAGAAGAGAAAGAAGAAGAAGCTGCTGCCGGTCTTGGCGCTCTCTTTGGATAATTTTTCCCCAAGCCAGAAGTCCTTCGGACTTTTTGGCTTATAAATATTTTTTTTAAAATTAGAATAATACTTTAATAGATATCTTTAATTTGTTATTGATTAAACTTATATCAAATTAAAAGCAATGCAAAGAATACTAATTAACTATTATACCAATAATATATAACAATATAAGCTTAGATCAAAGCATCTATACTGATCATAGTTTGATTCAAATACTAACGCTTATATTTAAATTTTAATAAATATTCTTGATGATCACCATGTCTGTCCAGTTTAAAAAACTTGGTTACATTAAAAAAACCTGTAAAATTTGTGGAAATGATTTTTGGTCAATCAATGAACGAGAAACATGTGGTGATGCACCATGTGATGAATATCAGTTCATAGGAAATCCAGCCACATCACAAAGTTATGACTTATTTTCCATCCACGACATATTCATCCGTTTTTTCCAGGAGAGAGGTCACACTCCCATTAGAAGATACCCTGTTCTGGCAAAAAGATGGAGAGATGATGTTTTTTTGGTGGGAGCATCAATTTACAACTTTCAGCCATGGGTTACCTCAGGACAAGTTAAACCACCAGCAAATCCCCTGGTGGTGGCTCAACCTTCAATTCGACTTAACGATGTAGACAACGTAGGACGTACAGGTAGACACATGACTTGCTTCACTATGGGCGGACATCATGCCTTTAATTCTGAAGATAACCAGGTTTACTGGGATGATGAAACAGTGAAATATTGTCATGACTTCATAACCCATCTTGGAATTGATGAGGAAGAAATAACATTTATTGAATCATGGTGGGAAGGGGGAGGCAATAGTGGGCCTTGTTATGAAGTATGTGTAAGGGGAGTGGAACTGGCCACCTTAGTTTTCATCCAATATCGCACCACAGCCAATGGAAAAAGGGAAGAAATCCCTTTAAAAATAGTTGACACTGGCTATGGGTTGGAACGATTTGCTTGGATATCCCAGGGAACACCCACTGCTTATGACGCTTCTTTTGGCCCTGTTATTGAAAAACTCAGAGAAATGGCTGGAGTAGAACTGAACCATACAATTCTTGGTGAAAACGCCCAAGTAGCAGGTATGATGGATATTGAGGATATAGCTGATTTGAAAACTTTACGCAGTAGAGTGGCAGAAAGATTGGGAATCTCTTTAAAAGAGTTGAAAGAAGCTACCGAACCCATGGAAGCGATTTACGTAATTGCAGATCACACACGCTGCCTAGCGTTCATGCTTGCTGATGGAGTTATACCATCCAATGTTAAAGAAGGCTACCTTGCCCGGTTAATTCTCCGCAGAACAATCCGTTTCATGAAAAAATTAGGACTTGAAGAATCTTTGGGAACCATAATGAATATTCAACTAAATTTTCTTTCCCAGACCTACCCAGAAATCCGTAATCATCAGGAACATATTCTCCATGTAATTGAACTGGAGGATAAACGTTACCATAAAACCATCCGCAAGGGACATCAGATTGTTAAAAAAAGTATCAAATACCTTAAAAAAGATGAAAAATATGAAATGCCCCTTGAAATGCTTATCAATCTTTATGATTCACAGGGTTTGCCACCGGAAACAGTTGCAGAAATTGCAGAAAAACTAGATTTCATGGTCAAAGTTCCAGATAACTTCTACACTCTTGTTGCAGCCAAACATTCTGAAGAAACTGTTGAAGATAAAATACAAGTTAAGTTAGATTACCCTGAAACTGAGTTATTATTCTACGATGTTCCTCATGAAACAGAATTTAAATCTAGAATTCTGGGATTCTATGAAAATAATATAATCTTAGATAACACTCTTTTCTATCCAGAAGGAGGAGGCCAACCATCAGATATAGGTGTTTTAGATCTTGCAGGGGAAAAATTGAAGGTATCACATGCTGAAAAACTCGATGGAATTGTTCTACATCGAGTCAATCGGGAAAAACTGGATAAAATTAAACATCGCACTGGCTCAACCATTAAAGGAAAAATTGATTGGAATCGTAGAATTTCCCTAGCTCGAAATCATACTGCTACCCATCTTTTAGTTTCAGCTGCTCGAATGGTTCTGGGAGACCATATATGGCAAGCAGGTGCTCAAAAAGGTGTTAAAAAATCAAGAATAGATTTATCACATTACCAGCGTATTAGTCAAGAAGAACTCGAAAAAATTGAACTCATAGCCAACAGATGGGTTATGAAAAATATTCCAGTAACTGCAGAATGGATGGATCGTACTGAGGCTGAGAAAAAATATGGATTCATATTGTATCAGGGAGGAGTTGTTCCTGGAAAAAGTATCAGAGTGATTCAGATTCCAGGTGTTGATGTTCAGGCTTGCGCCGGAACTCACTGCGATCAAACCGGGCAGATAGGGTTAATTAAAGTTAACCGAACAGAAAGGATCCAAGATGGAATAGAACGTCTTGAATTTTCTGCTGGAGAAGCTGCAGTAGAATACATGCAAACAAATGATGCTCTCTTAAATGAAAGTGCGGCAGTGTACAAAGTAGAAGCCAATCAACTTCCCAAAACCAGTGCACGATTTTTTACTGAATGGAAAGCATTTAAAAATGAAATAGGACGATTAAAAGCCCAGATCGCCAATATAAAAACCGAAACACTGATTGAAGAAACTGAAAATATCAATTCCCTTAAATTCATAGCAGATGAGGTAGATGCCGATATAAGTGAACTGGTTAAAATGGTCACCAAACTCACCGATGATGGTGGAATTGACGTGGTTTTTCTCGGAAATAGTGAAGGGAAAATAGCGGGTGCCGGATCATCTGAAGCTATAGCTAAGGGCGTGAAAATTAACGAAATAGTTAAAGAAGCCGCGAAAATCATGGGTGGAGGTGGAGGTGGCAAACCAAATCTGGCACAAGGAGCTGGAAAAAAGGGTGAAAAACTTCCAGAAGCCCTTAAATATGTGCGTGACTCTTTAAAGGATGTTTTAGCCCAAAAAAATCTTAATGGATTTAGCTGAATTTGATGATTTTTCGAGTAATTGATGTTCCCAGGATAAGGTGAATTTAGTTGAAAAAAACCATTCAGGATATTAATCATCGGATCTGTGAGGGGAAAGCTACCATTCTTACTGCAGAAGAAGTTACCAGTCTAGTGAAAGATGGTGAAAAACCCCGGGCAGAAGATATCGACGTGGTTACTACTGGGACTTGTGGTATCATGTCTGGAACTGCAGCCATTTTCCATCTGCCTGTTACAAAACCTGGAATCTTCAAAAAAGCTAAAAATATTCTTTTAAACGGGGTTCCTGGATTTCCAGGGCCTTGTCCAAATGAATGGTTGGGTTCCGTGGATTTGATGATATATGGGACCTCCCAAAGTATTTATGACCCCCAATATGGAGGAGGGTTCCTATTTAAAGATCTTATCAGAGGAAAAGAAATAGAAATCGAAGTTGAAGACTTCCAAGGAAATATTATAAAATCAAATACTCTTTTAGATGATTTTGGGACTGCCCAGATGATTGGAATCCGATTCGCCTTTAAAAATTATACTGCATTCACTAATCCAACATCAAACCCCGTTTCATCAATATTCAATGCAGTGGATATGGAAGGTCCGTTTAAAGGAATTTCATTTTCAGGTTGTGGTGAACTCAACCCTCTCCAAAATGATCCGAAATTAAAATCAATCCATAGCGGCAGTAAATTACTCATAAATAACTCTGAAGGATTATTTATTGGTCCTGGAACGCGAAGTAGTCCTGAAAAACCTAACATGATGATAACTGCGGATATGAAAAAGATGGATCCATATTATCTGGGTGGTTTCCGCACTGGGGCCGGACCTGAAGTTTACAACAGTGTGGCCACAGCCATACCCATCCTGAATGATGAAATACTAACAAAGACATTCATCAAAAATGAGGACATTACCCTCCCAATTAGTGATATAAAAGGGCGTCACAGTGTTTTAAGCCAGACCACATATGATGTGTGGAATAATGTTGATGAAAGACCTACTTTCGAAAAAGAGTTATGTCAACGGTGTGAAACTTGTCTGGTTGAGGAAAGATGTCCAACGAAAGCTTTCCAAAAACATGAATTAAATCAAAGCAAATGTTTTGGCTGTGGAATGTGCGCCTACTCTTGTTCATTCGGTTCATTCCAGATGGAAAGAGGAACTGTTTTAATTGATTGGAAAGGTGAGATTAAAAGGTTAGAAGTGAGTTGTCGCCAGTCAGACATTCAACGAGCCCGAAAACTAGCAGAAGAACTTAAAAAAAGAATTCAAAACAAAGATTTCCTATTTTAAGAAATTCTTAGTTACACCCCTATTTTTATAGCAAGTTTTACTTTAGTTAATCTGTTGAATTTATTCAAATGATCCTAATATTTTCTTTTCTGTTATAGAATCACTATTTTGCATAGTTAAATTAAAAATAAGTACATTTTTTAGAGCGTTTTTTATGGTAAGTATGGTGATTTTGTGGATATCATTTAAATTAACTTTATCTTTACCCATTATAGACTCATTACTATTATTTACAAGTTGGGGGCTAAAAAACATTTTAATCATGAATTTAGGTCAATGATATTGAAACCTATTCTGATACCTTTTTTCTTTTTTAATTATCGTAGATTTATGAGGATATTTATATTTTTGTAGAAAAGAACACAAAGCCCATTACAAATCCAAAAAGGAGTGCTATTATTAAAAGAAGCATGATGGTTCCCCATATAGAACTCTCATTTTCTACGGATTCATAGTATTCATCAAGGTCATAGCCTCTCTGATATTTTTTCTGAGGATTTGTTTGATTGTGTTTATTTTGATGGTTTTTTTCCCCTTTCTGGTTGTAGTTTTGGTTTTGATATTTATTCGGTTGATATGTAGACTCACTATATTCCTCTTCTTCCAGATCATAGGGTGAAGTTCCAAATTCTTCAGTTTCACTGTATTCACCCCTTAGATACCTCTTCTTCAGGGGTTTGTATTGGGAGTTAAATAGTTTCATTCCACATTTAGGACAATAAGTCTCCCTTTTTTTTATTTTAGCACCGCAGTTTTCACATTTCATCCTGAACCTCATTTAAATAACTATTTGCAAATATCCTTAATTGAGATTTCAAATTGGATTTTTATGCTAGTATTAACAATTTACATTATTTTTTAACAATACCATTAACTGTAAATTTCTTTAAACTAACATAAATCATTTTCCAGTGCAAAAAAAGAAATTCAGTTCGTAAAGAATCGTTAGGATCAAAATAATGAAAATATTGTTGAATTTGGATCCAGATTCTAAAAAAAAGAACCTTCTGGGATTTTATGGAATAACCCTCAAGTAATGATCTTCATTTACCCCCGCATTGAACTCAATACTGGAAACTTCATCCATCCAGTCCTCAAATATTTTCCAAAGAAGGTCATCATCGGCGTAAATACAAAAAACAGGCCCATCCTCATCTTCCATAACGAACTTTTCCACGTCACCATAATCTCTTTTAATATCATTATAAATTTCACTGGCTAAATTCTGTTTTTCCTTTACCATCAAATATCACTCCATTATTAAATCAGGTTATTAAACCCTAATTCTTGAGCATAACGTATTACTTCCCCTATTTCACTGGATGTTGGGATTCGATCTATTTTTTTATATTTGTGTGCCTTGAAAACAGGGCGATACTGACCCATTATGTTCAAAATTACTTCCAGACCCAAATTTTGAGATATCCACATTAACAAAGGTTTTGAACAACATTCAACATGATTAGGAATAACCAGATGTCGAATTATCATCTCTCCTGCTTGTTGGGCCATCATATGGTTTCTTCCAACCACTTCCATATAATTAGGAATGTTTGAAAGTCGCAGCGCACATTCATTGTTACCATACTTAAAATCTGTCAGATAAACATCGGCAAATCCATCTAAAATGTGCATAGCATCTTCAGAAAGGTACATATTACTATTCCATATCACCGGAATATTTTCTGATACTTTTGTCATGGTACGTAGGATGTAGTGAAGATTAGGAGTTGGATCACCACCAACAAAATTTACATTCCGAGAACCAGCAATCCTTCTTTTCTCAATGATCTTTGCAAGATCTTTCTCATTCATGAAGATTCCCACATCTGGATTTTGACTTATGTCCCAGTTCTGGCAATAAACACAACTAAAATTGCATCCTGAAAAAAAAATTGTGTGACTGGGAACCAGTAATGGTTCCTCACCAACATGCAAAAATTCAGATGAAATTAAAGGATCACCAACGGCACAGTCCCCTTTCCCAAATTTTCGGTTAACTTTACAAGCTTTTTCACAAAAATTACAGTTTTGGAACATTCTTTCTGCAATTTTAACCTTTAAATCTAGATAAGAAAAAGCTGGTTTAGGCTTTATAGAATCCATTTCAATGAACTCATCCGGTTTGATGATGGTTGTACTTTCCCTGTTACGTCGTCTGAAATCATTTCGCAGACGTTCATGTTCTTCCCACAGAAAATTGGTATCATCACTATCTTTTGATTCCATCATCGAAGCTACTTTATACATTGCCAATTTTTGATTGGCCATTACTGCCCAATAATTTGAAAGAATGTGTTTTATGCTCTGATAGGTCATATTCAATGTTTTTCCTGTTCTTAATTTTGTAATATTTTTGCAATAACTGTGAATATTACTAAAATTATTATTCAACCGATGACTCTTAAACTGGCAACATTGATTGGAGGTGTGATATAAGGACCCAATTGACGGGTTTTTTTGGAAGCTGCGTTGGCTTCTTTCAATATATCAAACAAATTTCCAGATAGCATAGCCTTTTTAACCGGATATTGTAATTCCCCTTTTCCTATTTTAAATGCATTCATTGCTTCTACTGAAAAATCTCCAGATATGGGGTTGGCGGTATGGGCTCCCAAAATATCAGTGACAAAAAGTCCATCATTTATCTCAGAAAGAGGTTCATAGTCTTTGAAATCAAAAATAAGGTTAGAAAGACTCACATCAGGTATGTCAGCATATGAAGATCGCATTCCATTACCAGTGCTGTTTGTGTTTCCCTTTTTAGCTGTTTTTATATCATATATGAAATTTCGGAGAACACCATCCCCTATTAAGATTGTTTTCTGGCTGGGTGTTCCCTCATCATCCCCACGAGAAGAATTTAAACCGCCTTTAATGGTTCCATCATCGTATATGCTTAAAGAGGGTGAAACAACTTTTTTATCCACCATGTTAGCGTAAATTGACCTTCCCCTCTGTACGTTATCTCCATTGATGGCTTGAGAGAAATTGGATATTAAACCTGACGCGGCATGATAATCCAAAAAAACTGTAGTATCTCCAGTATCCACATGTTTACCTCCTCGGGAGTTTAAAGCTATTTCACATGCTTTATGAGCAATTTTTTCTGGGTCTATGTCCAGTTTCCTGGATGTATCTGATTCACTGGCAGTGGAAACACCTCCTCCCTCAGAAACGTTTACGGCAATGAAAGATGAGATATGGGTGGAAATATCTTCGCAGAATACTCCTTCTGAATTGGTGATTAAAATCTTGGAAACCCCAGCAGAAACTCCACCCGAAGTTGGTTCACATTTTTTATCAAGAACTTTGCCAATCATAGATTTTCCTAACTCAATTGATTCTTCTAGTTCCATTGTTTCAATTTTACGGTCATAAATTTCTTTAATTTTAGGATAATTTGATTTGGGAGCAAATGATAAGTTTTCATCAACAAAGTTAGCTTTAGCATTGGAAATTGCCTTATCAACAGTTTCCAGTAACTTTTCATTTTGGGTGGTGTATGCAAATCCCATTCTACCATCATTTATTACCCTAATACCCACTCCCATGGAGTATGCTTCTTTGGCAAAGTCCACTTGGTCATTCTGGATAGTAGCATCAACACTTTCGTTAACTTCCAAGTAAATTTCTGCTTGATCAACATATTTCAACGCATAATCCAGTGCCTGGTTTCCTAAATCATTCATCATAGTACAAACCTCTCTAATGCCTCTTTAACTCCATTTCCAAATGGTTTTTCTGTGACATAATCAGCTATTGCCTTGAGTTCAGGATTTGCATTGGCCACTGCCACCTTCACCCCTACCATTTTTAGAAAATCCAAGTCATTTTCACTGTCCCCCACTGCCAGAACTTCTTTACTACGGATTCCCTTTGTTTTAAGTAACTTAATTAGTGAAGAACCTTTGTTCACTGCAGGATCTGTAATGTGCACTGCAAACCCTGAATCATATATTTCAACATCAAAGTCCTTCAAAGCCTCTTTAATCAACTTTGCAGAAACATTTCGATACAACGCTATTTCAGATAGTCTTTCCAGCGAATAGTCTACCTTTTTTACAGGATAGATAGTTTCAAGATATTCGTACGCTTTTTCACACTTTTTAATATCACCCAACACAATTTTCTCGTGATTACATTGAATTACTCCGCCATTTTCTACCACTAACCCGCCAGTGGTTCCTAGTAACATGGATAAAAACTTGCTAAAAGCAAAGATATTTCCAGTGACAATAATTACGGGTATTCCCCTACTCTCTACATTCTGTATGATTTCAACAGCATTTGGACATAATCTTCGCTTTTTATCTGTTATTGTGCCGTCAACATCAAGTGCTATGGCTTTTATCAATTTTAATCACCAAAAAGGAGAAAGGTTATTAGTATAACCTTCAATCAAGGAAGGACCCGTATCGATAGGCAATGTTACAAGTTCCTTCTTTACTCACCATACAAGCACCCACTGGATTAGTGGGGTTACATTCTTTTTTAAACAATTTACAGTCTTCTGGTCTGGCCACTCCCCTTAAAATAGCCCCACATATACATCCTGAAATTACTTCAGGTATTTCAGGTATTTCAATGTCAAATTTTTTTCTGGCATTCACATGGTCAAATTCATCTTTAATTTCCATTACAGAATCGGGTATGGGTGAAAATCCTCTCCATTCCTTTGTTGTAATATAAAAAACTTCTTTAAGGAGTTTTTGAGCTTTTATATTTCCTTTATCCCTGACTGCACGTTTATATTCATTTTGCACTATAGTTCTACCATCATGTATTTGTTTAAGAATTAAATAAACAGCTATGAGAACGTCCATTGGATTAAATCCAGTTACAACTTGAGGGATTCCATATTTTTCTGAAAAAATATCATAAGGTTTGGTCCCAATAATTGTAGAAACATGTCCAGGTTCAATTAAGGCGTTGAGATTCACTTCTCCTGATTCAATGAGGAATTTCAAGGCAGGAGGTATTAGTCGGTGACAAGATAAAACTGAGAAGTTTTCTGGAGGATTAGAAATAATTTCAGCAGCTGTAGTTGGTGCAGTGGTTTCAAATCCTGCAGCCATAAACACTACTTCATTATCAATCTTATCTGCTAGTTCCACCGCGTTATTAACACCATAAACTATTCTAACATCAGCTCCATCTGCTTTAGCATCAGCTAAAGATCCAGTTCCCCCAGGCACTCTCAACATGTCACCAAAAGTAGCGATGGTTACTCCTTGCCTGGCCAGATCAAGACATTCTTCAACTTCACGTGCAGGTACGCAACAAACTGGACATCCAGGACCTGCCACAACTTCCACTTCTTTAGGTAATAATGACCTTATTCCATGCTGCATAATAGTGTGCTCGTGAGATCCACACACATGCATTATTTTTACAGGTTGGGCAATGTTTTCTATGCGTTTTACTATTTTTTCGGAAAGATCTTTCATTGTATTCATAAAGCCACCTTAATAGTTTGATGATAAAAGATTATATTTGTCAATAATCAGATTCGTTAAAACATATTTTGTTAATTCTTTTAGATCTAATTATTGAATTATTTAATTTGAAGATATTGTATGATACCATTATATGGTTATGGGAATTTATTTAATAAAAAGATGATATAAGATTTGAATGATTTCAAGTAGAAAAACTTTGAGATTTGATATTTAAACTTATTTTTTTAAATTCATACCGGGCTAAACTAATTTTATAAAGTTAAAATCTCAGTATTCAATCAAAAAATGTGTTATTTAAAGGTAAAAACATAATTGGGCAATGCAAAAACATACATGGGTACAGTTATATATGAAAATTATCAAACTAATTTAAAGGCATGTTAAGAATGATGCCACCTACAAAGAAAGGTAATGGTAGATAGAATGAAGGTTGCTGTGGTTGGACTAGGCGTGGAAGGCATTAATGCTGTAGAATCACTCCTTAATCATGGTTATAAAGTTTATGCTTCTGATATTAATCCAAATATTGAATTAAAGCAAAATAAAAACTTAGAAATTGATCTTGGATTTCATGATTTTAATAAACTTGAAAAAGCTGATGCACTTGTTTTAAGCCCAAGTCTTTGGAATACAAAAGTTTTCCAGAAATTCAAGTCTGATAAAAAACTTTTATCCGACATAATAACTGATCATCGACCTATATTTACCATTGGAGTCACTGGGACTAATGGTAAAACCACCACAACCATGATGATCAAGGATATTTTAAAAAAAGCCGGTCTGAAAGTTCTTACTGGGGGAAATGCAGGGGGTGGATTCAATGGTTATACTGAAGTTATTTTAGAATCCAAATCATCCACCTATGATGTAATACTGGTCGAAGTGTGTGATATGACCCTTGACTTTTGTCAGAATACATTTGACTTTGATCTTATAGTGCTGACTAATATAGGCAGAGATCATCTTGAATTCCATGAATCATTTGAAAACTATGCTGAATCCCTTAAAAACTTTGTTAAAAGAAAAACCGTTGTTTTGAATCGGAAAAATGAAGTTTTTGGACATACGATTGAGGAAATAGCTGATGTTAATTATTTCACCAAAATATCATATAAACTAAATTTATTTGGAAAATATAACCTAGAAAACGCTGCAGCATCGGCTAAAACTGCTGAAATATTGGAAATACCTGAAAAAATCGTCAAAACCGCTCTTAAAGAATTCAATGTTTTGCCGGGAAGGTCAGTTAGTCTAAAACTTCCTTCATCAAGGATCGTTATCGGGAAAACCGATAACGTCGATGCAACTTCAGCTGTGCTTGATGAAGTCAAATTTCAAGTTATCATTTTGGGCACTCCACGTCAAGGAGAATTATGCCGTTTTGATATTTTTAGAGAGGTTTCTAAAACGAATCCAAAGATCATAGCTATCTTCCCCGGGCTGGATGACACTCTGGAAGATGCGCGGAATATTTTGAAGGAAGAAAATTACAAAGGTGAAATTTTAAATCTGACAAATGTAGAGGATGTAGTTAAATTTGCTCTTAAATGCTCCGAAAAATATGAAAACATATTTATTGGGGGAAATGGGCAGCAAAAAATTATAGAAATAACAAATAGTTTGAAAGAGGCCACCTCGGTAAAATAAAAAAAAACTATGGGAGATATGAAAATGCGTAAGTCTTTGTTAAATCCCATCATAGCCTTTGGTGTTTTAATAATTATAATAATAGGTTTTAATTTTGTTGGAAACACCATCGAAAGTTATTTTCCTGCCCAAAAACCAGAGGAAATTAGCTCAATGCCTATTGGTGAAACCGTAGTTAATGGGATGAAAGTAGTTAATAACGATAAAATAAGGAAAGTGCCAATTATATACCATTACAACTATCTAAATAGTTTATTTGAAGAAAAAAAGTATTTACAAATTTTAAATGGAGTTTTAACTGGATCACTGGAAACACCTCTCTTGAAAATTGCTGGAAACCACATCTCACCTCAGGGAATTGCCCAAGGATTTGAAGGTCCTGGGTTTATAAGTGTCGAAGATGATCGGTTAGTAGTTAAACCCCCTGGCACCTTCCTGTGGGGTTATAAAACAGGTTATACTATTGGAATTAAGAAAAAAGATGGAATGGAGATTAAAGAAGGAGGAATATCTGGAAAAACTGTGAAGGTAATATCTATCTCTGAAATTAACAATGAGACAATACCACACGATTACGTTAACTTAGAAACAGTGCAAAAATGGTATAACAGTTCTGATGAAGGAGATATTATCAATTTGGACTATTCTCTGGTAAACTTTAACGATGGACGTGATATGGTTTCCCCAGAAAAGATTCAAACTTTCTTCGGAAATACTACTTTAACCTACATGAAAAACTATCCTTGCGGTTCTCCTGTTATGGCCTATATGGGGCCTCATCAAGAAAAAACAATAGCCAGTACTGCTGAATCTATAGGATCATACCCTGAATATGGGGATGCAGCCCGTGGTTACAATGCAATGAGCTTTTCAAATGCTTGGAATGGGACCATAGTACCTCCTGGCTCATCTTCGCATGGAAAATTAAATGTTTACTTCGAGGGTGTTTATGATCCAAATGCTACTGGAAATTATGCGGTACACGGAGTTTGTCCAGCTGCCAGATCAATGCGTAATGCAATTGGGGCAGCAGGTTTACCAACGCCTAGTGGCATTAAATGGGATCACTTAGCAATAGCATATGGAGTCAGCCCTACAGGGGATGTTTCAGTCTACAACAACATGAATTACCCCATTAAAATTTTAATGTGGACCCAGGGAAGTGGAGCGGGAACTGTTGTCTACAGCAAAATAGTTAAGCTCAGTTGACCTATCCCCTCATTTCGATTTTTTTTTATCAGGAGTATGCAGCCTATGAAAGGTATATCTTGTATTATAACTGCAGCAGGTAAAAACAGAAGGATGCGAGAAGATTTTCGCAATAAGGGAAAGAAAATTGAACACAAACTCCTTTTAAAAATTAATAATGCACCTATTCTAACATGCACGGTTAAAAAAGCACTTGAAACTGATTTAAACGAATGTATTGTCGTATTAGGGCATTTTATGGATGAGTTATATCCTTCATTAGAGGTAATAAATGATTCTCGACTTAAAATCATAGAAAACCCTGATGTGGATGTTGAATTATCCCAAACGCTTTTAAATGGGGTTTTAAATGCAAAATATGATTATTGCCTATGTTTAGCAGGGGATCAGCCAACAGTTACCAAAAAAACCATGCAAAATCTCATTGATCGTCTCTTAAACAGTCCTGAACCAGAAAATACTGTTATTATTCTTGCTCGTGGAAAAACTGGTCCATTAGACAGTGCCCATGGATTGGGAATGCCCTTCGCATGCCATTCTTCTCTGCTAGAACAGTATCTAGAAGGAGAAGAGGATAATCTGAATCCCATCTTAAGGAGGATGGTTGCTAATGATGTTTCTTTTTATGGAGTACAGGAACAAAATAAATTAGAATTAATAAATATTAATCGTTACAACGATTATCTGGATGTTTTAAGGCATTGGAATGAGAATAAATAAATTTAAAACGTAACATCTAGATTTCGGAATATATCCCCCATTAAATCGGGAAAATGAGAAATTTGGGAAAAAAAATGAGGAAAATATGATTTTAACTCATATTCTCCAGTGCATTAACCACACAGCCAATATTTTCTCCATTAAGGCCAATGATAACCTCATCATCTTTCACATCAGCATATTCACGGGACCCACTGCATCCTAAAGTAATATTGGGTCGGCGCCGTGTGAATGGTCCGGCAACTGCATCAGCACATATTGACTGAATTCCTGCAAAATCAACTTCCATCCTTCCACCCATAGTGTAAACAAGAGCTTGAGATAATATCATAGCTTGTTTAGGATTTGCGAAGATTACAATAACATCTGGATCGAAGCTTGCATTCTCCAGAGGTGCATAAACCAAAGCATACATAATTTTATCTATTTTTGGTATTGATTCCATAGTTTTTTTAGCTGATCCTACACTAGAGAATCTTCCTAACCCAAAATAGAATTCACCAGTTTTAACCTTTTCAGGTGGTTCTTCGAGGCCAAGGGCAGATGAACCTCCTTTACACATCTGTTCTTCTGCTGTAGCATAAAAAGTATCCCCTCCACTTGCTTTAAGCACCAGTTCACAGTGTCGCATTTTTTCTTCGGTTTTAGGAATTCCTTCAGGAATATCTTCTTCTCTTAAAACGAATTTTATGGCAACTGGTGATCTTACAAGGCCCAAATGCTCCTTTAATTTGCTTGATATTATATCGTATCCATTTGACTCGCACATATTTTTCACCTCATGAGTTTAGACATCTATATGAGTTTATAATTTATTAATGAATAAAATTTTTCGATATGTGGATTTTGAAACAGGTGAAATGATCACGGCAAAAATATCAGTTAAATGGAATTAATTGCTTCCACAATCTCAGAAATCTTTTCTTTAATATTTGAAGTATTTTCCACAACTGTTCCCGTCACAATGATGTCTGCACCAGCCTGAGATGCTTTTTTAGCTGCTTTTCCAGTTCTAATACCCCCACCCACCACTACAATGTGATTAGTGAGCATTTTAACTTTCTGAATCATCGTTTCGGGAATTATATCCTCAGCCCCAGAGCCTGCTTCTAAATAGAATAGTCTCATGCCCAAATATTCAGCTGCCAATGCATAAGCAACCGCAATGTCTGGCTTTTTGCGGGGGATTAACTTGGCATCTCCCACCCATCCTGCAGTTTCACCAGGTTCTACAATGACATATCCCATGGGAATGGCTTCTATTCCAATTTTTTTTACTTTAGGAGCACCCAATGCTTGGGCACCAATAATCCAGTATGGATTATTTGAATTAAGAAGACTCATGAAAAATATTGCATCTGCGTTTGCAGAAACACCAGTCGTGTTTCCAGGAAAGAGAATAATAGGAACTTTTAAATTATTTTTAAGAAGTTTAGCTGTTTTATCAAGTTCTTGAGAGTCAGTGGTGGATCCTCCTAACATGATCCCATTTGTACCGCCGGCAACAGCTTCAGAAGCCATTTTCAGGGCTTCTTGAGGATTTTGATCCTCTGGATCCAAAAGGGTGAGATGAACTTTCCCATTTTTTAGTGATTCTTTTAGATATTCTTCCACTTTCATCCGATCACACCATTATATTAACGTTAAATGTATTTTAAATTAGTATCAATGATTATGACGAAATTTTTTTTTATCAAAATGTTACTAATTAACAAGAAAAAAAATGAAAAAAGATTTCAAATCCCATGGATAAATCCAGGGATAGTAAATAAATTTTTTTTATCCTCTCGGCTCTTTGGCCTTGAATCTTAAGCCTTTATATCCGCATTTACGGCATGCCTTAGCCGTTGGTGGGTTTCGAGCATTACATTTGAGACAAATTTTGATCTTGAATATTCTATTTTCTGCTTCTTCAAATCTAGCCATTACTTAGCCTCCTATAAATTCATTCTGGATATTTACAATTTCCCGACTGCTGCGAGCCCGGGAATATGCCTCTAAGAGCTCATGGTTAAGCTCCAGAAAATGAGGTCCCCACTTGAAGTGGGACATAATCTGAATAGCATTATCTTTAAGTCCCACTATATATAAGGTTGCTGCCACTGCCTCAGCAGTAGACAGAATACCTGGTTTGCCATAGTTTGTGGGATTGGCTGCCACCAAGAAAGGAAGGGAACGGTGGGTCTTTGTTCCCTTGAACATTGCAGATGACTTGTCAATTAGTTTCCATGAGCAATCAATGCCGACAATACCTTTTTTAACTACTAATTCATGGTCTTCTGGTGACACTGCCTTAGGTGAAAATGGGTCTAACACTAAAGCACCCCTTGGAATTTGGTTAAAGCGAGTGACCATTTTGATCTGTTTCAGCTTGGCCAATCTACGGGTGGTGCATTTTTTGGGAGAACACTGCTCTGTGTGGAAAACTACTACTTTAGGAGACATTAAATCAATATTTATATATTTTACTAGTAATTCATTTGATTATTAGTGGTATTTCATTAAATTTTTTTTAAAAAAAAATATGATAACCACAAAATACTATTCTTAATAAAACATGTATTTATTCTTTTAACAAAAATATTTTGAAAAAATTAGTATATCAATCTTTTTTTTTATTTATCAGTGCACATCCGATCCTATATCCATTAATCCCTTAAATGAAATGTAATGTATGGTTCCATGGTTTACTTCAGAAGTAATCATTCCATTTAATCGTTGAACAAGGTTTTTTTTTAGAAGTTGAAGTCCAAATGTTTGTGAAAAAATCAAATTTAACTTTTTCAAGCATTTTAAAACTATTATCAGCCACTTTTAAGAAAAATTCTTCGCCATTTTTTCCAAATTCAATTGCCACCTTTCCTTTACGTCCATTTGGAAAAAGTGTATTTGATACTATGTAACCAGTTCATTAATGATAAGTCTGCGTTGAATAACTGGGTTTATGGTAATGTCTAAATATCTCTAGTTTTTATCACTGAAATTCTGCTGCCGACTTCAACTTAGATATAACGTAAAAAAAAAGATCATTTACAAGTTTATCAATGTAATATTTGAAGGAGTATGCAAAATCAGAAATCAAGTCCAGTTAAAATTTTGTTTCCATCAAAATAAGGGATTTTTTTTGTGTACATTATTAGAAATATGCTAATAATCCTCGAAGAAACAACTTGCAAAAAAAATACTATTATTAATTAAATTCGATCCTTATATTTAAGTTCCTGGAATTTGATGGTGAATGAAGTCCCCTGATTTTCGTCAAGTTCTATAGTTCCTTCTATCTGTTTAACCAAGCTAGTAATTAATTGAAGCCCCAGAGAACTAGCTTCACGGAAATCCACGTCTTCGGGCAAACCAATACCATTGTCACTTACCTTGAGAATTATATGATCATCAACTTTCTTTAACATTACACTAACCTTACCTTCTTTAAAACCAAGAAATGCATGTTTTAAAGCATTAGAAAGTAATTCTGTATAAATCAATCCACAGGGAATGGATGTTTCTATATTCAGCATTATATTTTCATCTAAATCTAAATCCACTTCGATTTTAGTTTTATCAGAATAATTATAAAAAACATCAGTAGTTAAACCTCGTAAATATTCGCTGAAATCAATTTCCACTAAATTTTGAGACTGGTAAAGTTTTTCGTGTATCATGGCCATGGATCTAATGCGGTTTTGGTTCTGTTTTAATACATCGCGCAAGTTAGGATCCTTTAATGTAAATGATTGGAGGTTTAAAATGCTGGAAATTATCTGCATATTATTCTTGACACGGTGGTGTATTTCTCGAAGGAGTAACTTTTTTTCATTGAGGGATTTGTTGATCTGCTCTTCATATTGTTTACGTTGAATAGCCAAGGCAAAAAAATCAGCTATTCTCTTAACTGCTAATAGATCTTTATCAGAATAATTTTTTCCAGGGGGATTCGCCAGTGCTAATTCACCTACGAGTTCTTCACCTATCACTACAGGAACACACAGGATTTTTTCAATACTCCAATAATTTGCCGGTGCACCTGATATTGAATGGTGTTTTTCAGCTTTGTTGTCGTGAAAAGCTTTTTTAGTATTTAAACAGTGGCCGAATAAACCATGATAACGACCATCAGAACCAATTGGGAATCTTATTTCCTCCGGAATTTTTACATTGTCAGGAACAACCAGAGGCATCTTTTTACTATGGGTTTGATTAACCATATCCTTATTTTCAGGATCAATTATGGCCACAAACCCGTGTTGGCTCCCAGAAAGCGATAATGCCTCATCTAAAATAACTTCTGAAATATCTTGGATGGTGGTGAGTGGTGAAATTAAAGGAACATAAATTTTTGCAAGAGCCTGGTCAATTTTTAACTCTCTTTCCAATTCAATACGTGATTGTTTCTTTTCAGTTATATCTGTTACCGAAATCAAGGTATTATTAGTTTCTGGGAGCAAAATCACAGTCATATACACATCTTTAAGAGTTCCATCTCTATCTTTTAGAATAGTTTCATAAATTCTAGGGGCTGCATCAAGGTCAATTCTACGTAGCCGATGATATTCCTCAATTCTCGGAAGTTCTTCTTTTACAAAAAATTCAGTCAAATACATCTTATTTTCAATTTCTTCTTTAAAATAACCCGTAAGATCTGTAAATCCGTCATTAACCAATGATAAAATCATGTTTCCATCACTAATAGCCATGGCAGTTCCAGTGTTTTCAAAAATAGCTTTATATCTTTTTTCAGACGTTTTTAAAGCTTTTTCTGCCTCTTTCGTATCCACGATCTTCCAGACACCATCCATTAGAAGTTCGAGTTGTAGAACGTCTGTTTCATTGTAATCAGTTTCTTTATTGGCAACACCCACCACAGCTACAATTTTGTCTCTTGAAAAAAGGGGTATTGTCATATATTTATATAAAGATGCATGCCCTTCAGGATAACAATTTTTAAGAGTGTGTTCTGCTTGATAATCGTTTAAAATGATGGGTTTTCCTTGGCGTACTACATCTCCCCATATGCCTGTTTTATCCAAATCACAAACTATTTGTTTGTCAGTTATAGTGCATTCATCCATTTCCCCTTCAGACCAAGTGTTAAGGATGAATTGTTCCTTATCAGCATAGTAACGATAGATATATCCTATTTTACTATCACTCAAAATTATTGCCTCGTTAAGAGCATAATCCAGTAGATCCTGAACAGATTCTGCCTTATACTGAAGTATTCTAACCATACTTTTCAATCGAACCTGATTTTTCTCAAGTTCTTCTTCATACTGTATTATTTCAGTTAAATCATCATAAACTGCCACCATATCCCCTGACGGAAGTTTGTATATGTAATTTTCCCTCCAACCTTTAATTCTTTCATCCTGATATAGGTTAACTGGGTATCTTTCTGGTTTGCCTGTTTTCCAAACCCTCTGGAATATCTCAAAAAGTCCGAAATCTTTAATATTTGGAAAAACATCAGTGATTTTTTTACCAATAACATTTTCTCGCTTAATCTGTTCTATAAGTTCTGCCGATCGATTGAGATCTTTGAAGACGAAATTAGAACCATCGTTTATTACATTATAGAGAACTACGGCACTTTTACCCCCCTCAAAAATTGCTTTGTACTCTGCTTCAGAATTTTTCAGGGTTTCTTCCATTATTTTACGTTCAGTTATATCTCTGGCTGAAGTTATGACTGAAGAAACTTTTCCATCATCAGAAAGTAAAGGAATCATTAACCAATCTATCCATACTCCTGAAGGAAGTTCAAATTCAATCCTTCCATTTTCACCTGTTTCAAAAACATTCTGCAATGCTTCATCCCATAAATCAACCATATCTTGAGGAAATTTAAGTTCTTTATGGGTTTTACCTATAAAATCCTCAACTGGAATCCCTGTCACTTTTTCTGTATTGGGGTTAACATACAAATGCTTTAAATCTGAATCAAAAAGCATGATAGTATCCAATGAATTTTCAGTGAATGCTCTGAACTTACTTTCACTATCTTTTAAAGATTTTAGAGCTTTTTCACGTTCTGAAATATCCCTAGAAAATGCATAAATAATCTCTTTTCCATGAAAATTCATGTAATTTATTGTAATCTCTACTGGGAAAATCCGCCCATCTTTATTCTTATGATGAGATTCAAAAGTAACAGAACCTTTGACACGCAATTTTTTAACAACATCTTCCCATTTTTCCTGATTGATATTAGGATCAATATCAAAAACCTTCCGAGATAAAATTTCCTCCTTTGAAAAACCTAAGGACTCACAAGCAGATTTGTTTGCATAAATAAAACTAGCTTCCATATCTACCCAGTAAATTTCATCAGAAGCATTATCAATAGAAAATTGGCTAATGTGAAGGTCCCTCTCCGCATTTTTACGTTCAGTGATATCTGTTAACGTTATCAAACTTGCTGGTTGGCCATCGTAGATGATAGACCCTGCTGAAAGGTCAATGTTACGAACATCACCAGATTTTGTTATAAATCTAACTTCATATCTGTTAGGAACTTTTTCTCCTCGTAGTCTGGCCTCTCCCTTTTTCATCATCAATTTTTGATCATCAAGATAGAAATTATCCCACACATTCATTGTGTACAATTCTTCTTTACGGTATCCGCTCATCTGTACTGCAAAATCATTGGCATAGACCACTTTATCCATTTGGTAGACAATAATAGATATGGGAGCATTATCTGCTAACACACGAAACTTTTCTTCGCTTTCTTTCAACGCATTTTCAGTTTTTTTGCGTTCAGTTATATCCACCATTATTCCAATTAGACCGGCAACTTGGCCTTTTTCATCTTGAAATGTGGTTTTATTATTCAGTATTAAATGCATGGTGCCGTTGGCATCTGGAATATATTCCTCATAAAACTGTGAACGTGGATTGTGAAATAGTTCTTTATCCTTTTTATGAAATTTATCAGCTAAATCCTTTGGAATGATATCATAAACTGTTTTTCCAACAATTTCATCCTTAGACAACCCCATTAACTCTTCAAATGGTTTATTACAACCCATATATACATAATTTATGTCTTTATAAAATACAGGATAAGGTATGGTGTCTATCAAATATTGTAGGAAACGATATTGATCTATTGCAGATTTTTCAGCCATTTTACGATCAGTAATATCATTGAGAGTTTCTAAAGATCCAATGATTTCTCCTTTAGAATCTTTGATTGCAGCAGCAGTGAGGTGTAACCATTTTCCGTCACCCAAGTGAGGGAAGAAATCTTCAATTTCATATGCATCTTTTAAAGGTTCAGATTCTTTATATTTATCGGGATAAAACTTATTTAGATTATCTAAATTTCCTTGGACAACTAGATCAGCTAAACAAGGTCTTTTTTCATTATAAAATGCCCTCCAATGGTTGCAAGTTCCAATTATTTCTTCGGGTGAGATTCCACTAATATCTGCCATTGCTAGGTTCCAATACATTACACGATGATTTGTATCTATTACAAATTGTGGAACGGGAGAACCATCAATTATGGCATTTAATTGACTTTCCCTATTTTTAAGCGCTTTTTCCATTTTTTTACGATGAGTAATATCTGTGAACATGGCAAAAGAACCGACAAAATCCCCATTATCATCCATTAACGCAGTCACAGAGATAATTGTAGAAATTTCAGAACCATTTTTATGTTTAAATCTTCGTTCATAAGTTTCAGAATGCCCTTTAATTCGTTTTTCAATATGTTTTTCGCTTTCTGGAATATCTTCTTCAAAAAGGAAGGATGTAACATGTTTTCCTAACATTTCTTCCGCAGTATAACCCAACATCTCAGTTATTTTTGGGTTAACATAATCTATATTGAAATCAGCATCTGTAACCCATATACCTTCATTTGCCGTCTCTACAATTGATTTGTAGCGTTTTTCACTTTCTTTCAACTTTTTTTCCATCTGATTTTTATAAAGAGCAAGTTCAATAGCATATCTAAGTTCAAAAGGATCATATGGTTTAATTAAGTAGCCATACGGACCAGTTAATTTTGCTTTTTGAACAGCATCCTCTTCAGAATGAGCAGTTAAATAAATTATGGGAATTTCTAATTCTTTTATTTTATTAGCTGTTTCTATGCCATTCATTTCACCTTTCAATATAATATCCATTAAAATAAGATCAGGTAATTCTTTTCGCGCCTTTTCGACAGCCTCTTCACCGCGTGAAGCAGTGAAAGGAACCTTGTAACCAAATGATTCAAGGGTCCGCTTAATATCCATGGCTTCTATTGCATCGTCCTCCACCAGAAGGATTTTTTGTTTTGCCACAAAAATCACCGATTCGTCTACTTGTAAGAAAAAAAAATCGAAATATTAGTTTTAAGTTTCTTATTACAATAGTTTTATCTTTAAAGTATTTGTAAATTCTCTTATTTTTTTTTATCTAAAAAAGGCAAGATCAATACTTAAAATATCCTCCTTAGATATTTCCTATTTTTTTAATACATGAAAAAATAAAAAAACGTAACAACAGGCAAAAGCAAAAAAATAAATATAGTAAGCTAAATTCATATCGGTTTTTTAAAGATCTGAACCTTAACTTCTGCATTCTCTATTAAATAAAACACTTTCAAATAATAACCACTATCTTAGACAAGATCTAAAGGAGGTCTTTGTAAATCTAATATTATTGGAAACTTCCAATTAAAAACATTAAAAAATAAAAATTTGTGAAATAATTTAAAAAAATGTCATAGAAAGCGTGTTTTTAGTCTAATGGGTTAATATGTGATTTATTTGATTACGTTCCCTTCCCTTTTATTTCAGGAAAAAGAAAATGTGTTACAGATTTTCACGTTCATAATCTAATATTTTTGAGACCGCCATTCTGGGATCTTTCAACTCTTCTAAATCATAATAACGGCCACCTGCCGCCAGTGCAAGTTCCATGTTCACTTCATGACCATAACGTACTGATCTTTCGAAGTTTACTACAATGGTGTGAATTTCTTTTTCTTTAATCTTTTCGGCAATACGAATGGCATCTTTGATAGGTCCGTCCTCTAAAGCAACATTAGGCATGCCATCAGATAGTATGAGTAACATAGGTACAAATTCATCTCTTAGTTTCTCTTTTTTTAGAATTTCATAGCCTTTTCTCATTCCTGCGGCAAGTGGAGTTGTTCCTCCAATTCGGATATTTTCTATTTGTTCTCTAAATGATATCGCCCGGCGAGTGGTGGGAATAATTATCTCTGCCTCTTCTCCTTTAAATCCTATCACACTTATTCTGTCCTGATGACGATTAGTATCCTCAATAACACTATTTAATATTCCTTTTAGCCTGTTAGCTTTTTTATCCGAAAACATTGACCCACTTATATCCACTAACATTACTATAGAGGCTTTGGCACCATGTTTGCGAATTTTATGACGCAAATCTTCACTTTTAACCTTAATTTTTCCTTTAGAGCTTAAAGCAGCAGCCCGTAGTGTTGCATCGATTGCAACATCACCATAAGAGTTTTTGGGAAGTTTGCTTTTTATGTAACGTCCTTTCTGTGTTTTTGAATCAACTCTCTTACCATAAAGGCGGTTTTTCTTTTTCCCCTTCATTTTTAGGAGTTTTTTCACATCCACTTCTTCTTCTAAAGTTTCAACAGATTGTTCCTCTTTATTGAGTGTTTTAAGTTTCATACCCCTCTTTTTCCCTTCATTTTCTAACTGATTTGGGACTTTTTTTTATCATCCCCCTTATTTTCTTGCGATAAATCGTCAGCAGCAATTTCTATTTGCTTTTTAATTTTTTCCTCATTTAATTTCTTTTTCTGGAATCTTTCACCTAAAACCAGGGCAGCTGCCTCCTCAACATCAATATATTCAACTTCCTGATGTTCATAATATGCGGCAAGGGTTTTAGCAGTTTTTAGAATGGCAATATCTGCCCTATGCCCATCAACACCCATATCAACACACAGATGAGCTATTATTTTCATTATTTCTTGTGAAACATTTATTTTATCTAAAAACGCCCGGGCTTTGATAATGTTGTTCAGTATCTGATCTTGGTATTTTTGATATTCCTTCCGGAATGAGATGGGATCTTTTTCAAATGCTTCCCTTCTTTCCATGATTTTCACACGATCATCAATGTCCATAATGCTCTGAACTGAGATTTGGAGCCCAATTCTATCAGACAGTTGAGGTCGGAGTTCTCCCTCTGCAGGATTCATGGTCCCTACCAATATAAAGTTAGATGGATGGACCAATGAAATACCTTCTCGTTCTACTGTGTTAATTCCGTAGGCAGCAGCATCCAGAAGCACATCCACGAGATTATCATCCAGTAGATTAATTTCATCAACATAAAGAATATTACGATTTGCATCGGCTAGTATTCCTGGTTCCAATGCTTTCATTCCCTTTTTGAGTGCCTTTTCAATATTGATGGAACCAACCACTCGATCTTCCGTGGCCCCCAAAGGGAGTTCAACCACGCGCATTTTCTTCTCCTCAATTTGAATTTCGTCGGATTCAAGATTTTTGCATGAATCACAGAGAGATTCAGGATCATCAGGATCGCAATTGAATGGACAACCTTTAACAATTTTTAATGGAGGTAATAAATCTGCCAATGCACGTACTGCAGTGGTTTTTCCAGTTCCTTTATCACCTTTTATTAATACCCCACCAATTGAGGGGTTAATTGCATTTAAAACTAATGCTTTTTTTACTCGTTCTTGGCCAACAATAGCTGAAAATGGAAAAATCAAGTTTTTCAATAGTCTCACCATCTTAACAGAATATTTCCTGAAAATTAATGCTTATAAATTTTTATAACCATGAATATATTGGATTTAATAGAATAAATAATGTGTGGTTATCACTATAACCTCCATCCGTATGACTATTCCTTTTTTAATGACCATTTTAACCCAAAAACTAAATAATGTCAAGAACGTAACAATAATTGGTGATGTATAATGTGTTCGGTAGGCGGCCCCATGGCCGATGTGAAAATGAAAAAACTTAAAACCAAAAGATATCGGTGTTTGGATTGTGACAATGAGTTTAAAGGGATTGGAAGGAGAATTGTTTGCCCAGCATGTCAATCTGACAATGTAGAGGAACTAGAGTAATCTTATGGTACAAAAAATTTCTCTCCAAGATGATGAAATTATTTTTTTGAAAGGTAAAACAGGAATAGTTGGTGTTGCCAAATTCGCCAAAAACGGGCACATATTCATAGGAACTCCTGATATGGACGAAATTGTGATTTTTCTGGAAAAAAAAGACATCATTGCAGTTTCATCCTTCAATTCAGGCATAATAGCTGAAAAAGGAATTAAATCATTGATTTTTCTATTAAGAGAGTTGGGATCTCCGTTAGTTGTTTTGCCAGAAAATCATCCCACCTCTCAAAGATTACCACTGGTTGCCAGTTGTGGGGAAAAAGTTCGTTTGGATTGTAACATCACACCCGGGACCCATCCAGAACAGGACATACTATGTGCTTGTGATGATCTTTCTGGAATTGAAATAAAAGCATCAGAAGAGGGAATAAAGATTAATATCCCTTTTAAAAACTTCAAAATTGATAAAATCAATTTTTAAATAAATTTTATTCAAATTATCCTTAATTCTACCTCGTTGCATGATTTTGGAGAATTAAGTTATATTAATATTAAAATTGACTGCATTAATAACTAGATTAATATAAGAGAAAAAATACATTCTAAAGATAATATTTAACTGTATTCATTATACACTACGTATTTATATTAATTAATTTATCTAAAGTCTAAGGATTATAATAATTGATGATAACATGACTATCGCTGAATTTTACCAGATATTTGGCCAGGTTGTTTTAGCTGCTGGAATTCTTCTCTTAATTCTTCTATCAGTCACCCTCATACTAGGCCGAATGTTAATTGAAAAAGACCGCCTTGTTTTTCCTAAACTGCTACTTTTCACCATGGATGTTTTTTATGGACTTTTCAAAAAATTTTCTGAAAGTATGGGTGTTGACGGTAAAATTGTTGATCATATTGGTGTAGAAGTGCGAAACAAAGTCAATGAAAAACATTTTAAAGAAATTGAACCAAAAGACACTATACTGGTATTACCCCACTGTTTAAGACACTTGGAATGCGAAGCAAAACTTGAAACATCAGGTTTAGCATGTAAAAACTGTAAACGCTGCGTGATCGGTGTTTTAAAGGAAAAAGGAGAAAAAATGGGGTACACTGTATTCATAATTCCAGGTTCCACATTCCTTAAAAAAATTATAGAACAAAACAAGTTCAAAGCAGTTATAGGTGTGGCTTGCTTCCAGGACCTTAATCTGGGTATGATGAAGCTTTCTAAATTCTCATGTCAGGGAGTACCCCTTCTCAGGGACGGTTGTGTTAGTACCAAAGTTGATAGCCGTGCAGTGCTGGATACAATGGGTGTTAAGCTTAAAGAAGCTAAAAAATTGGTTCCAAAAAGTTCTTGCAGTGAAATTCCTGAAAGAAGAAAATCGATATAACTTTTTTTTATATATTTAGTTTTTTAAATAATGGAACTATGATAAGAAAATAATAATATTAACATACACCCTCCATTCAAATGTATGCTGAGTTAAAATTAGCACAGCTTATATTACAAACCTTAAATCATATATTATTCTATTTTTAAATTTAAAATTACTCAAATTAAGGTCAATATCACTAAAAGAAGGTTTAAAGTATAAAGACAAGATTATCCCAACGATTATGAAATTTGAACCATTTAAAATTTAAAATAACAGGATGTTTCAACCAGGTAGAACTGTATCCAAGAAAGATCCAAAAATAATAGCCCTTAGTTATTCTATAACTGTTAAAAAGATGATGATTGTGAAAATTAGCTTCAAGAAGTTATTTTTTCTCTTTGGAAGAATTGAATGTTTTCATTGGCACCATAATCACATTGTTCATAAATCAGGGTTATAGATAAAAATATCCTCAATTTGTACTTTAAAATATTTAGCTATATTAAAAGCCAATTTAAGAGATGGATCGTACTTATTTTTTTCGATGGCGATAATCGTTTGTCTGGTTACTCCCAATGCTTCTGCCAGATCCTCTTGTGTAATATCATTCATAGCACGAAAAACCTTCAATTTATTTTCCATAGTTCCACTATCCCTCCTTTCATTGAATTAATTAAACTATTTCATCTTACAATAGCCCCCCCCATAAATACTGCATTTAAAGCAAAGTTAGTTAATATCTGCAAAAATGGAGATGCATTTAATCACGTGAATGAACCATTAATAAACAATAAAAATTGCTTTTTGTTTATTTTAAAAATTGATTCACTAGATACCTCCATCAAATTTCATTTAATATCCTGAGCTAATTTTTTTATTTCTTCATTATTATGCGATATTACCTTACATTACTGGTTTTTTTGAATATTTCCTATCATAAGCTAATAATCCCAAGTTAACCATTGCCATTGCAATGAAACCTGCCAGTCCTGTTGAACCTACAGTTAAATCACTGCCTCCCATGGTAAAAAGTAAAGATAATCCAGCTGTTGCGTTTAGGCTCCCATGCATAATAGCTGCCGCAATAACTGATCCTGAACGAATGCGGACATATACAATTAGCGGAGTGAAAAGTACACAAAAGCCAATCATCATAAATACGCCAATAACTGGGTTTTGAGGATAATTATAACCCTGAATTATAATAGGAGCATGCCATAATCCCCAAATTATCCCAATTGCCAGAGACATTTTCCAAAAACCCATATAACTCCATTGTTTTTGTAAAAAACCCCTCCATCCCAACTCTTCACCAAACGCAGCCACAGCATTGATGGTTGGTCCAAATATTAAACCTTGAATTAGGGTAGAAATAAAAATTAGGTAAGGTGCACTTTCAATTTGTGTTTTAAATAATTCTAATTGTTCTGAAGTCATAGATCCACTAAATCTAGATATGAATCCTTCCATACCTGATGAAAAATGGACACCAGGCATTATTAAACTAATCCCAAAAGATAACAATGCTAAAAATAATGGTAAAAGCCATGCCACTACCCACCATCGGTTAACTTTAAAGTTTATGCCTAATACTTTCAATGAATCTTTGTAAATGAATTTTTGAAGAATAATGGCAATAATCATTGGGATGAACATGTATAATATGGCCATATACATGAATCCGATGTTATCTATCCTTCCACCCAATATATAGTAGGTTGCAGCCAATAAATAGCTGAAGGAGAATGTTAAAATTAAAAAATAAAATGCTTTATTTTTCATTACTCCGGGTTCGACTTTGGATTCTGTTCTTTCAACATTCGAAGTTTTATCCACAAAAACACCTTCAATTATTTCATTTCATCTTTTTTTGTTCAGATTTACTTTGATCAATATTTACGATTATAATAAACTGTAGATAAGAAATAAATTACTAAAACTAGTGCTGTCACAGCAAATAAGGTATATCCTGCCAGAGTTAGTTGAGGGTAACTGTTTCTTAATGCCACAATTGCTACACCCACGTAGAAGATTATTCCCAGGGATATTCCGAAAGCCATGTTAGATGCTTTTTCATTTATTAAATGCGTTCTTTCATCTTCTATGATGAGATCATCCTTGCCCTTGAACATTTCATCCAATTTGTCCCTTTTAGAATAAACAACCGGAATTATTATAATTAGAATTACAATAGCCAGAACAACCAAGTAAATATTTCCTAGTATTAATCCTACCACCCATAAAGCAGTGCTAAATCCAGATGTTATCTTTAATCCATTTCCTAAAGTTTTCAAATTCATGCCCACACCACGTATAACATACTTTACATTATGTTATATAAACTTTACTAAAAGTAAACTACGTTTACCATATTGGCATGAAAATTGAGAAAAAGAAAATAATTACCAAGATATACGAAAAGAAAATTAAATGAGAAATATAAATTGATAAATCTAATTCATTAACCATAATCTTAAGCAATAATTCAAACATATTATAAATAAATAATCCTAATTTGTGATAAAATACCCTAAAAATTTGAATATAGTTTAGGATGGATTTTTTAATGAATAAAGATGCTGAAAATCTTGTTAAACTTATAAAAAACAATTTTATCCCGGAAGAAAGTAATCTTAAAAAGATCACTAATGATTTTAATAATTTTTATCTTTCTTTCAGTTCTGAGGGACCTTTAAAAATTCTGAAGGAAAAAGATGCCCCTGTAGAATCATACTGGATTGTAACCCCCAAAAGCAGTCATGAAAAACTTATCTTATTTTTCCATGGTGGTGGTTTTAACATGGGATCTACCCATGGTCACCAAGATCTCTGCCAGATGTTATCCAAATACACTGGTTTATCAGTTTTTAGCGTTGATTACCAACTTGATGAAGAAAATATCTTCCCTGCTGCAGTTGAAGACTGCCTGCAATCATATTTATGGCTCTTGGAAGAAGGTTTCCAAGGTAAGGATATAGTGATGGCTGGCATTTCATTTGGAGGTAACCTGACACTTTCTTCCATACTTGCATTAAAGAAAAAGGGGTCGGATTTGCCATTTTGTGCAGTTTGCATGTCTCCTGTAGTGGACCTCACATTTCCAGTTGTTTATAATCATTTGAAAGATGTAAAAGACTGGATCGGCCATGAACAATTGGACAAATTCCGAAAATTATATCTAAAGGACATGGATCCAAAAAATTCTTTGGCATCACCAATATACGGAGATTTAGAAGGATTTCCACCCCTAATGCTCCAAGCTGGTAGCAAAGAACTTCTTTTATGTGACATAAACCGTTTCAGAGATCTTGCTGTTGAGAAAGAAGTGAAAGTGAATTTAGAAGTATGGCAGGACATGTTCCATTGTTGGCATATGTTTAATTCTCATCTACCAAGTTCCGAAGCATCCATTAGGAGTATTGGAGAATTTATAAAGACTTTAAGAAAGAACCAACCCAAATAATCAGAACTATAATTTTAAAAAATAATCGATCTATAGAGAAATTGAAAGAATTAAGCGGTGTGAAAATGAATCTGGAACAATATCGTTACTTTTTAAAGGACTCCATAAGGAAAACTATAGATTTTTCTAAAACAGACCAGAACATGGGGATAAAAGTGCCTCCAATTGAGAAACCTTATTCAGCAGAATCTAACCGGATTGAACTAATCACTGCTGATTGGGATAAAATTTTTAACATTAGTCTTTCAGAGGCCATTAAAAACAGAGAAAGTCGTAGGAATTATAATCAAAACCCCCTAACTCTCATGGAATTGTCATTCCTATTATGGGCAACCCAGGGAATCCGCATGTATGCCGGAGATTATGCTTTCCGCAATGTCCCTTCAGCTGGTTGTCGTCATGCCCTTGAAACATACCTAGCAGTTTTTAATGTTGAAACTACTGAATCCGGGGAAAAAATTGAACCCGGAATATATCGTTATCTTCCATTAACTCATGAACTGCTCTTTGAATTTTCGGAAGAAAATCTCAATGAAAAGATGATTAAAGGAACTTTTGGGCAGATATTTGCAGGGAAATCCGCAGTAACATTCATATGGAGTGCTATACCCTACCGGATGGAATGGCGCTATGGTTTAGATTCTCATAAGGTTATAGCCATGGATGCTGGACATGTGGGTCAGAATATGTATCTTGCCTGTGAGGCTATTGGAGCTGGTACGTGTGCCATAGGGGCCTATGACCAGGAATACTTGGATGTTATGCTACGATTAGATGGTAAAGATGAATTTATTATTTATCTAGCTCCAGTAGGAAAAATTGATTGATATACAATCATTGATATAAAATGTTTCAATTTAATGAGGAAACCTATTATGAAGAAAGTTCTAATATTATGCGCCAGTCCCCGTAAAGAAAGTAACACAATGCAGGTTTTGGAGGAATGTGCAAAAACTATAGAAGAAAACGGTATTGAAACCGAAATAATATCCATTAGACAAATGAAAATCCGTTCTTGCATTGCCTGTGGAAAATGCTCAGAAATACATGAATGTGCTCTGAATGATGGTGTTAACGAGATTATTGAAAAGATAAAAAGGATCAGATGGCTTCATTGTTGGATCCCCAGTTTACTTTGGAACTGCACGTGGAGATTTGATGTCCGCACTGCAAAGGATTGGAATGGTTAGTCGGTCCTCAGGAAACTTCTTATCCTGGAAAGTGGGAGGTCCCATTGCCGTAGCCCGTAGAGGAGGGCACACAGCTACTTTACAGGAAATGTTAATGTTCTTCTTCATTAACGATATGATAGTCCCTGGAAGTACCTACTGGAACATGGTCTTCGGACATCAACCAGGACAAGTGGAAGAAGACGTAGAAGGTATGGAAACCATCCGTAGATTTGGATACAATATTGCTAAACTCATAAAAAGGATAAACTAGTGGATAAAAAAGTTAGTGCCTTAGAACTGATATGATTTAAGTTAACAATAGAAAAGAAGAATGAATTAGGAAGAAAAGGTAAAATGACAGAACAAGCACTTTACCGCAAATATGCCCATTATTACGACCTTATCTACCAGTGGATGGATTATCCTGGCGAATCAGAATTCATTTTCAGGGTTGTAAAACGATACAAAAAATCAGAAGGAATGAATCTTCTGGATGTGGCCTGTGGAACTGGGGGACATGCAGAATACCTTCAAAATTATTTCAACATACTGGGGTTGGATATAAACCCTGAAATGCTGGAGATTGCCCGAAAAAAAGTTCCGAAAATGGAATTCATTCAGGGAGATATGAAGAAAATTGATCTTCAACAAAGATTTGACACCATTATCTGCCTTTTCTCGGCCATAAACTATCATAACACTCTGAAAAGTCTTAAAAAAACATTTAAACGATTTTATGATCATTTGAAACAGGGAGGGGTTCTTATATTTGATCTGGGATTTTGTACTGAGAACTGGGAAGAAGGTCGAGTGTTTGTAGATGCAGTGGTTGAGGGAGATCTACAACTGGCCCGGATATCACAAAGTCGCCTATATAATGGAGTTTTCGATGCTAATTTCTTATTCCTGATTAAAGAAGATGATAAAATAGATTTTGAGATTGATAAACATCAGATTGGAGTTTTTTCCACACATGATGTTCAAAAAACTTTGGAAAATCTGGGCTTCAAGTGTCTGGTCTACGGTGGCTATCAAGAACAGTCATGGGATGAAGATGCTAATGAAAGACCAGTTTTTGTCTGTTTTAAACCATAAATTCGTGATTAAGGTTGATAAGTCTGTGAAATTATACCATTATTAATAGATGTTCTATGAAATCTTTGATAGGATATAACATTAATGAAATAGGAGGAATCCAATTATGAAGATTGCTGTTGCAACATCCGACCAGATCAATGCAGATCACTTTGGTAGAGCTAAAGGATTTGCCATATACCAGTGGGATGAGAAAGATCCAGAATTTATCAAATACATTAAAACTAACATCAACCCTGAAGAAAAACACCAATGGCAGAAGGGCCTCAGTATGCTAGGGGACTGTGAAATCATAATCGCAGCTCAAGCTGGGATGAAAGCCAAATATGGGATAAAAAAAGCGAATTTGAAACTGGTTGAGGAAGAAGGTACTGTGGAGGAAGTTCTGAAACGTTTCATAGATCATGAAAGATTCATGAGTAAACCCATCTAAAACCGCACTTTTCTGAATTATAAAATTGGTATATATAGTTTTTTCAATCATTTAGTATTATTGTAGTTGCAAGTGGAAAATTGAACGAAACACTATTAAATCATGCGGATATAAAGAACTTACTAAGGAATGATTTATCCTTCACTCACAGTTTGGCAATATTTATAAACCATGAATGAGATTTATAATAAATGATTCTAAACTTTTAGACTGGTTGTGATTTTTTGAATTTATACTAGAACCGCGAGTTCTATATAGAATCTTACGGAATCTTACCAAATAATACAAATAATAAGTGATTAGTATGGCTAAAGCAAGACGTAGAAGAGTAAGAGATACATGGAAAGACAAAAAATGGTACACTATTACTACTCCTAAAGAATTTGGAGATGCTGACATAGGCACCACTCCAGCCCGGGACCCTGATATGCTCCTCAAAAGAAGAGTTGAATCAACCATGAGAGAGTTAACCGGTGATTTCAGTAAGCAGTACGTTAAACTGAAATTTCAGATCAGTGAAGTTGCTGGAGATACAGCCACCACTCGTTTCATCGGCCACCAAGTCACCAGTGACTATGTAAGAAGTATGATCCGGAGAGGGACCAGCCGAATTGATTCCATAGTCAGTGCCCAGACCAAGGACGGTCAAAAAATGAAAATTCACGTCCTGACAATCAGTATAAAAAGGGCTAAATCATCTCAGCAACGTTACATACGAGAAACCATTGAAAAACTGGTGGGAGATGCTGCAGCTGAGAAAAACTTCGTTGAACTGGTGGAAGAAATTATTGGTGGAAAACTAGCCTCCTATATTTACCATGAAACCAAAAAAATTTACCCCTTAAAAAGGGTTGAAATCATTAAAACCAAAGTAGTTGACGAAGAAAAATCCTGATCTGGGAGACAGATGATTATCTGGGAATATGTGGTTCTCCTGGTGATCATAGGGCTTATTACCTATGCAAAAAAAGCCCTGGATCTCTTGGGATCCATTTTTATGATCATAATGGGTGTGATCATCATATTTGCTGCCGGTGTAAACTGGCTTTTTTTAATTTTCTTATTTTTAATTCTGGGAGTAGGATTCACCCGATACAAAAACGATTATAAAAAAGAAATTGGAGTATACGAAGGAACTAGAACCCTCAAAAATGTAGTATCGAATGGGATTGTGGCATTTGTCATGGCTGCTTTTGGTAACTACGCAGGATTCATAGGTTCCATAGCCACCGCCACTGCTGACACTATGGCCAGCGAGGTGGGAGTTGTCACAACTCCAAGACTCATAACTAACTTTAAAAGAGTTCCTCCAGGCACAGATGGGGGAATTTCAGTTGTTGGAACCATAGCTGGAATTCTTGGAGCAGGGTTAATTGGTTTGGCTGCCTACATGCTGGGAGTGTATCCTGATCTTGCAAAAACACTGACAATTGCATTGGTAGCTGGATCTGTTGGCTGTTTTGTGGATAGTATACTGGGAGCCATGTTAGAGATTAAAGGTTATCTTAATAATGAACATGTAAATCTTCTTGCTACATTAACTGGGGCTTTACTGGGAAATGTCATGGTATGGATGTTATGGTGATAAAATGAAGGGAATCATAATGATAATTGATGGGATGGCAGATCGTCCTCTTGAAGAATTAGGGGATAAAACCCCTTTAGAAGCAGCAAAAACACCTAACATGGATCTTATGGCCAAATTAGGAGTTAATGGAATTATGGATCCTATAAAGCCAGGTATACGTGCAGGGAGTGATACAGCCCACCTATCAATACTCGGCTATGATCCCTACACCGTTTACACTGGTAGAGGGCCCTTTGAAGCTGCGGGGGTTGGAATAAGTGTGATGCCTGGAGATATTGCATTTCGATGTAATTTTTCAACTGCCAATGAAGAGGGAATAATAACTGACCGGAGAGCTGGAAGGGTAAGAGAAGGTACTGATGAGCTAGCAGATACTCTTAATTCAATGAAATTAGAAGAAAATGTTGAGGTTATATTCAGAGAATCTACTGGTCACCGAGCAGTTTTAGTTTTAAGAGGAGAGGGTTTATCAGATCAAGTGTCTGATGCTGATCCCAAACATGATGGGAAGAAATTTTTAAAAGTTTTTGGTTTAGATGGTTCTTCTGAAGCCGATGCAACTGCTGCAATTTTAAACAAAGTTATTAAAAAATCTTATGATCTTTTAAAAGATCATCCTGTTAACATTGAACGTGTTAAAAATGGGAAAAGCCCTGCAAACATCATATTACCAAGAGGTGCTGGTGCAGTTCCTGAAGCAGAACATTTTAATGATAAATATAGCCTTAAATCAGCATGTATTGCTGAAACAGGACTTATTCAAGGGATTGCAAAAATAGCAGGCATGGATGTCATCGAAGTGGAAGGAGCAACTGGTGGAGTTGACACCAACTTAGGTAACATTGCCAATAGTATTATAAAAACCGCTTCACTTCATTATGATTTTATCCTTATTAACATAGACGGGGCGGATGAAGCTGGACACGATGGGAATTTAAATGAGAAATTAGAATTCATAGAAAAAGTGGATGAAGTTGTGGGTAGAATTATGGAAATTGAAGATGTTTATTTCATTCTAACTGCTGACCATTCCACCCCAATTTCAATAATGGATCACACTGGAGATCCGGTTCCTCTAGTGATTAAAGGCCCCAATCTAAGAGTAGATAATGTGACCCAATTCAATGAGAGAGCAACTGCAAGTGGTGGACTTTGCAGGATAAGGGGTAGTGATATAATGAACATACTAATGGATCTTATGAATCGTTCTTCTAAATTCGGGGCTTAAATTATGGGAACTGAAATTCCTAAACTCTTCGGCACCTCAGGCATAAGAGGGAAAGTAGAAGATGAAATAACTCCAGAACTTGCTTTAGATATTGGAAAAGCAATTTCAACCTATTTAGGCAAAGGAAATAATGTAGTAATGGGATATGACACCAGAACTTCTAACCAAATGCTAGAAAGAGCTGTCAGTTCCGGTATCCTGCAGGGTGGTTGTAATGTTTTGACTTTGGGAATGGTTCCCACACCAGTGGTTGGATATGCTACCATGAAACTAGGAGCCGATGCCGGAGTAATGATTACTGCCTCCCATAACCAATCACCTGATAATGGAATTAAATTATGGAATCCAGATGGTATGGCTTATCTCCAGAAACAGGAAAGAATAATTGAAAAAATAATTCACCAAAAAAATTTTATTAATGCTTCCTGGCATGATATTGGAAAAATTGAAGATGCAAGTTACGTTATTAATGATTATATTAAAGATATTCTCAACTTGTTGAATTTTCAAACAGATCTTAAGGTAGTTGTTGATTGTGCCAATGGTGCTGCAAGTTATCTTTCACCTTTAATCCTTAGAAAAGCTGGTTGCCAAGTAGTGAGTTTAAATGCACAACCTGATGGTTTTTTCCCAGGGAGAAACCCAGAACCATCTGCTGCTAATTTGCAGGAATTAATGAATGTGGTAAAAGCCATAGGAGCCGATTTAGGCATAGCACATGATGGTGATGCTGACAGAATGGTAGCAGTGGATGAAAACGGACAAATGGCTGATTTTGATAAATTATTAGCCCTGATATCAGCAAACATTGGCGGATGTGTGGTTACCACTGTAGACGCCTCAGCATGTATTGATAATGCTATGGAAAAAGTGGGAGGCAACGTAGAAAGAACCAAAGTAGGTGATGTCCATGTTGCGGAGATGATCCATAAAATAAATGCCACATTTGGAGGTGAACCATCAGGAACATGGCTACATCCCCAGTTTTGTATGTGCCCAGATGGCATTTTATCTGCGTTAAGAGTTATTGAACTTGTTCAGAGTAAAGGACCCCTATCAAAACTCTTAAAAGAGATTCCAAGTTACCCCACAATTAGAGATAAAATCGATTGTCATAAAGATCAAAAAGAAAGCATAATGAAAAAAGCAAAATCTGAACTGGCCCTAATTTTCGATGATGTGATGGATGTAAACCTTAAAGATGGAGTTAGAATATCTTTTTCTGATGGCAGTTGGGTTCTTGTAAGACCTTCCGGTACTGAATCATTTATTAGGATAACTTTAGAGGGGAAAACGGAACAAAAAGCCAAAATGATACATGAAAATTCTGCAAGGTTCATTAATAAATTAATTTAAAAACTAAATTTTTTATCTGATCAACATTATACTATAATTAAATTAATGGATTAAAAATTAATAGAGGAAGTCATATGAGAGCTGTTATACTTACTGCCGGTGAAGGGACTAGAATGAGGCCCCTAACACTCACCAGACCAAAAACAATGCTCCCTGTAGGTGGAAAGCCACTCTTAGAATATAATGTAGAAGCATTAAGGGATGCGGGTATAAAAAATGTTACTATGGTAGTTGGTTACCAAAAAGAATCTGTTGAAGATCATTTTAAAAATGGGAGCGACTTTGGAGTTAACATTGACTACGTCACTCAGGAAAAACGTTTAGGAACTGCTCACGCCATCGGACAAATGGCAAATACTATGAATAAAGATGATGAAGCAATTATAGTGATTAATGGAGATATAATATTAGGTAACGAACTAATAAAAAATTTAATTAATAAATATTATGAATCTCAAGCCCAATCCATCTTAGTACTCACAAAAGTGGATGATCCTTCCTCATTTGGAGTAGTTAAACTTGAAGGAGACTTTATTAAAGACATTGTTGAAAAACCATCCATTGAAGATGCTCCCAGTGACCTTATCAATGCGGGCATATACCTTTTTGACCGTAACATATTCCAAGCCATAAAAAAGACTGAAAAATCTGAAAGAGGAGAATATGAAATAACAGATTCACTCAAAATCCAGATCAGTCAGGGGAAAAAAGTTTTAGGCCTAATATCCCATGATAAATGGATTGATGTTGGAAGACCATGGGAATTTTTGGAATTAAATGAACATTATCTGGAAGTCTCAGAATCCATAATTGAAGGAGAAATAGAAGAGGGCGTTACCATTCATGGGCCAATCATACTGAAAAAAGGCAGTATCATTCGTTCAGGCACCTATATTATGGGTCCTGTTTATATCGGAGCCAACTGTGATGTTGGACCCAACACCTTCTTGCGTAGGCACACCTCCATCGGTGATGATGTAAATGTGGGTAATGCTGTTGAAATTAAAAATTCTATAATCATGGATGGGACTAATGTAAATCACCTATCTTACGTGGGTGACTCAATTATTGGGGCTAATTGTAACATTGCAGCTGGTACCAATATTGCCAACTTGCGTTTCGATGATGAAGGTATTAAAGTAACAGTTAAAGGTAAAAGAATTGACAGTGGCCGACGTAAAATGGGAGTTATATTTGCAGATGGAGTTAAAACTGGAATCAATTCCAGTTTCAATCCAGGAGTTACCGTTGGTTTGAATTCATCAGTAGGTTCTGGTGCCATAATCTATCGAGACATACCAAATAATAAAGTTGTTATACATCATCAAACCCAAGAAATAAAAGATAAAAAATGATCTGCGCCAAATAATGGTTTTATCAAATTTTCCTTAATTTAATTATTTCCGTTTTTTTTTATTAAAGAAGTTTTTTTATGGTTTTACAGAAATTGTTTTCCTTATGAAATCTTTTTATTATTCAAAAGCATAAATTTGAATATGATACATCACACTGTCACAATTTTTCCCGGAGCCCACATTATCGGTGAGGTTTTTATAGGTTTTAACTCCTCAGTGTGGTATAATGCTGTGATTAGGGGAGACATAGAAACAATAACAATTGGAAATTATTCCAATGTCCAAGATAACTGTGTTTTACACTCTTCACAAGGTTTTCCACTTAAATTAGGAAATCATGTTTCAGTGGGGCATGCCGCAGTGCTTCATGGTTGTATAGTTGAAGATAACTGTGTTGTTGGAATGAATGCAACAGTTCTTAATGGCAGTCACATTAAGAAAAATAGTATTGTTGCTGCAGGTGCTGTAGTTACTGAAGGAAAGATCTTCCCAGAATCTAGCTTAATAATGGGCGTGCCTGCTAAAGTAGTGCGAAAACTTAAAAAAGATGAATTTCAGAAGATCAAAGACAATGCATTACGTTATTCAAAATTTGCTATTAAAACAAGGATTGGAGATAACAATAAGTCTGAATAAATGATTTTGAAGATTATTAAAGAAGGATTGATTTAATGGTTAAAATAAAAAAAACAGTCCGAGAACTGGATCCATATGTTCCAGGTAGATCAAATGAGGATTTGGCTCGTGTTTATGGTCTTGACCCTGCCACTATAATCAGAATGGGTTCCAATGAAAATCCTCTTGGCCCGTCACCCCATGCTATTAAAACCCTAAAAAAAAGTCTTCATTTGATAAATACTTATCCTGAATCAAATATTGATGATTTGAAGGATAAAATAGCATCTTACTCTGGTGTAAATTCTGAAAAAATTATTATTGGAGGAGATGGTGCAGATGAAATCCTTGATGTTCTGGCTAAGACCTTGATTGAACCTGGTGATGAATACATTGTACATTCACCCACTTACATGTACTATGAATTTACATTCAGCATATATGGAGCTACACCAATTTATGCTCGCTGGAATGTTGAAAAAAACTGTTTAGATGTGAAATCTGTATTGGAAGCTATATCTGCAAAGACAAAAGTAATTTTTTTGTGCACACCTAATAATCCAACTGGCGGGCTCATTGAAAAGAAAGATATTCAAACCATTCTGGAACGTACTGATGCTCTGGTAGTTGTTGACGAAGCATACTGGGAGTTTTCAGAGAAAAACAACGTGGACCTTTTAGAGGAGTATGATAATCTTTTTATACTTAGAACTTTTTCTAAGGTAATGGGACTTGCCGGTATGAGGATCGGTTATGGGATAGGTCGAAAAAAATTCATAGAATACATGCACCGAGTTAAACCCGTTTTCAGCCTTATAAAACTTTCTCATATAGCTGCATCAGCCACTTTAGATGATCCAAACTACCTTAAAGAGTCCACTAAATTATCTATTGAAAGTCGAGAATTTTTATATAAGGAAATGTCAAAATTTCCTGAATTAAAAGTTTTTAAGTCATTTGCCAATTATCTGCTCGTCGATATACGCAATACTGGAATGAATTCCGAACAAATCACTGAAAAGTTAATGAAAAATGGTATAATTGTTAGAAATTGTAGTTCTTTCCGTGGATTAGATGATTACTGGATAAGGGTAAGTGTCGCAACTATCGAAGAAGATGAAAAGTTTATAGATATCCTGCGAAGTATATTGAATGATAAAATGGTGTGAAATCCCTACGAGAAGATGAGATCAACCGGCAAATCAAACCCATTTTCAGGAATTTAAAGGCTAAAACTACAGAATTTGATGGAAAAATTCAAGTAAATATGATATGTGAAACTTTCTTTCCATGAATCTATTAAATAGAAGAAGATTAAATTATCTCTGAATAAATCTTACAAATTATTATCATGGGAAACATCTACTTACAAATACCATTCACATGTGACCCTATGCCTAAATTTATGTAATCATTAAATCGGAGGGTGTCAAATACCAATCTTGCTATTTGGAAGCCGTCATTTGGATTTAGTAACCGGCAAAAAAACAACCACCATCAGAAAGATCTGGAAAACACCATTATCACCTGGGGACCGCCTTCATTGCTACTGGAATTTAGTTTCCAAAGAGCGGAAAAAGCTTTTTGAAGCGGAAGTGACAGATGTAGAAGTGGTGAAGTTCGCTGATCTGATAAAAAACGATGCTCTGGCCCGTGAAGAAGGTTTTGAAAATGCTTTGGAATTAGAATCTGAGTTCCGGAAGATGTATCCTGAACATATTAATGATGAATCACTTTATCAAGTGATAAGGTTCTTCAAACTCCCTATCCAAGAGTGGGAAGGAGCTCAGATCAATGAAAAAGCCATGATCACCAAAAGAGCAGATATTCTTTTTGATATTGGGAAATTTGATAAATCAGTGATATGTTACACTGCGGCCCTAAAAATAGACCCTGATGATGTTTATCTTTTAAATAAAAAAGGAGACAATCTTTCGCGACTGGGAGAATTTAATGAAGCTCTAAAATGCTATGATCAAGCCTTGATTAAAGAACCAAAAAATGAATATATCTGGAATAACAAGGCAATAGCTCTTTTAAACTCGAATAAACCAATGAATGCTCTTAAATCCAGTGATGAAGCTATGAAAATTAATGATAGCAATTTAGTTGTCTTATATTGGAGAGGTTTTATTTTTGAAATGTTAGAGCAATACGATGATGCACTGGAATGTTACAATCAAATTTTAAAATTAAATCCAGAAAATTCTGAGGCTTGGAATGCCAAAGGAAACCTTTTATCCCAAATTGATCGTGCAGAAGATGCTTTAGAATGTTATGATCGCTCTTTAGAGCTTTGTTTAGAAAGTGAACCTGATGCTTCCACTTGGAATCGGAAAGGAAATGCATTAATGGAGTTGAATCGTTTCAAAGAAGCATTGGAATGTTATAATAGCGCACTTTCTCTTGAACCCGAAAACAAATTTTTTTTAAGTAATAAAGGTGTTGCATTCATGGAACTAAACCGTTTTGAAGAAGCAATGCTATGTTTTAGAAAAGTTCTAATTGTTAACCCGGAAAATGAGGATGCCCAAATTTTATTGGATGAATGTCTGGATAATCTTTAATCAATTGTTTCACTCGAATAGTTTTATAGATAATATTATAGTAGTCCCCGAAAAAAATTCCATTTAAAAAAAATATAGATTATTCAATTGATCAATGAATTATACATTGGAAAAAGGAATAATCTAACGTTTCATCCTTTTCCACTTAATAAACCACCAATAGCGCCCCCAACGCCCATTAAAACTATATTAACAATTAATGAAACAATTATGATTGTTATACCTGTTGTTATACCTGTTGCAAAACCAGCAAGCCCTCCAAAAATTGTTCCCCCAATTACAAGTAATATGGCCAGAACAATAGATCCAAATGCACCGGCAACTGTTGCATTCCATAATCCACCGATAATACCTTCATGGACCCAGTATCCAACTATAAATCCTGTTATGAATAATCCAAGGTTAACACCCCAATATTCATTAACATATATTCCAAATAAATTGCCAAGAACTAAAGCCAAAATAAACCCTACAACTACTGGTCCCCATTTCACCATTGTTATTCCCCCTCTTTTTCTGATTACAATTATTGGTAACTAAATAATTTATTACTATATTAAATATTGTTTCCACAGAATATTTAAGATTTGCGGAATATTTGCTGTTGAAATGATATGCCAACAATATAAGCCTTATTTTTAAATTTTGAAAATTAATATCATAATCCTATATCTTCATCCCACTGTTGGGAATGGTCTTTAATATAATTTTTAAGCAACTTTTTACATGATTCCGAATTTAAATTCAACAAAGTGACACCATGACCCTGAGATATTCTTCTGACCCTTTAAAATTCTCATTTTCGCCAATAACCACAGCAGGAATTTGATATAATATTATTGCACCAGAACGCGTTTCACAGGGGGACAGAGTAGTGTAAAAAATGCATTTTTTTATAATCCTCTGCTTTCATCCTGCCTGCATTTTCCAAACATGCCATTTCAGCATGTAAAATAGTAGAATCGAGTTGAATCCTCTGATTATAACCACGGCCGATGATTTCTCCATTTTTCACCAGTACAGCACCAACAGAGATTCCCCCACCATTCAAACTTTTTATAGCCTCTTTTCGAGCTTCGTTCATAAACTTGTGGTGTTCACTTTCCATTTTTTCCCCTCATTCCTATTTACCAGGTGTTCATATTTCAACACCACAGATTATAAAAAATTTAGTAGTATATTTTGTTAAAAAAATTAGAAAGATTTTAATTAATAATAAAAGGAGATTATAATCTCTTTTCTTGGAAAAAAAGGCATTTTTTTCTCCAGGAACAATTTCCACATATTTCATTAACTGTCTGTCCATCTAAATTTTTGGTTATCGATGAAATCTGTGTAGCAGAGACGATTGATCCTTCTTCAATTTTTAAGTTTTGGAGTACTAATGAATCCATAAACATGATAACATTAGGAGATGATGATTCACCAGTACATATCCCTTTATCGTAATGAGGACAACATTCACAGATGGAATCGGATCCATTTACAATTTTAATAAAAGAAGAAGGGTTTTGCAGGACTTTTTCAGTAATCTTAGCCATGTTTTCGGTGAATTCTTTACTGTAACCAAATCCCTGGAATCCCTGCATGCAGAGAAGGTGGTGGGCTCTGATCCTTATTGGCTTAGAACTAACGCCATCTCCGACGTTTTTCACCATGAACAAAACCTCTGGTAAGTTCTAGGTTTTTAATATTCTTCTTTAGGAGTTATAACTTTAGTTAGTGCTACTGCTCCACCTATTTTCACCAAGTCTCCTAAAACAAACGGTAAAAACCCCATACTTATTAAGGTTAAAACTGTGGGGAAGTTTCCTTCAACCATGTAAATCCATAATCCCAATCCTAAAAGTCCAGGAATATAGATTAGAGCGAAATTAGCCAGGGAAATTAATGCAAACATTGAATGGATGTTGCGGGATTCAGTGTATCTATCAGTGAAGTGACCCAAGAAAAGTGCAGCTAGAATGAAACCAATGAAGTATCCTCCGGTTGATCCTAAAAAGATGCTGTAACCCCCGGTTAACCCAGCAAACCAAGGCACACCTAATAAACCTATTGTCAAGTAAATTAGTAGGCTGATTCCACCCCACCAACGTCCTAAAACTACACCGGCCATTAAAACAGCGAAGGTTTGAGCAGTGATGGGTACAGGAGTCCAAGGTAAGGGGATTATAACTTGTGCCATTATTCCAGTTATGCATGCCATGAAAAAGGCCATGATCACTTTATTAACCAGTGAAGTATTAGAACGCCATGCGAAAAGCGAATATCTTTTCTGAAAATAATTTTCAATACTGATTTCCATTTTTATCACTCCCATGCATGTTTAACACTTAATGTGTTCAGAACTTATTGGTCATTTAATTATATCTTCAAGCATTCATAGAGCAGATATGTTAATATTGCTGCTTAAACCGTTTAACAATTCAAATGTTTAAAAAATCATTAAAACTTTAATAAATCTTCTTTATTACTTAGATTCAATGATTAATATATACTTATCCTAAATTTAAATTGCATGTATTAAAAGTTTCTAATAGAAAAATGGAAAAAATTAAAGAGAATTTGATAAAGCGGTTTTACAAAAAAAATGATGCTCCAAAAATATATCTTCCAACTGTATCCATCTAATTATCGATTTATATTTTCCATATATCCCTATTGTATTAATGGTAACATATTTACTGAATTGGAAGTATTTAAAGTATAAATATGAATTTAAGGGCATTTTCCCTCACATGTGATCATAGGGGTATAATTTTTAATTTATCATAGCCCCCTGATTTGTTCACTAATCTGCATTATTTCTACATGATATAATGCATAACCGCAATTAGTCTGATTTTTTTTATTAAAGTATTATTTCATTTATCAGTTTTTTGATTTTTTCGCGAGATTCTTGAAGTATTTTTTCACCTTTGACGGTTATTTTATAATATTTCCTTATTTTTCCACGAACATTTTTTTTCCTACTTTTCAAGAAGCCTTCATTTTCGAGAGAGTGTAAAATAGGATATATTATGCCAGGACTCACTTGGTAACCGTGATTTTTAAGTTCATCCATCATTTGAACTCCATAAATTTCTTTTTTGCTTGCATGATAAAGAATGTGAATCCTGATAAATCCCAGGAAGAATTTTCTATTTAACATAAATTATAGTACCTCTACTATTTTAATATCTGATTTCGATATCGAATTTAGATATCTAGTTTAGATATCGTATATTGATATTAATATAAAAAAATTTCGAATTTTTTTCATAAAAAATGATTAAACTCAAACAATCTCAATTGAATAATTAAAATTTAGATTACACAAGGATATTATTTACACCCATATTATATTAATATATTTTAATATATAATTAATATTGAATTGATTAGATTCTCTTTTTAATCAATAGTACCCACTCATGAAACGTGCAATGGTTAAATATCAATGGAATAATTTACTCAAAAAGGAGGAACAATACCAATATTTGATAAAAATCTCTTGATAGAGTAAACAGTAAATTCAGAAGATTTAAACTTCTTATAATCATCATATGAATATTTTAATGCATATTCACAATTAAAACAACCCCACTTGTATTTTTATACCTTTCAAGATAATTTAATTAATGATTCGTTAAAACTAAATCAGTAACATCAAAACCATTCGACAGTCAAACGTGACAATAGCATACCATGTGGATTCCTGTGAAATGCCACCAATAAAAGAAAAAAATTTCAGGATGCCCCGAATAATTCTACCCTATTTGTTGAATAATCAAAAAATCAGGATATCTGGATTTAACATAACTCTTAATTTCTTTTATGAACTTTATCATCTCTAATTTTGGATCTGTACCTTGTTTTTTAGCTTCAGCAATTACCGCTTTGTTTTCATAACCTTCAACCCAATCAATGTAAACACCATCAAAACCATATCAATAACTACATCAATCCTACTTTCATAATCTTTAAAAGCATCAAATCCTGGTTTTTCCCATAGCTTTATGTATCTTTCCATTCTGGATACCAGTAGGCTACCGGGAAATTTCCACTCCAAACATCAAAATCGTGTAAGAGAAGAAAATACGGAAGTTTATAAGGCTGTGACATGGCACACTGCCATTTAGACCATTTCCAACAACTGCACTAATCTTCAGCTTCACTAATATCCACATAGGCAATAACAAGTTTTTTATGGATTTTATCAGTAATTTTTGAATTTTTAGGCCTTTTAACCATTTTTTTTCCATATTTAACTTGTGAAAGGTAAATTGTTTTTCATTATTCGTCTGTTTTTTAGAATCGTGAATAAAAAGGGAACTTATAACGAAATTGTTATTATTAAAATGAGTTTGTTATTCATAAATTTCCTAATTCAACCACTTAGTAATGACAATGTTAAAAATAGATTAAACCAATTTAGCACGATCATAAACATTTTTGAGTGTTTCCATATCTACGCTAGTATATATTTGGGTTGTTGATAGGTTAGAGTGACCTAAAAGTTGTTGAATAGCACGGATATCCACACCATTTTTTAACAAATGAGTGGCAAACGAATGGCGTAATATATGAGGAGTTACCTTCTTTTTTATTCCTGCAACCCTAGCGTAGTCTTTGATCATCATTTGAACATAGCGAGTGGTAAGATGCTTCCCTTGGCGATTGATAAAAATATATTCGCTGTCGCATGATCGTTTTTGAATATATTCTTCCAATATTTCTCTGGTAGCATCATCAAACAGAACAATTCTATCTTTTTCACCTTTACCTCTGATCCGGATGGTTCTTTCATCAATATCAACGTGGTTGAGTTCTAAAGTCACTAATTCAGATACTCTCAAACCAGAAGAATATAATAAGGCTAAAATTAGTTTATTTCTAAGTTTTAAAGATTCTGAAGATGGTGAATCTGAGTCCACAGGATTATAACTATCAAGAGCATTTATGAGAGTTTTAACCTCATCTTCATTCAGAGATTTAGGGAGGGATTTGGTTCTTTTTGGAGTTTTCACCTCTTCAAGGATGTGAAGCCCCTCAAATTCAAAAAATTTTTTTACCACAACTGTTACCAAGTAGATGTAATTTTGGGACACCTTTTTTTCACGCTTTAAATAACGTATATATCGTTTAAAACCTCTTAAAACCTTTTTTTCATTATTAAGCTCTTTTTCATCATTCAAAAAATTGTAAAAATTACGGATTATAGACCGGTATGTTTTGATGGTATTATGAGAGTAGTTTCGTATTTCCAATTCAAATAGATAGTCTTCCATCATTTCCAGAAGATCATAAACTTCCAAAAAGTTCTTCTCATTAGGGTAATTAGAAGTCCTACCTTCCAATCTTTCAATATTGTTTGGATCTTCAGGGGATAGTTTCCAGTTTACCTTAGAATAGTGGTTCATATTATCGATAATAAATTTTTTATAATTTTAAACCAACTTTAGGCTCCGTATATTAGAATATTTCTGATAAAATAATTAAATCTTTCCATTATTCAACTAATATAAACAAAATAGGATAATTTTTATAATAAAGACTTTGAAAGTTGATTAAGAGAAATAATAGTTAATATTAATTTGCGAATATCTATTAAAATAAATAAAATAATGCCAATCCAAAATTAGTTCTGGATCAGCCATTTTGTTAATAGATTTCTGAAACTTATTGGCAAAAAAAACAAATAAATAGATTATCTGCCGGTAATAATTTTAAGAGGACTTGGTTTTTTAACCACTTCACTCATGCGAACAGCAACAATCTGTTTTACTCCTTTATCTTTGGCAATATCAATAAGTCTTTGACTGACAACACCATCAAAGACAATTGCGTATGCACCTTCATTCTGTAAAGATTTAAGTTCTTCATAAAGGGATTCTACTTTAACTTCTTTAAGAATGTTAAGGGCATCATCCAAGATTTCTGCATTTCCTGAACCTTCCACATCTTTCAGAATTCCTTTAAGTAATTTGATCTTGTCAGGAGTTTTATCTGCTGCCTTCTTCTCAGGTTTATCCAGTTTTATTCCCATGTCATGATAAATCTGTTCAACTGGTATTTTATCCCTTAAAGCTACCATAACTTCATCCTTAGTAAGATCTTCCACTTCTTTACCTCGAGGAGCCCTGGTGACATAATCTAATTCCCCAACTTGGAGAAGTTCCTTTAAAATAAGATCACCACCACGATCTCCATCTAAAAATGCAGTTACGGTCTTTTTCTTAGTTAAGTCAGCCACGGTTTTTGGTACACTAACTCCTTCAACCGCTATTGCATTTTTAACACCGTATCGAAGTAAGTTCAGAACATCCGCACGTCCTTCCACAACCAGTATTGCATCAGAAGATGCTACATTAGGACCAGCTGGAAGTTTATCATGGCCAAAATCAGTGATTTCATGTATGCGCATGGCTTCTTTAACCTCTTCAATCATTTTGAGGCTTTCAGGGGTGACTTCTTCCATCATTCCCTTATAAAGTTCCTTGGCACGGTCCACTACTTTCCTTCTTTTAACAGCCCTTACATCTTCCACTTTGTTAACTTGTATGTAGGCTTCGCATGGTCCAACTCGGTTTATGGTCTCCAATGATGCAGCTAAAATGGCAGTTTCCACCCGGTCGAGACTGGATGGGATCACTATTTCACCTTTGGATCTGCCTGCTTTTGAGTTAATATTAACCTTAATTCGACCAATTCGGCCAGTTTTTTGTAGTTCTCTTAAATCAAGATCGTTACTTAAAAGACCTTCTGTTTGTCCGAATATGGCTCCCACCACGTCCGGTTTTTCAACGATCCCGTTAGCATTTATTTGAGCATGAATAAGATATTTAGTTGTACTGATTTCTTCTTTAGTTCCCATATTATGGGCCTCCATCAATGTATAGATACTACTGATAAAATGAGGCTATCATACATTCAGCCTGAAGATCAGTATCTGGAAATACTATTATTATAGTAATACCATTGCCCACCAGATGGGCTTTCTTCAAGTTCCAGTTGCTCCAGATGCCGAGGGAGGCTCTCAATATCCTTAATAAAGCGACGGGTAATACCCATGATGGTTCTCCTGAAACTAAGGTCAGGGTGTGAACCAAGACTTTGAATATCTTCAGAAAGTCTTTTGGCAAGTTGATTACCTTTTCGATCAAAGTCAGTTAGTATGACCACTCGTGATGATGATTGAGTTGCTATCTCTGCGATCTCGAAAAGTTTAAGTCCTGATCCGGAAACTTTCAAAAAATTTCCATTTATCCCCAGCTCTTTTAAGGCATTTTCATCCTTTCGGCCTTCAATCAGAACCGGGATTCCTTGTTCCACACAGATCTTAAGCTCTTCGATCACACTAGACAACTTTATAAAACCCATGATAAGCCCTATTGATGGTGCTAAGTAAGTATCTAATAAAATATTATACATTATCTCCTATATAAAATTGAAGTTCTTAAACCATTTATCTTTCCCACTTAAATTGTTTTAGACAAATAATGTGAGAAAAAAAATTAATAAAGATTGAAAATTTAATTCAAAGAAGCAAAAAAAACATCAAAAACCTTGTAATATATCTTCCTGATTTTTTTCTCTGTGGGCATAAAGTTTTATCATATCCTGAATAAAGAATTTATATATGAATTATACATAAAAATGTAAATGAATATAGATGTTATAAGATATTGGAGGGCCTGAAATTGGCAGAAGGTCTTATTAGAATAGTTTTAGATATTTTAAAACCACACGAACCTACAATACCCTATTTTGCTAAATTTTTAAGTGGAGTTAGTGGAGTAGAAGGGGTTAATATTACCTTAATGGAAATTGACAAAGAAACTGAGAACATTAAAGTCACCATGCAGGGTAACGATTTAAACTTTGAAGAAATTAGTCAAGCTATAGAACAGTACGGTGGCTCCATACACAGTGTTGACGAGGTTGTGGCAGGAAAAACAATGGTTGAAGAAGTCACCACACCTCAGGACTGATTTTATGACTGGAAAAATTGAAGTTTCCACTGATTATCTATTAAAACAGTTTTCATCCAAAAAAGATCGTGGCCCCACTGATGTGACAATGGAAAGTATCGATTTGACCACTTCCCAGATCTCAGATGCTTTGAAAAATTTAACTGGAGAATACGGAGTTATTCCTGGGGTTAAACCCATTAAAAAAAATTTAAAGATTAAAGGTAGGGTTGTTACTGTTAAAACTAAACAGAACGATTGGGGAACTCCGCTTAAAGCCATCGAAACTGCCCAAATAAATGATATAATTTTTATATCTTGTGATGGGGATGAAATTGCAGTGTGGGGTGAACTTTTCTCGAAGTACTCCCAAAAACGAGGCCTTGGTGGCACAGTTATCTTTGGTGCTATGAGAGACATAGAGGCTGTTTACAATCTTAATTACCCTGTTTTTTCACGTGCAATAGTTCCAAATGCAGGACAACCTAAAGCTAATGGAGAAACCAACATCATCCTTGAGTGTGGAGGGGTGAAAATTAAACCTGGAGACTGGATTTTTGGAGATTACTGTGGGGTGGTTGTAATAGACAAAGAACTCGTTGGTGATGTAATTGAAGAGGCAGCTAAAATAAAAATGAATGAAGATAAAATACTCAGCCAACTCGAGGAAGGCGCATTTTTTTCTGATATTTTAGGTATTTAATTAATATAATCGACTAATCATAAAATTGAAATAATTTTTTTTTCAACTTTAATTTAATATGGGATATAGTGATTGTTTCCAAAAATTCTTTTTAATTAATGGCTTGAAATCTCTCGAGGTGTTTATGCAAGACACGTACAAAGTAATATAGAAAATATAAATGAAAAATATTAACCACATTTGCAGTGGCTTTTTTTTGATTTTTGTCATGACTTTCCTAATTGGTTATAATGAGGTTATTACAACTTTAAAAAAAGCTAAATATGAGTGGATTATATTTAATTTTATCATAGAATCCGGGATCACCCTTGTTTGGACTGCCATGTGTAAAATGATCTTGGACGTGGTAGACACTGCCCCTAAATTTAGCACGCTTTTCATGATGCTCTTGGCTAGTCTATTGGAATTCTTATTTCCCTTCTATCCCTACTTTCAGGAGCTTGGAGCATAAGAGAAGAAACATTGATCACTTTTTACTGTTGTGGGTGTTTCAGCAGATGTAGTAATGGTTGCCAGCCTCATCGATCGTTTAGCTAGTTATATTGTTCCCAATAATTGGTGCCATTGCAGCCCTTTATTATGGGCAAAAAGTTAAAAACAAAAATAATTACACACCATCAAAAAATTAAAACAATATAATCCCTTTTTAAAAATTTCGTGATCTTTTTTTATAAATCTATCGAAACATTTATATAGTAGTTTTGTGAGAATATTAGTATATAAGATTTTCGGTTTTAGTGCATGAAGAAACTAGGAAACATACTGCATCTGTCTAACCGAGGGCGAATTATACTCCGATCACATCAAACCCCTGCTTTAGGGCTGACTGTTTTTAACTCTCGTAAAACGAAAATAGGTTTTATTCACGACGTTTTCGGACCAACTAAGGATCCCTACATCTCAGTAAAGACTGATGCAAAAAATTCTAAAAACTTTGAAAACAGAGTTGGAGACAGTATTTATGTACCTAAACAAGCCAAGAAGAAATGGGGGCGACGGAAACGAAAGAAGAATTAGTTGAAAACGTTCCGGAAATGACCAAAAAGACTGAAGTTTCGGGAAAAGAACAGATGAAACAGGATATGTCCGAGATTGAAAAAATCGAGACAAAATGTCCAGAATGTGAATCTGAAAAACTTATAAATGATCATGAGAGGGGTGAAGTCGTATGCGGTGCCTGTGGCCTGGTAATTGATGATAACCTTGTAGATATGGGGCCAGAATGGAGAGCCTTCGACCATGAACAACGTGATAAAAGAACAAGGGTAGGTGCACCCATCACTTACACAATTCACGATAAGGGCCTTTCCACCATGATCGACTGGAGAAACAAAGATATCTACGGAAGGGACATCCCAGCCAGGAACAGAGCCCAGTGGTATCGTCTGCGAAAATGGCAGAGAAAAATTAGGATCTCTGGTGCAACCGAACGGAATTTAGCCTTTGCTCTGTCCGAACTTGACCGTGACTCTTCTAGACTGGGACTTCCCCGAAGTGTCAGAGAAGCAGCATCCGTAGTGTATCGAAATGCAGTGGAAAACAAACTTATTAGAGGGCGTAGTATTGAAGGTGTGGTAGCAGCATCTCTTTACGCAGCTTGCAGAAGGTGTAATGTCCCCCGAACCCTTGATGAAATTGCAGAAGTATCCCGAGTAAGTAAGAAAGAAGTAGGTAGAACTTATCGTTTCCTTACCAGAGAACTGAATATCAAACTACCGCCAACTAGCCCAGTTGACTATGTGCCCCGTTTTGCCAGTGAATTAAATCTTTCCGGAGAAGTACAATCCAAAGCCATAGAAATCATAGAAAAGGCAATGGAAAAAGGTTTAACCTCTGGAAGAGGGCCAACAGGAGTTGCTGCAGCTGCACTCTACATTGCGTCAGTATTACTGGGTGAAAGAAAAACCCAACGTGATGTGGCAGATATAGCGGGAGTGACAGAAGTAACTATTCGTAACCGATACAAAGAACTTACAGAACAGTTGGATATGGGCGTTACACTTTAATAATCCTAAAGTAAATAGTATGTGAAATATAGTTTCTATTTTTCACATTTTTAATTTTTAAAAGTATAAAAATTTCAGAGTTTTAAGATTAACTGATTAATAAAAATTATTTAACTCAATATTTCCAAGAAATACCGTAATTAGGCTCATGAATAATTAGTAACCAAAAAACAAAAGGAGAAAAAATAATGTCTGTAGATTTTTACAAAAAAATAATGGAAATATCAAAGTTCATGGAAGAAAAAGGTGACGGTATTAGCTATATTCGTAACAAAAGTGATGTTTACACCATTGGAACCAAAAAATATAGTGAAGAAATAGCCAAATACCTTGATGAAAACGTTGAATCGTGGGAAGGGTCTGAAGCCCAGTTTACCAAAAAGAAAGGTAAAAATAAACAATTAAACGGGAAAAAAGTAGGATATCTTTGGAAAATCCCCATAACTGAAGGAAAATAATTCCCCTTCCTTTTTTCTATTCTTACTTTTTTTAATTTCCAAATCCATACCTTTGATTGATTGACTTTTTCAATAGATGTGACAATTATTGTTTTTATACAAAAAATTAGAACAATCATCGTAGTTTGTCTAACTGATTTTTGAGGACCTTATACAAGTTTTCTGCACCGATTATCTTTTCAGATCCAACATCCCAACCAGAAGGGTATAAAATGAATGGTTGAGTTTGTTCACCACCTAAACCACCATGACTACCAACTAACTCTTCAAAAGCAGCCACTTCATTAGTTACAGGATCGTGAAAACTGTTAACCAAAATATCAGGAGCATATTTAAAACTATCAGTACGAGAAAGGTGACTATCAGCTCTTGGTCCGAAAACGGCTAATGGATCTTCACCTTCAATTGTGCCATCTGTTAGATAGTGTATCCCTTTTTTCCCCATCACCATTGGACCAAACTCTTGAGACCTTACCATAATAAATCCCACACCCTCATGTTGAACCAGACCAGGAATTAAATCTGGATAAAAAATCTTTATTTGTTCAAAATTCAATCTTTCAACATGTTCTGTGAGATAAATTAATCCCAAATTTCCTGATGCAAGGACAATAACTTGGGCTTCACCGGAAGATGGTGTTTTTTCAGAAATTTTATTGATATTGTGACGTTGCAAGTAATTTAAAACCTTACCTTTAAACGCAGGAGTATCGTCAATCTTTTTCACAGCTTTATCAAAAATATACTTAGTTTCATCTGCCACCATTTCACTTTTATCTTTCATATACTGTTTACTATCTTCAATGGGATTTTGAATCATTTGTCCAAAGTGGTCTTCATTAGAGGATAGTTCACTATAGATCATAGTTTCTGGAGGCATTAAATCTCTGACCAAATCTTCCAATGTCAATCCATACCTCTGCAAGAAGGTTGCACCATTTGTTTGGCCATGATCAGACTGCACTACCAGTTCATAAGGACGAGGTGCATATTTTTGAGCATTTTCCAAACGATGAACTTGCCTGTCTAATTTTTTAAGTGCATAAAAAGCATCCCAGTCTCTAACTCCCGAATGATGGGCAATTTCATCATAACCAAGATAAGTTACGTAAGCAACATCTATTTCACCTGCTAACATATCCCCAATAAGAACTGCGGTTGTGATTTCACGTAAAAATACATTAGCTCCCGCTCTTACAAATGGATAAATAAAACCTCGTTTGATACGAGGTTTAATATTCATGACAAAGTGTACGAATTGAGATGCGAAGTCTAATAAAACATCCCAACAGAATAATGCTACAATACGTGTGAAATTAGAGGGATAAGAATAGACATAATACCACGCACGTGAGTAAAACCTTCTCAAGTTTTTAAGCTGGCTGTATGTGAAAATAACATCAGCAGCATCACCAGAGAAAAGGTTGCTCCTGCTGGCCCCTTTATTTTTTAAAAGCCCATTTCCATCAGAAATCCGTTTTTCAATAATGGGAGCATCAGAAAACCCAGTTGAAACCATTATTTTATTATTTTTTTCCTTTTCAACCCATCGAAAAGCAGGAATATCTTTATTGTTTCCATGTAGTATGCCAGCTTGGCTAGCTCCAGTCTGACTTGAAAGATCAGTTTCCCATCCAGTAACCTTATGAGTTCCTTCCTCTAACCATTTTTGGAGAGTGGGCATGTAACCTTTTTTAATAGCTTCGTTTAATACATTAAGGGAAAGTCCATCTATTTCTAGAAATATAACTCCTTTTTTTCCTTTAAGTTTGATTTTTCCTTTTTTAACTTTTTTAATAACATTACGATAATATGTAGCATCATCATCAATTGTTAAAATAGCCGATAAAAATGTTGTGACAGCAGCCATTGCAAGGGGAGTGAGTATTAAAGCCGGACCTCCAATGGTAAATCCATCTACAAAATTACTCGCCAACCATATGAAAAAACCATTTAATAAGAGTGCCCCTATCCCCACAGTGAAGACCAGAAATGGTAAAAGTATTTTTGTCAAAATGGGCCAGAATAATACATTTAAAAGTCCAACTAATCCTGCGGCAAAGAAAGCCATATACCAATCAGTGAAATTCAAACCCAATGATAAATAGTCAATGATTAAAAAACCAAGGAAACCTCCAATCCACATAATCAGTGATCGGCCTATCCAGTAAAACCGGGAACGGTCCTGAACAGTATCTTGCCAATCCAAGACATATTTTTCCATATCTTCCATTTAAACTACTCCATATGGATATTCCAACAATCAATTATTTAAACAGGACATTTAAGTTTAAAAATAGTGATTTCCGGGTCACAGTTGATCCTCAACCAGAACACATTTGTTCCCAAGCCCCGGCTTGTATACTGGACCATGTCCCCCACCATATACTTCCCAACAGGATATTTAAGAAAATGAGGTCCTCTAATAAAGGTTCCCAAACCAGGGATGATAAACTGCCCACCATGAGAATGGCCAGATATTTGTAGGCTGAAACGTCCAGTACTAGAGCTTATATCTGCAAAATCGGGCTCATGAGCCAGGAGTATGGCTGGGCCTTCTTTGGGAAGTTTTTCCATAACCAGATCCAGCCGATTTAGACCCAACATAACACTATCCACACCCGCTATATGGAGGAGAGCATCTTCATCATGAAAAATAGTATGAAAATCGTTGCTAACATCAATTATATTACTTCTTTTCAATATTTCGCGTATTTTTTCAGCACCCAACCAGTGATCATGGTTTCCCAAAACTGCAATAGTGGAATCTTTTGGTTTTAATCTTTTTAACGATTTTTCAAGATCCCAGGCAACATCATCCAGAATATACGAAACAAAATCACCAGTTATAGTTATAGAATCTGGTTTTTCCTTATTAAGAAGATTTATAACCCCATTAAGATGTTTAGGTGTAATCCATTGGCCTAAATGAATGTCAGAAATGTTTGCAAGACAATAATCATTGAAAGAAGGATCCAATCCAGGAATTTTAACTTCAACGTGTTCCACTTGGAAATCTTTATGATTGAATTCGGGGTTCCCCATTTTATTGCGCCAATGATTCATGCCTTTTTGAACCTTTTGCATGTATTTTAAAGTGTTTGGATTTTTTTTCCTCATAATTGAATCATTAGTTCCTGAGATATACTATGTTATCAATCGTGCGATCGGTGAAAAATTTTTTTAAAAAGATGTGAATCACAGCAAAACATATTGTTGTGCTTCATATATATTTTTTTAGTGACAACATGTTCTCTTTTTTACATACAAAAATAGCCAGTTTCCAATTATTTGTCGTGAAACACTTACTACTTTGTCTTTTTGAATTTTATAAGTAACATTACACAATGATCCAAAAAATAAGCCTATTAATTCCAGGTATTTACTCTTAAATTAATGCACTAAATTAACATTGTCATCAAAGATTGCAAAAATGTACTTTTAAATTTTTTTAGCACATTTATTGCATTTATAGGTCTGAATATCAGCTTTCACAACCCGCCCCATTATAATATAATATAATATGTGAGTTTTCTTCCTTTAACTCCATTTTTAATCACAAACTTAACCGAACATTCCAGATTAAAAGGTTTAAACATTTCAACATGAAAAACATTCTTTTTGAACCATTTATTCAACGTTACGACATTATATTATCTATTTGAATGGATTTAGATTGGTTTTCAACATATTTCGACAAATCTTTGCAAAAATAAGAAAATTTATAACTTAGATCAAACAAACCATACATTGAAGTAAATTTTTTTGTTTAAACCTACAAAGAACTATTTTTCACTTATTATGAAAGTTTTCAGTTCTCTCTTTCAAAAAATAATTATTTTTAACTGGAATGAAAAAATTGCATTTACAAAAAACGAATTTCAAAAGCCCCAAAAATTTTGGACAGTACCCTAATAACGATTTATTAGGCTTTCAATATCAAAATAGGGCAATTTTGGAAGATTTAATACTTTAATTATAGTAAAACGAGTTCAAAACAAAAATAGTATTATTTTTGTTGCCCCATATTTTCGATCTCATCGGCAACTTTCCAATAGCCATCCTTCTTTTCTGCTCTTCTAATAAGTAAAACTCCCAAAAGTGCCCCAAATATTCCGCCTGCAGTGTCTGTAAATAAATCGTTCATTGTGTCATCTAAGGAATTTTGGGTTGGGGAGCCTTGCATCTGAGTGTTTCCTGTTATTTTCCCAATAGGCCCTTGGGACAAATATTTATCATAAGTATACTCCCCCATTTCCAATATTCCCCCTAAACCTATGGTAATTACTATAATAAGAATTGCCATATCATTTATTGAAGCTTTTAATCGCCCATAATAGTACATGGTGTAAATAATCATCATTCCTATAAGAGATATGTATAAAGGGAGCATGAAATGCATGAAATTATCATAGTGAGGGATTTTTACATACAATCCAAGGGCATCACCACCAACTAATTCAAACAACACCATAGCCAGTAGTATAATTTCGATTTCAATGGGTAGGGCGCGTATGCGGTTTCGGGTTATAAAAGCGGGAGCGTTGATAATAGCTAAGGCTACTAAGATTAAAATACCAAAAATTCGTTCTGCACCATTTATCCCTCCAAATACAGTTATAAAGATACCAGCAATGAGTAAAAATAATCGCATGATGCGAATCAAATTTCTTTGAAAAGAAGTTTTATCTTGATTTTGCGGATTTAAAAAGCTCATTTCATATCAATCTTCCTTAATTAGAATTATGGGAAGGCAATACATAACGTTGATATACATTTATCACATATTCAGATTTTTATAGTTATCCGCAAGTACAGTTCATTTGTGATATAAAAGATAAAAAATAAAAAAAACCAATCACAATAAAATAAAAAAAAAAATCAGGGCAGTTTTATAAAAGTTTAATGACAATCAAGGAAAAATTGAACAAGATGATAATTTAATATTTAAAAAAAAAATTAGGTCTGCAATTGGAATAAAAAAGTTTTAGGAGGAGTATAATACTTTCAAAACATATTGGTAACCCCCAACAGAAACAAACAATTAAATTATCTTTTTAATGGTTTTAGCCGGTTTATTAACAAATTTATCGGTTTAAATCATAAAATAAAAACAATAATGTTTACCACCCTCATATCCACCATAATCAGACCCTGTGGGCATTTCTATTACGGAATTTTCTGTTTTTGTGGTACTTATTTGGCTTGCAGGGTTTCTGTGGAAAAATACTATTGCCAGAATTATTGACAGTTACATAGGCAATTTTATTGCATTCATCTGCGCTTATTTAATCTTACCCAGCAGGATGGCAGTAAATCTTCCTGAACAGATTTCCAAGACCATCCATGCCAACCGTGAATACTCAAATAATGTTATCCCCCACAAAGAAATGTATTATAATCATTGCCAAGCAGTTTCCATGTTTTAAAAATTATATTTTGGAAGCAAAAACCTAGAATCAACTATTAAAAAGATTGAAGATACATTTGATGATGTTAACAGGACCATCAACAAATATACATCACTTTCAAGACGAAGTTGAAACGAGATTCAAAGTTAGGGTTTTTAAAAAGTACAGAAATATAATTTGATTAAGACTATGAGATATTGAAAACATAAAAGATATTTGCCAAAAGAATAAAAGGAAAATTATGAATCGTAGATTAGAGTTGCTACTTGAAATAATTTTTATAATATTTATCTTTCTTGATGGTTTTTTACTTTTGATAAGCATTTTTTTACCCATAAAACCAACTTTATTCACAAATATTATATTTTTTGACCTCATAACAAGCATATTGCTCTTTTTAGGCTATTTAATAAAAATACAACAGCATGAAAAAAATACATATCTAAAAAAGAACTGGAATGGTTTTATATCCATCGCTCCATTTTATTTTGTTGGAATTGTTATTTTAGGGATGAATGAAACATCAATAATTCTTAAAATCCTTTGTTTGATCAAAATATTCGCATTAACCCTATCTGCTCGTCAAATAGGTGAGTCTGTAGATGATTTCGTCGAAAAAAGTCGCTTAATCTATGGTTTTGCATTTTTTGTAGTAGTACTCTTATTTTGTTCAGTGGCCTTCTTCATATTGGAAAAAGGTATTAATCCGGGAGTTAACACCTTTGAAGATTCATTCTGGTACATTATTCAGACTATAACTACAGTTGGTTACGGAGATGTGGTGCCAGACACACAATGGGGTCGTTTAATCGGAATAATCACCATGATCAGCGCAATAGGCATCACCAGTTTATTAACTGCCGCCACAACTTCCTCTTTAATGGACAAATTACGTGAAGATCGTGAAAAAATGGCTAAATCTAGTATTAGTTATTTTAAAGAACTTGAAGATAAAATAGATGACTTAGAATCAAAAATAATTAAAAAAGAAAATATTGACGAGCTTAAAACTGATTTAAAAGATATGAAAACCGAAATGAATGAAATTAAAGGTATTTTAACTAAAATAAATAAAAAATAAGAAAAAAATATTTAAAGTATCTTTGAAAAATGTCCACTTTACTATTGGTTTTTGGACCAATCTTACTCAAATAATGCCAGAACACCATTTATTATCAGCCAAGCGCCTATTAAAATTCCCAAGTAAACTGGGTCAAAGGCTAATGTTCCTAATATGATGTACAGTAACCCCAGGACTATTCCAAGTATTCCTGCCCAAACGGCATTTTTATATGTGTTACGGGAAAGTAAAGCTATTATACCTGCGGCTATCATGAATATTCCCACAATATATAGTAAGAAGGCAGTTAAGAATGCAAATAATGCCGGGCTGAATATCAGACCAATACCTACAATCAGAACTATAATACCCAATATCACGTTCAAAATGCCTGCAGTCTTACTGATATCCATCTGAGATGCTCCTACAATCAACAGCCAGATAGCTATCATCAAAACTACAAAACCAGTTAACACACCAGCAGCGACAAGACCTGCCAGTGGAAACGCCATTACTAATAAACCAAGAATTATTGCCAAAAGGGCCAATACAGGATTTTTCATCATACTCCTCCAATTATTTTATTTAAATCTAATATTTATCATCAATAATTTATCCCTAAAAATATAAAATTGTTTGTCTTAGATCCTTAGAAATAAATACAAAAAATAAAATCGAGGTTAAATAGGATTTGAACAAATGAACAATTTAGGGGTTGACCATATTTTATTTTGTTGGATTATTCACACAAGGACAAAATTTAAATAAAACCCAAAATTGTAATTAAATATTCTAAAATCCAGTTATAGTCTGTTTATTTGGATTTAGTTTGATACAACGATATTGGGTGTTTCAAACCTATTTATTGGGCCTTTGATACTAAAATACCCATGTAAACTACATAGTTTACAAAAGAAAAACTTAAATTCCAATAAAAACTCTAATTGAAACATCCCATGAAAAATCTTAAATTAATAGATTAAGTTTAAATTAGTTTAATAAGGCGTTATAATGATTTAATATCGAGCTGATACTAAATGGGAATATACACCTTATCTTTCAAAAACATACTACGAAATAAATTAAGAAACCTTTCCACTGTTTTAAGAATCTCTTTGGGAGTTGTAATTCTTCTTATCCTTGTAAGTTCCGGTTTGGGAATTAACAGCTTTATTGAACAATCAGGAACATCCAATGGAAAAATATTAACCAATTCTCAGTCCAACTCAAATGTTAACACAGCCAACCAAACCAATACCGTAACTTCGGCAGTAAACTACTTAAACTCAGTTTTTGGGAGCCAAATCACAGAAAATCAGCTTGTTGATCGTTTAGAAAAATTTTTAATCAAGTCAGTGTATGTACTTGATGGTTTGGCTAGTATTGCCTTGCTAGTTGGTGTTATGGGAATTATGAATACCATGGGCTTCAACCTATCAGAAAGAACTCAAGAAATAGGCATCCTCAAATCAATTGGATTTACTCAAAAACAAATTTTTTTGACTTGTACTCTTGAAGCAGGACTTTTAGGACTAATCGGTTCTGTTGTAGGTGTTATAGTTGGACCAATTTGCATATGGATTATTTTAACATTTATAGACCCCAACTTATTTTCCATCATCTTCCCCTTCTGGTTAATACCTGGAATTATTATTATCACTACTATACTAAGCCTAATTTTAGGACTCTATCCTGCATGGTTAACGTCAAATACAAATATTGTTGAAGCTTTACGTTATGGTTAAAATAGCAAATGCCATTAATTAAGCAGTAACAATTGTAAATCAATAATATTATTAAAATTGATAAAATTCACTGCAAAAAAAGACATGTAATCTAAAAAAGAATATGTGATAAATAAAATCCAAAACAAAAAAAAACTGAATATTCACAATTCTGGAAAAATGCTATAAATGTTCTCCACTAAACCTAAAAAAATATTACTGGTGGAAATATAATAATATTTATGAATTTAAGATAGTAAATGGAGGGAAATGATGAATAACAAAATAAATGGAATTGTAATGTTGGTGTTAGGTGTTTTACTTGCCATTATCTACTTTGCATTGCCCAATTTTTTAATATATACTTACTGGCTTGCAGTTCTATTACTAATTATATATGGAATATATCTTTATCAGAAAAGGGTATAGGAAATTAATTTCATTGTACTATTAGCTTTGTTTATTGCACAATGGGATTTTAAAAAAAGAAAAAATTTTGCCAAACAATTTAAGATTTGACAAAGTATAAATAAAGACCATAGGCCAATATTATGACCACTACTAACCAGTAAATCCAATATACCCAGTCAGGAACTGTTAAAATAAATATTGCAAGAACAATGGCAAGAATTATTATCAAAATACCATTTAGTTTTTCGTTTAACATTTTCCACCTCAAATATTAATCTTAATTATCTTACAGGGATCCCGATTATTATTTTGATTTTGTTATCTATATTTTTTTTGGAGTGTAAAATGAAAAGGGGATAATTTTTCAGATTAGATATTTTCTATTACCTATTTCAAGGGGCTGAAAATGTTTTTGTGGATAGTGCAATTATCCAATTGTAAGTGACTGAAAGACCTTAATATAACAAGAAAGATCTTTGATATTTTAATGAGTTACTACTGCCCCTACCAGATCAATGGTGCTGTTGAATCAAATAAACAGCACCTCCTAAGAAAAATGAGAATATGCTTCTGAAGATATACATATACTCACATCCCTTATTGGAATAATGAAGTTTTCCTTGAAGTTACAATTTTTTATTAAAAAAGTGTGCAAGGAGTTTAAAATAAATACTGTTCCAATCCAACTCAACTCAATAATTACTGTCGTGATGGGTTTATCTATTTAAAAATTTAAAAAAAAAATAACTTTTCTTGTTTATTCATAAATAACAGCAGTTCCAGTGGCAGTTACAATAATAGCATTACCTTTCAATCCCCCAATAGAATTATAGTCAATCAAAACTTCAATCACAGTATTTGCACCCATTTCCTTGGCATTTTCTAACATGCGGGCGATTGCTGCACTTTTCACTTCATCCAAATTCATGTCTTGTAATTGGAGTTGCTTAGTGAGTTTAGATATTCCATTTGAGTTTTCCTTAACTATTGCCTCACCAGTTACCATGCCGATATGTTTAGTAATATTACCCCCAGCCATGTGAGGGATGGACACAATAGGAACCTCTAACTTATCAATTAAATTTTCAAATGGGTCTTCAGGAATCGTTTCAACACTTTCAGATTCAGGGGGTTTTTTACTGATTTTGTCCAAGGCTTTTGAGAGTAAATTCCCTAAAAAACCCATAATGTAAGTTAAAACACCCAAAAAGACAACAAATATGATGTAGTTTATCAAAATGGGGAATGCTGCCTGAATCATCAACGCCAGACCACCTAAAGTGAAAAAATTGAGTACAATAGGATCTTTGGGGAAAAGCCAAGCATATGCATTTATTATTATAAATATTAAAAGTGCACTGATAGCTCCTGTACTTTTACCATACTTATGACGGGCTATTAAGGTTTCAACGAATCCAGCGATAAGTGGTGATATTATAAAAGCAATATTAAAACCAAAAATTACTAAATGCCATCTTACACAGATCAGGGCAGATAAAAAACCAACCCCTGTACCTATCAATACGGCTATGATTGCCCAGCGTTTTTCCATTAAATTATTTTTCACTGATGCGAACAATCTAATCCCTTCCCTTTTTTTATATGTGGTCTGAAAAAAAGATCAGTTTTTTTTATTCTTGATAAGAAACTGCAGTTCCAAACACAGTGACCATAATAGTGTTACCCATAGTTCCACCTAAATTATGATAGGCCACACGTGCACCAATTACTGCATTAGCCCCTTTATCTGCAGCTTTATCCTTCATACTATTCAAAGCTATTTCTCTAGCCTTTTTAAGTTCTTCTTCGTAGGCAGAAGTTCTACCCCCTACCACGTCTCTGACTCCCGAGAACATATCTTTGTAAACATTTGCTCCCAACAAAGACTCGCCAGTTACTAAACCATAGTATTCATTAATTTTCTTTCCCTCTATTGTAGGAATGGTTAAAACAAGCATCACATGACCTCCAAACTAGTTTATCGCTGATTTATCTATTAATATAAATATTTATTTTATCTTTTATAGTATTTGAGCTAAGTGGTCTGACACTATTTTACTCATAAAATCATTATTAAAAGACCAAAGTTATTATAATCAAAAAACAAAACAATAGATATAGCTATATCATTAAATTCCATCTGAAAGAGGGTAACATCAGACAGATTCGTCAAACTTTATTTAAATAAATTTAATCTGAATCTAATAGAGTTCAACAGATATGGCTCGAAATAAATTTTTAACAAAAAAATCATTTTAGGAGTTTTACGAATGAAAAACACAATTGTGGGCGTTATTGCAATAGTTATGGCTGTTGTTATGATTGCCGCCCCTGTAGTAGGGTTGGCCACTATAGGTCTGATGTCGGGAGTTTTAATATTGGGAATGGGAGTTTGGTTAGCAATTTTAGGTTTCAGTGAACGAACTTCCAATGATCTATGGTTATTCCCATTATTAGTAGGGTTAACAGGAATTATTATGGGTTTAACATTCCTAATCAACGCATCTTGGATAGTAAACCTGGGTTTTTGGGCATATATACTTACCGGAGGATTACTCATTGTAAATGGGTTCATAGCACTATTTGTTGGAGAAAAACAAAAATATAAATCATATACCGGAATATTCTGTCTGGTTTTTGGATTTCTCTTTGTTATTATTGGTTATTACAATATTGATCCCAAAATTTTAGGATTTATAATAGGAGTAGGGTTGCTAATAATTGGAATACTAAATATTCGTGAATGAAATTAAAAGAAAAATTAAAAAAAAGAAAAAATAATAAACATTTTAGGATGAATATGCCTGTTACAGAGTACTTAATCTTATTATTTAAAAAAATGTATTTAGTTTAAAAAAAATGGGTTTTAAAGTTTTATAATCCAATTTTGCCCTTTAACATGAAAAAGATCCAGACAAGAACGAAAACTGCAAATAGTATGTATAACATTTTTCGGGTTTTCTGAACTTTTTGTTGGTTTGCACGGGCTATTTCTTCACAGTTAGGAGAACAAAACTTCTCACTCATGGGTATTGGTGTCCCACACATGGGACAGTGTTTGTGCTGTTCAATCATGAATATTGCCTCTTTTTTTATTTTAATTAGAATTTATGTTTGTTTGAATTTTTATAAAACAATCTAAAATTATTATTTATCCTGGATTAGGAATAATTAGAGTACCAATTTTATCATTTATAGCTTTTTTTAAGTTTTCTGGATTTTCACCATTTAAAATAACTGTTCTTATCTTGGAACGACCTATGATTTGTATAGCAGTTTTGTCCAAAAACTCATAGGTACCGGCCTTCATCTGCTTATCCGCCAACATCTCCATCATATATTTTGGAGTAATTTCTTCTATCATTTGAGCTTCTGGATATTTATTTGGATCTTTATCAAATAATCCATCTACTGATGTGGCATTTAAAAGCAAATCAGCACCGATAAATTCAGCAAGAATACTTCCCACAGCATCAGTACTATGTGCTGGCTCTGTTCCACCCATAATCACTATTTTGCCTGATAAAGAAAACTCAAGGGCTTGACTGAAATTGTGAGGTACCCTGGGATAAGCATCTTCACCTAAAGCTGTTATGAGCAGACGTGCGTTAAGTCGTGTTACTTCAATACCAATATCATCACAAATGGCTTCTGAAGCTTCCAGATCTCTGGCTACTCCAATGTAGTCCCTGGCAGTTCTACCTCCTCCCACAACCACCATGACTTGGTGTTCTGTGGCCATATCCCTCAAAACCGTAGCATAATCTTGAAATTTTTTGTAATTATGGTCTTTTATTATTATGGATCCACCAATTGTGATCACTATTCGCATCTCATCACCAAATTAATTTCTAGTCTAATATGATATATAATTTTAAAAAAATAATCATACTGTTTTATATTCTACTTCTTTAGAATCAAATACATGATATCACTAATTTTAATAATATAATAAATAAAATGTAATGAAAGGATTGTAGACATGTAAATTGCAAAAGGAAGTATTTACAACTACTTTTAAAAAAAAGATATCTCTATAAAAAACCAAAAAACTCTTAATATGTAGTAAAAATTGAAACCATACAATTTAGATTATCCCAACTGATAATAATGTCCAATAAAAACTACCAAAAAATGGTTTGATATTAAGGAAGGTTTATTTTTTTTAAATTTCTAGTTCCCAAAACAATACATTAATCTACAGTGCAAAAAAGATTATGCTTTGGCATACTCTTGCTTTAGTTTCAACCAATCAACTTTGCCTATGAGAGTTGTGGGTAATTCCTTCCTAATCTCTATTTCCCTAGGAACACTCCATTTAGCTAAATATTCATTACACAAATCCATTATTTCATTTTTAATCCTATATGAATCTGTGTATCCCTCTTTTAATGTTATAAATGCTTTAATTTTCTCTATTTGATATTTGTCATGAACACCAATCACACAAGATAATGAGACTGCTTCATGTTTATTTATGACCTCTTCGATTTGATTGGGAAAAACGGAATAACCAGAACTTTTAATCATACGTTTAATACGGGATTTGAAATAAAAAAATCCATCTTCATCCATGTAACCTAAATCACCAGTATGACACCATTTAAAACCATCAGGATGCAATTTTAACACTTTATCCGTTTCTTTAGGATTATTATAATACTCCAACATTACTGTAGGGCCGCTGATGCAGATTTCTCCGTCTTCACCCGGAGGCAGATCTTCGGTAGTACCTACCTTAACGATCTTGTATAACATATCTGGTAGTGGAATACCCATACTGTCCAATTTATCATTGGTATTAGGTATTAAACAACTGACAGTAACGGTTTCAGTTAAACCATATCCTTCCTGCATGGTGACAATACTACCTCTTTTGAGGATAAATTCATTGAATTGCTTTTTTAATTCAATAGGGACTGAATCTCCACCTGCGAAAACACCTTTTAGACTTTTAAAATTAGATTTTTTCATTTTTTTACTTCTGAGCAATGCTTCATATAATGTTGGAACTCCTGCAATGTACTGTGGTTTGTGTTTTGCAAACTGGTCGGCAAAAATAGTTGAATTAAATTTTGGGACTAAAATAGCACAAGCCCCTACACACATGGGAAGATGAACACAAACCGTGAGCCCGAATCCATGAAACACTGGAAGAATGCACATTATTTTATCTTTTTTAATTTCTCCTAAGCGCTCATCATTTAAATGAGCTAAACATTGTACAACGAGGGCATTGAAGTTATCGTTAGATAATAATACTCCTTTTTGGATTCCAGTTGTTCCGCCAGTATATAAAACTACTGCACCATCACCAGGTCTCATTTTACTTTTAATCACTTTATTAGAATTAATACCAAGTTTAATGAATTTTTTCCACGGAATAAGTAATTCATTTTCTTTATATTTAATTTTTGGAATTTTACGGCCTTCAAAAGCCCAAAAACCCATAGTCATCCTTTTACCTAAAAAGTCGCTGATTTTGGCTACTATTACCTTTTTAATTTTAAGATGTTTTTGAACCTTCTTTAAATTAATAAATGAAAAATCACCAATTAAAATAAATTTACTATCCACATGTTTCAGATAAAACTCAATTTCCTTGGGCGCAGATAAAGGATGAATCATGTTAGCAATGGCACCTATCTTATTAACAGCATAAAACATGATAACTGCATGAGGAGTGTTGGGCATACATATCGTGACTGCATCGTTTTTAGTCACTCCAATCTCTAATAATGCTTTAGCACAATTATCTACTTGGAAGATTAGTTTTTTAAACTTTGTTTTTGTTCCCATAAACTCCAATGCAACAGTATTTGCACTTTCTCTTGCAGAATCTGCTAACATTTCATAAATAGTTTTAGCAGGATAAACAAGATTAGCCGGTGTATTTTTATTGTAAGACTTAAGCCAAGGCCGGTTATAGTTTAATTTATCTGGTGCCTCTATTATCAAAGGTGAAATCTTCATAATAAAACAACCTTATTATATTGAGTTATCAATAGGGATGTGTTCCAATTTTTTTTCTAGTAGTTTAGGGTTATTTAAAATTTCCTTAAATGTATTCATAGCTCTGATATAATAAAATCCATCACTAATACGTTCATCAATGGTGGTAGAAATCTCAACATAATATCTTTCAACGAATCCTCCAGTTTTTTCTTGGTAGATTCTCTCTTTGTGAATTTCTCCCAGACAAACAAAAACAGAAGTTGTTCCCCGATCATATAAATGATGATATGGAACATTTTTAAGGCCAATACTACCTAAATTTGCGACAAACACACTGGCATGCATAGGATCGTCCTTATAAATAAATTTAGGATATTTGCCAATGTAATTTAGGAAATTTAATAAAGATATGGCCATATGAACTACTGTTTTAGGAAGTTTAGCAAAAAAATTTAATATATCCGCAGCATCATCCGTTTTTTCAGTTTTGACAACTTTGATTCCTTTATTTAATATTGAAACAATTGACCATAGAGTTTCATCTCTTTGGAAAGATTTTTTGATTATAGTTTCTTCACCTTCTTCTGTAAATTCCTTTTTTGCTACAAAAGCAACCTCAATTTTCTTTCTCTGATAAAATTTTCTTCCAGAAATAAACCGATTTAAATGAGGTTTAACTGTAAAAAGCCGGATCAAAGCAGCTAAAAAAACATTGAAATATGTGATTTTTTCAACAGACCCCTCAAGAGTTTTAACTGGATTTATAGATAACTCTTTATTTTTATTTTGAACATAGCAAACAAAATCAGTTACATCAATCTTATCTTTAAAATATATTGCCGAAGAGTTTCTTGAAGTCATTAAATGAGGGACAAGATTGGAAAATGGGTTTAAGTTCTTTAAAATCCAACCATCCTTTCTATCTCCCCATCTTTTTTTCTTAGGATAATGTGATTTGAGATTAACTTGATCTTTATTCACAGAATCTTGAAAAACTTCTTTATTTTTATTTTCAACAGACATTAGTCCTCCCTAAACATTGTTGATGTTATGATAAAAAGATAAATATAAATTTTATTTCATAGAAGTATTATCATTTCAAAAAATCATATGACACAGTCATTTCACCCTTATTTGGCGGCCACAGCGAGTTCGTGATATAATGAGAGTAAAGAAAACTATATTAATTGATAATAGAGACAATCTTCTAGAATACCATACTCTTTAGGAAAAATATGTATATCCTAAACTATCCAGCTAGTTAGAAGTACAAAAGATAATATAAATAGATTCATATAAAGTTTAAACACAATATCAATAACTTAATTATATTATTATTTATTTAAAAAAATGCTTATTCAAATGGTTAACTAAAAAAAAATCGGGATTAAGTGAAATTAACTATTGGGATAATTAACAGAGTCCTCTAACATTTCAATATAATTTTTATAACATTTTCGAATTAGGAGCTATATAATTATGTCAGAACCATCATCAACCGAACTTTACGAGGTAAAAAGAACCCTTAAAGAACTTTCTGAAAAAAAAGGGAGAGGTACTGAGTTAGTATCAGTTTATATACCCCCAGATAAGCAAATCAGTGATGTAGTAAAGCACATGAGGGAAGAACTAAGTCAAAGCGCTAATATCAAGAGTAAACAAACCAAAAAGAATGTGCAGTCTGCTATTGAAGTTATAATGCAACGTATGAAACTTTTCCCCCGCCCCCCTGAAAGGGGTCTGGTTCTATTTGTGGGGATGATTCCTAAAGGCGGTCCTGGCACGGAAAAAATGGAAACTTATGTCTTTGAACCTCCTGAACCTGTTCAAACCTACACATACCACTGTGATTCCCAGTTCTTTCTGGAGCCACTTGAAGAAATCATTGAAGATAAAGAAATATACGGATTAGCAGTAATAGACCGTAAAGAGGCCACAATAGCCATCATGAGAGGTAAAAGGGTAAACATAGTGAAAACATTGACCAGCGGTGTTCCAGGAAAACATAAAGCTGGTGGACAGTCACAAAGGCGTTTTGACCGATTGATAGAATTAGCAGCTCATGAATTCCAAAAAAGAATTGGCGAACATATGAACGAAGCTTTTTTAGATATTGAAGATTTGAAAGGAGTCATAGTTGGAGGTCCTGGTCATACTAAAGAAGATTTCCTAAATGGAGATTATCTTCACCACGAAATCAAACAAAAAATAATCACAACTGTTGATACCTCTTATACCGGTGATTTTGGAATAAGGGAAGTTATAGACAAATCCATGGATGTGTTAACCGAAATTGACATTATGAAGGAAAAAAAGCTGGTTCAACGCTTCCTAACTGAGTTGGTTGATGAAAATGGTTTGGCATCTTATGGTGAAGCTGAAGTCAGACAAAACTTAATAAATGGAGCAGTAGAAGTTTTGTTACTCTCAGAAGATATCAAATCCAAACGACAAACCTACGAATGTCCTTCTTGTGGATTTGTTGTGGAAAAAACCATTAAAAATGGGGCTGATGTTGAAGATAAAATCTGCGATAATTGTGGTGAAACCATGAAACATTCTACATCACAAGATGTGATTGATGATCTTGTGAAAATTGCTGAAGAAGTTGGTTCCAAAGTCGAAATCATATCCACAGAAACAGAAGAAGGAATACAACTTTTACGAGCATTTGGTGGTATAGGAGCAATATTGCGGTACAGGATATGATTTTAGTCTGTGATTAATTAAAAAAAGCAAAAATAAAAAATAATTTTTTGGTTACTTGCAAATAATTTAAAAAAATATAGTTAATAGTTATCCCAACCTACTAACTCGTATTAGCGATTCTACTGGCACTTTTTCTACTTTGAGTAATCCTTTCTTGTCGATGAGAACAACTGCAGCTAGTGGTTCTGCTCCCAAACTTTTGAATACCTTTATGGCCTCTCCAATGGTACCTCCACTGGTAATGACATCATCCACTATTATCAATTTTTTGCCCTCTACAGGGGCAAAATTACTACTTACTGCTCCTTTTGCATCTTTCCCTTTGCGATGTTTGATGGGGTGAAACACTGCCATATCTGCATCCAATATCTCTGCCATCATGGTGGCAAAAGGTATTCCACTAACTGTAATTCCCACTACTACTTCTACATCACCATGTTGAAGAGCCATATCTGCCATGGCAGCTGAAACATAAGACATTCTGGTTGAACTTCCACCCAAACTATTCCAATTAATTGCAAAATCTAGAGGTGCTTTTTCCTCTGATTTTTCCTTGGTTTTATCTGTTCTTTGGAGTATAAGCCATCGGGCAGTGTCTTTAGAAACGTTGAGCTCGTCAGCTATTTCGCCTGTAGTAAATCCTCTGTTCCTAAGTTCAAAAGCCTTTTTAATCAGTTTTTGGTTCATTATACCCCTCCAAATTTTCTAAAAATCATCATAAATGCTAATTTTAATCCAAATATGATTTAACAAACAGAATATCAATCAATTTCGATGGATATTGGGATTTTCTCTTTAGCGGATTTCATAGCTGCAAGAACAGTTTTCAAAGCATGTATCCCATCTTCACCAGTTATTTTGGGTTTTTCATCCATTATAATGGCACCTAAGAATGAATCTAATTCTTCCATAAGTGGTTCGTGGTGAGGTACTCTTACTTTTCTGGCATTTTTCCCAAAAACTTCCACATTCTGGTCAATATAATCCAGGGAGATGATTCCATCGGTTCCTGTAACTTCCAGTTGTCTTTTCTTGTATGGTGTGAGCCAGTTAACCTCTAACATGCCAATGGCGTTGTTGTAGAATTCCATCATTATCTCAGCATGGTCTTCGTATTCACATTTCTGAAGCCTGCTGCCAACATGGGCATATACCTTGGAAACGGGACTGTCCATTAAGTATGCCATCACATCCACTTCATGTATGGCAAGATCTATTGTAACTCCAACATCTTTAATACGTGGTGGGAATGGTCCAACTCGTTTAGCAGATACAGAAACTACTTCTCCAATTAATTTATCTCTTAAAAGTTTTTTAGCCTCTAAAACTGCTGGGTTGAATCGTTCCACATGCCCAGTTGCCAGCTTCACTCCTTCTTTTCTGGCAGCCCGAACCATATCTTTAGCTTCTTTCAAGGTGAAAGCAATGGGTTTTTCCACCAGTACGTGTTTTCCCTGTTCTATGGCACTCATGACCACTTCATAATGGTAGGTGGTTGGGACACAGACACTTACTGCGTCTATTTCTGGCATTTTAAGAACATTGTCATAATCAACAAATCCTACAGTGTTATATTTCTTTGAAACTTCTGCAAGGGTGCCTTTCATGAGATCAGACACTGCCAAGAGATTGGCATTTTTTAGTCTAGTGTAAACTCGAACATGGTTGTGGCCCATGGCCCCTACCCCAACAACACCCACATTTACCTTATTCACTAGCAATCCTCCATAATGCGTTGGGCAACCTCTAGACCAATGTTTTCAGCCTGACTGATTGAACCTTTAATTTTATGTTTAGAGATTAGTTCACCCTTTTTAGTTAGTAAAATTGATTGAAGTTCCAATTCATTACCATTTGTCCTTGCACATACACCCAGGGGCCATTGACAGCCCACTCCCAACTCTGAGAGAACTTTTTTTTCAGCCATAACTTCCTGATAAGATGCCATGTGGGTTAAGGACCCTAATAACTTCTTTTTTTTAGTGTCTTTACGTGCAACCACTGCTAATGCTCCTTGACCGGCTGCAGGAGTCATGTAATCCAATGAAAATCTTTCTTTGATATGTTTAATGAGTCCTAATCGTTTAATACCTGCTTCTGCCATTAAAGTAGCATGGTATTCCCCAGACACCACTTTTTTTATTCTAGTGTCTATGTTCCCCCTAATGGGCCTTATATCCACATCTTTATGATGATATCTGCAAAAAGCTTCTCTTCTGACGCTGCTTGTTCCAAGAGTTGCCCCTTCAGGCAAGTTATCCCATGTATATGTCGATATTAATGCTTCATTAGGTGATTCACGGAGAGGAACAGCCATAATTTCCAGATCTTCTGTTAATTCACTGGGCAAATCTTTTAAACTGTGCACCGCAAAATCCACTTCTTCTTCCAACACTGCCTTATCTAGTTCTTTGGTGAATATCCCCTTTACATCCATATCGTATAGTTGAGAGTCTTTTATCTTATCCCCTGTAGTTTTTATAATTTTTATACCTATTTCTTCATTTGTTATATCTTTTAAAGAAGTGATTATGTTTTTGGTTTGAACCATTGCCAAACTGCTTCCTCTAGTACCTACTTGCAATACATCATCTCCGAATGTGAGGCGAATTACTGAATTTGGGTTATAATTGTTAATTTTTGAATAATTAGCATTATTGATTATACTTATAATTTGTATAAGAATCTTTAGTTGATTGATTTTGTATGATCTTTAATAAATGTTGTCATGGAAGAAATAAACCACATATCCTGTTTATCATTGCAAAAATTTTAAATAAGCCAATAATGAGACTATCTTTTACTTAAATCTGAAAAATTAGAACGATAAACAATTAATATATTATTAAATCCTTCATTAATTGCTTGATTAATTGCTTGATCTATTTGACTGCGATATATTGATTTTTCACTCGTTTTATCCCACAGACTTTTACCCAACTCTCCAGTTAATATAATATAGAGATCATTACCGATTTGACTTAAATACTCTAAAAGACTTTCTTCATCAATTTCTTCACAGGTTACGCCATAATTTCCCCCTAAAACTAGGGCAGGATTTTCATAATCTTTAATCATTGCTACGGACTTCTTTATAGCAGTAACATTTATACCGGGATTAATTTCCTCAATTAGGTTGATGATTTGATGATTTGTTTGGTAATTTTTTTTAACAAAAGACGATTTGTTCTGCATACTAGGGTTGAGAGAGGTTTCCACTGATGAAATATTGCGAAAAGATGTTCTACCGGGCAAACCTCTGAAATTTTTTACACCTTTAATTATCGAATTAGGGATAGTTCCTAATGATAAAGATGCTGTAATGGCAGATAAAGTATTTTCTAAATGATGCTGGGCTGGGGCAAATGTTTTAACTTGAAAAAAATTATTTACATATTTATTTTCAACTGTTTGCAACCCAGTGACTTTTACTTGGAAAGTGGTTTCATACAACCCATAATCAATATCGAATGCTTGAACATTTGATTTCCCATCAACAGAGTATGTATTTATTTTCTTATCAGTTAAAAATTGATAATAATTATTATTTTCAGAATAAATCCCATGATAAGACTCATGATCACATACAATTATTTTACTTCTAAACATTTGGGATTTAGCTTTACTGGCACTGCTACTTCCTTGAGAAATAGGGTAATCCTCAGCAATATTAGTGATTACTCCCACATCAGCCAGTCCTGTTCCACCCAGCGAACTTTCAAATAAACAAATATCTATATTTGTGTTTACATCAGGTTTAGAAGGTTTTTTTGCTTTGTAAAAATCTTCAGCAAGGTCCCATGCTGTTATAATACTTGCAGGAGTGATACTTATGTCTTTTTGGAGAATTGTATCTTGGCCATTATCTACAATCTCAACTCCAAGACTACTTAGAATCAACAGATTTTGATCACGGTATATTTCTTTTAACATGGCTAACGTACTGGTTTTTCCTTTCACACCAGTTATTTCAATTATAGGAACATTTATCCGATCCTTTAAGAGAAACCCCACAGCTTCATGATGTGTCATGTCCGCTGGATAAGGGAGATTACAGTGTACAGGAGCCACCACATTGATCTTTTCGTTTTCCTCTGTTGTGTAGGTCTCCTGATAATACTTTTCATAAAATGAACCTTCAACAAGTTTTATTCCCATGAATTTCAGTGTCTTAATCTGTTCATGATTTAGGGTGTGATAAATATCCCATGCAAAAACATCACAATCATTTCTTTTGGAAAATTCAGATGCGAGTACGAAGCCCCCATGAGTCATATCCACAACAAGAACTTTCATTAATTTATTCCACCTTTTGTTAGCTTTTCTCTTACTTTACGGTAGAAATCTTTAGTTAAACGGACAAAATAGGCACAGTTTTCGGATTTACGGAAAATTATTTCATCCATATAATTAATTTCTTCTTCAAACTGGCCGTCAATTACTGCTATAGCCTTCTTCCCCTCCCTTAAAAGTTTAACTTTAATAACACTTTCATCTGATACAACTGTAGGCCTAGCTCCAAGTTTAAATGGACATATGGGGACAATTATAAAAGCTTTCACCCTTGGATCTATAATTGGGCCACCTGCCGACATGGAATATGCTGTAGAACCACTAGGAGTGGCAATAATAAGTCCATCAGCACGTAATTCCTCCATTATCTCATCGTCAACACTGATCTGGATGTGAAGCATCTTTGCGGGTTTGCGAGTCATCAAGACGACTTCATTGAGGGCTGGAGGTAAATCTTTGTCATGCCATACTAAAAGCTGATTTCGCCTTTCCACAAAGTAATTCCCTGCAAGGATCTCTTCTATTGCGCTGAAAGCATTTTCAGGGTCAATTTCTGTTAAGAATCCCACAGTTCCCATGTTAATTCCTATTAGTGGAATTTTTTTGTGATCAATGAAACTCTGTGTGCGGAGTAAGGTACCATCTCCTCCAATTGCAACCACCATATCCACATCCATGTCTTCCAGTTTACATGTCCTATCCTTAAATCTACCCAGTTCCTTGGCTAATGGGAGATCAAGAACAATTTCAACTTTTTTTCCAAGTAAAAAATCAGCCAGTTCTCCGGCAAGTTCAACAGCCTCTTTTACATCACAGCGTGCGACCAATCCCATAATCATTACATCCCCTCCAATATGCCCATAATTTCCCCATGAATGGTAGAATTACATGTGGCAATTAACGATGTTTTTTCCAAAACATTCAACTTACCATTGAGATCTTTTCCATAACGATCCGTTACTATACATCCACACTCCTCTAGGATCAGCTTGGCAGCAGCAATATCCACGATCCGAAGATTGTTCCTTACATCAACAAATGCATCATAAGTCCCATCTGCAACGTAAGCTAGTTCTAATGCCACTGCTCCTAGTATTCGCATTCGTCTAACACTTTTACATAGAACTTCAATTTTTCCCATATCCATTCTGTAAACATAAGCTCCTAATGAGATTTGTGATAAATCATTTTTCGAAGATGGTTTAAGATCTTTTCCATTAATGAAAGCGCCTTTTCCCTTTATTGCACTGTAAATCTCTTCTGTAGCATAATTTTTCACCATACCCATCTGGATATCTTGAACAGTTACAGTTACATTCTGATTAAGAATAGGCGCTACTGCAACTGATATTCCATAGGCAGGTATATTTTTTACAGCATTACTAGTACCATCTAAAGGATCAACCACCATTATAACCTCTGGTTGACCATTACCAACCACAACCTGACCAATTTCCTCACTTATAAGAATTAAAGGCCTATCAACACGTTCAAGCACATCTATAACTCTTTTTTCAGCTTTATTATCAATTAAAGTAGTGGGAGTGCCATCAGCACCTATTTTAACGATTTGACCACCATCTTCTAAACCAATTAATGGAGATATTGCCTTTTGGGATTCAGTTATTACCTCCTGACATACTTCACCCCAAAATTTTTGGTCCTCTTCATTCATTTACCCTCCTCCTATGCCATGTTAATAAATAATAACCCAAATTATTCCTTCAACAAATCATAACAAACAAAATATGATTTTTTTCAATTTCATCCAAGATAGACAACAGCAGCAACAACAACTGCTTCTTTCTTTACTTTATGACTTTCATGGACTATGATGATTTCCCTGATGTCCAAACCTCTCACTCGCATCATATACCGAACCATAGATTCTGCTTCCTTTTTAATCTTTTCAGGATCCTTATTCAATCCAGAATGTTCCACTACACAGCCAAAATCATCGGAAAGGGCAACTGCAATTGCAGCACTTATTAAATCATTTTTTTGGTCCGAATGTTCGCAAGCTAAAACACAATTTACCATTTTCCCCTCTTTAATATGAGGTAGTTCTACTATCTCCGCACTTGCTGGAAGAATGCTGGAAACAGGTATAATATTCACATTTCCAATTCCCGCATCAAGGAGGGCATTATCAAAAGCGTTCAACTTGGTAGGTCCTTCTGATTTTCCGGATGTAATTGACACCTTCATAATAATCACTTACAATTTCAATTAAAAATTTAAATAGGGAAAAAAATATAGGCATTTCTATATCAGAGAGAGGTATCTATAAATATTTATACTATTCAAAGGAGATTTATTTAAAACAGATTGTAACTAATTATAAATATTATAGATTCTAATTCTAGGTTCTAAAAATTTTGATCCAAGCCGTCTGGATTTATTCGCATGATACGGAGGTAAAGAGCATGTCAACTAAAGTAGTAGAAGTTAAAACGCTAAAAGTAGGCAAATACGTGGTATTAGATGGTGAAGCATCTAAAATAGTTAATATACAAACTTCATCCCCTGGAAAGCATGGGGCAGCCAAGGCCCGATTAGATGCCATAGGAATTTTTGATAATCAGAAAAGAAACTTAGTAAAACCAGTGGATGCCAAAATAGAAGTACCCATAATTGACAAAAGAACTGCTCAAGTACTGGCTTTAATGGGCAGTGATGTTCAACTTATGGATTTAGAAACTTATGAGACCTTTGAAGTACCTATACCCGATGATTTGCGTGATGGCCTTATTGAAGGAGCAGAAGTAGGTTATATTGTGGCAATGAGTAATAAAAAGCTCATGAGAATTAAATAAACTATCTGTAAATATAATTTGGGATAAAAATGAGGATTTAGAGAGATGTACCTATATACCGAAAATCCTCTTAAATTTGCTTTTTCAGAAACAGATTTTGATGCATCCCATCAAATTCATGAATCTGGTTTTTGTATTCTTGGAGTTCCTTTTGATAGCACCACTACCTACCAACCAGGATCACGATACGGGCCTCTTTTTGTTAGGGAAGCTTCTTACAACTTCGAAAACTATAATTTATTTTTTGACACAAGATTTCATGCTCAAGTATATGATATTGGAAATTTGGAAATTGTTCCAGGAAATGTTCAGAAAACATGTGCTAATCTCAAATCAGTGGTTTCTTCCCTACTGGATGATGATTTAACTCCAATCACTATTGGTGGAGAACATACTATTAGTTTAGGTGTGATTAACGCTCTTAATATCCAAGATGTTACTATACTTCATTTTGATGCCCATATGGATCTTAGAGATAATTATATTGGAGAAAAATATTCTCATGCCACAGTAATGCGCCGAATACATGATAAAAATCCTTTTAAGATCATACAAATGGGCATACGCTCTTCTTCACTAGATGAAGCAGATTTTGCCAGGAACAATAATATTGATTTTTACACTGCAAATGAAATAAAATTCAATATGAAAAAGATGGAAAGAATCATCCGCAAAATAACAGGCCCAATCTACGTAACAATAGATATGGATGTGTTGGACCCTGCATATGCTCCCAGTGTTTCTACACCAGCACCATGTGGAATAACTCCACAAGAACTGGAAAACCTAATTTCATGTCTTGGAGGAAAAGAAATCATGGGATTTGATGTAGTTGAGGTATCTTCAACCTCCATAGGAGATATTACCTCTATTAATGCGGCTAAGATAATTTTAGATTTACTATTTTTGAAATGATGAAGATATTATTAAAAATGATCCTAAAAAAATATCTCAAGCAATTAAAACTCATTTTTATAAATTACACAAATAAATATTTATAAAAAGCTGCCTAAATCTAATAAATGATTAATATACAAAGATTAAACAGATTTAAAAGATATTTCTAAGTGAAAACCATTTTAATATGCCATTTTCACCAAATCTTCGTACTTTTAAGTGAATTAGGAGGAATATGATGTACAAGAGAGAAGTCAAGCTTACTGGACATATCATCGACTCCCTCACCCTACCTAAAGCATTGGACCTAATCATGGATATGGGAGGAGATTTTCAGATCCTAGAGTTTAATGTGGGTAAACGAAAAAAAGATACCAGCCTTGCAAGAATTCAAGTTAAAGCTGACAGTGAATCACTATTAGGAGAAATTTTAGATGAACTGGCAGAAATTGGTGCAATGGTTGTTGAGATCCGAGAAGTAAATTTAGAGGCTGCCAGCAAGGATAAAACATTACCCCATGATTTTTATTCCACAACAAACCATCCTACATTCATTCGCTACCAAGATGAATGGTTGCCTGTTGAAAACATTGAAATGGATTGTATGATCGTGGTAGACCCTGAAACTCGAAAATCAACTATCAAACCAATGGGCAAAATAAAAAAAGGCGATTTAGTGGTGGTTGGTCGAGAAGGAATCAAAGTAATGGCTCCACAAAGACCCAGGGGTAAGAAAGGAGTCTTTGAATTCATGGGAAGTGATGCATCATCAGAAAAACCACTCAAATCTCTTATCAAAAGTATAGCCGATGAGATAAAGGAAGTTAAAGAGCGTGGTGGCCAAATTGCAGTGGTTGGTGGGCCTGCAATAATCCACACTGGTTCAGGTCCTGTGTTGGCCGAGATGATTAAAAAAGGAATTATTGATGTTATTTTTGCAGGTAATGCCTTGGCAACTCATGATATTGAAAGTGCACTCTACGGAACATCATTGGGGATGAATGTAGAAACTGGTGAAGCTGTGGCACGCGGACATCGCCATCACATCTATGCAATCAACCAGATCAACCAAGCAGGCTCCATCAAGAATGCTGTTAAGCAAGGAGTGCTTAAAAAAGGTGTGATGTATGAATGTGTGAAAAATGACATTCCCTTCGTATTGGCAGGTTCTATACGGGACGATGGTCCTCTGCCCGATGTTATAACTGATGTTATCGAAGCTCAAGATGAGATGAGGAAACATATTCCCGGTTTGGACATGGTAATAATGATCGCCACCATGCTTCATTCCATAGCAGTGGGAAACATGCTTCCATCCAAAGTTAAAAGTATTTGTGTGGATATTAACCCAGCCACTGTTACCAAACTGGGTGATCGTGGCAGTGCTCAAGTTGTTGGAATTGTTACCGACGTAGGATCATTTCTGCCCATGTTGCACCATGAACTCCGTAACAATGAATGAACAAACAAATCCAACAACTAATTTAAATTTTTTTTAAAAAATTTATTAATTTAATCTGTTAGGATTACAAGAGGTAATGGATGTGGATAAATAGAGGGATGTCTGACAATGATGAACATCATTAAAGGGAATTTAGTTAATGTTTTAACTGAAGAAATATATCCTGCCGAAATTAAATTAAAAAATGGCGTGATAGAGTGTTTAAGAGAGATAAAAGGAGAATTTCCCGAATTTATTTTACCAGGTTTTATTGACGCCCATATACACATTGAAAGTTCCATGCTCACCCCTTCACGCTTTGCTGAAGCTGTCGTACCCCACGGAACCACTGCAATCGTTGCTGATCCCCATGAAATTGCTAATGTCATGGGTGTTAAAGGGATTGAGTATTTGATGAAAGATTCAGCCTCAACACCCCTTAAAGTATTTTTCACTGCTCCTTCTTGCGTCCCTGCAACTAGTTTTGAAACATCTGGAGCAATTTTAGGACCAAATGAAATTGACATATTAATGGGTTATGATCAGGTTGTGGCTTTGGGAGAGATGATGAATTTCCCAGGAGTAATAGGAAAAGACCCAAATGTTACAGAAAAGATTCAAATCGCACACAATCATAACAAACCAGTTGATGGTCACGCCCCGCTCTTATCTGGAACTGAACTATGCAAGTATGTGGCGGCAGGCATATCTACTGATCATGAATGCACCAGCATAAAGGAAGCTTTGGAAAAAAAACGTCTGGGGATGAAAATTATGATAAGGGAAGGTTCATCAGCGCGAAATCTTGAAGATCTGATTTCTGTAAGAGGAGAATTCCTTGTATCTGATGATAAACATCCTGAAGACTTGCTAGAAGGCCATATGGATCGAATTCTGAGAAAAGCTGTCAAAATGGGTATGGATCCTATGGAAGCCTTGCAAATGGTAACTGTGAACCCTTCTAAACATTATAATTTAAATTGTGGAGTATTAAAACCTGGAAATCGTGCAGATATGGTGTTAGTAAATGATTTAGAAAATTTTAAAATTTTAAAAGTTTGGATTGATGGGGAATTAGTAGCTGAAGGAGGAAAACCATCTTTCAATGTTGATCCAATGCCATTAGAAAGTACTTTCAATGTTAAACCATTAAAATCATCTGATTTTGAAGTTAAATCAGCACTAGAAGAAGAAAAAGTGCGAGTGATTGATGTAATAGAAGGTCAGCTAATTACATCAGAAGCAGAAGCAGTTTTAAGAGTTGTTGATGGTAACTTGCAAGCTGACATCAAAAATGACATCCTAAAAATTGCAGTTGTAGAAAGATATGGGCATAATCATGTTGCTAATGGATTTGTAAAGGGTTTTAAATTAAATACTGGTGCTATCGCATCTAGTGTTTGCCATGATTCGCATAATATTATCATTGTTGGTACAAATAGCCAACAAATGGCAGATACTGCAAATATAATCATAAATAACAAGGGAGGACTTGGTGCAGTAATTAATGAAAAACATTATTCCCTTAAACTACCAATAGCAGGCCTAATGAGCACTATGAATGCTTCAAAAGTATCATCACAACTGAATCAGTTGCATGAAGTGGTTAAATCAATGGGTTCAAATATTGAATCACCATTTATGACCCTTTCCTTTATGGCACTTCTAGTAATTCCCAAACTAAAAATGAGTGATAAGGGCTTATTCGATGTTGAAAGATTTCAATTCGTTGATGTAATAAAATAATCATTAACTTTTTTTTGTGGTTTTTAAGATTTACCAATGTAAAAAGTGCTTGAAAACCAAAAAAGAATAAACTGTGATTTTGCATGAAAATTATCCCACTGGCCTTTGAAAGTATGGGTGTCAGGTCCATGGCTACTTTCATTGAAACTGATCAAAAAATATTGATGGAACCAGGAACATCCATTGCTCCTAAAAGATTTGGATTCCCACCGTGGAAAGATGAATTTGATGCGCTTCATGAAACCCGTGATAGAGTGCAGAAGTATGCTAAAAAAGCAGATATTCTGACTATAAGTCATTACCATCATGACCATTTCACCCCGTTTAGTCTGTAGAGGTATCTGGACTCATCACCCCGATACGCTGAGGAGATGTACCAGTATAAGAAGCTGTTTATAAAACATCCCACAGAAAAGATTAATAAGAACCAACAAAAACGGGCCCGACTTTTTTTGAAGAATTTGGAAGATTTAGGAGCCAATGATATTCATTATAGTGATGGGAAGTCATTCCAGTTGGGGGATACCCTTCTGAATTTTTCAGAACCCCTGCCACATGGCGGAGAGGGCAGCCGTTTGGGTTTTGTTATATCCGCCACCATTGAATGGGAAGGTGAAAAGCTCATGCACGCCTCTGACGTCCAGGGTCCACTTTATGAAGGTGCTAAAAACTTTATTCTAAATGAAAATCCAGATATTCTGATTTTAAGTGGGCCACCCATCTATTTAGATGGCTTTGCACTGGGAAAACATGATATAGGCCAAGCCAAAAAAAATTTGGTGGAAATATGCCAGAAAATTCCCAAAGTTGTTGTTGACCACCATCTTTTAAGGGATCTGCGCTGTTTTGATTTTATAAAAGAGATTAAAGAAAGATCAAATGGTGAGATCATGATGGCATCTGAACTTCTGGGTACGGAACCATATCTGCTAGAAGCTCGGCGAAAAGAATTTTATTTCTAAATTATTCAAAAAAGAGAATATGCCAATCTGAATGATTTTTTTTGAAAATCAATCCATAATAATAATGTTTTTTTGTTCAAGAAATTCCCAAATTTTCTCCATAGCTCCTTTATGGTGTTTTGAGCCTACCTTATTAACTACCCTGGAGATTTCACTAATCTGGCTCAAGTAAGTCTTTTTTTCATCTTCAGATGCAATATTTATCCGGCTAACGTATACCAAAGCCTCAATTATTCCATAAATAGCCCTATTTAATGGTTGAACGTGTTCCTGGGTTTTAACAATCCTCATAACTTTAGCCCTTATCACGTAGGTGGTGAAAGTGCCCAAGTGGTCTTTGCGATGAACCAGTTTTTCACTGGTTACTTCAGCTCTGAAAAAGGCTTCTGCAGTTTTAATGAAATATCCATTCCCCTCATCTGATTTGAATTCTTTATTTTCCAAGTTTCCTATGGTGGATTCAACAAAAATCATTGGATCGTTTAGTATGTTCACATGAAAACTTTTTTCACGCCGTACATTATCGTAGGTTTTGGATCCTTTGTGGAGATAAATTACTATCCCATTACTATCTTTACAGATAACACCAATAGGTGCTGCATTAGGAGTTCCATCTGAATTTATGGTGGTGAGTATGGTTTCATAAAGGAGACCCTTCTCCATCCCCAGTGAATAAAGGTTTAACATATTTTATCAATCCTTTTTCTCGTTGGTTTTATTTTTTTAAAAATAAATCAAATTTATATTAAAAATAATCCAGTTTTTTCAGTCTATTTATATATTTCACCGTTTAAAGCACCGTTAATTATGCAATGAAAATCTATTTTTTCATCCCATCCTGCTGTTTCAAACATGCCCATGTAACATAAACCTATGATTTTTCCATCAGGTTTCAGGATGTTCTTTAACATTTTCTGCACATCTTCCAGTTTTACATCGTACTGTGGCATGGATAATCCGCCCAACAATGCCACCACATTGCTATTGGGGTCTGTTTCTTCTGTAAACTGCATACCCAGAGGTGTACGTTCAATTTTACATGCCGATCCAACATCCGTTTTTGGCACGAAAACTGATTCTTTGTCCCTGATTACATAGGCAAAAAGCTCTGCAAATGGGCTGCAAACACCAGGAATGCCTACAAATGTTACTTTGTCTGCATGTTCCACTTCTTTCTTAAAAGCCGTGAAGTTCCCGTTTAATCCTTTGAATTTCCTTACTTCTCTCATTTTTTCACCAGAAAAATCCTGCAAATTAAAAATATATAAAAAAGCTTGTAAAAAATGGAAATATTCCGAATTTAAAAGATATGAAGGTAAATATTCCTTAATAAATCTCAAGTTCCCTTTAAAAATTTAAATATTATATAGGCTATCACCAGTACGATTATTACTGGAAGAAACCATATGAATAGATAGAAGAAAACTACTGCCAGTACTAGGGCCACCATTATGAGTAAAATGTCTTGATGTTCCATATTTTTCTATATTATCATTTAAACATAAAAATATTTCCATAAAACAAATTCAACTCTGATCATTGATAATTAATAACATCAGGAACCATTGTTGATTTAATAAATTTCTCGGGAATTAAAAAAATAGATTTTTAGATAGATCTTAGGAGATAAAAATATTATGATATTAGTGGTTAACAATCACGGACAGTACAATCACCGTATTAATCGTGCTTTACATTATCTGAAAATACCATCAGAACTGGTGCCTAACAATATTCCTCTCAACGAAATTGAAGATAAAGAACCAGTAGGACTTATCATTGGAGGGGGACCTTCAGTAAAAAGATCGGGTATGAGCTCTCAATACATAAAAAAACTGGATTATCCTGTTCTAGGCATTTGCTTGGGCCACCAAATTTTGGCCCAAACGTATGGTGGCCAGATCGATCCTGCAAGTTCGGAAAGTTTTGCACAGATTCAGATTAATATCTTGGATGAAAATGACATTTTTAAAGGTTTGGGAACTCAATTAGATGTTTGGGCTTCACATAAGGACGAAATAACCAAACTACCCCCTGATTTTAAAATTCTCGCCACATCCACCATATGTGATGTTGAAGCCATTAAACATAAAAATAAACCATTATATGGAATACAATTCCATCCCGAGGTCCATCATACTCCCAATGGGCCTAAAGTGTTTGATAACTTCTATAAAGTATGTTTGGAACATTCAAATAGGCCTTAAAATCTATTAAATTTTATACATATTTTAGGAGTACAATAATAGAATCATTCTTCATGGTAATCTTCTTCAGCATTGATCATCCATAGATTATCCTTTGAAATGATTCCTTCACATATATTTTCAACTGCAGTCATGGCAGTGAGCATTGAATGGTCCATGTTGTTGTAACGATGCATACCGTTCCTGCCAACTAAAAACAGGTTTTCAAATTGATCTGTGAATTTTCTGATAATTGAGAAACGATCATATGTTCCAAAATATGCGGGATATGTTTTTGACATCCTAATAATAACCGAATCAATTACATCTTCTTTGTTGATTACATCGATACTGGCCAATTCATTGACAGCAAAATCTGTTAATTTATGATCATCCATATTCCAGAATTCATCTCCTTCATTACAAAAGTATTCTAAGCCTATCCAAACATTATTATCGTCTTTAACCATATACGGACTCCAATTATTAAATATTTGAAGCCTACCCAATTTTACATCCCTTTCCTGAATATAAATCCAGTTATCAGGAATCAGATCATTAAGTGTCTTAATTTTAGTCTTGTTCTTAATTTTTAATTTTTTCAGAAGTAATCCCACTGTAATGAAGTCTCGATACATTAATCCGTTTGCTACTTTTTGTACTTCAACTGGAACATCTCCATTAAATGAATTTATTAAATCCTTTACTGGCATTGTGGAGAAGAAATAATCTCCTTTTATGCTTTTCACAACCCCAGTGGATTTTTCTTCATATTGAACAGACTTAATATATTGATCCTTATTTTTTATTCCAATGACTTGACTCCGATAGTGTATTTTTCCACCGTTTTCAGTGATGATTTTAGCTACCTCATCCCACATCTGTCCTGGACCTAATTTTGGGTACATAAATTGAGATATTAAGCTGGTTTCAACTTTTTTCTGGGAAATTGATGAATTTCGGAAAAAATTTTTAGAAATTGCGTGAAAAATTGTTTTTTTAATTGAAAGGCTCTTAACCCGTTGCGCCCCCCAATCTGATTTAATTTCACCACATGATACTCCCCAAACTTTCTCTGTGTAATCTTTAAAGAAAGTATGGTACAATTCCTCACCAAATCTATTTATGAAAAAATCTTCCAATGATTTTTCAGGTTTGATTTGATTCAGAGAAGATTTAATGTAGCTTAATCCTATTTTAAAAGTTCTTTTTATTCCTAAATTAGATAATGTGTTATAGTTTAGGGAAACTGGATAATCAAAAAATTTTCTGATAAAAAAGATTCTTGAAAGCCTGCTTCGATTTAGCATAACTTCATCAGTTTTTTCAGGGTCTGGGGGGTTAAAATATTCTAAATTTTGTGATCCAACCCTTCGTTTAATGCTTTGTTCAGCAAGAGGTACTTTTAGTCCCAAATCAGTGTCATCCTTGGCTGGTTCTCCCTGCAGAGGTAGAATATTTTGCCACCACTGCATTATCCGATCGGACTTGGAAAAAAAGCGATGCCCCCCAATATCAATTCTGTTACCTTTATAATTCACTGTTTTGGATATACCACCTGAACTATCTGTTGCTTCAAAAATAATAGGCTTAATATCAGTTTTATCTATCAATTCATAGGCAGCAGTTAAACCTGCTGGACCCGCGCCAATAATTACCGCCACTTTTTTACTCATATTTAACCTGCTCTAAATAAAGTGATTTTTCTTGCAAAAAAATTCCAGAAAAGTATTATGACCGCTGTTATGATCTTTGAAATCATGTAATAAAAACCTAGTTCAGATGTGAAAAACCATATGAAAATCTCATTCAAACCCAACCCTATCATGCCAATAACTGCAAATAGGCTAAATTCAATGGTTTTATTATCAAAGCTGCGTTGATTAAAAACCCATCTAATACTTAATAAATAGTTAGTAATTAGACCTAAAATGAATGCGAAAGCTGCAGATAAGATGTAATAAATCCCGAAATAATCTGTTAATACAAATAATGAAAGAAAATCTACAATAAATGCAGCTCCTCCAACAAAGACGTACCTAAAAAACTGAATTCTAGTGCTTCCAGTTGGATGTTTAAATAATTTTCTTGCCAAATTTTTTATTACAGATTTATATTTAATTTTAATTATCATATATCTCCCAACAACCAAATTGGAATAGAAACTTTGAGAATAATATTTCAATAAATCTAAGAATTAAGAAATTTTTATCCAATGCAAATTATATTGTTTAAATCTCAAATCCTCCATTTATAAAATTATAAACCGGTTATAATTTTCCTGATGATATATTCCAGATACAACAGTATCTACCATTAGAGATAGTAAAGTTTTGTTTTACATGATTTGATCTTTTCAAATTTTTGGTTTTGATAAGAAAATCTTGTTCACTAATTAGTTTTAGCTAAGAATGGTGTTGTATTTTATCTTTTTTTAACTTTATATCCATTAGATGTTGTTAGTAAGGATCTCCAGTGAAATTGTAATCTTTGAACGCCAAGATATTTGTATGCCCTTTATTTTATATTCTATTTTGAAAAATTCATGAAATTACAAAATCGTGTTAATCTGCTCCTTGAAATACTATTTATTCATATTATATCATATGTGTGGATTTTTATAAAATCATTGCAATATAAAAAATTTATATTAAAAAATCATTTAGTTAAATACAATTGACAATTAAAATCAACTAGATAAAAAAAAATACTAATTAAAATATATATTTTAAATAAAAAAAATAGATTAAACTCTATTATCCAAACTTAAGGTGAAAAAACATGTTAGATCCATCTTCCTTCATTAAAGAATCCATAGATGAAATCCAAAAAAAAATAGGTGATAAAAAAACAATAATCGCTCTTTCTGGTGGAGTTGATAGTTCAGTTGCTTCTGTATTGGTTTCTGAAGCTATAGGGAATAATTTAACCGCAATTTTTGTAAACCATGGGCTGTTACGTGAAGGTGAAGCAGATTATGTTAAAAAAACCTTCGAAAAACGACTTAATTTGAAGTACATAAATGCCAGTGAAGAGTTCCTGAACAAATTAAAAGGTGTTGAAGACCCTGAAGAGAAGAGGAAAATCATTGGAAAAGTATTTATCCAAGTTTTTGAACGAGAAGCTGAAAAAGTAGGTGCTGAGTTCTTGGTGCAAGGTACCATCGCACCGGACTGGATAGAAAGTGATGGCGATATCAAAACACACCATAATGTCGCACTCCCCCATGGAATGGTATTAAAATTAGTAGAACCAATAAGGGAACTATATAAGAATGAAGTAAGAATTATTGGGGCGGAAATGGGCTTACCTGAAGAAATAATAAAAAGACAACCATATCCAGGACCCGGACTGGCAGTGCGTATTGTGGGTGCGTTAACTCAGGAAAAAATCGAAATTTGCCGCAAGGCCAATGCCATAGTGGAAGAAGAAGTGCAAAAATTGGGTCTGGATAAAACTTTGTGGCAGTATTTTGCCGTTCTCACTAATACTAAGGTCACTGGAGTTAAAGGTGATATGAGAGATTACGGACACCTGATTGTTCTTCGGATGGTAGAGTCTCTGGACGCTATGACTGCAGATGTCCCTGAACTACCGTGGGAAATGGTGAAAACAATGTCAAAAAGAATTACTGCAGAAATTCCTGAAGTAACCCATGTTGCTCTTTCAGTAAGTGACAAACCCCCCAGTACCATTGAATTTGCCTGAAATTTTTTTTAAATTTAAAAAAAACAATACGCAGATTTGTGATTTACTTCCTTTTTAATGATTCTACTTCTTTTATTAATTTTTTTCTTACATTGTGTTCAATCGTAGTCTTGAATCTTACATAACAAATCACGAAACAAATATAAAAGCAAATGAAACCATTGTAGGCCTAGTTTTTCCAGTTTATATCTGGGATATGCCAAAAATGGTTGTTAATTTCTTAGAAAAATTGACTAAATTTATTCGGGAAATTTATGTATAGAAGGGCTGTTGACCACACAAATACCATGGGCCAATTTTCTGTGGATGAAAAATGAATCTCTGCTTAAACTGTCAGAAAATCTGTCCCAGTAACAATATTGGAATAATAAATAAAAACCAACCTGGAAGAAAAATTGTGGGTTGTCAGGCTTGCATCCAATGTTGCCCTAAAAAAGCATCCCTATTTAAAATGAAGATCCCACGAGAAGATATTAAAACACTCATATTAAAATAAAAGATATAATTTTAAGGTAATTTGATCTTATCAAATTAAATGAATTGACCTAAGTGAAACTGAAGAATTGCACTATAAAGTAATACTTATTCATTTAAATGACTTTGTCCTGCCCATGAATACCCCATAGAAGTTGAAAAAGCATCTGAAAGAGCAAAATATGGAAAATATTAAAGATCAAGAAAAATGTTGGAATGAATTAGCAGGGACAAAAGAATTCCCCACTCCATTTTCAATGAAAAAGTTTGAAAAACACGTTACCCCCAGAATGAAAGTTCTGGATGTGGGTTGCGGTTACGGAAGAACCTTGAATGAACTCCATACCAATGGTTTTAATAATTTAACTGGAGTTGACTTCTCAGTGGCAATGATTAAAAGAGGATTAAAATTATATCCATATTTAAATCTTATTAAAAATAATGGGGAGAATTTGCCATTCCCTGATAATGAATTTGATTCTGTAATTCTCATTGGTGTGCTCACCAGCAATGTTACGGATATAGAACAGGATCTCTTATTAAAAGAGATATCTAGAGTTTTAAAAAATAATGGAATACTGTACCTCAGTGACTTTCTTTTAAACCATGATCAACGGAATCTTAAACGTTATGCCAAATATGAAGACAAATATGGGATTTATGGAGTTTTTAAACTTCCTGAAGGATTAATTTTGAGACATCATTCGATAAAACATATATTGGAACTAACTAATGATTATGATAACTTGTTATTTGAAAAAACTATTTTCAGAACCATGAACGGCAACATTTCCAATGGTTTTTATTATCTTGGAAGAAAGAAATGAACATTTGGTAATGATTACTTGCCTTGGAAAAAGTGAAGTTCTATAAAAATTCTATTTTTTGGAAATAATCACGTACTTCCAGAAGTGAGTTGAATGTTTTTTGGGCTAATTTCTCAATATTTTTATCTGGTTTTTTTATATCAAAGACCAAAAATGGCACCATATAAGCTCTTGAAGCTGCTATAATACCGTTAGCTGAGTCTTCCAAAACTACAGATTCATTACTTTTGCAATTCAATTTTCTGGCAGCTGCTAAAAATATGTCAGGTTCTGGTTTACCATTGGAAACTTCATCCCCACATATTACCAAATCGAACTTATCTATCAGTCCAGCAGACCGTAATAAATGTTCTGTTCGTTGCCTTTCAGTGGATGTGGCAACTGCTTTTAAGACTGTTTTTTGTTCTAAAAATTCAATTAATTCATAAAGACCTTTTTTAACAGGAATTCCATTTTCATTTACGTAATCATGAGCATATTTTAATCTTAAGCTTCTGATCTCATGATAAGGGAAATTTTCACCTAGATGTTTCTTGAACACTTTTTCTGCACCTTGAATATCCAGACCAATTGATTTTACAACAAGTGAATCGGAAATATGGATACCATAACTTTTTCCAGCCTTTATCCAAGTGTAAATTACTAATCTTTCGGTATCAAACATCAATCCATCCATATCAAAAATAACCAAGGATATTCTGTTCACGAATCCCATATTTACCCTCAAATGTTAGATGACTGATGAAATTATTTAATGAAATTAGATAAAGAAATTTCATATGATGAAGAATTTACAGCTGATTCATGCTGTTTAACGCTATTTGAGCTGATTTACTTATCTCTGTATTTTCATTATAAGTGAATCGCATAATTATTTCCATTACATCCGGATTTTTTATTCTTAACTGACTTATAGTCCTTAAAGCTTCCCAAACAATTGGAAGATCATAACCACCCCCTAGTATCGGCAATAAGTAATCTAAAGCTTCTTCACTATATTTAAATCCACTTAAAGCCCTTACTATTTTCCACAAAGTAATTTTATCCCCACTAACCGAACATCTTTGCATCTTATTTAAAAGTACGTTTAGTGCCCTTTTATCCCCTGTTTTGGCAGCTATTCCACCAATGGCATCGATGGCTTGTTGAATCTTAAAATCATCGTCTGTTTGTATTATCTTTATAAGATCAGGAGTTGCTGGTTTTCCAATTTTAACCAGTGTTCTGGCTGCCATATCCCTTACCAGAGGATAACTTTTTTTGTTGAAATATTTCTGGGGAAGCTCAGTTTCCTGATTTTTCCCGATCTTACCCAGAAGATATATTAATGGACCAATCGCAGGATCGCCTATTTGGGATAATGCTTCAGAAATTGCTATCCGAGAATATAATGCTTTTTCCCGTTTGAAGGCCATACATAGAGGAGTTATGGCATTTGTTTCTTGTCTTTCCCCTAATATGTTGGCAGAAATTGTTCTTTTTTGTGGATTATCAGAATTTAGCATTTCAATTAATTCATGAGTCGCCACACCACGGTAATCATTAAGTTCTTCTCCTGAAATCTGACCCCTTTTCTCCCGGTTTATTCTCTTCGCATTTTTTAGATTCATAATCAAGAGCCCTTTTTAAGGTTTTTCTTATAAAAAATGTTTTGGCTTTTGTGTATTCATTTATATTGGCCCATTCTGTTAAGACAAGTTCTCACTCTGTTAAGACAAGTTTATTTTTTTTATTGGTTATATTCCAGTATTTCGTCTTTGTTTTTCAAAAGATAACTCCGGAATAATTAAGTGATCTTTCCAGAAATTGGAATTAAAGTTAAACATGTGGATGTGAAACTTATGCTGGTACTTCCACCGTCATATTTTTCTGGATCACCTGAAAAATCAATGATTTTGGGAATATCTATATCTTCATAGTTAATTTGAAGAAATATCTGCGAAGTGGAAAGATTTTCTCGTATTTTCTTACTTGAACATAACGTATTGGGATTATTTTGTTTATGTAATTGTTTAGTTGGTTTTCATCCTTAACACCTATCATTATGTCAATGATAGGTTTACTGATAAGTCTTGGAATGGAAGTGCTTCCAATGTGTTCCACAAAAACTTTTTCTGGGATTAAATCTTTATTATGGCCTTTTTTCTAGTTTGAAGTTTTCATTCCATTCAGTTACTATTTTTCAAGTTTCATTTCCATTTTTCTAATCTAATTATAAATCTTTCATTCATTATAATTTTTTTATTGTGTGATTGTATACTTGCCTAAAAACATAAGTCCACCCAATTTAAATATAATTATAGATAAGTAAGTGATCTTAATTCAAATCCTAAAAATTATATAATAAACTGGTGTCAACCATGGAAGATAAAAAACATGAAAATGGTCTGATCCCGATATATTTCTCAGATTCAAAAAGCACGAAAATGGTTGAAAAAATTGTGAAATCTGATGAGGAGTGGAAATCGTTTTTATCCCCTGAATCCTATCTAATTGCTAGAAAAAATGGAACTGAACCTGCATTTACTGGTAAGTATCATGATTGTCATGAAGATGGGATTTACCAATGTGTTTGCTGTGGTACTGACCTTTTTGAATCTAAAACTAAATTTGATTCTGGTACTGGCTGGCCCAGTTTCTGGGCTCCAGTTGCAGAAGAAAACGTTACAACCAAGACTGACCAGAGCCTATTCATGACGAGAACTGAAGTACTTTGTGCCCGTTGCCATGCACATCTAGGGCATGTTTTTGATGATGGACCACCACCCACTGGTTTACGCTACTGTATGAATTCAACTTCCCTAAAACTGGTTAAAAGAGATAAAATTTAGTTAAAAAGACATAGAACACAATTTAAATTGCGTGTATGTTTAAAATTTTATTACTTCTCATCTGCTCACTTAAAATCTTTATTAAAACAAAACAAATCTGATAATATGATGGGTAAGAAAACTTACCTCAAAAAACTGACCTCTAAATTTCAGATACCCTCAGTTGATGTGGGTAAAGAGTTGGAGGGGAGCACTCCACCTTCGGTATTCATTGGGAGTTGGAATTATCCAAAAGTGTATGCCGGCCCCATGATTTCCCCAGTATCTGGAGATACGACCATAATGGACACTCCGGAGGCATGGATCCCTGGAGACAAAAATCAGGAAGAAATCATTTCTTACAGGATGAGTCTGGTAAGGGGAAAAAATATGCTGGGAGTTACTGATCTGGATCATCGAATGGTGGAAAAACTTCAGGAGATATCATTAGCATCTAGTTCCATTGATAGCGAAGCTGAGTTCTGGAAAAAGCCAAAAGGAGTTTCATTCAGTGAATATCAAGCCCCCCATGGACCTAGTGCAATACTTGAAAAGTTTGAAATTGATAATGTAAGATGGGACCGGGAACTGGAGAAAGTGTATTATGACACTGATCTCAAAGCTCGAGAAGCGTTGATGGATCTGCATAGGAAAGATGTGCCTTTTTCTCATATGCAAAAGGCTTTTTCTGTTGGTACAATGGGTGTGGATAAACGAAGGCGCTTGGTACCAACCCGTTGGTCCATCACTGCTTGTGACACCACCATAGCTAACCAGTTACTAAAAGAAGTGAAACACTACGACCCAGTGGATGTTCACCGAGTTTACGAGTTTAGTAGTCTGAATAATTATTATGCAGTACTCTTACTTCCCACACCCTGGCAATACGAATGGATGGAAGCATTTTTACATGTTTTAGGAAATGAAAAACTTATTTTCTCAGATTATGAAAATTATAATGGAAAAAAAGAATATTCAGTGGTTGGAGGATGTTATTACACTTGCAAAATGGCAGTTCTGGAAGCCTTGGTTCGTCAAAAAATCCAGGCAGGAGTTATTGTTCTCAGAGAAGCTTACAGTGGATACGTGCCGTTAGGCGTGTTTAACGTTCGAGAAAATATTAGAAATGCCATGGAACAACCATTCCAAGAATTTGAGGATATTAAATCAGCATTATCCTACATTGACACTAGATTGAAACTCCCTGTGGATAGTTTCATCAAAACTAGTGATTTATTACAAGACATCCTCAGATCCAGACAAACCACTCTTGACACCTATTTTAAATGACTATAACATTTTGGAAACAGTGATGATATGGAGCTTTTTTTAAAAACACCCCAAAAAAATGTCAGGGAAACCATGTGTCAGGCGTCTTTAGATATGGGAAACCGAGAAAAAGAGACCACCCATAAGAAAAATGCCGAAAAAAGTGTGAAACACATTACTCACCATGACCATGCTAAAATATTAAATAGTGGAAATTCAGCCATAATGATGGTCATGAGTAGCATTAAAGGACCTGTATTATTACCTGATCAGGGTGGTTGGACTGGATTTAAAAAAATTGCCGAATTTTTGGGTTTAAAGATATCATACCTGCCTACAAATCAGGGCATTATTAATTTAGAAGTTTTAAATAGATATATAAAGCTTGAAAATCCCCAATCACTATTTATAACTAGTTTTGCAGGTTACATGGCTGAACAACCAGTTAAAGAAATATTTGAATTGTGTGATGAAAAAGGGGTGATTTTAGTGGAGGATGCCTCGGGTGCTATTGGTGATCCCCGTGGAAGTTTAGCTTGCGGTGATCATGCCCACATAATTGTGTCTTCTACTGGATCACCAAAAATCATCAATGTGGGTAGTGGAGGATTTATTTCCACCAATGACCTAAACATATTTGATAATTCTAATTTCCTTCTAAAGACTTTACGCCCGAGCCCTGTTATCTGTGCAGGCATGGTGGAAGCCATTAAAAAAGCACCAGATACTCTTTCTAGAACATTGAAAGCCTGTAATTTTCTGAAAAAAGAGATTAAAACAGTTTTATTTGAGGAATATCGCGGAATCAATGTAACCCTACCTTCAGAAAAACCCAAAAAGATGGCACGTGAACTGAGAAAAAAAATTCCTGTAAAAGGTGGTGGGATTATTAGTACTTGCCCACGTTATGACCGTATAAAACAACCAGCAGTGTGTTTGGAAATAAAAAACTTGGAAATGAAAAGTTTGAAAAAAGAAAATCTAAGAGAAATGGCAGATATTACCAACCAGATCATTTCTGATTTTTTTTAAAAAAAACTCAAATTCGTGTTTTTGAACATACCCTCATTCTAATGAGTATTATTGATATATAATTGGAAATAGATAAGTTTATTTCTTAATTTAGACAATTTTGTAATAAAATTTTAGAGGATTTTTTATGTCAATCTTTAAAATCACTGAAGAAGATGTTGCAAGTTATAAACATAACAAAAATATAAAAAAATTGGTAAAAACAATTTATCATCCCAATAGCTTGATAAGATATCGAGCAGTTGAGGCTCTAGGAGATTTGGAAGATAAATCTGCAATTTATGATATTTTAGGTGCTCTGGAAGATGAAGACGAAGCTGTACGTCACATGGCAGCGTATTCATTGGGAGAAATTGGGGATAAACGAGCGGCAAATCATATTATAGAAAATATCCAATATGAAGGAAGTGATTTTCAGGAAATTGCAATCTATGCCTTAGGGGAAATTGGAGGAGAAAAAGCTGTAAAATATTTAATCACAGTTTTAGAAGATGATGAAAATGATGATATGAGATGGAGGGCAGCTGAAGCCATTGGAAAAATTGGAAGCTCTGAATCTGCATTGTCACTTATTATCGCCCTTAAAGATCGGAACAGAGAAGTAAGACATAGTGCAGCAGATGCTCTTGGAGAGATCGGTGACCCTCGATCAACTAAACACTTGAAAAAAGCTCTTGATGATGAAAGCTGGCAAGTACGTAAATGTAGCTTGAATTCATTATTTAAAATGGATGAAATATCTTTTGATATTATTCTAGACTGTTTGTATGATGGAGATCCTCATGTGAGGGAAAAAACCGTCCAAATAATGGGTAGAATCCATGATGAAGACTTCATACCTTATTTAGAAGATATGCTCTTTGATGAAGATGATGATGTTCAAAAAACAGCCATTGTTTCCCTGGATAAAATAAAGGCCAATACAAAAATCAGGACAACACCCAAAAAAGATAGAATAGTAAAGGCCAAAAAATCACAAGACCGTTTGGAAGAAGCTATTGAAAAAATTGGTCAAGAAAAAGCAGTGAATATATTGATTGAAGCCCTGAATGAACCTGATCCTGATATTAGACATCGTGCAGTTGAAATTTTGGGTGAAATTAAAGATCCGATGGCTGTTGCCCCACTGATTAAAGTTTTGAAGGATGAAAATTCCAGTGTCCAATGGAGGGCTTCTGAGGCCTTGGAAAAAATTAAGGAACCATCAGTCTTACCCCTTATCGAAGCGTTGAAAGATGAAAATGAAAGTGTAAGAACCAGAGCTGCATGGGCGTTGGGGGAAATCAGAGATTTAAGAGCTATCAATCCACTGATTACAAATTTAAATGATAAAAGTGCTGCAGTCAGATGGAAAACTGCTTTATCACTGGTTAAATTTAAAAAACTTGCTGTGAATCCATTAATTAAAGCACTTAATGAAGGTACTCCCATTGTTCGAGAAAAAGCAGCAGAGTCCCTTGGAGAAATTGGGGATAAAAATGCGCTGGAATCTTTAAAATCTGCACTGCAAGATGAAGACCCCCATGTAAGAATAGGGGCTGCAGATGCCATAAAAAAAATAGAAACCCCGAAATAAATAAAAAATCAAATTGCAAGACTTAACAGTGCAGTTCTCTCAATTAAAACCTTCTCAATATTCCCTGCGCTTTTTATTTCCTTATCGGAGATATTATACAATTTTTTCAATGTGTCGATATTGGCATCTAACACTTTATTGTTTTTCCCCCCCAATATCTTGCCTAATTCATACATAATATTTTCATCACAATCCACAGTTACGGCACAAATACCTATTTTGCCTTCATTTATTCCTAAAATCTTAAGAGCACGTGATATTTGTCTTTGAGCTGAAGCTCTGACACATATTTCTAATCCTAAATCTTTAGCCATATTATTATTTCTATTAAAAGCCATCAAAGCTTGTGATGTAGCTTGTAACACGTGTTTTTCGCCTGCTATTCCGTCAGCTTTTAACAACTGAATAATACAACCTTCACATTGATTTTTGGTGCTGATACTCTTTATTAAATTCATTAATTCTGTCAAATCATTTATTTCAGCGTCAAATCCTGCAATTTGAATATTATGATCAATTATGTTGAATTGACTCATTATCTTAACAACCATGAATTAAATATTTATAATTAACCCTTAAAAAAATATTAAAACACATAATTTCAGCCATACGTTGTTTTAAATAACATTCGAGGGGTTTTTGAAATTAATTTTTATAAAAGATTATAAATTTACTATTTACGAAAGAGATATTTTTAAACATCTTAAGATTCATTAACCTTCTTATCAGTGAGTATTTTGTTAATTCCACCTAAAAATGCCTCTACACTAGCGTTTATAATGTCTGGTTGTGTGCTCCTAGCACTCACAACTTTACCATCATGTTTAAGTTTGATAACCACGTCAATAAGGGCATCAGTTCCACCAGTTATTGCATCCACGTGGTATTCTTCAAATTCTATATCTGCAAGGTCTTCTATGGTTTTTGTGATTGCAACTATTGCAGCATCCACTGGTCCCACTCCCACACCTGCCTCTAATTTTTCAACATCTCCGATTTTCAGTTTCACTGAAGCAGTGGGTGTTACCTTATTTCCAGATACAATAGTTAATTCCTGAAGTTCCACTGGTTTTTCAGTCATAACCCCCATAACATCCTCGGCTATAGCTTGTAAATCCACATCTGTAACACATTTTCCCATGTCCCCCAATGATTTGATTCTGTTAAATATTTGAGAGAATCTTTCATCATCAACTCGGAACCCCATTTCATCTATTCTTTGTTTGATGATATGAGAACCCACGTGTTTACCCATAACAAAACGACGCTTGTGACCAACCAGTTCAGGCATTATGGGTTCATAAGTTTCGGCTTTTTTCATCACTCCATCAGCATGTATTCCTGACTCATGAGCAAAGGCGTTTTCCCCAACTATGGCCTTGTTAGGCTGTAAATACATCCCTGTTATCCTGGCCACCATTTTAGAAACTTCATATAACATTTGAATATTAATTTGAGTCTTAATATTGTAAAGTGAATACAATGAAACAACCAATTCTTCCAATGATGCATTCCCTGCTCTTTCTCCAATTCCATTGACTGTGACATGGGCCTGGGTTGCCCCTGCCCTGAGACCTGCAAGTGAGTTTGCTACAGCCAAACCAAAATCATTGTGACAATGCACACTTAAAGGAACACCGAAATTTTCTAATTGACTGTAAAAATCAAATGAACGTTCAGGAGTGAGTATGCCCACGGTATCACAAGCACAGATGCGTTTTGCCCCGACATCTATGCCTGCCTGAAAAATTTCTTTCATAAATTCCATATCACTACGAGTAGCATCTTCTGCAGATATTTCAACCAGAAGACCATGATCCACTGCATATTGTGTGGATTCAACAGCCATTTTTTTTACTTGTTCTCGTGATTTGCGCAGTTTGTGTTCCAAATGCAAATCAGAGGTGGGAACCACCAAATGGATGCTGTCCACATCGCATTCCAAAGCAGCGTCAATATCTACCTGAACAGCCCTGGTAAAACTACACAACTCCGCAGAAAGACCTTCTGAGGTTATTTTTTTAATACCATTCCTTTCTCCTTCAGATGTGATAGCTGAACCTGCTTCGATAACATTTACACCTAATTCATCCAATTTTCTGGCTATCAAAAGCTTTTCATCTGGAGTTAAAGATATTCCAGGAGTCTGTTCACCATCACGGAGAGTAGTATCAAATATTCTGGCTTTCATGGGGTCCACCAATTATAATAATTTATTTATCAAGAAATAATGTCGAATTATTTTAATTGATTTATTATGACACTTGTCATATGTAATAAATAAGTAAAATTTCCAGTAATTTATATGAGATTAAATTACCATTTTCTAGAAACATAAGATGATAAGTTCTATTTTAGATTTTTTTTAGAACTGATATTACTCTGGTTAAACTTTTATGCATTCTTATGTGGTGCTGTTCTATTATTTTAAATTTTGTGCCCTTAAATATTTCATCCAAATTCAAGTAATGAGGCGTAGCTAAACACAAAAGACCATCATCTTTTATTAACCGTTCTAATGAAATCATTGATTGACTATATAAGTTTTCACTACTCTCACCACCAGTGGACGCCGATATACCGTAAGGTGGATCAGTTACAATTGCATCTACTACTTTAGGAAGCTTTAACTTTCTGGCATCTTCCTGAAACACGTGGTAATCCTGAATGTCACAGTGTTGAAGATTTTCTTTGGTTCCTTCAACCATTTTATAATCAATATCTGTCCCTATAACCATTGTGCCAATAAGCCCTGCTTCAATAAGTATTCCCCCAGTTCCACAAAAAGGATCCAATAGGGTTTCACCAGTATGGACCCGTGTCAAATTGACCATACATCGGGCAAGTTTGGGGCTCATTGAACCAGGAAAAAAAAATGGCCTTTTGTGGGGTTTCAAATTGTAGAAGTGTTTTTTTGAAATTTGCCCTATTTTATATCCTACGAAGGCCATCCCATCCTGAAGAATAATTTTAATAAGAATTGAAGGATCTTTTAACTTCACTTGTGCATTTTTTCCAAGAGTTTTCTTAATTATGCTGCCCATTTCCCATTCTAAATCTGAAGTTTTGAGTGAGGATTTTCTATCCATCTTCTTTACTCTGACTGCATAATCGGATAGAACATATTTTTTCCAGGGACAATTTTTAGCTTCTGAAATTAGTTTGTTTTCATCCGCATTGATGATGATGTGAATCATTTCATGGGTATATGAAAGTCTTCTAGAAATATTTGTCAGATTTTTCAAATATTTGTCAGGTATACTAAGTAGAAGAAGTCCTCCGCAATCTTTTACTACAGAATAAGTAATTCCCTCACATTCAAGTACTGCTTCGACTTCTGCCTTGGGAAGTGTGGGATGTTCTTGAGATAAAATTAGAGCTACTTCCATAGGCTGGATAGCCTCCGGGATAACATTTTTGGAAGAATAGAAAAAATTATTCCCTGTTTAAGCATTTCTTTAATAAGTGTTGATTGTGTATCCAAATCCCCAAATTTAGATATCATATCTTCTGCCCCTTCTTCTTTAAGTTTTCTAAACATATATTCCAAATCAGAGTTACTGAGAGATTTGAAAACTTTATGAACCATAATTTGTACTTTTAACTCTTTTTTAAACTTATCATTATATGATTTAGAATAATTTTCAAGTAAGGTAGTGTCTTCAGCTTCCAATGCTTGTGATGCTACCTTTGATGCCATTTCAGCAGAGGTGAATCCCATTATGAGTCCGCCCCCAGTTGTTGGTTTAACTTGGGATGCAGCATCACCCAACAGAATAACCCTATCCTTAACCAGCCTCTTATGTGAGTCTTGTTTAGGAATCACACCATAATATTTTTTTAAAATTGAAACCCCATCTAATTCAGGCCTTTTGCTGATTAATTTATTTAAATGCATGGTCAAATCTTGATAATTGGCATCAGCAAAAAGTCCAACTCGGGCTGTAGTTTCAGATAAGGGGATTGTCCAAAAAAATCCTGGAGAAATTTTTGAATCAACATAAAGATGTACAAAATCGTTTTTAAATCTTTTTTCCCCAGCATCTACTAAATATTGAGCTGCTTGAAAAGATTCTGCTGGCAAATTAAATGATCGTGACACAATCGAAGAATGACCATCGGCCCCTGCAATTACATTACCCGATATTTTAGTTATTTCACTATTTTTTAGGCTGACCAATCCATTTATAGAATCTACATTCGCTACTTTATGGTTAAAAAAAATGTCTACACCAGAATTTGATGCTAATTCAGCTAAAAACTTATCATATCCAACACGATCCAACACATAAGCTTCTGGTTTGCTTTTGCTAACAGAGAGCACTGTGTCCCCTGGAGAGTGTAAAAAAGCACCATTTACAGAGTTAATAATGAATTCATCCGGTAAAATATTGACTTTCTTGATTTTTTTACCTAAAAGTCCGGCACATTGAAGTGGAACGCCAATTTCCTTCTTTTTCTCCAATATTGCTACTTTAAATCCATTTTCTGCCATGGATCTGGCAAATGTTGAACCTATGGGGCCAGCACCAACTACCACTACATCATAGTTTTTCATATCAACACTAACATTATAGTTATATCTTATAAATCATTCACAATGTTATATTAAAATTAAAAGAGTCGAACATTTCTGCAACTATAATGAATTATTAACAATCTATTATTCATTTTACTATCTTTTAAATTTTTTGTCATATTCTTCAATTATGGATCTTTTGGGTGTTTTTCTACGCTGGGTTTTGAATCCAACCTCTTCCCCTAACATGACACGGTCAATCATGTCTTCCACTTCCCGGGGATTTGGAATATTCTCTAAAACAATATTGGTGTACTCATGACCCCCATATATCTCTATATCTCCTGCTGAGATAATTCGATCAATAATGCCTTGAGAAATATCAATATCTTGTATCTTAGGGTACTGGATAGATGATCTCTTCCTTCTGAGAATACCCTTTTGGACGACAACTCGCTGATTAGTAAGCTGGTAATTTTTCCCCCTCCATGAAAGAATATCAAAAATTATGGATAGGATCAAGAAGATAATGATAATCAGTAATAGATAAAATGTTCCCTGGATAAGAGGTAACCATACCATTTGTACCATATATTCTTGTAGTGTGATTGCTGCTGCAATTATTGTCCGGAAATAGTAAAATATCCCAATTAAAATTATTAATTTAAGAATGGTTGATTTCATGTTGGCCAGAAATCTGGGTCGGGTTTCAAAAACAACCCTTTCCCCTGGATTTGAATCGTTCTTTCTGTTAAACATTTTCTTCTACCACAATTCCACACCAAAACTGTTCATCTGATTATGCGTAAATATACACTATTCTAGTTTAAACTTCCCAATCTAAATAGTTTATCTGCTGCTTCTACCTATCTTGTAAGTGATGATAAATAAAAGGATCCTGATCGAGGAAACAAATATAATGCTTCAATCAGATATAGAACCGTCTGGTGTGGATAGCGTTATTATGCAACATCGTAAAGCCCTAAAAAATTATATTTGGAAACATAAAGAATTTCAAATTAGTTTAGAACCCTTAAAAGTTGGTGAAGCACCTCTCATAGTAAAAATGATGGCTGAAGCAGCAAAAATAGCTGAAGTTGGACCTATGGCTGCAGTTGCAGGGACAATATCAGAGTTATCCCTAAATTTTTTGCTAGAAAATGGTGCACAATATGTCATAGTTGATAATGGTGGGGATGTAGCTCTTAAAACCAACAAAGATGTGATAATGGGATTATATGCTGGTGAATCCTCTCTTTCCGGGAAAATTGGCTTTAAAATTAAACACCAAAAAACACCAATGGGAATATGCACATCATCGGCCACAGTCGGTCACTCCATTAGCTTCGGAAAAGCAGATTCAGTTACAATTTTTGCTTCTCATGCCAGCATAGCAGATGCACTGGCAACATCCATAGCAAATCACGCCACGGGTAATGGTAATCGTGAAATAATTGAGAACTGTCTTGAAAAAGCAGAAGAATTTCGCGAATATTTCCGAGGATTGATGGTAGTGGTGGGTGAGGCTGCTGGCACCCTTGGCAAAATACCTAAACTTGTCGAAACAGAGAAAAAAGTGGTTTTAAGTGATATTTTTGATATTTATTAGTTTTACTATTATCCTGATAGATCAATCCCAATTATTTAGAAAAATAATTGTGTTAAAATAAAAATTTTTATTAAAGATTGGAAAATGGTATTAATTTGATCTTCTCACCTTTTTCAATTATTTCCACGTTTTTTGGAACCTCAAAATAACCATCTGCCTCTGAAAGTGCGGTTATTGCACCTGAATCCTTTAATATAGGGATAGCAGTATTACCTTTAATCTTTGCAAGGGCATAATGGCTTCTTCCCCTGGCAGAATGATATCTGCGGGATAATTTAAGTGTTAAAGATTCTTTTTTCTGATCAGATCCAGATATACCGGCTATTTCTTTTAAAAATGGCGCAACAAAGGTGTTGAAAATCATTAAAGCAGACACAGGATATCCTGGAAGTCCAAACAGAATTATATCACCCTCACCCTCAGGTAGTGTGCCTATCAATGTAGGTTTGCCCGGTTTAACTGAAATTCCATGTACCAAGACACGACCAATATCGTCAACAACTTGACGCAAAACATCCCCCGCACCTGCAGAAGTTCCTCCAGATGTTATAATAATATCAACATCTTTAAATTCATATATTTTATTTTTTATAGAATCATAATCATCTTTAACGATTTTAGAATTTATTGGTGTGCATCCACAAGCTTTTACTGCATTAGAAATAGTTTCAGAGTTGATATCGTACAGTTTTCCGTGTTTAAGTTCTTGACCGGGTTTAATTAGTTCGTTTCCTGTGGAAATCACCGCTACTGTTGGTTTAGAGAAAACTGGAATTTTTGACATTCCAATAGCGCTTAAAGCACCTATCTTTTCAGGAGTTAACAGGCTACCTTCAGATAGAATTTGTTCTCCTTTTTTCATATCTGAACCCTGGGTAGACACGTTCGTTCCAGGAGCTACTGCTTCATGAACCTGAACAGTTTCATCTTCTACATTTGTGAATTCCACCATAACCACTGAATCAGCGCCTTCTGGTATTGGGGCGCCTGTACCCACTTCAGTGCATTTACCTTTTGCAACATTTTTTAATGGAACATCCCCCGCACCAAGCTTCTCAATTAGATCTAAAGATAGAGGATTGTCTTCTGAAGCTCCAAAAGTGTCCTGAGCTCTGACTGCATAGCCATCCATTGCTGCACGATCAAAAGGTGGAAGATCTATTACAGTATAGATATCTTCAGCCAAAATACGTTGATAAACATCAGATAAATCAATTTTTTCAATTTTTTTATGGATTTTAAGTGATTCAATAATTTCTTTCACTTCATCCTGGTCCCTTAGATTCAAAAACACATTTCCCATGGTTTCCCCAGTTTAATTTTTCTTAAATAAATTCAAGATTAATTCTACTTGCAATTTATTATTAAACATTTCATTGCAAGAATAATGAAAAATAATTAATCCGTTTAAAAAATCTAGATTAATCAGATAAAAAAAAACTTAATCAACCTTAAATGGAATGTCAAGTGAAAAGTGAATCATAGTTCAAAGTCTATAAATTCACGATTTTTTAACTCCTCTTCCTCTTTTACTTCCTGGTTTTTTATGCTTTGCTCTAGTTCTTTTTTTAGTTCCTTTAACTTTTGCCATATTTATTCAACTCTTATTTAACTAATTGAAAAAGTATATTTATAATTTATCCCACCATATAATCCAATACATTCCAATTTAATCAATCATCAGATTTTATTTTTAGGGATTAAAAATGGAATCAAATTTTTTTTATATTATGATCACCATCTTCCATATATTCTTAATTTTATCTTTATATTAATACTTGGTAAATCTCACTTCAAATATTGTAAAATAAAAAATTAATTATGAAATTGTTACTTATTGTTTAAAATATAACTTTTATTGAAACTTGTACATTTGCAAGCTGAAACTTAAAATATTTTAGATTTATAATCCACGCAATGGGAAAATACGATTTTTTATATACCTTAAAACACAATATAAAAAGGAAGATTAAATGATCAATAAGCAGATTAAATGATCAATACTGTGTTGAGTCAATAAAATCCCATTATGTAAGTTTGTTTGGTTACCAGGAGGTTTAACTAAACTTCAATAAATTGTCATCATACTTATTATATGATCTTTATTCAGTTGATCTTTTAACTTATCACCATTTTATAATAAGGAGGAGAGTATTTGAGCAGAGGAAGTGGTCGTGATCAACAATCACAAGAATTTCGAAGGGTGAGATCACCTAGAAAGGGTGAAATACCAGGTGTTGTGGAACAAATTATGGGGCATGGGAAGCTTAAAGTGAGATGTGCCGATGGCAAAACTAGACTGTGCCGAATCCCCGGGAAAATGAAAAAAAGAATTTGGATTAGAGAAGGTGATGTAGTATTAATTAAACCTTGGGATTTCCAAAGCGATGAAAAGGCAGACGTTATTTGGAGATATACACGTACTGAATCTAACTATTTAGAACGTCGAGGGTTCCTCAAACTTTAAAAAGTTTCATTTCATGTTTTATAAAATTGTTAAAATCCCATTTTTTTATTAAAACATGTTAGATGAAACTTAGGTTTTTTACAACAATTTCTGGATATAATATATTCCTTTTTTTAATTCTGAGGAATAACAGATTGTTTATACATGACCTAATTTTTTTATTCCAATAAGAACTAAAAAAAACCATAACCTAAAATAGAAATTTCGTCAAGTGCTAAATATGGAATCTCCTGTTGAAAAGTCAGATATTCACCTTCAAAAAATGAGGGAAGTCAAACGCCTGAAGAGCGTTGAAGACAGACGAGTAGGGAGTGAGGTGTTCGACCGGATTACCCTCCAAACATTATATAAATTGGCCAATCAAGGCTATGTTAACCTTTTAAATGGGGCAATTAGTACTGGAAAAGAGGCAAATGTCTTTAAAGGTGCTGATGAGGATGGTAATTTGGTAGCAGTTAAAATTTATCGCGTTACCACCTCTGATTTTAAGAAAATGCAATATTACATTCAGGGAGATCCTCGATTTAACATTCGTAGCAGTAGTAAACGTCAACTAATTAATAACTGGGTTTTAAAAGAGTTTAAAAATCTTAACCGAGCATACAACGCTGAAGTGCGGGTTCCCAAACCATTAATTGCAAAAAATAATATTCTGGTTATGGAATTTATAGGAGATAAAAATGGTACTCCCGCTCGCCCCATGCAACAGACCAAAATTTCAAATCCAGAAAATGTAGTTGAAAAAATAATTGAATATGTTAAAAAATTATATAATGCTGCAGAAATAGTTCATGGAGATTTGTCTGCGTTTAATATTTTAATACACCATGATGAACCTGTATTAATTGATCTATCCCAAGGCCTAGTGGTTGATCATCCCCTGTCAAATGAGCTTTTAAACCGAGATATTAAGAATTTAACCAAAGATTTTAAAAAAATAGGTATCGAAATATCTGAAGATGAAGTTAAAAGAAAGATTAAGGTTTTATGAGGATGGAAAAGTATATCTTAAAGGATATGTAATATCTTTTTAAAAGTAGAGGTGAAAAATTGCCTAACATAGAATATCTTAAGATCCCCAAAGAAAGAGTGGGGGTTCTTATTGGGCCACACGGGAAAACCAAAGAAACCATTGAACAAACAAGCAAGACCATCATTGATGTTGACAGTGAAGCTGGTAGCGTGGCCATATCACCACATAAAGAATCGGAAGATCCTTTGTCTGTTTGGAAAGCCCGTTATATTGTCAAAGCAATAGGTAGAGGTTTTAATCCAGAAATAGCCCTTAAATTAATTGATGACGAGGTAATGTTAGAGATCATTAACCTTCCAGATTATGTTGGTAAGTCAAAAAAGGCAATTTTAAGACAAAAAGGACGTATAATTGGCAAAGATGGGAAAACCCGGAATATAATCACTGAAATGACCGGAACACATGTGTCAATTTATGGAAAAACTGTCTCACTTATTGGGGATATGGAACATTTACAAATTGCCAAAGAAGCCGTTGAAATGATTTTGGATGGTGTTAGACATAAAACCGTGTATTCATTCCTTGAACGTAAAAAACAAGAGATGAAACTTAGAGAAATTAAAATGAAACCATCCCTATAAACAAAATTATCAAAAAATACAATAAATCAAATTTAAAGGAGGCATAGTTTGGAGCGACAAGCAGCTGAACTATTTGAGGAATTTAAAGAACTAACTGCATCTGAATTTTTCAGAAGAAACAAACAGATGTTGGGTTTTTCCGGTAAAATCCGGTCTTTAACCATGGTATTCCATGAATTAATTACTAACAGCCTAGATGCATCAGAAGAGGCTGGAATACTTCCAGAAATAAAGATAGACCTCAAACGTTTGGATAAAGATCACTACATTCTTAGACATACCGATAATGGGCCTGGAATCCCTGAAGATTATATCACCCGAGTATACAGCACCATGTTTGCTGGTTCCAAGTTCAGAAACATCCAATCCCGTGGGCAGCAAGGATTAGGGTGTAGTGGGTGTGTTTTATTATCACAAATGACCACCGGAAAGCCAGCTAAAGTTGTGTCTGGCTATAAAGATGGTGACTCCCTTAAAGGTGTGGAAATGACCTTTAAGATGGATGTTAAGAAAAATAAAGGATTAATATTGGACAAAAAGGATGTTGAAGTACAATCTACCGGAGTTTCAATAGAATTACAATTTAAAGATGTTTCATATTCACTTTCAGAACAGGGAGCCTATGAATACATCCGTAGAACCATGATCGGCAATCCACATGCTAAGATCACTTTCAGAGACCCTACAGGACACAAATATATATTTAACCGAGCTGCCGATTTTATTCCCCCTTTACCTAAGGAGGTGCTTCCACACCCCAAAGGAGTTACTGCTGATGACTTAATATTCATGGCAAAACATACTGATAAACGTCGTTTCCGCAGTCTATTAACTAGTAACCTTTCCAGGATGTCCACCAAGCGAGTTAAAGAAATTGAAGAAATTACCGGAATCGATCTTAACAAGCGTCCCAAGGACATGAAATGGGAGGAAGCAGAACAGATCGTGGAAACATTTGCCAAAATGGACTTTATGGCACCCCCAACCTCTGGACTCATACCCATAGGTAAAGAACAGATAGAAAAAGGAATAAGGGAGATTTTAAATCCTGAATTCGTGGCAACCACCACCCGAAAACCAAAAACATTCAGGGGAGGAGTTTCTTTTATCATTGAAGCCGGTATATCCTATGGTGGAGATTCGGGAAGAATGGTTGGTGAGCAAAAAAAAGCAGAAATAATGCGATTTGCCAACCGAGTGCCCTTGGCATTTGACCAGGGTAGCTGTGCCATAACTGAAGCTCTTAAAAGTGTAGATTGGAAACGTTACGGTATAAAAGACATGGATAATGCCCCCATGACCATATTTGTCAACATTATTTCCACCAATGTGCCATACCTTTCTACAGGTAAGCAAAGTGTGGCTCCTGAACCAGAAATTCTGCATGAAGTCCGACAAGCAACCATGAAGATCGCTAGAAGCATGCAAAAATATATACGTGCTAAAAAAGCTGCGAAAGAAGAAGCATTGCGTGCAAAAGTATTTGAAAATTTGGTTCCAGTTATAATTCGTGAAGCAGCAGTGCTAGCCGAAAAAGATGTTCCAGAATATGATGCAGTGCTAGCAAAAGTTACACGCAGAGCAAAATACGAAGGCGTGGTTGAAGATGAATAAGAAAGATATCACTGTTAACAAACTCAAAAGCTTGGGTGAGGTAATATTGGAAGACGTTGAAAAAAACAACGTTCCTGCAATTAAAGTTCCATCTCGAGGAACATCTAACATAGTTTACGATAATGAAAAACGTTACTATGTGCTGGGGGATCGCTATGGTAAAAGATCCCTAGGTAATGTGAAACAGATAACCAAGATGGCGCAGATGGTATACGTAGCCAATTTCTGCAAAGATCTGGTCCGCAGGGGAAAAACTGCCACTTTAAGGGAGATGTACTATGTTTCTGAAGGATGGGATGTGGACTTCGGAGAGCAACAAGAATCGAACATTGTTGGCGAAGACTTAGAAGTCACATTGGGAATGACCCGTGAAGACTTGGGCCTGATGCCTGAAGAAGATGGAGCTTCTGTTTATGGGAATATCACACTTCAAGATGATGATGTGGAAATAAACGCGCTTAAAGCAGGAAAATCAGGTTACACCATATCTCCTACCATTGATGAAGTGAAATTCCTGGATCACGACGTGGAAAGAGTTATTGCCGTGGAAACCATGGGTATGTTCCATAGGATGGTTCAAGAAGATGCTTACAAAAAATTTAATACACTTATTGTGGGTTTAAAAGGTCAAGCCGCCCGTGCAACCCGACGTTTCCTCAAACGTGTGAATAATGAGCTTAACTTACCCGTTTATGTCATGAATGACGGAGACCCATGGGGATTCCACATAGCCATGGTTATAATTAGTGGGAGTGCAAAATTGGCCCACGTGAACCATCAACTGGCCACCCCTGATGCCAGATTCATGGGTGTTACCGCCTCAGATATTATTAACTACGATCTTCCCACTGATCCCCTTAAAGATATCGATGTTTTAAGGCTTAAAGAACTTTCAAAAGACCCCCGATACAAAGACGATGCTTGGCAAGTGGAAATCAAAAAGATGCTTAAGATAGGGAAAAAAGCAGAACAACAGTCTTTCTCCAAGTACGGATTAGAGTATGTGGTTGAAACATACTTACCTGAAAAACTCGATGCAATGGAATGATCAAAATAACAGCCTTTTTAAGGCTGATATTACTTTTTTTAATTTATTCTTTTTCAAGTTATAGGCGATTTATAGATAAATTTCATTTAAAAATTGATTATGTTAAATTAATCAATAATTTAAGTAAATAATCGAGTTTTTTTAATAATATGAAAAATTAAATCATAAAATTTATAATATTCTAAACTAGATACATATTTTAAGCATAATTACTATATCGGGGATTTTATAATGAAAAACGTAGGGATAAATGGATACGGTACTATTGGAAAAAGAGTGGCAGATGCAGTGGCCTGTCAAGATGACATGCAAATTGTTGGAGTTACTAAACGAACCCCTGACTTTGAAGCTAAAATGGCAGTGGAAAAAGGATTCCCCTTATACATCAGCACCCCTGAAAGAGAAGGGCTTTTTGAAGAAGCAGAGATAAAATTAGCAGGTACCATTGATGATCTCTACGACAAAGTGGACATAATGGTGGACTGCACCCCTGGAGGTATAGGTGCTAAAAATAAAGAAATATATGCTGAAAAAGGAGTTAAAGGCATATTTCAGGGTGGGGAAAAACATGAACAGATAGGAAAATCTTTTAACTCATTTACAAACTACGAAGATAACTGGGGCGCAGACTACGTTCGGGTAGTTAGTTGCAACACTACTGGATTGTGTCGAACACTCAAACCGATAGATGACCTCTGCGGAGTAAAAAAGGTTCGTGCAGTGATGGTACGACGAGGAGCAGATCCTGGACAGATAAAATCAGGTCCTATTAATGCAATAGTTCCTAACCCACCAACAGTTCCCTCTCACCATGGTCCAGACGTGCAAACTGTAATGTACGACTTGGACATCACCACCATGGCATTACTGGTGCCAACCACCATCATGCACCAACACAATCTCATGGTTGAACTGAAAACCATACCTACACTTGATGATGTTATTGAAACCCTAGAAACCACACCTAGAGTAAAATTAGTTGAAGCAAAAAAAGGATTAGGTTCTACAGCCGAGATAATGGAATTTGCTCGGGATTTAGGCAGACCAAGGAGTGATTTAAACGAAATTGCTGTTTGGAAAGAATCTTTAAACATTAAAGATGGTGAACTTTTCTATATGCAAGCAATTCATCAGGAATCAGATGTTGTTCCAGAAAATGTCGATTGTATACGTGCTTTATTAGAGATGGAAGATGATCCTGCTAAATCAATAGAAAAAACCAATGAAAATATGGGAATAAACTAATGTTTTTTTTTTCCTAATTTTTTCCTTTTTTAAAATAATTATAGAAAGGATTCCCTATTTTTTTACAATTTATTTAAAACAAATTCTAATATTTAATTTTAGTAATATGAAATTGCCATCAACATTCATAACTAATACTTTCTGCTGACAGTTTAGTATAACCTAAAAAATAGTGGAAACTGCCAAATATATTGTCTATACTACTTAGTTGTACGTTCTATAAATGTAATAACAATACCTTTCAATTAACCAAAAATAATTAATTTAACTGTGTTGCTGTAAGTGATGCTCATTTTGCAAGAGAAATAAGGTAATGCTTTAGTTACGTTCAAAAAAAATGGAAAATCAGAGACGCTATTATAAGTAGTGATCTGTATCCCTTTGGAAAAAAATCATCTATGACCAACTTGGTTGCAACCAAATTGTTAAAAACATGGCGTGATAGTCAAAATTTAAAATTTGAGAAAACAGATTCAATATATAACGATTTTTATATAAGAAAAATTAGACAAATCAGGAAAAACTAAGCACAAACAATCATTTGATCTTTAAATTATTCAGATTAAAAATAATTATTCAAATAATCAATATATAAAACTAGAAAGAGAATAAAATATAAGCAATTAATCGCCGATGTAATACAAACCATCAGAATATATTTCTAAAATTATTACCCATCTACCAATAGATGTTAACAATTGGGTGAATTTCATGGAATGTCAGGATTACTCCCTAAATAGAAAAACTGAAAGAAATAATCTTAATCTTAACCCTCTTCAGCGGGGTGGTGTGCTACCCCCTGAATCACGCCAAGCATTATACGAATTTTCAGACGGATACAGTATTTGTGATTACTGTGCAGGTCGCCTAGACGAAATACCAAAACCATCTATAAATAATTTTTTAGATGATTTAGCGCGTTTCATTAACGTAGATCATACTAGAACTGTCCATGGAGCGAGAGAAGGTAAATTTGCAGTTATGCATGCACTCTGCCGTCCAGGAGATACAGTAGTAATGGATGGTAATGCCCACTACACTAGTCATTTAGCATGTGAGCGCAATGATCTTAACATAGTACAAGTACCTAACAGTGCAGAACCCGAATACAGGATAGATCCTGTAGTTTACCAGGAAGTAATCGAAAATCTCTATGACCATGGGGAAGAAGTAAGTCTAGTCCTTTTAACTCATGTGGACGGTGATTATGGTAATCTCACAGATGCCCGAGCTATTGGGAAAATTGCTAATGATATGGGGATTCCATTCCTTCTAAACTGTGCCTACTCCATGGGAAGAATGCCAATTGATGCCAAAAAATGGAATGTTGATTTTATAGTGGGAAGTGGCCATAAAAGCATGGCTGCCTCTGGACCCATTGGTGTTCTGGGAATTCAAGACGAATGGGTAGATTTGATTCTTAAAAAATCAGATAAACATCACGTAAAAGAACTAGAAATGTTAGGATGTACCAGCAGAGGCGCTCCTATTGCAACTTTAATGGCCTCTTTTCCCTATTTAATTGAAAGAGTAAATAATTGGGATGTTGAATTGCAAAAAACGTTGTATTTTGTATCTGAGATGGAAAAAATTAGCGGAGTGAAACAAGTTGGTGTAAGACCTAAAGAACATGACTTGGTACGTTTTGAAACTCCATTTTTCCATAGAATAGCAGATAAACACCCCCGTAAGGGCTTTTATCTTTATGAAGAGCTTAAAAAGAGGAATATTGTGGGTATAAAGCGGGGGCAAACCCAATGGTTCAAGTGCAGTGTTTATGGCTTCAGTCAAGAACAAGTTCACTACATCGCAAATTCTTTTGCTGAAATAGCTTCCAAATTTCGTGAAATGGTAGATTAATCAAAATCAATTGTGACAAATTTAGGTGGGATGATTTTTAGAATATATCCAACGTAAAATTGCCTTTTATTCATTTTGATTCTGAAAATACATTTTTTTTAGGAAATGGAGATGTGATGATGAATGCCAATAATGAATCTGGAAAGGCGCTTGTACTAAGTGGAGGCGGAATAACAGGGATAGCTTGGGAATTAGGTATTCTCCGGGGATTGGAAGAATGTGGAGTGGATGTGACAGATGCAAATCTAATAATTGGCACATCTGCAGGTTCTATTGTTGGAGCCCAGATCGTCAGTGATACCAGCCTTGAAGAACTTTATAAACTTCAACTTATCCCTATTGAGGAAAGCAAAGAACGTCAAGTTCAATTTAATAGAACTGAATTTCAAAAGATAATGGCAGCAGCCATCATGAGCTCACCTGATTCACAAACAGCTAGGGCGCGTATTGGAGAAGCTTCATTAGCTTCAACCACTATGACTGAGGAAGAACGCCAAAAAATTATAGATTCTCGCCTGCCTAATCATGAATGGAATCAAAAAAAGAAGCTGATAATAAATGCTGTTAATGCTTCAACAGGGAAATGGGTGACATTTGAAGAGAATTCCAATGTGTCACTTGTTCAAGCAGTGGCGGCAAGTTCAGCAGTTCCTGGTATCTATCCTCCCACCAGAATTAATGGAGAGTACTACATTGATGGAAGTATGAGCTCCGGGACGAATGCTGATTTAGCAAAAGGTTATAATAAGGTTCTTATTCTTGTTGCCGAAGCAAACATGACACACACTGTAATGGGCCCTACAATGCATAGAATCAGTTTTAATGAAGAATTGAAAATTTTGAAAAAATCCAGAGCCAAAGTTAAGGTTATTATACCTGATGAAAATTCGTTGAAAGCTAAAGGAAAAAACCCATTGGATGTAAATTCCCGTGCTGCATCAGCAAAAGCTGGACTTAAACAGGGAAAAATTTTGGCAGAAGAAGTAAACCTTTTCTGGAAGTAAATTATTGAATTTTTTTTAACAGTTAGACATTTATGATAAAAAAAATGATGTTGATTGATTTAAATACATAAAAATATTGAATTAAAAAAAAAGTAATAAAAAAGATATAAATCGTTTTTGGAGGATTATCGGTTGAATTTAAAAATATCCAACCTGCTCCTTTTCAAGCTAGCAACATTGGAAGAATAATCTGTACATTTTTATCTATTTCACAGATATCTTGATGCTAATTTATCGGGATTTATATTTACTGTCAAATCTTCGGAAGGATTTTGCAATATAGGGTTCACATTTATCTAATTCTGTTAAAAGGCACCTTTTGATTGTTTCACTCTTAATTTCTTTTTCTTCATCAATTTTTTTATTAATATTAGTCAATACTTCATTTATAATATTTTTTTTCTCGTCCAGAGTGTATCCAGCATCAATAGTGGCTTTTTGAATAGATCCTTTAATTTTATTAGGATTGAATGGTTCTACATTACCTTTCCTTTTAATAACTTTTTTCAAATATATCACCCATAATTTATTAACTATCACTAAATCTACAAATCCACCAATGTCATACCAATATAATTTGTTTAATAATAATGAAAAGAAATTAATATTGAATAATCTCTTCATATGGCTGTACTAGGACAAAACCATGACCTCTAAATTCTAATTGGAATTCTTCACCACTAGTTTTCCCAATTAAAGTTTTAAGCCCAATATCAGTCTTAATGGAGGGTGTTAAGCCACCAGACCAAGCCACAGTTGCTTGTGGATCTGTATATATTGGTTCGTCAGGAGTTACCACCAGTGTTATCGGCGTGAAATAAGTAGTTATAGCCACCATTCCAGTTCCTTCTAGCCTTATATGAAATAGTCCTGCCCCTGATGTAAGACCCACCCCGGTACTCATCATCTTTATATCCCAATCAATCTGATCTTCAAATGCCAGTAAATCATTTCCCTTCACAAAGATTCTTTCATTTTGAAGGTCCAAAATAACAACTTTTTTCCCATAATCGGCTAGATAAACTTTTCCTTGACCTTCCATTTTCATAAGGGTGGCTGATTCTCCAGTAACGGCTTTTTTCACAAATTTGTCAATGCCATGTTCAAAAGTTCCCTCTTTCTTGAACTTTAAACCACCACTGTAGGCAACCATAGATCCTTTCTTAGCCCACACTTTCCCATCAACATTGATATTCAATAAGTAATCGTTTTCCAGTTCAAAAATTTCACCAGTACCAGTTTTTTCTTTGGTTTTATTGATAAACTCATCAATACTATATTTTTTTGTTCCACCATAAACAGGAGCAGCTATTTGCTCGGTTTCCTGGTTTTGAACTATTTTAGATTCAGTAACACCACTTTCAATGGCTTTACCACAATTTGGACAAAATTTTCCTTGAAATTCAGTTCCGCAATTTGGACAAAACATGCTTAACACCTAGAAAAGCTTTAACTTCTTGTTAGAAATGTGTTGTAATAATTTAAGTTATGTTTTTTTTATTATGTTTGTATTTATAAGATTATTGTATTGTGAAATTTTATCAGAAAATCATTTTTTTGTTTATTAAATCGCTGATATCATTAGAAACATCTCTCACAGCAATTTTTAGCATTTTTTCACCGATTTTGAGATCAACACATACTCCTTCCTCTGAAACCTTCTTTGCACCATTTTCAATGCCTTTATTGACTATTCGTGCCTCACTGAGGCCAACCATTCCAACTTCTGGATAATAATCAAATTTACAGTGTTCATCAAGGCGTTTTTCGTCAACAATTCCTAAAACTGCCCCTATTGATAGTTCCCCCGTGCCAGCATGAGGTCCTTCAACTTCAACGATTTTGTTGTTAAAAACAACTTTTAACCCTGAATCTTTTTCAATAAAGTTAAGATGGTCTTTGATAGGGACATTTCCCCCATGAGCATTAACTAAAACCACTGCTTCCAAATTTAAATTATTCTTAGCATTTTTTAAAGTAGGAATTAATTCTTTATTCACTAATACCCCTATTGGGAGGTGCTTTCCATGTTTAACATAATCATATTCAGTTGCAGCATAAAGAACACCTAAAAATTTAGCTCCGGTTCGAAGTGATGATTCTAATGCAACATAGGCTGCTATTTTAGAATCAGTGTCAATTGGGAGTGCTGCACCATGATTTTCCAGATGAGAACCAACGGCCAGAACTCCAATTCTATGAACATCAGGTGAAATCACATTCCCTGAAGAGTAACGAAGTTCGATCATGTTCAATTTCCTATTCAATTTTATTAAACTATTTTTAATTACCTATCACAACTTTAGTCTTGTTATAAGTAAATAAAAGTAGGATAAATATGATCGGCATTAATATGTCTAAGTAAAGTACTGTTCCAGCATTACCAGAAGCCAGATTACCGGTTTGTTGGATATTATGAATATGGCTAATAGCAGCACCCCACATGAACACGGCATAGGCAATGATAGTTGGTGCCCAAAAACTACGATATTTAATTGATAAAATGCCTAAAATACCATACGAAATATTTGCAAAACCTACTTCTCTTAAAAAAGGAGAGTTTGGCCATCCTACAGATTGGGCAACAATTTCTGGAGATACAATTTGAGCCAAACCGCTGAAAATGGATCCGACACCGATTCCAAAACCTAAAAACCATAATAACAAGACTTCTAAAACTCTATTTTTTGTCAGTTCTTTCTTAATTATAAAAAAATGCAAAATGGCTCCAATTATGGGAACTGCAACAAATATGTACCAAATTTCCATTTATAGAAAACCCCTTGATTAAATAAGTTTTAACAAAATATAAAATAACACCTCAAATTAAATTATATGTTGGATGTTTTCCAAATTTATAATTAATCATGACCCTATTTGACAATTCCAAATCTTATCTCCAATATAGTGAAGAGTCTTCACTGCCTTACCTTTATTATTTTTCACCATTTCTTCTCCCGATATAATGGCTACACCCATAGCCAATGGTTTATGATAATTTTCATCAACAATTATAACTGTGTCTCCCTCCATTATATTAATATCAGCCTTCACAACCCCTGGAGACATTACATCAGCTCCGTTGGCTAGGAATTTCACAGCACCCATGTCCACAACCACAACATGATCCTCCATGGGTCGTTTAAGGGCTCCTTTAAGTGTGGGAAATGGTTCACCATTGAGGATCATTAAAAGTGGTTCATCATCAATCAGGATCAAGTCAGGAAGTTCTGTTTCCAAAATTTCCACCTTGGCTTTGGGAGGGATTAAAAAACTATAAAGTCCAAGATTAGCTTTGATTTCCTTTAATTTTTTTTTCTTAAGATGATATCTCTTTTTAATTTTCAATTAAAAAT
>ENA-UOOK01000007-UOOK01000007.1-fermentation-metagenome-genome-assembly--contig:-NODE-7-length-194003-cov-8.655521_pt1 | contig 194003 bp, 148 predicted proteins | sample MGYA00245777_ERZ724023 | MGnify/ENA primary metagenome ERZ724023 (study PRJEB28704, sample SAMN03018312) | fermentation metagenome | biome: anthropogenic terrestrial biome; feature: soil; material... | reverse complement strand
TGATTTTGTGGAGATAAGGGGAATCGAACCCCTGACCTTGTGACTGCCAGTCACACGCTCTAGCCAACTGAGCTATATCCCCATGCTTTAATGAACCCCCACGGTGCCGGATAATAACCTCCGAACTCCCGGAGCGGTGCAAATATAGAAATTTTTTCCAAATCTCATTATGACTCACAGTCGGAGATCACAAACAATTTTGTAACTTTGGACTGCCTTTAACAGCATTACAATGGAACCAAAAAAATCAGAAAAGGCAAACCTCGAGAACAAGAAAGCCCTGTTCTTGGAGATAGGCCTTATAATTGCCCTGCTTGTATGCCTCGGTGCTATGGAATGGACCAGCGGCCAGAAAAAAGATTCGGCCTTCGCTGGTATGACAGAAGAGGCAATTGAGGAGGAACAGATCCCGGTAACGGAAGAAACACCCCCGGAAGAGATGCCCCCGCCTGAAGTGACAGTCACTGACCTCTTCGAGATCGTCGAAGACAATGTGGTCATAGACAACGAAGTGAGATTCGAGGACGACGAAACATCCGAAGACAAAGTGGTGGAGATTTACGCCCCGGTCCTGAAGGCTGAGGAGGAAGAGGTGGAAGAGGAAATCTTTGTTATCGTTGAAGATATGCCCAAGTTCAAGGGTGGTGACATCAACAAGTTCCGCGAATGGGTCCAGAAAAGGGTCCGCTACCCCGAACTGGCAGCCGAAAACGGAATCCAGGGAAGAGTATTCATCACCTTCGTGGTTGAAACAAACGGCAACGTCAGCAACGTAACCGTCTCCCGCAGCGTCGACCAGCTCCTTGACGATGCTGCCAAGGAAGCAGTGATGGCTTCACCCAAATGGGAACCGGGCATGCAGCGCGGACGGCCTGTGAGGGTGAGGTATTCAATCCCAATCATCTTCCAGCTGCAATAATCAGACGTAACCAACGTTTAGTATAGACCCCGCCTTCAACAAGAACAGCGGGGTTTTTTAAATCTTGCAATATGAAACGAACCCTCGGAATTTTATTTGTTGCAGCCCTGCTCATGTCAGGCTGCGGATCGTCAAAAAAACAGCTTGAAGCCGGCAACTATGACGCTGCCATCAACAAAGCCGTTGCAGAACTCAGAAAAAAGCCCGACAGCGAAAAGGACATCGAGACACTCGAGCGGGCAATGAACATCGCCCTCGAACAGGACAACGAAAGAATTCGATTCCTGAAGATCGAAGGCAGGGCCAATGCCTGGGATGAGATCTATATGATCTATAAAAAGATGAGTGACCGCCAGGCAGCTGTGCGCACGGTGACCCCGATCAGGTACCAGGGCAGAATCATCGAATGGCCTTATGTTGATTACATGCAGGAGATGATCGTCGCCAAGAAGAAGGCAGCCGACTTCTATTATGCACACGGTCAGGAGCTGATGAAAAACAACACCAAGGAGTCATACCGGCAGGCATACGCTGAATTTGCCCGCGCCAGGGAATATGTAGGTGATTATCCGGACATTGACCAGATGATGCAGGAATCACATTACCTGGGCATCAGCCGGGCGTGGGTCACTGTCAAAAACTATTCTGTTATTAAGTTTCCCGAAGAATTCGAAAAGGAACTGCTGGCCCTCGACCTGCCACGGCTTAACAGTGAGTGGGTTGAATACTACACGGCCATACCGAATAATGATACCCAGATCGATTACCAGATAAACATTAACCTTCGCACAATTGCTGTAAGTCCTGACAGGCAGTTCCAGCGCGATACGCTCATGAAGGCCACGGTGGAGGACGGATTCGACTATGTCAAGGATGCAAGGGGCAACGTGATGAAGGATTCACTTGGCAATGATATAAAGGTAAAGAAATTCAGGGAGCTCCAGTGTGCCCTCATACAGACCATACAGGTCAAGGAATGTGTCATACAGGGCGATGTGGAGATGCTTTCTCTCTATCCGGAACGCACCATCAAAAAGGAGCCTATTGGCGCCAGGTCTGATTTTGAACATATCTCAGCCAGGGCAATAGGCGACGTTAATGCACTGTCACAGGAGCAGAAAAAAATGCTGCAGTCGCAACCGGTCCAGTTCCCTATGGATATTGATATGGTCATAATGTGCAGCGAAAACCTTAAGACCGCTATAAGGGGCTTCATGGAGGCCAACAGGAGGTATATTAACTAGATTGTATTATTTTTGACGCCCCGGCACTTAGTAGCCGGGGCGGTTTTTAGGTGTCAGACCTATGACGACAAGAAGACTGCCCCCGGCCCCGGAAGGGCAGGGAATGATACATTCTGATTAATCTTCTGAGAAATAGAAAGAGCAGTATTGATAGGGGTCATCACCCCGGAGATCAGTGAGAACAGCGCCCGTGAATATCTTGACGAGCTGGCGTTCCTGGCAGAGACGGCAGGCGCCGTGCCGGTCAGGAAGTTTCTGCAGCGTGTTGAGCATCCCAATCCGAGAACCTTTGTCAACAAAGGGAAGATTGAGGAGATAGCTGCCTTTATTGCTGCGGGTGAGATCACGCTGGCCATCTTTGATGATGAACTCACACCCAGCCAGATGCGCAATATAGAGAAGGATCTCAATTGCCGCATCATTGACCGCACCAATCTCATACTTGATATTTTTGCGGGCAGAGCCCGTACCTCACATGCCCGCACGCAGGTGGAACTGGCACAGTACCAGTACCTTCTCCCGAGACTTGCGGGCATGTGGACACACCTCGAACGGCAGAGGGGAGGCATCGGTTTGCGCGGTCCCGGGGAGACAGAGATAGAGACTGACCGCCGCATTATCCGTGACAAGATCACGAAACTCAAGGAGCAGCTCAAAAAGATTGATACCCAGATGAATACCCGCCGCAAAGGCAGGGAGAAGATGGTAAGGGTTGCCCTTGTTGGCTACACCAACGTAGGAAAATCGACACTGATGAACCAGATCAGCAAGACGGACCTGTTTGCGGAGAACAAGCTCTTTGCCACCCTTGATACCACGGTGAGGAAGGTGGTGCTGGGCAACCTGCCCTTCCTTCTTTCTGATACAGTGGGTTTCATACGCAAACTGCCCCATGACCTGGTGGAGTCATTCAAGTCAACCCTCGACGAGGTCAGGGAGGCTGACCTGCTGCTTCATGTCATCGATATCTCCCATCCGGGTTTCGAAGAGCAGGTGACTGTGGTCAATGCCACTCTCCGTGATTTGGGATCACTCAACAAACCTACCATTCTTGTCTTCAATAAGACAGACCTGTTTAGTTTTACCCCTAAGGATGAGTATGACCTTACCCCGGTGAAGCGCGAGAACCTGTCTCTTGACGACCTGCGGAAGACATGGATGGCAGGCGCAGGTGACCGGCACACTGTCTTCATCTCGGCCAAAAAGCGTGATAATCTTGATGAGCTGAGACGGATGCTGTACGCTGAGGTGAAGAAGATTCACGTGCAACGTTATCCCTACAATGATTTCCTGTTTGAGTCTGAGGAGCCCGTTATTTAAGCAGGCCTGCTGACATCATGTATTCAGCTATCTGAACCGCATTGGTGGCAGCGCCCTTACGTATGTTATCAGCCACAACCCACATGTTCAGTGTCTTCTCCTGCGAGAAATCACGTCTGATACGTCCCAAGAAGACCTCATCATGGTCATGAGCTATGAGGGGCATGGGGTACTTGTTTTGCGCAGGATCATCATAGAGTTCCACTCCAGGGGTTGCGGCCAGCAGGGCTCTGACCCTGTCAAGGTCGAATTCGCGTGCGAACTCAATATTAACTGCCTCTGAATGCCCTCCTGTCACCGGTACCCTTACGGCTGTTGCTGTAATCCGTATCTCTTCATCATCAAGAATCTTGTGTGTCTCATTCACCAGTTTCATCTCCTCCTTCGTGTAACCGTTGTCAAGGAAGATGTCACATTGAGGTATACAGTTGAGGTCAATAGGGTAGGGGTATGCCATCTCTCCGTTCAGACCACGCCTCTCGTTTTCAAGCTGTGTTATGGCTCTGACGCCGGTGCCGGTCACTGACTGGTAGGTTGAGATTACAAGCCGCCTTATACCATACTCCCTGTGCAGGGGAGCAATAGCCATCAGCATCTGTATGGTTGAGCAATTCGGATTGGCAATGATACGTGTCTCTGAAGTGATTGCAGCAGGGTTTATCTCGGGTACCACCAGCGGTATTCCCTTTTCCATTCTCCAGGCGGAGGAGTTGTCAATTACTGTGGTGCCGTTTTCGGCGAAGACAGGAGCCCACTCTTTGGATACCGCTGCGCCGGCAGAGAAGAGCGCCAGTTCAGGAACAGCTTCAACAGCTTCCATCACGCTCACCACCTTTACTGGCTTGCCCCTGAAGATCACCTCTTTGCCGGCTGAACGCTCCGATGCTGCAGGAAAAAGCCTGTCAACCGGGAATTCTCTCTCTTCGAGAACCTTCAACATCATTCTGCCAACCATTCCGGTTGCACCGACAACTGCTACTCTCATTTCTTTTGTGTTTAAAAAAAATGTATGAACTTTATAAAGAGAAAAGTGCGACAAATTTAATCCTTTTTTAGTCCCGCTGCATGAAAAAGATTATACTTTTGCCGTTATTGCCATTGTATCTGTCTGTTACGGCACAGACGGGCAATGCTGCCTATACTTTCCCGGTCACAGGCGGCATTGTCATTACCGAGATAATGGCAGATCCCACCCCTTCACGAGGCTTGCCAGAGCGTGAGTACCTCGAGATATTCAGCCGGAGCAGAGATACCCTGGAGCTTAAAGGTATCATGCTCATTGCCGGGAATGATACGGTGTATCTGCCTGATGGCCTTATAACTCCCGGGGAGCGGATCATACTCTGTTCCACAGGAAGCAGGACTGACCTGCTCCCGTTTGGAAGGGTCATGGCTGTGAAATCGTTCCCAACTCTGAATGATGCAGGTGAGCTGATAGCCTTGCGCACCCCTGGTGGCTCCCTGATTCATGCTGTCAGTTACAACCCGGAGTATCTGGGTGACGGACCCCGCTCCGGCGGAGGCTGGTCAGCAGAGCTAACCGATCCGGATAATCCATTCCATGAACCCGATGCCTGGAGCCCTTCATCAGATCCATCGGGTGGCACACCTGGAAGAATCAATTCAATCGTCACGGCAGTTCCTGACACAAGATGCCCGTCAGTAATCGCTGCCTGGCCTCTGTCGCCCGGGGTGATAGCCGTGCTTTTTGACGAATCAGTTATACCGGAGGGGTCCGGACCATGGCTGGCCGACGGCAGGGAGACAATGCAGGCCGTGTCAGGCGATCCTGCAGACCGCACCCTTCTGGTGACTCTCGCAAGGGAACCGGACCAAGGTACTGTGCTAACCTTGCAGATCCCAGGGGCATTAACCGATTTTGCCGGAAATCAACCCTGTATCAGTGAAGTAAGAACAGGTTTTCCATCTGACCCGGCTCCGGGGGAGATTATGTTCAATGAGCTGATGCCTGAACCTGTACCAGGGAACAGTGAGTATATAGAGCTATTTAACAATTCAGGGAAGGTATTTGACCTGTCAGCCCTGTATCTTGCCGGCAACAGCAAGGCTGCTGCCACAGCCATTACCGGACTGCATCGTCAGCTCCTGCCCGGGAATTGTGTGGCTCTCACAACCGGAAGGGAGAAGTTCGCTTCCTTCTACCCCTGTGCCGATGAAAAGTCAGTGTTCCATGCAGACCGACTGCCTGTTTTGCCTGATGACGGCGGCAACCTGATACTCTATGACAGGAGTCTAAATGTTATCGACAGGGTCGTTTACAGTCCCGGGATGCATATGATCTTTCTATCCGGCACTGAAGGAGTGGCACTTGAAAAGGTTTCTCCCGAATTGGCATCCGATGTTGCCTCCAACTGGCATTCAGCCTTGGGCATATGCAATTTTGCCACTCCAGGAGCGCCAAACTCCATTATCATTGAGGATACCAGCGAGAGCGGGGGTCTTTCCCTCTCATCAGGCAGGATCTCGCCTGACGGCGACGGATTTGAGGATCTTGTCTCTGTGGATGTTTTCCCGGGAGGGGAAGGGAATGTCATTACGGTGACACTATTCAATGACAGGGGTTATCCGGTAAGGCGGCTGGCTGAAAAGGTCACTGCCGACCAGGGCAGCCGTTTCGTATGGGACGGACTGTCAGACAGCGGTGAAAGGCTGCCTGCAGGATTATACATGGTGATTGCGGAATCATTCAATACCACCGGATCATCACGACGCTGGAAGAAGGTATGCGCCCTGCTTTACCGGTGAACAGTAAGTAAATCAATAACATAATTACAGATCAGAGAGCTGCGATTAGCTCCTTCATGATCCGCGTCATCTTCTCTTCGCTATGCTCGGCAGCTGCCTGGACAGATTCATGAGTGGTATATTCAATCTTTCCTTCAACACCCAGATCAGTGATGATGCTGACAGCAAAAACAGGAAGATTCATATGTCTGGCGGTGATCACTTCCGGGACTGTAGACATACCCACAGCATCTGCCCCGATAATCCGGAAGAACCTGTATTCTGCCGGAGTCTCGAAGGTGGGACCGGTTGTTGAGAGATACACTCCCCTCGTGACAGGTATATTCAGGCTTGCAGCAATCGTAATTGCCTTCTCAATGAGTTTATTATCATAGGGCTGGCTCATATCCGGGAAACGGGGACCGATGCGTTCATCGTTGGGCCCGATCAGAGGATTGGCCACCAGGCAGATATGATCTTCAATTATCATAATGTCACCTATCCTGAAACTGGAGTTGACTCCTCCTGCGGCATTTGACAGGAAAAGGGCCCTGATGCCCAGTTCCTTCATGACCCTGATAGGAAAAGTAACCTGTTCGGAGCCGTATCCCTCATAATAGTGGAAACGGCCTTTCATGGCAACTACCTTTTTTCCGCCGAAATCACCATAGATGAGCTTGCCGGCATGACCCTGGACCGTTGAAACGGGAAAATCCGGAATATCCTTGTAGGGGATTTCAACCTGGATGTCAATCTCTGCTGTCAGACCGCCCAGTCCGGTTCCTAAAACAATACCAGCCTCAGGATCCTTAATTCCTTTTGAAGCCAGGAAATCAGCGGTTTTGATAATCTTTTCCAGCATATGAGTATACTTTATTTAGAAATAGTTCTTCATCTTCAATGAATTGCACCCTGACGGGCAGGTAATGCAACGCCTGCCTGACATGGTCTGCAATATTAGCGATTTCTTTTAACCTGACGCCATCCTTTGCAGTGGTTACAATTATTTTGTCAGGCCCGCTCATTAAATCGAAGGCTGAGGTTATTCTGCCGATATCTGCCATGGTATAAGCGTGGTGATCGGGGAAGGCTAAATGGTAAACATTACCGGCCATGGTTCCGAGGTAGTCTTCCAGTGGCGCCGGGTTGGCTATCCCGGTCACAAGCAGTACGGAGGTGTTTCGCCGGATCTCGCCGGCGTTTTCACTGAACAGGTGAAGCAGCTGCCCGTAAGCCAGTGAAGTGAAGAAGATGGTCTCGCATGCACCGGCAGCTGTCAATTCTTTCCTGATCTCTTCCCTGGCAGAGGGTGAGGTTACTTCAGGGGTTTTGGTCACTATTACCACATCAGCCCTTCTGACAGCCCTGATATGTTCACGGAGCATCCCCAGGGGCAGAAGACGGTCACGGGTCATCAGCCTGGTAAAGTCAGTAAGTATGATATTCATCCCGGCTCTGACTGCCCTGTGCTGGAATCCATCATCAAGGATCACCACCCCGGCCTCCGGATCTTTTATAATGATCTCCCTGATCCCGTTTACCCTGTCGCGGTCAACGAAGACCTGTGCCTGCGGAAGGCTCTGTGCCATCAGCAACGGCTCGTCTCCTGAGACTGTGGTGGTACTGTCAGCAGTAACTCTCAAGAATCCGCGGCTCCTCCGAAGATAACCGCGGCTGAGCACAGATACAGAGGCAATTGATGAAAGTTTTTCGGCAAGGTAAATCACATGGGGTGTCTTGCCCGTACCACCTGCTGTGATATTACCAACGCAGATGACCGGAAGACTGAATGAATGGCTGCGGAATATACCGAGGTCATATAGCCTGTTCCTCACGGCCACGGCTATGCTGTAGATCTTTGAGGCGGTCCACAGGAAGAGCTTCCCCGGCATTATCATCCTAGCGGATTTCCAGGTAATATGGCATCGTGGCCATTATTCCTCCGGAGGAGATGATATCCTTCAGATCGAAGTAATACCTTGAGATCTCTCCCAGTTCATTGCGGATGGCCCGTGCACGGATATCACCTGTGAGTTCCTTCAGGAACTTCGTATAAAAGTCAGTTGTCTCAGGCTTGTCAACAGTCCTGTACTCCCCGATACCCGCAAGCGATGCGGCCTCCCTGATTGCATCACTGAGCCCTCCAAAGGAGTCAACAAGTCCGATTGGAATTGCATCGGCACCGCTCCATACATGACCCTGCCCGATACTGTCAACAGCCGGCTGGCTCATATCCCTTCCGGCTGCAACAACGCCCGTGAAGGTGCTGTATGTGCGTTCCACATTTTTCTGAAGGGCATCCCTTTCAAAAGCGCTGAGCGGACGGGTCAGAGAGGGTGAGTCGGAGTGGGCGTTTGTACGGACGACGTCAGAGCTGATACCCAGCTTGTTGTCAAGGAGCGCCTCGGCATTGGGTATAAGACCGAAGACGCCGATAGATCCGGTGACTGTGACAGGTGAAGCAATTATTTTGCGTGCGGCGGCAGAGATATAATATCCGCCACTTGCTGCGTAGTTACCCATTGAAACCACTACAGGCTTGACCTGGTCAGTCAGTTCCACCTCGCGCCATATCAGGTCCGAGGCAATGGCATTGCCACCACGCGAGTTGACCCTGAATACAACTGCCTTAACTGTTGAGTCATTGCGGAGTTTACGCATCTCCTCTGCATACCTGTTTCCACCGATGTTTGTATCATCGCCTTCACCCATGACTATGCTGCCCTCAGCAAAAAGAACCGCTATCTTGTTCCTGCTGGTGGCCTCTGTATGCTTCACCGCAACATTTGAATATTTTGACATTGAGACATAGCTGATCTTCTTGCCCTTGTCTGTCCCTGTTGCTGCCCTGATGCTGTCTTCGAGCTGATCCCGGTAGATTGTGCCGTCGATAAGTCCGGCCGTGGTCATAAGCACTGCGTCATATCCGGCAAGTGAATCGGCAAGAGCCATCACCTTTTCCGCGGGCACGCCGCGCGACTCAGAAATCACCTCCACAACATGCTCCCAGATGGAACCGATGTATTCTGAAATCTGGAGACGGTTCTCCTCACTGAGTTTGTCAAGTATGTAAGGTTCCACTGCCCCCTTGAATTTGCCGTGCCTTATCACCTGCACATCAACGCCAAGCTTTTCGAGGGCATCCTTATAGAAGGTGACCTCGGCGGCCAGTCCCTTGAAGTCGAACATCGAAGTTGGGTTTATCCAGATGGCGTCTGCAGCAGTGGAGATGAAATAGCTCTCCTGCATCAGCATATAATCAGAGTAGGAATAAATGAATTTCCCGCTCTTTTTGAATTCCCAGAGTGCTGTACGTATCTCGTCAGCGGTTGCCCAGCCTGAAGGCATTGTACCGTTTTCAATGAGTATGCCGGTTACATTCTCATCCATGGCAGCCTTTTTAAGGTTCTTCAGTATCTCGTTGAGCCCCGGAGTCTGGGTGAATGACATTGTCAGCGGGTCAAGGGTGCTGAGCGGGTTGCTGCTTGAACGGTCAGGGATCAATGCACCAGTCTTCATTACGAGTACGGATTTTTCAGGTATTGTTATCGATTTCTTTCCTGCCGCTGCCATACCGGAAAAAACCGACAGCGTGACCACGAAGAAGAGGATGCTTGCGATTATGAGCCCTGTTATCACTGCCAAGACCATCTTGAGGAAGGTTTTCATCTCTGATGTTGTTTGTTTATTTGGCCAAATTATAAAAAAAACAGGCATCTTTGAGTGTCTAAAGTGCTTGTTATGATATTATCAGCCCCGTCAACCGTAATCGTCGGTCTCGGCAGCAACCTGGGAGACAGGTTTGAGGCTCTTCAGCGTGCCCTGGAGCTGATCAGGGAAGAGGCGGGAGAGATTACTGCGGCATCATCAGTATGGGAGACTGAGCCATGGGGGTTTGAGGCTGACGAGCAGTTCCTGAACATGGTCATTGTAATAGAGACCAGGCTCGAACCGAAAAGGCTCCTGCAGCTCTTCCGGTCAATTGAAGGGCGTATGGGACGCAAAAAGAGCGGAGGCGGGAAGTATGAATCGCGCATTATTGACATTGATATCCTCTTCTGGGAAGGGCGGGTCATTTCTCTCCCCGGGCTGGAAGTTCCCCATCCGAAGATAGCTGGCAGAAGGTTTGTCCTGGAGCCACTCGCAGAGGTGGCCCCGGCTGCTGTTCACCCGGTGACAGGGCTGACGGTGACTGAGATGCTTCAGCTCTGTGACGACAATTCTGATGTCAGGCTGGCTGCCCGTCAGTTATAAGGAAGTCCCGGGGATAAGCCGGCACGCGGGATGAAACAGGCCGGGTGCCGGCTGGTTTCAAAGCGCCCCGTTGTCAGCAAAACTGTAATAATCCTTACCGGCCACAATCAGGTGGTCAAGCAGTTGGATATCCATCAGTGAACCTGCTTCTTTGATCTTCTGGGTGATACGAATGTCAGAATCGCTGGGGCTGATGTTCCCCGATGGGTGGTTATGGCAGATGACAAGTCCTGATGCGAGTGTCTCAATCGCCTTTTTCATGACAATACGGACGTCGGTTACGGTACCGCTTACGCCACCCTGGCTGATCTTCATCCTGCCTGTCACCCTGTTTGCCCTGTTGAGGAAGAGGATCCAGAACTCCTCATGGGTGAGGTCTTCCATCAGGGGGCTGATGATACTGAACACGTCGGCTGATGAACGTATCTGCGGATTTTCCGATGCCTCGGCCATTTTTCGCCGTCGGCCCAGTTCGAGGGAGGCAGCAATTGTGACCGCTTTTGCCTCGCCCAAGCCCTTTATTTTACGTATCTCTCCGGCACTGAGTCTTCCCAGCTGACCGAGTGAGTTGCCGGCCATAGCCAGCAGTTCGCGTGCCAGGTCCAGGGCTGAGTTGTTCCTGGTACCTGATCCTATGAGAATGGCTAACAGCTCAGCATCGCTGAGGCTTGAGGGGCCCTTGTTCCAGAGCCTTTCACGGGGCCTGTCCTCGACAGCCCAGTCTGAGATCTTCATTGACATGCAGCAAAACGTATTATCCCGCTGCAATATAAACAAAACAGCCGTCACAATGAAGCAACGGCTGTGAAAATATCTGGAACAGAACCCTATTTCAGGCTCTGAGCGTGTTTCGTTATTGAAGATTTGAGGTTGGAAGCCTTGTTCTTGTGGATGACGTTTTTCTTTGCCAGCTTGTCAAGCATGGCATTGAGTTCGGGAAGCATCTTTTCTGCCTCTGCCTTCTCGGTTGTACTGCGCATCTTCTTAAGCGAGTTACGCATAGTGCGGGCGTAGTACTTGTTGTCTTCCTTCCTTGTCTCTGCCTGTCTTACGGCTTTGAGTGCCGACTTATGGTTAGCCATATTTGTTGTTTAATATAATTTAGTAGTCCATAGGGGAATCGAACCCCTGTTACCAGGATGAAAACCTGACGTCCTAACCACTAGACGAATGGACCTTAAAGAACTTAAAAAAGCGGATGCAAAGATCACATCTTTTTTTTAATCTGCAAAAAAATATGCAGAAAAAATGCTTCCTATTCTGATCCGCTCCTAAATGACAGTGCCGGGCCTTCTCAGAAGACGTACCTTACTGAGAATCCGCCGTTCCAGTACATGAAGCCCGGGCCGCTTGTGAGCTGTATTGAGGGGCCTACTCCAAAGGCGAGGTTCAGTGGAATATCATCAAAGGTATATTCAAGCCCTATTATTCCATCAACGCCGATAAGGATACCGGTACTGTATTCATCCTTATAATAGTCATTCCAGAAACCGATATGTGCCCCGGGGCCGATGAACCAATCGAGATTGGGCGTCCAATCGGTTGGATTCTGCCACTGGTAAAAGCCGGTCACTGCGAAGTTATGACCCCAGTAACCTGTTCCTGCAATCAGTTCAAGTGCGTTGGTGCTGTTGAGGAAAGTCTTGAAGGTAATACCTGAAGGATCACCTCCCCTGAGCCCGATGGCTGATTTGTAGCTCTGAGCCTGGGCGCCGAAAGTCAGTGCTGACAACACCAGAATGACAGTCAGTGTTCTTTTCATCATAATTTTGTTTAGTTTGTATTGAACGTGCAAATATATATTTATCTAACAGATCAGGGCACATTTTGTTTATTTAAAGAGCAACAAACTTAGTGCCATCACAGCCATACCTGAGACCAGACCGTAGATAGACAGGTGGTGCTCGCCATATTTCTCTGCCGCCGGAAGAAGTTCGTCGAGTGAGATAAAAACCATGATTCCGGCAACGAATGAGAAGAGTATTCCCATGATTGTGTCATTCATTACGGGAAGCAGTATCAGGTATCCGGCAAGTGCCCCGACAGGTTCTGCTATTCCGCTCAGAAAAGAGAACCTGAACGCTTTTCTTTTGCTTCCTGTAGCATAATAAACCGGCACTGACACGGCAATGCCTTCTGGGATGTTGTGTATTGCTACCGCTACGGCAATGGCTATCCCTATCTGAGGGTCAGAGATTGCAGCAGTGAATGTGGCAAGTCCCTCAGGAAAGTTATGAATACCTATTGCCAAGGCCGTCATGGCACCCATGCGAAGCAGCCTGCCGCTTCTGATCTCTTCCTCGCCTCCTTCAATCTTTTTAAATTCATGAGGGTTTTCCTGTGACGGGATGAGCTTGTCAATGATACCGATAAGGGCTATCCCGGCAAAGAAAGCGATGACGGCAGCCCACCATCCCTGGCGCATTCCCATTACTCCCGTCAGCACCTCACGGCCCTTGACGAAGATCTCAACGAAAGAAACATATATCATCACCCCCGCGGAGAAACCCAGGCTCAAGGTAAGAAACTTCGTGTTGGTCTTCTTTGCAAAGAAGGCAATAGTACTGCCTACACCGGTCGACAGACCGGCAAACAGAGTAAGAAGGAATGCAAATAATAATGTGTTTATGTCGGGATTCATCGTTGCCCTGGCATTGCGTTATCATCAGTCAAAAATATCAAAATTGGTTATCTTGCATCGGTTAAACTGCTATAAAATGAAATTATCTCTTTTTAATATATCCAATTTCCGGGTCGACGGGGGGGCAATGTTCGGGGTGATCCCGAAGGCTCTCTGGAGCCGGCAGGTACAATCAGATGAGCTCAATACCATAGAGCTATCGCTAACCTCGCTTGTCATTGAAACAGAAGAGAGGGTTATTCTCGTTGATGCCGGGTGGGGTGACAAGCAGGATGAAAAGTTCTTTCGTCACACCTATCTTCACGGCGGATCAGGGCTTGCCGGGGGGCTTGCAGAATGCGGTTACAGGCCTGAGGATATCACGGATGTGATAATCACCCATCTGCATGCCGACCATTGCGGAGGTTGTTTTGTAAACGCAAAGGGAGGCGGTACCGTGCCTCTCTTCCCCAATGCCGCCTGGCACATCAGCCGGGCCCAGTGGGAATGGGCAAATGAATCAAACCTCCGCGAGGAGGATGCTTTCCTTCCGGAGAATATCAGGCCATTTGGCGAAAGCGGCAGACTGCACCTGGTAGAAGAGCCCTGCGAACTCTTCCCGGGAGTGTCTGTGAGGATTTGCTATGGTCACACCCCGGGAATGCTTATCCCCGTTATAAACTGTAATGGAAAGACAATGGTATACACCGGAGATCTGATCCCCACGGTTGCACATATTCCATTGCTCTGGAACATGGCCTACGATCTCCTTCCGCTGGTCACAATCGCCGAAAAACAGGAGATATTGCATGAGGCTCTTCAGAATGACTGGTTGCTGGTATTCCAGCATGATCCGGCATATGAATGCTGTACACTTTCAGAAACACCGAAAGGAATCAGGGCAGGATTAAAGGGGAGGCTTGCCGATTTTACCTGAATGGCATTATCTGGATGAGGAAGACCCCCGGATCACCAGATCGGAGGTGATTATCTTTTTCTGAACAGGGCCACGGCGGTTCTCGATACGGTCAATCAGCAGCCTGGCGGCTATCTGTCCCATTTCAAAGCCCTTCTGATCAACGGATGTCAGACCGGGATCAGTCAGGGTGGCAATCTGGCTGTTGGTGAATCCCACGATTGCTATATCCTCCGGGATCCTCAGTCCGTGTCTCTTGACTATCATGAGTGTCTGTGCAGCCGTCAGATCATTTACGGCAAAAAAAGCGTCAGGTCTCGGGGTGCGGGTCAGCAATGCAGGGATCAACCTATCGGCACTCTCGATGTCATCGCACTTGACAATGTCTACATCCTGAGGGGTGAGGCGGTACTCTTTCATTGCCTTCAGATATCCGTTAATCCTGTGGCGGGCAATTGCCAGTTGAGGAGGCCCTGCAAGGTGCACGATACGCTTCTTTCCCGTGCGGAGGAGGTGGTTCACCGCCTTGTATGATCCGGTCTCGTCATCAATGACAACACTATCAGTATCAATCTCTTCAGCAGCTCTGTCAAAGAAAACAAGGGGTATATCCTTTTCCGTTATGTTCCGGTAATGCCGGTAGTCTGAGGTAGTCTTTGCAACAGATGCAAGTATGCCGTCAACGCGGCTGGAGAGAAGGGTCTTTATGTTCTTTACCTCATGCTCCCACATCTCGTTGCTCTGGCAGAGAATCATGTTGTAATCTTGCTGGTAGACAACATCCTCGATACCACTGATGACAGTCGAGAAGAAATAATGCACTACGTCAGGTATGATCACCCCGATAGTTTTTGAAGATCCGCTCTTCAGGCTCAAGGCTATGGGATTTGGTCTGTAGTTCCAGCGTTCAGCAAGCTCATTGACGGCATCGCGGGTTGCCTGGCTGATGTCAGGATGATCCTTCAGGGCCCTTGATACAGTTGAGGGAGAAATGCCGAGTTCGCGCGCGATATCCTTTATGGTGATGTTTTCCCTGCTCATATCAGAAGGAGGTGTCAGATGCTAAAGATAATAAAAAATGTTCTATGCGGGGAACCATAAAAATATAGCTCGCCGTCAATTCAAACGTTTGCGGTAACGATTGCGTAAAAAAGCTGAAAAAGAGTTGGTTAACTCTGAAAAAAGGTCGACTTTTATCGTCCCAAACCTGGACTATTAATATTAGCAATAACAACAATTCTGAAAAGTAACTAAACTGATCTATTTATGGAGAAACTAACTGGAAAACGGCTCTTCATGCTGACCTTCGGCATTATGATGAGTCTTGTTGTCTTCGGGCAACAGGTAAGAGTGTCAGGTACGGTTACCGACGCAGCCGACAGACAGACGTTACCTGGAGTGAACGTCCTGGTCAAGGGCTCGCTCACGGGAACCATTACCGGTATAGACGGGGAATACTCCCTTATGGCGAAGCCCGGGGATGTCCTCGTGTTCACCTTTATCGGGTATCTTCCGCAGGAGGTAACCATTGGTGAAAGCACTGTCATCAACGTGGTTATGCGTACTGATGTTCAGGCTCTCGACGAGGTGGTGGTAATCGGTTACGGAACCGTCAAGAAGAGTGATGCCACGGGATCTGTCGCTGCTGTAAGCTCAAAGGACTTCAACAAAGGTGCAATCACATCACCGCAGGATCTGCTGGTAGGTAAGAGTGCAGGTGTGGTTATCACTACTGCCGGCGGAGCACCGGGAAGCGGCGCAACCATACGCGTTCGGGGGGGCTCATCACTTAATGCGTCGAACGACCCTCTGATAATCATTGATGGTGTTCCCATCGACAACAACAATGTTGCCGGAAGCTCTAACATACTGTCATTTGTAAACCCTAATGACATTGAAACTTTCACTGTGCTGAAAGATGCCTCGGCAACCGCCATCTATGGTTCCAGGGCATCAAACGGAGTAATACTCATCACCACCAAAAAAGGAACAACAGGCAGTCCCCTGAAAGTCTCCTATGACGGAAATGTATCAGTGGCAAATGCAATTGCGTTTGTCGACGTTTTTTCAGGTGACGAGATAAGGCAGCTTGCTCTTGAAAAGAAAGAACTCTTCGGAATAGACAATCTCGACCTCCTCGGGGTTGAGAATACTAACTGGCAGAAGGAGATCTTCCGCACAGCTGTCTCTCATGACCATAACCTGAGCCTTTCAGGCGCAGTCAAAACACTTCCCTACCGCTTCTCAGTAGGTTACACCGATCAGAATGGTATCCTGAAGAACACTGATATGCAGAGAATCACCGGTTCTCTGAGTCTTAATCCGACATTCTTTAATGACAGGCTTAAGATCAACTTAAACGTCAAAGGTATGAATACCCACCATAACTATGGTGACCAGGGAGCTATAGGATCTGCTGTAAATATGGATCCTACACAGAGAATATTTGACGGGAATCCAGCTTCTGATGGTTATTTCCTGTGGGCAAATTATGGTGCCAGCCTGGGAACCCCGAACCCTGTTTTACAGGCCATCGAGGTAGATAACCGTTCAGTTGTGAACAGGATAATCGGGAATATCCAGTTTGATTATGCCCTGCCATTCCTGCCCGAGCTGAGGGCTAACCTTAACCTGGCAACAGATCAGACAAAGAGTGAAGGGCACAATAACCGTCCGTCTACAACTTCCCCGAATCTGACGGATCCCTACTTTGGTAAGATATATAATTATAATGCACACAATTACAACAATCTTCTTGATTTCTATCTTAATTACAACAAGGGTCTTGAAAGTATTAACAGCAGGATTGATGTAACGGCAGGTTATTCATGGCAACACTTTGAAAGAGATGAAGATAATCTCTCGGAAGGAACGGTTGGACAGGAACACCCGAAATATCAACCTCCCCGGCCTGGTGGCTTTATAACCGAGTACTATCTTTTATCATTCTTTGGAAGGTTAAACTATACACTGGCTGAAAGGTATCTTCTCACATTTACTCTCAGGGAGGACGGTTCCTCGCGCTTCTACAACCTCCCCTGGGGTACATTCCCCTCTGTTGCTCTTGCATGGAAGATTAAGGATGAATCATTCCTTAAGGACGTAAAAGCTGTGTCCAACCTCAAGCTCAGGCTTGGCTGGGGGATTACAGGACAACAGGATATCTTCGAGGACTATCCCGCACAGGCACTATATGCTGAATCATCTGAAGGATCCTATTATTATATTGATGGTGAGTACATACCTACACTCAGACCAGATACATATGATCCTCTTATCAAATGGGAGGAGACAACCACGCTTAATGCAGGTCTTGACTTTGGCTTTGCCGGTGACCGTATTACCGGATCACTGGACATCTACAAGAGGGTTACTGATGATCTTCTGAACACAGTCACAATCCCCAGCGGAAGCAACTTCTCAAACAAGCTGCTTACAAACGTGGGAAGCCTTGAAAACAGGGGGGCTGAGCTTTCGCTGAACTTTATACCGGTCTCAACCAGTGACATGCTTCTTTCAATTGGTGTCAATGCGACATACAATGTAATGGAGATAACCAAGCTCCTCATTACAGATGATCCTGAATACCTGGGCATTCCTTATGGTGATGGAATGACCGGTACCAAGCAGGTAACAAGGGTTGGATTCCCGGCTCGTTCATTCTTCGTCAACCGCCAGGTTTATGATACCAATGGCAACCCGATAGAGGGGCTTTATGTTGATGAATCAGGTGAAGGCGGCGTGGTCAACGGTGACAATGCTGACAAGTACATCTATCATAATCCCGTGGCAGATTATCTTTTTGGTCTCTCAGCAAGGTTTGAGTACAAGAACTTTGATCTCTCCGCATCAGCAAGGGCAAGCATAGGAAACTATGTTTACAACCAGATAGCTGCCGGAGCTTCATATGACCAGATGCAGCAGATTGGTTACTGGAAGAACTTTTCAAAGGCACTTGCGGAGACAAACTTTGTCAAACGGCAGTTTACCAGCGACTATTTTGTTGAGAATGCATCATTTCTGAAGCTTGACAACATAAGTGCAGGTTACCGGTTTGATAATCTGTTCGGTGCAGTGGGTGCCCGCGTAAGCTTTACGGTGCAGAACGCACTGATCCTGACCAAATACAGCGGCCTTGACCCCGAGGTCCCCGACGGTATTGACAACAACTTCTACCCCAGGCCTCGTACATACATGCTCGGTATAGGGCTTTCCTTCTAATAATATAAAGAAAAGCAGATATGAATAAGAAGATTATAATATTCGGAATAATACTTTCAGCGCTGATGATATCATCATGCGTGAAGGACCTGGAAGTCACCCCGAAGGACCCGTCAAAAATTCTTGCCGGTAACCTTGGTGATAATCCTGATTATATGAAGATGGCCCTTGGAAAGGTATATGCCAGCTTCATCATCGCGGGACAGGGTGCCAATGGCGGTCCTGATATCGAAGCAGCGGACGAGAACTTCTTCACAACCATGAGGGCTCTCTGGAACCTCCAGGAGATAACCACTGATGAAGCCATATGTGCATGGGGTGATGTTGGCATAGCCGACCTGAACACCCAGACGTGGAGCCCCAGCAACCCCTTCCTTACAGCTCTCTATCAGCGCCTGGCGCTTAGCATCACCTACGCCAATGACTTTATCAAAAACGCGCAGATGTACAGTGGTGCCAATACTGACAGGTATGTGGCTGAAGCAAGATTCCTGAGGGCACTTGCCTATTACTGGGCAATAGATCTCTTTGGACAGTTCCCCTTCACAACAGAAGAAGACGGCGTAGGCAAGTTCTTCCCGGAAATTGGAACAAGGAGTGCCATTTTCGACTTTATCGAGTCTGAACTGCTTGACATTGAGGATAAGCTTGGTGCACCCAAGTCTTCATATCCCCAGGCAGACCAGGCATCTGCATGGATGCTTCTTGCCAGGCTCTACCTGAACGCTGAGGTTTACACAGGTACTCCCAGGTGGGATGACTGCAAGGATTATTGTGACAAAGTCATCTCCAGCAACATGTATTCGCTGGCAACCAACTACAGGCAGAACTTCAGTGCTGACAACGATGGCCGCCACAACCCGGAGATGATCTTTGCATGGGAACAGGATGGCATTAACGTCCAGGGATATGTAGGCACTACCTTTATCATAGAATCATCAAGCGATGCTACATATTTAAGGGCTGAAGACTACCACGGTCTTACTGCCAACACTAACTGGAACGGCAACCGTGCCAGGATTCAGTTCCTGGCAAAAATGGTTGACACCCTTGATGTATATGACAACCAGCCGATTCCGGCTGACGACCCGACACTCTCACTCAGCCCTGACAAAAGGGTCTTCCTGAAGATCAAGAAGTCAAGGAACATACCGAGTCCGTCAGCCAGCGGCGACTATGGAATTGGTGTCTACAAATTCACTGCACGTAATGCGGATGGCACTTCACCTGCCAATTATAATACAGCCTATGCCTGCACTGATTTCCCGGTATTCCGCCTGGCAGATGCATACCTGATGAGAGCCGAGGCTCTTTACAGGATGGGTGGTGAGGCCAATATTGCTGCAGCTGTAGCTGACATAAACAAAATCAGGGAGCGTGCCTACGGCAACACCAGCGGCAACATCACTGCTTCCGATCTTGATCTCGACTTCATAATTGACGAGCGCGGACGCGAATTCTACTATGAGGCCCAGAGACGCACTGACCTGGTACGCTTTGGCAAATTCACCGGAGGCGACTATCTGTGGCAGTGGAAGGGTGGGGCATACCTAGGTGCCAGCACCTCGGAGCACCTCAATCTGTTCCCGATCCCCGGTGATGAACTTTCATCAAACCCGAACTACAACGGAGTGAATAACCCGGGTTATTAATCCTTAATGCAAAGAAAAATGAAGAAGAATATCTTAATATATATGACATTCATCGGATTGACAGCGCTCCTCACTTCCTGTGAAAAGGATGGTGAGAAAGTGATCATGCTTTCAGATCCGGTAGCTCCGGTGCTCACCACAGTTCCTGACCTTACGTTTCAAAGAACCAATGGAATGAACGTGCTTGAATTCATCGGCACCCCTGTTGACCCTGGCTTCCAGGCCTCTGCAACATATTACCTTGAGGCATGTGCGTCAGGAACCTCTTTTGCTAATCCGGTAACCCTCTGGTCAGGGAATCAGTGCAAGTCAATGAAGATCACCGTCAGTGACCTGAATGGTATCCTTATCAAGAAGTTTCCTGCTGACGCATCCTCTGCTCTTGACCTGAGACTCAGGGCTGTACTTGTAGTTGATGCCGGCACGGGAGCTCCCGGTACCGGTACCAATACCTTCTCTTACATTTCCGAGTCAAAAAGTGCAACGGCAGCACTGTACGGCCTGCCACGCCTTGACCTCATAGGCTCCGGCATGACACAGAAAATTGAGTCAGCCCTCGGTGACGGAAAATACACCGGTCTGGTCAAGTTCGATGTCACCAAGCCCTTTACCCTGACTGACCCGGATACCGGAACCAAATACGGAGCCACCGGTACAGACCTGGCAGTAAACGGAGAAGCAATTGTTCCTACCGCTAACGGATGGCACAGGCTGAACGTTGATGTTAATGCCCTGACCTATGACATCTCGGAATACAGGATTGGCCTGGTAGGTTCAGCTACCCCGAACGGTTGGGATTCTCCGGACCAGGCAATGGAATATAATCCTGCAACCGGCACATGGTCAATTACAATAACTCTCGCGGATGGTGAGATCAAGTTCAGGTTTAATAATGCATGGGCATGGAACCTCGGTTACCGTCCGGGTGGTAAAGATCCCGCTGACCTGTTCCATAACGGTGATAACATTGCGGTCACTGCAGGTAATTACACCATCACCCTGACGATTACCCAGCCCAACGGTCCTGACGAAGCCGGTTCATGCACTATTGTGAAGAATAACTGATTCAGGGACATTATAAAAAACAAGATTTATGAAAATGAAATCAATTTTGAAGATAATGATGCTCCCTGTAGCAGCGGTACTTATCCTTGCCGGTTGTACTCAGGAGACATCTGAAATAAGACTTGATCCCAAGCTTGGAACTACCAAGGTGTTCAATATCACTTCAAATTCAGCAACGGTAACAGGATTTGTCGTGGCTGAAGGTGAGGGATTCACCACAAGGGGCGTTTGCTATGACAAGCAGCCTGCTCCTACCACTTCAAAGTCGACGGCTCCGTTTGCCGGTCCTGCGATCAATGCTGCGTATAACGTGACATTGACAGACCTGGATTTTGCACAGACCTATTTTGCACGTGCATTTGCCACGGGGCCCGCTGGTACTGTCTATGGAGAGGAACTGACATTCACCACTTTGCCTGTCGTGGCAACCGTCACCACAGTTGATGCAACTGATGTTGAGGGTACAACCGCAGTCTCAGGCGGCAGCGTCACTGCTGACGGAGGGTCTGCTGTCACCGCCCGCGGTGTCTGCTTCGGAACCACAACCAAACCCACCATTGACGCCCCCAACGGCAAGACTGTCGATGGTGCAGGGCTGGGATCATTTGTTAGCAATCTTTCGGGTCTTAAGGGACTGACCAAGTACTATGCACGCGCTTATGCCACCAACAGTGCAGGCACAGCCTACGGAAACGAGATAACCTTCACCACGCTGGTGAGCGTTCGCGAATGGTACGTTCCGGGTGATTATGTGGCTGCCAGCTATCCGGGCTCAGGCCTGGCCGACTGGGCACCTGACAAGTCACCTATGGTCAAGAGCAATGAGGCTAATCCAAACAATGTTGAAGGGTATGTCTATATGGCTAACGCCAGTAACAATTTCAAGTTTGCCTCACAGCCCAATTGGGACGGACCGAATTACGGTGCAAGCGGAACGGCAGGAGTACTTAGCTCGGATCCGAACGCAGGAAACAACAACCTGCCTCAGGGATTCTACAAGTTAAATGTCAATGCCGGTGTTGACCCGATGACCTACACGGCAGTTGCAATGACCTGGGGTGTGATAGGTGATATCAACGGATGGAGCGCCCAGGTGCCACTGACCTATGATCCGGCATTACACGTCTGGAAAGGTGCCATGCATATGCCTGTAGGAGGATGGAAGTTCAGGGCCAATGACAACTGGGATTACAACTATGGAAAAGGCACCGGCAGCAATGACCTGGTAGCAGGTAGCCAAGACAACCTCAGCATTACAGTTGCTGATGACTATGCCATAACCCTTGATCTCAGCCAGCCGCTGGCATACACATACCGTGCTGACAGGTGGGGTATAGTAGGAAGCGCTACAGGTAGCTGGGACGTAGATCAGAACATGTCATGGGATGCCGTAAATAAAGTTTTCATTGCCACTATTGACCTTACTGCAGGTGAAATTAAGTTCAGGGCAAATGATGACTGGGGCTATAACTTCGGTGGAAGTCTCACTGATCTCAGCTCTGACAATGCACCTAATATCCCGATTGCCGAAGCGGGTAACTATAAAATTACTCTTGACCCGTGGGCAAGAGTGGCAACAGTGACCAAGAACTAAGCGGAATAGTTCCCCATGTTACGGCCGCGGCCGTAGCGTTCATTGAAATCAAAAACCTCTTCTGTGACAGGAAGAGGTTTTTGATAATATTTAGCATGATTCACACTTTCAATCAGAAACAATGAAAATCAAGATCCCGGCACTGGTACTGATATTTGCAGGGTGGAGCATGGCCGTGTCATCACAGGTGATTACCACAGACCCGGTCTTCGCCCTGGCCTCAGCCCCGGTGGTAATTACATTTCATGCTGACAGGGGTGACATTGGAATGAAGGATTACACCGGAGACGATGTATACGCTCATACCGGCGTTATCACCAACCTGAGCTCAAGCCAGTCTGACTGGAGGTATGTTGTTTCAGGAACCTGGAGCACCACGGTGCCGCCACCTGATAAAGTAAAGCTGACGCGTGTTGACGCCAACACATATACACTTACCATTTCGCCTTCAATAAGGACATTTTACGGCGTCCCGGAATCGGAGACGATTCAGAAAATGGCTTTTGTGTTCCGCAACGGCAACGCCTCGCGTACCGGACGTGACAACAATGGTGCGGACATATTCTACAACGTCAGCGAAGAGGCCAGTTTTGAAATACTGCTCTCTGAACCTGCTCTTTATACTTCCCTGGTGAATGCTGGCGAGGTGGTCCCTGTTTCTGTATCAGCTTCGGTGTGCGATTCAATCATTCTCTACCAGAACGAAGTACAGCTCAAGAAAGTGACCGAGACAACCCTGACCCATTCAGTAACTGCTGCCGGTTCAGGAAGCTTCAAGCTGCTGGCGAAAGCATGGCACAACAATGTCATGAAAGCTGATTCCGCCTACTATTTCATACGTACTCCAACGGCGGTGGCACCTGTTCCGGCAGGGCTGAAACCCGGGGTGAACATCACGGGTGACAACTCGGCGGCATTCCTTCTTTATGCCCCATACAAGAGCAGCGTCTTTGTCATTGGCGACATCAACAACTGGATTCACAGCAACGAGGGTTTCATGAAGAGAAGTCCTGACGGCAACTGGTACTGGCTTGAGGTGACAGGACTTGGTCCTGACGAGGAGTATGGATTCCAGTACCTTGTTGATGAGACGCTCCGGATTCCTGATCCTTATACCACAAAGGTCCTTGACCCATGGAATGATAAGTTCATTGACGAATCCGTTTACCCTGGCCTGAAACCCTACCCGGAGGGACTGACAAATGAGCTTGTGTCAGTCTTCCGGACACGCCCTCCGGAATACGCCTGGAAAAACAACGACTTTACAGTTCCTGCAAGGGATACCCTGGTAATTTATGAGATGCTTGTGCGCGATTTTGTGGCGACACACACCTTCAAGACCGTGCGTGACACGCTTGATTACCTCAAGCGCCTGGGAGTAAATGCCATAGAGCTGATGCCGGTGAACGAGTTCGAGGGTAACAAAAGCTGGGGATACAACCCCTCAATGTATTTTGCGGTCGACAAGTATTATGGTACCCCTTATGATCTTAAGGAACTGATAGACTCATGCCATGGAAGGGGAATAGCAGTTATCATGGACATAGTCCTCAACCATTCATACAATTCCAATCCGCTCGTAAGGCTCTACTGGAACAGCACAAACAATCAGCCGGCAGCAAACAACCCATGGTTTAATGTCACAACCCCACATTATTACAGTTTCGGAGGTTCCGATTTCAACCATGAGAGCAATGCTACAAAGGCACTCGTTGACAGTGTATGTCATTACTGGATTGACGAGTTCAGGTTTGACGGTTTCAGGTTCGACTTTACCAAAGGGTTTACAAATAAAACCAGTTACAATGATTACACTGTATCAGCCTATGACGCCTCACGGATAGCCATCCTTAAACGTATAAGTGACAGGATCAGAGTTTACAAGCCTGATGCCCTTCTGATACTGGAGCATTTTACCGACAACAGTGAGGAGAAGGAACTGGCAGCATACGATTTTCTGCTGTGGGGCAATGGAAAGTGGAGATACGAAGACGCCTCAACAGGCAAGTCTTCAGACATCTCTGATGCATCATGGAAACTCCTTGGTTTTGACCGGCCGGGGGTGATTGATTACATGGAGAGCCATGACCAGGAGAGGATTATGTACCTCAATCTTACCCAGGGGAAGGCTGAAGGAGGATATAATATCAGGGATTTCAACACTGCCATTAGAAGGGTAAAGCTTACAGCCACATTCTTCCTGACAATACCAGGCCCGAAGATGCTCTGGCAGTTCCAGGAACTGGGGTATGACTATATCCTTGGAGATGGCTATCAGAGGCTTGAAGAGAAGCCGATAAGGTGGGATTATTATACTGAGTCCTTAAGGAAGAATCTTTTTGACAACTTCGCCGGTCTGATTGAGTTGAGAAAGAAATATCCGGCCTTCTCCTCGGACAACTTCACACTCTACCAGAGCGGGATGACCAAGAGGCTGAACATTGTTCACCAGGATATGGATGTGGTAGTTCTGGGAAACTTTGACTTTTTCCCCCGCACGATCGATCCTAACTTCACCCGCACAGGCACATGGTACGAGTTTTTCCGTGGCACTCAGGTTGAGGTGAACGCTTCTAACCAGAATACACCGATCTCTCTTGTACAGGGCGAATACCGGGTATATACCTCCAAACAGGTTTCAAGGCCATCGTTCCTCCTTGGCGTGGAAGAACCGGTTGCCGGTGACGATGAGGGCGTACTGTTTACCGTCTACCCGAATCCCTTCCGTGACAGGGCTGTGATAAAATTCGCCGGCGATGATCAGTATCAGCCGCACATGGTTGAGGTGATCGCTGCCACCGGAGCCGTAGTACAGGTAATGAATACACCCGCGGGCGTCGATGACATCACCCTTGACGGTTCATCACTGGATGCAGGCATTTATTACCTGAAGGTAACATCCGGAAGGGTTTCAGCGGTACAAAGGGTGGTCAGGTATTAGAAAAAGTCTGAAAGTCAAAAAGTCTGAAAGTTTGGGAGTTGTATCAGACCCTCATCCGCCAACTGGCGGATCAGACCCTCAGACTCTCAGACTCACTTTACAAGTACCATATATCCCCACGGCTCCATCTGCATCTTCCTGCCCTGGGCGATCTCTATGCTGCCATCAGTGAAAAGATCCATGTAGGCCCCGGCTGTGACTCCATCCTTCAGTGCTACCGTTACCGGCTTGCTGTTCATATTGAGGATTGTCAGCACCTCGTTTTCACCTTTGACCCTCTTATAGGCGACCACGTTCTTCTGCGTTGTCTTCAGTACATCATACGACCCGCCCTCCGTACCATGGCGCAGTGCAGGATGTGATGTACGCAGATGCACCAGTTTTGTATAGAAGGGAGTGAGTTCGGTTTCCTTCCACTCAATCGGGTCACGCTGGAAGAACTCGAGCCTCTTGTCGAGGTCAGCCTCCTGGCCGTTGTAGAGGAGAGGTACGCCCGGAACGGTGAAGAGATAGCATGCAAATGCCTTCTGTGCATCACCCATCTTCTCGTCGATGGTGCCGTTCCACGAGTTCTCGTCGTGGTTGGTCATGAAACGCAGCCTGTACGTCTCAGGAGCGTAACGTTTCAGTTCATACTGAATGATACTGTCAAGGGCAGCCGGTCTGCGCTGGCCTCCTGCCACTGCGTTCATCAGGTGATGATGAGCCCAGCCGTAGTTCATGTCAAAGGCACGCTCAAGCAGGTATGAATGCTCCTCATCCTCTGCAAGCATCAGCACCGGCTTAATGGAGTTGAGCTCTGTGGTGGCCCTGAACCAGAACTCCTCGGGAACGAGACCCGGGAAGTCACAGCGGTAGCCGTCAATGCCAACCTCTTCCACCCAGTACCTCATTGCACCAACCATGTAATCCCACAAGGGCTCAGCAGTGTAGTCGAACTGGATCACATCGGTCCAGTCAAACGGGGAAATGAAATTGCCTACGGAATCTTTTTCGTACCACCCGGGGAACTCTGTTGCAAGGGGGTTGTCCCAGGCTGAGTGGTTCCCCACCCAGTCGAGAATTACATGGAAACCCATGGCATGAGCAGTATCAACAAGCGCTTTAAAGTCGTCAATGGTTCCGAACTCAGGATTTATCCCCTTATAATCACGGATTGAATAGTAACTGCCCAGTTCTCCCTTCCTGTTTAATTCGCCAATGGGATAGATGGGCATGAACCACAGAACGTTCACTCCCAGTTCCTTCAGCCGGGGAAGTCTCTCCTGCACTCCGGCGAAGGTTCCCTCTGTGGAGAACTGCCGGGTGTTAATCTCATAGAGGACCATGTTGCGGGTCCAGTCGGCATGGACAACACTGGTCTTAAGCGGCTCGATCACTGCAGCCGGTTTCGGCTTGCAGGCTATTATCAGTGCTGCAGCACCGATGATCATCAGTAAAATCTTGAAAATGTGCTCTTTCATTGTGATCAGGTTATTTTAGTTCAATTATCATTGCTGTCTGTGGGGCTATGGTGAACGATTTCAGATCGTCAATCTGCAGGCCCGAGATGATATCCATTCCGCCTGTGAAGCCATCTATTGATTCGGCATATCTACTGCCATCGATCGTTTTGCTTTCCTTGCCGTTGGCGTTGATTATCACCATTATGCTTTCACTGCAGTTATACCTGAAATAGACATAGACGCCGTCTGAAGGGATATAGTGTTTCAGTTTGCCGGTGTGGATAACCTCCTTATTCTTCCTCCAGTTCAGGATAAGCGTTGTAAAGTCGAGTGCTTCCTTCTCCTGCCCGGTGAGCCCGGTTCCGGTGAAAACATTTCTTGCATCGCCAGGCCATCCGCCCGGTAAGTCATCTCTCAGCCGCCCGTCACCCAGGCTCTTTTCGCCTTCCATGACTATCTCCGTGCCATAATATAACTGTGGTATGCCCCTGGTTGTCATAATGAAGCTCAGCCCAAGCTTGTATGCAGCAAGGCTTTTGCCTGTCTGGGTGTAGAACCTCGTCATGTCATGGTTGTCAAGGAATACTACGTTTCTGAGAGGTTCCGGGTAAAGGAAATCCTGGGAGAGCACATTGTAAAGCTTCGAGAGTGCGTCAGTCGGATTAAGCTTGCCCTCAAACGCCCTGTGTGTGGCAAAGCAGACCGGAAGGTCTGTCAGCGAAGGAAGGTTGGACCTGTACCCGTCATGATTCACCTTGTTCAGTGCCCAGTATGAAGTGAGTGCGGGATCATCATACCACACCTCGCCTACAATGAAGAAGCCCGGGAACTCATCGGTCACCCGCTTTGCCCATCTTGACATCATATCAGGCTGCGGGTAGGGGTAAGTATCCATCCTGATGCCGTCGAGATCGCTGAAGGCTATCCACCACAGGCTTGTCTGGATGAGATATGTTTCCACCAGTGGATTGTCCTGGTTGAGGTCAGGCATGGTCACGTCAAACCATCCCTTTTCCATAATCATCCTGTCAGTCTCGGAGGCGTAGGGATCCATGTATGTCGATGACTTGTAGTTGGTACGGGTGAACTCATCAAACTTGTGTATCCAGTCCTTCGAAGGGAGATCCCTGATCCACCAGTGGAATGATCCTACATGATTAAATATCATATCCATAACCACTTTCATCCCTCTTTTGTGAGCTTCGGCAACAAGGTTTTTAAACTCGTCGTTGGATCCGTAGCGCGAATCTGATTTGTAGAAATCAGTTGTTGAATAGCCGTGGTAGGAGGAGTGCTGCTGGTTATTCTCAAGGAACGGGTTAAGCCAGATTCCTGTTACGCCCAGTTTGTTGAGGTAATCGAGATGATCTGTTATTCCCTTAAGGTCACCGCCGTGCCTGCCGCCCGGATTGCTGCGGTTCAGCTGTTCCGTCATGCCCGCAACGTTATCGTTGGAGGTGTCGCCGTTGGCGAAACGGTCAGGCATCAGCAGGTAGATCACGTCTGAGGAGTTGAATCCCCTTGCCGGTCCGGCCGGCCTGGCCAGGAGCGGATAGCTGTGTGTCAGCTTCTGTTTGCCGCGGGTGAAGGTCAGGGTTACGGTTCCCGGAACGGCCTCGTCTGAGATGTTCAGGTTGACAAAGAGGTAGTTCGGGTTGTCAGTCCTGACCATAGTCTTTACCTCCACCCCCGGATAATCAGTTTTCACATCGTATGATCCGATCTCCTTTCCGTAGACCATCAGCTGGACAGCGTCATTATTCATCCCTGTGAACCAGGATGGCGGGTCAATGCGTTCAATTACCTGTCCCTTCGCTGGCAACAGTGCCGGAACCATTAATAAAACAAGTGCCTGTAATAGTCTTTTCATCATTTTTCAAATTTCCTTTCTTCCCCGGGCTTCAGGGTGACCTGTTCTCCGTAAACTGTAAGAGGTATTTCAGCCTGCGAGAGATTGACAACTATCACCTTTATACCGTTGACCTCAACCCTGAATGGATTGTTCCTGTATCTTATTATAAATGAATATGATTCCCATGCTGCAGGGATTACCGGGTTTAAGCAGACACGCTCATTGCGTATCCTCATCCCGCCGAATCCCTCCACAATGGCGAGCCATGTTCCGGCCATGCTTGTAATATGGAGTCCGTCCTTCACCTCGCGGTTGTAGTCGTCAAGGTCCAGTCTTGCAGTACGGAGGTACAGGGTATATGCGCTCTCAATGTCATGCAGCCTGGCTGCCAGCACTGAGTGGATGCTTGCCGAGAGTGATGATTCATGTACGCAGCGTGGTTCATAGAAGTCGAAGTTGCGCCTTATGGTATCCTCGTCAAACTCATCCTCGAAGAAATAGATCCCCTGGAGCACATCGGCCTGTTTGATGAAAACTGACCGGAGGATGCGGTCCCATGACCAGTGCTGGTTCAGAGGCCGTTCAGCCGGGTCAAGATTTTTGACCGTCTGCTGCACCTTATCCATGAAGCCGTCTTGTTGCAGGATTATACCCAGTTCATTGTGTACAGGCAGGTACATGTTTTCAATGATCTCCTTCCAGTGTTTCAGTTCTGCCTCTGTATCAAGATGGGTGCGGGAAACTATGGCGTTATACTTCACATTGCCGGCTAACCTGAGCCATTCAAGAGTGTCAGAGGTGTATTTCAGCGTCCAGAGCGCCAGCTTGTTTGTATACCAGTTGTTGTTGACGTTGTTCTCATACTCATTGGGGCCGGTGACACCAAGGATGACATACCTGTTCTTTTCCTGCGACCAGTTGCTCCTCTGCGCCCAGAAGCGCGAAAGAGCTATCAGCACCTCGAGGCCGTACTCTGAAAGATAATCCTGGTCGCCTGTGTGCCTTACATAGTTGAAGATAGCATAGGCGATAGCGCCGTTGCGGTGGATTTCCTCGAAGGTTATCTCCCATTCATTATGGCACTCCTCGCCATTCATCGTGACCATCGGGTAAAGTGCTGCCCCACTCGTGAAGCCCAGTTTCTTCGCATTCTCAATGGCCTTACCCAGGTGCTTATATCTGTAAAGCAGCAGGTTGCGTGCCACATGGGTGTCTGAGGTGCTCAGGTAGAAGGGGAAGACGAAAGCCTCGGTGTCCCAATAGGTGCTACCGCCGTATTTCTCGCCTGTGAATCCCTTGGGCCCGATGTTCAGTCTTGGATCTTCACCGGTATAGGTCTGGTTCAGCTGGAAGATGTTGAATCGTATTCCCTGCTGAGCTGCTATATCACCCCGGATAACTATATCGCCGTGCTCCCATTTCTGGGCCCATGCATTCCGGTGGGCCCCGAGCAATGCGTCAAAGCCCTTTGCGGCGGCCTTGCCGGCCGAAGCCATTGACTTCGCCGCGATGCCGTCAACAGGATGATTGAAAGATGAAAGCACCGCGGCATATGTGGTCACCGTGAAATTGTCTCCGTCAGCATATACCGAAGTGAATGAGCAGCGGGCCGTCCTGTCAGTTGTAGTAATAACAGGTTCGTCTTTTGCCGGTTTACCGTTCAGGCTGAAGGAATTTTCCATCGCAGTGGCAACGACGAAAGCAGTCTTTCGCGTCTGCGCAACAACAACTGAGCGTCTGCCATCACGGGAAGCCGATTCTTCCTCCCAGAACTTTTCGTCGTAATTAGCATCCTCATTATAAACATCGGCGTTCAACCAGGGAATGAGTTCCACTTTTCCGCCGCCGCCTGTGATTCGCAGGCTGTAACTGAGTGCAGCCAGTTCAGGCTCATCCATCGAGAGGAAACGCCTGGCGGTCACCTCAGCCACCCTCCCTGAGGGCATCACCACGGTAAACATTCGCGTCAGCACCCCTTCTTTCATGTCAAGCTCACGGCGGAAACTCTTTAAGTTGCATTTTGCAAGGTCAATTTCCTCACCGTCAATGCGTACTATTATGTTTGTCCATGAAGGCGCGTTGGGAACCTTGGCAAAGTATTCCGGGTAACCGACTTTCCACCATCCGACAACGGTCTTGTCAGGATAATAAACACCGGCCACATAGTTTCCCCGGAGGGAGTCGCCGGTATAGGTCTCTTCAAAATTAGCCCTCTGTCCCATCATTCCGTTACCCAGGGCAAATATGCTCTCCGAATCGCGGCCTCTCACAGGATCAAACCATGTCTCGATGATTTTCCACTCATCGGGCTGAAAACGTGAATCACTCATTTTGAATTATAAATTTCTCAATTGTTTCAAAGTAATTTTTTTAAGGTCGGGGATGACGAGGTCAGCCCTGCCGAGCAGTTCCGGGCTTCCGACTCCCACACATTTCATTCCGCCGGCAATAGCCGCCTCAATTCCCGCCTGGGCATCCTCAAAAACAATGCATTGTGAGGGTGACAGCATCATCTCCCGGGCACCCCTGAGGAAAACTTCCGGATCAGGTTTGGCCTTTGATATCTTGTTGCCGTCAATAATAACATCAAACATGTTGCGGAGGTTTATGCCGTCAAGTATTGTTCCGGCGTTTTTGCTTGCCGAGCCGATGGCGGTTAGAATACCCTCTTTCCTGAGTGTTTTGAGGAGTTTCACACTGCCCGGAAGAATCTCATCAGGTTTCATTCCGGAGATGAACTCCACGTACCAGCCGTTCTTACGAGCTGCCAGCTCCTCCTTTTCCTTTTCAGTGGCATGAATGTTTCCCTTGCCCAGCAGGATCTCCAGTGAAGCCATGCGGCTGACTCCCTTCAGGGCCTCATTATCTTCGAGTGTGAATATAAAACCGAGCTCCTTTGCCAGACGCCGCCAGGCCATGAAGTGATATTTCGCGGTGTCAACTATGACACCGTCGAGGTCAAAAATGCATCCTCTCAGATCCATGATTACCTTCTGTCGTCAACATCTTTGACAAAATTCACCGAGAGAGCCGCAATTATCATCGAGATCCCTCCGGTCACGAGTGCCAGCATTGTGTTACCCGAGAAGAGGTGCTTGACCATGCTTCCGAGGATGCTCGCTGCAAGAATCTGCGGTATAACGATGAAAAAGTTAAAGATGCCCATATAGATTCCCATCTTGTTGTGGGGCAGTGAGCCCGTCAGTATGGCATAAGGCATTGACAGGATGCTCGCCCACGCAAGACCGATTCCAAGCATCGGGACGATCAGCATTCCGGGTGAATTGATCAGGCTTATTGACATGAGGCTCACACCGCCCACCAGGAGGCAGACCATATGCGTGATCTTGCGCGAGGTGTATTTCGCCAGCACCGGAAGCAGGAACGCCACCAACGCTGCAAAGCCGTTGTACACCCCGAAGAGCACACCCACCCAGTTGGCGCCTTCGTTATAGGCAAGGGAGGCAGTGTCACTTGTACCGTAAATTTTGGAGGTGACAGCAGATGTGGTGTATATCCACAGGGAGAAAAGGGCAAACCATGTAAAGAACTGCACCACGGCAAGCTGCGCCATGGTGGCAGGCATATGCTTGAGGTCGGTGAGGATGTTGTTGAGCCCGTTGCTGCCTTTACCACCAGTCTTCAGAAAACCTGCAATGACCTGAAGCAATCCGAAGAGTGATATGCCACCGGTAACCACATACAATTCCTTCTCGAGGTTTACCTGCGAGAGGATAATAGTAAGCAGCAGGCCTACGGACAGCCATATCAGGCCGGGACGGTAAAAATTGATATTCCTGCCTGTCTCTGCCTGCGCGGATACTTCTTTCTCTGCCAGTAGCTCACCCCGGGCAATCTTTTCACCCTTTTCAAATTCCTCAAGCTCTGCAGGTGAGTATTCCTTTGTCCGGATTATGGTCCAGAGTACTGCAAGGAACAACACTGCAGAACCGATGTAAAATGAAAGCTTCAGGTTGAAAGGTATCAGCTTTCCCTCAGCGGGGACCTCAGGTACGTTGAACCAGTTGGCAAGCATCCATGGAAGGAAACTGCCTATGACCGCACCCACTCCGATGAAGAAACTCTGCATTGCAAATCCTGACGTTCTCTGTTCCGATGAGAGCATGTCACCCACGAATGCACGGAACGGTTCCATGGAAATATTGATTGACGCATCCATGATCCACAGCATCACAGTTGCAAAAATCCATGTTGGTGAGTTTGTGATGATAGCCAGTGCAAGGGAGGCAAGAATGGCACCGGTAAGGAAATATGGACGACGGCGCCCGAGACGGTTCCAGGTACGGTCACTCATGTGACCCACAATGGGTTGTACCAGCAGTCCCGTTACGGGAGCTGCAATCCAGAGTATGGGGATATTGTCAATCTCTGCACCCAGAGTCTGAAAAATCCGGCTTACGTTGCCATTCTGAAGGGCGAAGCCGAACTGGATGCCCAGGAAGCCAAAGCTCATGTTCCAAATCTGCCAGCCTGACAACCGTGGCTTGCGTCTGTAGATCACATTCATAATAGTCTTGCTGTTAGTTTAATACCCTTTTCCGATAACCTATTCAAAATTAGTCGAAAATCCGGTTCGGCAATAGCCTACACGTGCTTCTAAATGCTTATTTTTCGGGCATTTGCGTTGGTTTGGTTATTTCAAACGTTTTCGGCCTGAGCGACAATTTTTATAGAATTTGCTTATTTAGACGCGCTCTGAATAACTTATTTCACTACTGCCTATTGCCTACTGCCTATTGCCTTCCTATCTTTGATAGAGTAAAGCCCTTAAAAACAAAACAGTCATGGGAGATTTCAACTATGAAAAGCCATTTCAGCACAGCAGGGATGTGACGAAATACCGCCGGATATCTGCTGATCATGTCAGGATGACTGAATGCTGCGGCAGGAAGATCCTTCAGGTTCAGCCGGAAGCGCTCAGGACACTGGCACGGCAGGCATTTGCCGATGTCAATTTTTACCTTCGCACGACGCACCTTGAAAAGCTCGCAAAGATCCTTCGTGATCCGGAGGCTACGGACAATGATCGCTTTGTAGCCTGGGTGATGCTCCGGAACTCTGTCATCTCGGCGGAAGGGAAGCTTCCGTGGTGCCAGGATACAGGCACGGCCATTGTGATGGCCTGGAAGGGAGAGGATGTGTACACGGGAATAGATGATGCTCTCCATCTCAGCCGTGGCATCTGGGAGACTTACAACGAAAAGAACCTGCGCTATTCACAGATAGTTCCCTCATCGATGTTCGAGGAGAAGAACACCGGCAGCAACCTTCCGGCACAGATTGACATAGCTTCATGTCCGGGGGATGAGTATCGTTTCCTCTTTATCGCCAAGGGCGGTGGTTCTGCCAACAAGACCTTCCTCTACCAGCAGTCGAAGTCGCTTCTGAACGAATCCTCGCTCAGCAAGTTCATCCGGGAGAAGATTGAGGATATTGGCACAGCCGCCTGTCCGCCATATCACCTTGCGCTGGTCATCGGCGGCACCTCGGCTGAGATGACCCTCAAAACGGTGAAGCTGGCCTCGGCCGGCTGGCTTGATGACCTGCCAACCTCAGGAAATTCTGCCGGTCGTGCATTTCGCGACCTGGAGTGGGAGGAGAAGGTTGAGAAGATCTGCCGGGAGTATGGTGCAGGTGCCCAGTTTGGAGGGAAGTACTTTGTTCATGATGTCAGGGTCATCCGCCTGCCGCGTCATGCGGCTTCATGTCCGGTGGGTATTGGCGTCAGCTGCAGCGCTGATCGCAATATCACGGGGAAGATCACTACTGAAGGCATCTTCATCGAACAGCTTGAGACAGAGCCCGGGAAATTCCTCCCGGAGAAGACTCCGGAGTTTGACAAACCGGTGGAGATTAATTTGGAGCGCCCCATGAAGGAGATACTTGCCGAGCTGAGCAAACACCCGGTAAAGACGCGCCTGAGCCTCACCGGCACCCTGATAGTGGCCCGTGACATAGCCCATGCGCGTATCAAGCAGTTGCTCGATGAGGGCAAACCGATGCCAGACTACTTTAAAAACCACCCGGTATACTATGCCGGGCCGGCTAAGACGCCGGCGGGTATGGCCTCCGGGTCATTCGGGCCCACAACAGCCGGCCGGATGGATCCATACGTAGACCTCTTCCAGAGTCTCGGCGGATCAATGATCATGCTGGCCAAGGGCAACAGGTCGCAGCAGGTGACCGACGCCTGCAAAAAGTATGGCGGTTTCTACCTGGGGTCTGTCGGAGGTCCGGCCGCCATACTGGCTGCAGAGAACATAGTATCGGTTGAGGTGGTTGACTTTGAAGATCTGGGCATGGAGGCCGTCCGCAAGATCGTTGTCAGAAACATGCCGGCATTCATACTGACCGATGACAAGGGGAATGATTTCTATAAGGCAGTAGGCAAGAGGCAATAGGCATTAGTGTTGACAATACCCGGCTGAAGGGCATAAAGAATTGTAGGACAAGGTAATATCCGGCATTCACTGTTCGGGAATCATCAAGAAAAAATATAAGAAATATACCAAATAGCACAAACAGCTTAAAAAGAATAATTAAAATACCCCAAATACGATACAAAACAATTACATTTGCTCCCTTTGAATCATATATTAAATTTATCGTATGTGTGGTGTTGTTGGTGTTTTTGACCTAAAAGTCAGGGCTGAGGAGCTTCGGCCAAAGGTATTGGAGATGTCGGGCAGGCTGAGGCACAGGGGCCCCGACTGGTCTGGCATCTATAGTGGAGAAAAGGCAATAATTGCCCATGAGCGACTTTCAATAGTTGATGTGCAGTCGGGCCGACAACCCCTGTACAGCCGGGACCGTAAGCTTATACTTGGAGTAAACGGTGAAATCTATAATCACAGGGAGATACGTGAACGTTACAGGGATAGTTATGATTTTACAACCAGGTCCGACTGCGAGGTGATTCTCGCGCTCTATGCCGACCGGGGTTGTGATTTTCTGGATGAGCTTAATGGAATCTTCGCATTTGTGCTGTATGACGAGGAGAATGACTGCTACCTGGCAGCCCGTGATCATATCGGCATCATTCCCTTTTATCTGGGATGGGATATGTACGGAAACCTTTATTTCGCATCCGAGCTAAAGGCGCTGGAGGGCGTCTGCAGGAAGATAGAGACCTTCCCGCCGGGACATTACCTGTACAGCAGGGATGGTATAATGAAGAGATGGTATAATCGCGACTGGACCTCCTATGATGCAGTGGAATCAAATGGCACTGACATTGTTGCCCTTCGCGATGCTCTTGAACAAGCTGTTCACCGCCAGCTTATGTCGGATGTCCCATATGGTGTCCTGCTTTCGGGAGGGCTTGACAGTTCTGTAATATCAGCCATTGCAAAAAAATTTGCAGCCAGGCGAATCGAGACTGATGACCAGGCTGACGCATGGTGGCCGCAGCTGCACTCCTTCGCCATAGGGTTGGAGGGATCGCCGGACCTGGCTGCTGCACGAAGGGTGGCTGACCACATCGGTACGGTTCACCATGAGATACACATAACGGTTCAGGAAGGTCTGGATGCGGTTCGCGATGTCATATATTACCTTGAGACATATGACGTTACAACCGTCAGAGCTTCAACCCCCATGTACCTCATGGCAAGGGTAATAAAATCGATGGGAGTGAAGATGGTTCTTTCCGGTGAGGGAGCTGATGAGGTCTTCGGCGGGTACCTTTACTTTCACAGGGCGCCGGGTCCGCGTGAGTTCCATGAGGAGACGGTGCGTAAGCTCTCCAAGCTCCATCTCTATGACTGCCTTCGCGCAAACAAGTCGCTTGCAGCCTGGGGGGTGGAAGGGAGAGTACCTTTCCTTGACAAGGAGTTCCTGGACGTGGCCATGAGGCTCAACCCGGCTGACAAGATGGCCGGAAACGGCAGGATGGAGAAGTGGGTTCTGAGAAAAGCTTTTGAGGATTACCTGCCGAATGATATTGTGTGGCGGCAGAAGGAGCAGTTCTCTGACGGGGTGGGCTACAACTGGATTGATACCCTGAAGCAGCTGACTTCCGGGAAGGTCACCGATGAGATGATGTCTACAGCCCGTTACCGTTTCCCGCTAAACACACCAATGACAAAGGAGGAGTATTTCTACCGGTCGATATTTACAGAGCATTTCCCGTCTGAAACGGCTGCCCTGACAGTGCCTTCTGTGCCTTCTGTGGCATGCAGCACGGCCGAGGCGCTGGCATGGGACGAGGCGTTCCGCAACCAGAACGAACCCTCGGGCCGCGCGGTGCGGAACGTGCACATTAAATCGTATTAGCCATGCAGAAGCGGCAGGCCAGAAGCCTGCCGCAACATCCAGGTGCCATGGCATAGATTTATTCTTCCCTGATAAATAGGTACTTAATTAATTGGTTTCGTTTTATTTATTTTCTTCTCTCAATCATCAGATCAAAGTCCTCCTTGAGAGCAACAAGGTCTTCTTCATGCTCAACCTCATCGGTGAGGATCTGAAGGATGATGTTATAGGTGATGGGATCAGTTTCCCTTGTTAATGCCAGGAGCTTGTTATACACCCTGATGGCACACTGTTCTCCCTTGATGTTCTGGTCGAGCACCACCGATACGAACGGATCTTCAGGGGCGTCATATCCGCAATTGGTGATTTTGCCCCACTCATCCGGAGATAGCACCGGTGTGCCTCCAAGCTGTATTATCCTGCCCACAAGCAGCAGAGCATGTGCCAGTTCCTCCGTTGCGTGCAGTTCAAGCTCAGCTATTACTGCATCTTTCATCGGGCCTTTTACAACCTTTGCACCGATCCAGTACTGGTAGTACGCCAGCCACTCGTCGGCCAATGCCTTGTTAAGGAGAGTGAGTAGTTCCTCAACATCCATCTTTACAATTGATCTTCCGATTTCTGCCATAATTCATAGAAAGTTAAACTGTTAGTATTTGATTTTGTTAATTGGTTTATTTAGCCGGGGGAAACTTTATTACGGGACCTTTGGCCGCCAGTTGTGCCAGCTCCCTGTCAGTCTTTTTATTTCTTTTGCCGAAAAAATATTTGATCTTGAAGATTGTACCGGTTATTCCGACCGTGATCAGCGCGGTTTTCAGCCATATATTGCTTACCCATAGGAAGAAGGTAAGCAGGATCATTGTCCACATGATGGCCATCGCCCATATGCCGGCTTTCTTCTGTGCCCGGGGAATGAGGTATACTGAAGTAATCCTGCCGTTGACCACCCTGCTGTAAAGTTCAGGGGAGCTCTTGACGTAGAGACCTGCCGAGAGGAGTACGAAGGGGGTGGTGGGCAGTACGGGGATGAAAATCCCGATGATACCCAGTGCCAGTGATACTGTCCCGGCTGATATGAGCAGGTGCCTGATCATCTTTTCCTGATAGTCTCCCTGTTATCTGTGTACCTTCCGACGATCTGCAGCTTGATATCCTCGATCCTGAAACCCGGAATGCGGTGGCCTTCGAAATAGTCATAGAGCATGTTCGTCAGTCCGGTGTCATAGAAATCCTCAATGCGATCACATTGGGTGCAGTAGATATGATGGTGCCTGTCGTTAACCGCATCATACCTGAGGAGGCCGCTGTCAGTCTTTACCCTGTGAAGTATAGCCTTTTCAGCCAGTGTCTCAAGGATTTTGTAGACGGTTCCGAGGGCGATTTCAGGATGTTTTTTCCGGATATATTGGCTGACTTCCTCGGCAGTGGGATGGTCATGAAGCACATCTACCGCCTCATAGACGGCCAGTCTCTGGGGTGTGACCTTAAGCCCGCTATCCCTGAGCCTTGTCCTGTAATCTTCAATTTTCATTAAATAGGAATAATTCTTAACAAAGAACAAACAAATATAAAAAGTAAAAGACACAAAACAAAATTATTTATTGCTGTTTCTGTTTAGAATGTCGCTCCCGCCCTGCGATTCACCGGTTTAGCTAAACGAAATACAATTTATCAGGCACGTCCGGAATAATTTCATCTATGTTTTCCCTGGTCATATCCTTTGATTTCATTGCATTGATCTCCGGAAACATGGTATTATCATCAAGGCCTGATTCTGTATAGCGAAAAGCCTTCCTGTCCGTACTTTAACATTTTTAAAAATTGGTTGTTATGATCAATACCAGGCTATCATAAAAGTGATGTCAAGTATCTGATTTATATATTTATCGTTATTTTTGTGGCCTGAAAAACCAAGACATGGCAAACAGAAAATTACTGGCAATAGCAGCGTTCCTGCTGATACACATAGCGTTCGTCAATGCACAGGTCCTTGAACCGGTAGCATGGAGCTTTAAAAGCGAAAAGACCGCGGAAAACAATTATGATATCATCATGACTGCCACCATCGATGATACATGGCATCTTTACGCCATGGACCTCCCTGAGGGTGGACCGGTTGCCACCAGTTTTACCTTTGAATCGCCCCGTGACTATTCCCTGGAAGGTAAGCCGGTTGCCATAAACCAGCCGGAAGTAAAGTTCGATAACAGCTTCGGGATGGACATAGGTATGCACAGCGGTACAGTCGAGTTCAGGCAGAAGATAACCGTCAGCAAGCTGCCGGTGACTGTCAGCGGTTTCGTTACTTTCATGTCGTGTGACGACTCACAGTGTCTCCCGCCGCGCGATGTCGAGTTCTCTGTCAATATCGGCGGAGATGCTGCAGCTTCCTCCCAGGCAGCTGATCAGGAGGCAGGAACCATCGTTCCGGCAGAAGAACCCCGTAAGGGTTTCCTGAAGTTCTTTCTTCTCTCGATGCTGGCCGGCTTCGCCGGAATACTCACACCGTGCGTCTTCCCGATGATTCCCATGACTGTGGCATTTTTCTCCCAGGGTACAGGGTCGAAAGGTTCGGCAATCGGAAAGGCACTGATTTTCGGGCTGTCTATCATTCTCCTGTATTCATCACTCGGTATAATTGTCTCACTTACCAGCGCCGGTGCCGGATTTGCAAATACCCTAAGCACACACTGGATCCCCAACCTTCTTTTCTTTACACTATTCCTGGTGTTTGCAACTTCTTTCTTCGGCGCCTTCGAGATAGTGCTTCCCTCAAAATGGGTGAGCTCTTCAGATTCAAAGGTTGACAGGGGAGGAGCGCTGGCTGCATTCTTCCTTGGACTTACAACGGTGCTTGTATCATTCTCATGCACCGGGCCGATTGTTGGTGCACTTCTAGTGGAGGCAGCATCAGGTGATGTACTTCGTCCCACCATAGGGATGTTCGGATTCGGCCTGGCCTTTGCATTGCCCTTCACCCTCTTTGCCCTCTTCCCCTCGTGGATGCAGAAGATGCCAAAGTCAGGCGGATGGCTCAACTCGGTGAAGGTGGTGCTGGGCTTCATCATGCTGGCTTTCAGCCTTAAATTCGCTTCAACAGTGGATACCGTTTATAACCTGGGGATCCTCTCAAGGGATATCTACCTGGCAATATGGATTGTACTGTTCGTACTGCTGGGTATCTACCTGATGGGCAAGATCAAATTTTCACATGACAGCGACGTTCCTCATATCGGTGTCTTCAGGCTTGTACTCATCATTGCCTCTTTCACCTTCGCCCTTTACCTTGTACCGGGTCTCTTCGGTGCACCGCTGACGCGAATATCTGCTCTTCTGCCTCCGAGGGAGACATCGGGATTCAACCTGATGAAGGCTATCAGCGAGAACAAGGGGACAGCCTCTACGGGAGTCCTTATCCCGGGAACTCTGGCTCCGGGTGCTCTGACTGCGACCGGAATGGCCATTTGCGAAGATCCTAAATACGGCGATTTCCTCCATTTCGAATACGGTCTGGAGGGCTATTTTGACCTGGAACAGGGTCTCGCATGCGCGAAGAAGCTGGACAGGCCGGTGCTGATCGACTTTAAGGGGCATGCCTGCGCCAATTGCAAGGAGATGGATGCCCGGGTATGGTCCGATCCGGGGGTACAACAGAGATTGCGTGACAACTTCGTGCTTGTGGGGCTATATGTTGACGACCGGACTAAACTGCCGGAGAATGAGATCTATGTGTCAAAGGTTGACGGCAAGCAGAAAAAGACAATGGGTAAAAAGAACGAGGATATAGAAATATCAATGTTCAATACCAACACCCTGCCCCTCTATGCCATAGTTGATCCGGAGGGCAAACCCCTGATCGAAACCCGCGGTACAAACTACGATATCCAGGCATATATAGAGTGGCTCGACAGAGGAGCCCGGACCTATCAGGACAAATAGAATTCACCAGGTTATTCAGAGCCGGGTCCCACAGCATTGACCCGGCCTTTTTCTTTAATAACGGCGACCTGTTCATTCTGACCCTCAGAGTAAAATTCTACAAGGCGATCCCGGAGGATATTTTCCCGCTGCCACCTTCAGGGTTGTGTGCCTGGTACCATAATTGTCAGAATATCACAGACAGGGAGGTAAGGCTGAACGCCGACTGAATCAAACCGGTGCTGAAGAGGTAATCAGAGTAGAAGTATGGTACAATCTTTCCGGGGTCGTCAGCGGTTCCGCCGCCGGAGTCTGCGGTGCACTACCTGCCCATGTGGAATACAAGTTGACCGCCCTGCATTATCTCATCGTGGGTGATCCACAGGCGGTCAAGCCTCGTGCCGTTAAGTTCCGCTTTTCTGACAAAGATGTTCTCCGGGCCCTGATTCACAGCTGTAACGGTAAACGTCTTCCCGTTCTCAAGGAATATTTCTGCTTCTTTTACCAGCGGGCTGCCAAGGTCATATCGGTCAGATCCGGGGGCCACCGGGTAGAATCCCAGAGCGCTGAATATATACCACGCGCTCATCTGCCCGCAGTCGTCATTGCCGCTCAGCCCGTCAGGTGCAGGCAGGTACTTTTGGTCCATGATATGCCTTACCCAGTACTGTGTTTTTCGGGGGGCGCCGGCGTGATTATAGAGGTAAGGCACATGGTGCGACGGCTCGTTTCCATGGACATAGTTGCCGATGATACCCTCGCGGGTGATATCCTCCGTATCCGCGAAGAAGCTGTCAGGGAGATACATTGTGAAGAGAGAATCGAGATGTTCAGTGAATCTTTTCTTCCCGCCGTGGAGGCGGATCAGTTCTGCCGGATCATGCGGTACATAGAGGCTGTAATTCCATGCATTACCTTCGATGAATCCCTGGCCGTGTGTTGAGAGTACGTCAAAGGCTTCCCTGAAGCTGCCATTTCTCTTCCTGGGTCGCATGAATCCTGTTGAAGGATCCCATACGTTCATGTAATTCCGGGACCTTTCCGCAAATTCCCGTTTAAGGTCTTCCGTGCCGGCTATCTGTGAAATGCACCAGTCATCATAGGCATATTCAAGGGTGACAGAGACCGATGATCCCGTGCGGTCGTCAGGTACGTATCCCAGCTTCATATAGTCGTCGAGGCCGTCATACCAGCCATTGCGGGCGGTGGTAATGCATGAATTCAGGGCACGATCATAGTTAAACCCTTCAATTTTCTTGATAATGGCATCAGCGATCACCGGTACCGAGTGGTAACCTGTCATGCACCAGTTCTCATTGGCATGGTGTGACCAGACAGGGAGCATATGATGGACACTCTGATCATAGTGTGCAAGCATTGAATTGATCATGTCTGCCGTCCGCCTCTGCTGGATGATGGTGAATAGCGGATGCAGTGCCCTGTAGGTATCCCAGAGGGAGAATGTTGTATAGTTGGTGAATCCCCCGGCAAGGTGAATGTTCTGGTCAAGTCCCCTGTAGCTTCCGTCGTCATCAGTATAGACGGTCGGAGACAGGAAAGTATGGTAGAGAGATGTGTAAAAGCTGGTCATCTGCCCTTCGTTCACCATTGATACTTTCACTTTTCCAAGCTCTTTTCTCCATGATGCTTCAGCACTGAACCTGACAGTTTCAAAATCAGCCCGGGGAGCTTCGGCAATCATGTTTGCCATTGCCCCGGCTGAGCTCACCGGTGAGATGGCAACCCTGACAATGATCTGCTCGCCGGGCTCTGTATGGAAATCAAAATACCCCCTGATGTTCCGTCCTGCTGCCTCGGGAAAGTTGGTACGCTGGTCGAAGCGGCGCCAGAAGCCCCTGTAGACCCTGGCTGGTGAATCGTCGCGGAAACCGTATGATGTGAAAGGTTTGGAAAAGGCGATGGCGAAATGGATCGACCTGGTGCGTGCCCATCCGCTGGTCTGCCTGTAGCCGGTCACGAGGGTGTCATTCTCCACCCGGATGAATGTCCAGACGTTTTTGCCTGCATCGTTGTATATACCATGGACCATATCCAGGATGACGTGTGAATCACCTCCCTTGTTGAACGTATAACGGTGGACCCCTGTGCGGGCGGTTGCCGTAAGCTCCGCAAATATGTCATGATCTTCCAGAAGAACTGAATAATAACCCGGTGAGGCATTTTCGTTGCTGTGCGAAAAGCGTGAGCGGTATCCCTTTTCCGGAGCATCGGCCGTACCCGGATTCAATTGCAGCGGCCCGGTGGCAGGCATCAGCAGTATATCGCCAAGGTCGGAATGGCCGGTGCCGCTGAAGTGTGTATGTGAGAATCCGACGATTGTCCGGTCTGCATACTGGTAACCGGCGCAGTATTTATAGACATCCCTGTTATAGGCTCCGTTGACTTCATAAGGAATCGTATCGGTGTCAGGTGACAGCTGTACCATCCCGAAGGGCACCGTGGCACCGGGGTAGGTATGACCCATCTTGTCGGTGCCGATAAAGGGATTTACATATTTCAGGATATCTGCATCCTGTCCCTGGCTGATGACGGTTGCCATACTTATGAGTAATGTTGTAAGGAGTCTGCCTTTCATATCTGGTCTGATTGCAGCCTTAAAGGTAAAAATATTGACAGCAATTCTCAGGTATAAGGGCAGGGGAGGCGCGGGTCTTTATCTTTGTTCCTGGTATTTCAGGACCTCCTCGTTGTATTTCCTGTTTTCGAGTATGCGCACATATCTGAGTCCGTGCTTGTTGCCATAATCCGAATATGCCCTTTGGGCCCAGGCGGTTGCTGCATCGAGATCACCGTTTATCTCGCTGATAATGGCCATATTATAATGAGCCCTTCCTGCTACCCTCATTTTCGGGTTGTTGGTTTCCTGCTGCCAGAGTTCGGCTGCATCATCCCATTTGCCAAGCTGTGCACGCCGTTTTGCTATCTTGAAGTTGTCAGTTCCCTTGACAAAATAGTCACGTGTCACTCTCAGCCTGTATGGAATAAGGCGTATAGCATAGATGTTGCCCGCTTTGCGGCTTACCTCCTTTACAGCCTGCTTGCGGTTGACCATACCGGCCACAGCAGCCACGGGATTGACCCCCTGACCCCCGAAGACAATTGATTCTGCCACTATAAATTCATCAAGTATTGCACGGTCAGATGGAGAGTAGATCCTCCAGCCGGTTTTTACCAGGGTTTCCATCGATGCTTTATGAATCAGGGCCGGAATCTCGCCCAGTACTGTTTTGAGTTTTGTAGGTGCGGTGGAGTAGTTTACCCTGGTATCAGTATCATACATCTCGAGGGCAAAGAGAGCCTGGGTGTTACTTTCGCTGCAGATGGCCTCAACCTGTTCCCACGTCAGGGGGGAAGGCAGACCGGTAAGGCTGCTTGTTCTGAACTGCATTCCATTGAGGAGTTTCACCTCATTAAAACGGTCATTTGCTGCAAGTTCCTCAGTGACGCCCTTGATAGCCTCGAGCGTTCCAATTGAGTCAAGATCAGCTCCTTCAAGTGACAATAGTTTGTCGAGGTTGTCGAGTGATTTTGCCTGGTCGGTAGGTGTTGAGCGGTCAATGATCCCGACTGTTTTTATCTCCGGCGCAATAGTCACCGGGGCCGGCTGGGTCACGTTAAGGTAGAGTTCCTGGGTGGCGCATGAGGCCATGGCTGCAGCAAGCATTGGCAGAATAAGGTACTTCTTCATGATGGACTGTGTTTCTGTATTTAAAGTTATACAACCTTGATACTTAACAAATATTGCACCAAAGAAGTTGACAGTGTGCAGGGACTGGTGAATGAGCAGCATCCGGCCTGATACCTTCCGGTTTTGTTATGCAAAAAAAATATCTGCTACAAAATATAAAGTATCAAAAAAAAATCATTTATTTTGCCCTAGCAAATAGATAGGATAAATAGTATAAAAATATAATGAAAGGAATTTTGATCAGAATATGGTTAACAGCAATCCTGGCTTTATCATTTCCGCTTGTGACAAGCTCGCAGGTAATTGCGAAGCTTAATCTGCCTGATAGCAAGGTCTATGTGCGGGGTACCTCATCAATGCATGACTGGGAGGTTGAATTTGAAAAATATAATGTTGAATTCTCTTTCAGGAATTCTGACGACGGTAAATTGTCAATAAGCAATGTAAAAGCCGTGTTTGCAGGTGCCTCCGTAACCAGTGAAAGCAATATAATGACCGGTAAGGCACGTGATGCTCTGATGGTCAGGGAACATCCGGAAATAATTTTTATTTCGGACGGATCAGAAAATGTATTGTTGAATGACGGGAAAATCAGCGGTACCCTGAAAGGAAAGCTCAGCCTCAGAGGTGTTTCCAAATCAATTGATGTCGGATTTTCAGGTAGTATCAAAGGTGACAGGATCCTGATCTCGGGATCTGAGGAGGTAAATATGGCAGACTACGGTATTAAGCCTCCTACAGCATTAATGGGTACCCTTAAGACAGGAGAAAAGGTCACCGTTGAGCTCCGGCTAAGTTTCCTCATTCCCGGCTTCAACACCGGCAGTAATTGACAGACATATTAATAACACACAGAGACAATGAAAAAAAAATTCTTATTGATTCTTTCAGGCTTAATATTCTCGCTGGGTATTTACGCGCAGTTTGAAGAACCGAAACCTGATCCTTCCGATTTTGAAAAGATCCAGGTACGTGTAGGTGCTGATTTTGCGATGCAGTACCAGTTATTAAATCATTATGCAGACAGTTCATTGATACCTTTAGGCAAGGGGTTTAACCTGCCTACTGCAAACCTTATTACTGAGGCGACTCTTGCGCCCGGCATAAAAGTGAACCTTGTCACTTACCTTTCTGCCCGTCATCATAATGAGGCATGGGTCAAGGGTGGTTATCTTCTCATTGATGCCTTGCCATTCTTAAAGTCAGATGTTGCTGACCGTATCATGGAAAAACTGACAATTAAGGTTGGTGACATGGAGGTTGACTATGGTGATGCTCACTTTCGTCGGTCTGATAATGGGAATGTCATTCAGAATCCGTTCGTCGGCAATTACATTATCGATGCTTTTACGACTCAGTTCGCTGCTGAGATTTTGTTTCGCAGCAATGGCCTGTTGCTGATGGGTGCAGTCTCCAACGGCACACTGAAACCATCTCTGACAGGATACAGTCCAACGACAGGATATACTGCCTATAACACTCACAAAGAGCTAGCCTTCTACTGGAAGGCAGGTTATGACAAACAGATCAGCGACGATCTGCGACTGCGCCTGACGCTGTCAGGTTATCACAGTCCGCAACATCATTTCGGCTCACTCTATTACGGAGACCGGACCGGATCGAGGTATTATCTGGTTATGAACAAGATAACCAATAATGCAGCAGATGTGGATATCACCAAAAACCATCTCAGCGGTAACTGGGGCCCGGGAATAACGGATAAAACCAATTCATTGATGCTAAATCTCTTCACCAGGTATAAAGGCCTTGAATTTTTTGGAACATATGAAAAATTCAATGGGACCCTTCTTACCGGCACAGAATCTGAATTCAGTCAGTATGCGGCTGAATTGATTTACCGCCTGGGCAGTAAGGAGCAGTTTTTTGGCGGTGCACGCTATAACAATACATGGAACGGCCTTGATCAGTCAGTCTCACGTTTTCAGGCTGTTGCAGGTTGGTTTATGACCGAATCCATAGTTATTAAGCTTGAATACGTCAACCAGGATTACAGAGAATTTATTTCAACCTACGGTCCGGATGCCGGGTTCAAAGGAGTAATGTTCGAAGCGGCAATTTCCTTTTGAAAGTGAAACGAACGGCAATAATATTGTTTTTAGCCAGCGCAATGGCTCTTTGCGGAAGTACAGGCAATCCCTTGTTTTCGGCCAGAATTCCGAAAGAAGATACCCGGGGTACAGGCTGCGTAAATTTCCTGGTCATTAACGGCGAATCCAATATCAATAAGTTCAGTTTCTCATATATGACTCCTGTTCTGATCAGAGGTAATGACTCAGTTAAGGGGGCTGAGTACGAGAGGATTGACTTTAGGATTCCTGTTCACCAGTTTAAGCCTGGTAATCCCAGGATGTATGATGATTTTCTCTCCCTCCTGAAGGCGAAGGAGTATCCCTATATAACAATCAGTCTCCTGACCGGAAATTTCTCCATGGAGAGAAAATCAGAGATATCCCGCAATGAAAGAATTGCTGTGACAATTGCCGGCGTTACCAGGGAGTACATAGTAGACTGTGCGCTTGCACACTGCAACGAAGATTTGGTACTTAACGGCATGCAGACAATCAGGCTGACAGATTTTGGACTGAATCCACCTGTCAGGTTAAGTGGAATCGTGAAGGTTGAGAATGAAATCAAAGTAAGATTTGGGTTTATTGTTAACTTTACTGATTAACAAAGATCCCGTCTGTTGCAGTGAAAATAAGCACAAGAACACGGTATGGCGTAAGGACCATGCTGGAAATTGCCAGGGCGAAAGAGCCGGGTGGAGTTTACCAGAAGGATATTGCTATTAATCAAAACCTGTCGCTGAAATACCTTGATCATATAATCCATGCTCTTAAAACAGCTCGTCTGATAGCCAATGCCAGGGGGCGGAAGAGCGGGTATGTGCTGACCCGTTCTCCGGGCGAGATTACTGTTTATGACATTCATCGCGCTTTTGAACCTGGCATTTGCGTGGTTGACTGTATCGGGAAGGATTTCAAGTGTGACTATTCTGAACAATGTCTGACACAAGGTTTCTGGCGCAATCTTAATAACCTTATCCTGACATACTTCAGATCAGTCACACTCAAAGATCTTCTGGACGGGAAGGCAGATCTTCCTGTAGAAAATTGACACCCCCTTCTCCAGCAGCTTTATTCTTAGGCTGAACCCACCCTGAAAATCTATTCCAGGCTGCCAACACTGCCAGCTGCTGACTGGTACTGCCGACTGTCTATTCCAGGCTGCCAACACTCTTCTCCACCTCGTGGAGGATCTCGCATGATCTGACGAGTTCCTTCATGGTGGTGTGGTCAGCATAGAGCGGACGGTCAATATCGAGGAACTCCACATGTTTGCGGATCACATCCTTGGCTGTCTGCACTCCGGTTCCGAAGCTGTACTCGCTCTTTCTGAAATCAAGGGCCTGTGCTGCTGCCATATACTCGATACCGAGAATGCCGTAAGCGTTGTCAAGGATCTGGTTGTTCTTGATGGCGGTGTTCATTCCCATGGAGACAAAATCTTCCTGATCAGCGGCAGCTGGGATTGATTGTATTGAAGCAGGTGCTGAGAGTATCCTCTGCTCCACTATCATCATGTCAGCAGTGTACTGGCTGAGCATCAGTCCCGAAAACATGCCTGCACCTTTTGTAAGGAATGCGGGTAGTCCCACGCTGAGGGCCGGGTTGTTGAGCCTGTTCATTCTTCTCTCTGACATCACGCACACCATGGTTATTGATGCTCCTGCCATATCCATCGGTACGGCAACAGGTGAGCCCTGGAAGTTTGCTCCGGAGAGCTGCAGGTTCTTCTCAGGGAAGAATATCGGATTGTCACCAACGCCATTGAGTTCGATCTCCACCTGGCTGCGGGCATAAGCCAGCATGTCATGTGCTGCGCCGATTACCTGCGGAGTTGATCTCATGGAGTAAGCATCCTGTACTTTTGACTTGACACGTCCTTCCTTCAGATCGCCTCCTGAAACGCATTTATTGATAGCATTGGCGCTGCGGATGGCACCTTTGAAACCGCGAGCCTCGTGAAGCAGCGGAGCGTATGGTTTCATATTGGCCTTAAGAGCCTCGAGCGACATGGCTGCTGCTATCTCTGCCTGTTTGAGCCAGTTATTGGCATCAACGAGCCAAATGGCGCTCATGGCGGTAAGCATATTTGAGCCGTTGATTGCTGCCAGTCCGTCGCGTGCCAGCAGCCCGGGCACCTTGATGCCTGCCCTCCTCATCGCCTCAGCGCCTTCGAGAAGCTCGCCCTTGTAGTAAGCCTTGCCTTCACCCATGAGAAGGAGGGCTATCTGTGACATCGGTGCAAGGTCACCACAGGCGCCGACCGATCCCTTCTGGCATGCATATGGAGTGACACCTTTATTAAGCATCTCCACATAAGTCTCGGTTATCTCAAGACGGCAGCCTGAGTTACCATGGGCATGCACGTTTATACGGCCGAGCATTGCACCACGGACAACCTCAATCGGAGCCGGATCACCGATACCTGCTGCATGGTTGTAAACGAGATACTTCTGGAAGTCCTTGATCTGGTCATCATTGAGAACTATCTCAGAGAACTCGCCGATGCCTGTGTTGACCCCGTACATGATCTCGTGAGCCACGATCTTCTTTTCGAGCATGGCACGGCAGTCGAGAATCCTCTTGCGGGCGTCGGGGTGAAGCTCCACTTTCTGTCCGTGGCGCGCAACATTGACAACATCGTTGACGGTGAGTCCTGAGCCTTTAATGATTAATGTATCCATATATACGATTTTATGTTTTCAGAATTGATAAATAAAGAAATGTAAGAAAAAAGAGAGGGGAGCAACGTCACCGAGGTGCGTCGCCTTGTGAAAGGCATTCAATACAACCCGGAGCGGTTGATCTTGATCTTATATTCCAATGTCCAGCTGCGTGTCATGATGCAGATTTACAGCACCAAATATATGAAAAGAAATGAATCTGACATATGAGGGAAATTCCCTGTGAGATTTTTATCGGCTTATGTTATAATCGTCTAGATGGTATTGATTTTTTTACTATTTTTTTGGTTTAAATCTCCGACCTATGAAAAGCAGATTTACATCTTTCCTGCTGCAGGTTATTGTCCCTGCAGTATTGCTGTCTACACTGGCTGCCTTTACCATAATCAGGTCATTGCCACAGGAAGATCTGAAGGGCAGGTACCAGTACAAGGATTTCGAGCCGGCCCTCAAATGCCGCTCATGTCACCCGGGCATCTATGAGCAATGGTCGCAGGCGATGATGTCACAGGCTTACACCCATCACTGGGATGAGATTGAATATTTTGACCTGGCTGTACCACACGCTGAGGTAAATCCGGCCCTGAAAGACCCTGTTAATGGTTGCAACGGATGTCATACCCCGATGGGTTACATGATAGGTGTCTTTCCTCCGCCCCGTCCATCAGAAAAGAGTATGGCAAATGAATCAGTCTCGTGCGAGGTGTGTCACCTGACACAGAAGGCTCAGTCTGATCCGCCATTCAACTTCAGTTATTACATTCAACCAGGGAGGACAAAATACAGCGGACGAGCGCCTGAAATACAGTCACCTGCACACAAAATCGTTCAGAATGATTTCTTCAGGACAGCGGAGTTCTGCGGTAACTGCCACAACGAGAAAAATCCCTACGGTATATGGGTAAAGAGCACCCAGCTGGAGTGGAAGGAGGGGCCATACGCTGAAGAGGGGGTTGCCTGTCAGGAGTGTCATATGCCAAGGGGTGAGTACCAGATGGCACTGATGGGGAAGAAATACGAGGACATGCGGTTGCACCTGTTCCATGGCGCCCATGACCCCGGTAAGGTGAGAGGGACAATCGAGCTAAGGATAGAACCTGACATCCGCCTGGCTGAACCCGGAGAAACAGTGGTCTTTACAGTGGCACTCTTCAACCAGAAGACCGGGCATAAATTTCCCACCGGGTCAGTGGAAGACCGGATAGCATGGCTCGATGTCGAAGCCACTGACGCAAAGGGCAAAACATATCACCTGAACGTTGACAAAAAGGGATTTGAAGGAGAAGAATATACAATCTCAGGTGATTACCTCGCATACCAGGATATGGCCATACCGCTTAAGCTAACCGATTTCAAGGGTGTGCAACGCGACGGCATCCCGTACGGCAACAGAATTTTCCGGATGCCTTATTTCGACGAGCAGGGGAATATGACAATCATGCAGTGGAACACTTTCTCCCTGGGGGTGGATTACCGTATCGGCCCAAGAGAGACAAAGGTGGAGAAATTCACATTCAAAATACCCTATGAGGCTGCACCCGGCGAGATGAAGGTCAGAGCCGTGCTGAACTATCAGCTCCTTGTGAAGCCTGTAGCTGACTTTCTGAAAGTTCCGTCTGATGAGTCAGAAATCATAATGGTCAATGAGCATTCAACAAGAGTCGGGATTCTTCCCTGATAACCAAACCTTAAATAAATTTATATGAAAACCTCTTTCATTGCCAGGGCTGCCATAATGACCGTAACGATCATTATGCTGTTTCCATATGAACAGGTATCGGCCATACCGGCCTTTGCCCGCAAGTATCAGATCAGCTGCCAGGTGTGTCATTCTCCGGCAGCTCCGACCCTGAAACCATTCGGCGACGAGTACGCGGGAGCAGGCTTCAGGATGACTGATTATGAGTCTCCACGCTATTTCATACAAACCGGAGACGACAGACTTTCTTTATTCAGGGAGCTCCCGCTTGCAATCAGAATTGACGGTTTTGCTACACTAAATTTCAATGATGCCGGGACAGTTGATTTCGGATCACCATTTGTGGTGAAAGTCCTTTCCGGTGGTGAGCTTTCTGACAAGCTGTCGTACTATTTCTATTTCCTGATGAATGAACGTGGCCATATCGCAGGTCTGGAGGACGCATTCCTCATGTATTCTGATGTGCTCAATTCAGGGGTAAACCTGTACATTGGCCAGTTTCAGACTTCTGATCCGCTGTTTAAAGGCGAGCTCCGGCTCACACTCGAACCGTACAAAATATACGGTGTCAAACCATCAGACTCCTCGGTAGATCTGAAGTATGACAGGGGGATAATGTTTGACAAGGGCTTTTCCACAGGAACAACCATTGTAGGTGAAATTGTCAACGGATGTGGTATCGGAGAGGCGGGTGAGGGTTACCTCTTTGACAAGGACAAATACAAGAATATCATGCTCAGACTGAACCAGACCATAGGAAACAGTGTCTCGCTGGGCTTTTTCGGGTACACCGGCAAGGAGGTCATAAGTGACAACGCTCCTGACCCATATGTCAGTGAGATGAAGATGTACGGTCCTGACCTGTCGGTCGATATAGACGGAAAGCTTCTGCTGAATGTGCAATATTTATGGAGGACCGACTCAGATGTGTTTGATGGTGACGGTGAGGTTCATCTTACCGATGTAAAAACACAGGGAGGTTTCGCGGAGCTGATCTATGCACCTAAAGGCGATATGAGCAAATGGTACTTTACGGGCCTCGTCAACTGGGTTGATTCGGATCTTGACCAACTGGATTACAGTTCAGGAACTATTCATGCAGGTTACCTTTTACGGCGAAATGTGAGGCTGGTTACTGAATACACCCATATATTCAGCGGAGATCCTTACGGAAAGCTGAGTGCCGGATTCGTTTCAGCATTCTGATGCCCGGGTTGCGCAACAACAGTGAACTTTTTGAGTCTTTTGAACATTAATCCATAAAAAACGAGCCTATGAAAAAATTCATGGTTTTTGCCGCTATTCTGTTTCTCGCCTCCTGTACCGGGAAGAAAGAGATTAAGCAGTATACTATCGACCAGTTTTACAAAAATGTTTCAATCAGTTTCTCGGAATTCTCCCAGGATGAAACAAAATTACTTATATCAAGCAATGAAACAGGAATATACAATGTCTTTGAAATAAATCTTTCAGATACCTCCAAAAAGCAGGTTACAAATTCTGACACCGAATCGTGTTTTGCAATTGGATATGTTCATGGAACGGGTCAGATCCTCTATTCGGCCGATAAGGGCGGGAATGAAAACAGTCATATTTTTCTTCTGAATGAGGACGGGACAACAACGGACCTCACTCCGGGTGATGCGGTGAAAGCATCGTTCAGCGGCTTCAGCCGCGACAAAAAGACTATGTACCTTCAGTCCAACAAACGTGACCCGAGGTTCTTCGATCTGTACAAAATGATTGTGGGCGACTGGAAGGAAGAGATGATATGGGAAAATAAGGAGGGTCTTGACTATGCGGGGGCCAGTAAGGACAGGTCACTCATAGCCACTGTAAAATCAATCACCACAAGCGAGTCAAAGCTCTTTATTACAAACATGTCTACAGGGGAGACTACTGAGGTCTCGGAACCGGATAAGCCGGGAATGTATTCCGCTTCGGGATTCACCAATGACAATACTGCTTTTTTCTACACAACCGATGCCGGGAGGGAGTTTACATATCTTGTAAAGTATACAATGGCTACCGGCGGCCGCGAGGTGATTTATGAAACCGGATGGGACGTAACAGGCTGCTGGTTTAGCGAGAATGAGAAGTACCAGATAATCGGCATCAATGAGGATGGCCGGATACAGGTGAACATAACTGATCAGGCAACAGGGCAGAAGGTTACCTATCCGGAGGTCCCCGGTGCCAGCATCAAAGGCCTCACCATCTCTGACAGTGAAAAATACCTTTTACTCGGTCTTGGCACATCGAAAACCCCGGGTGATCTGTATCTCTACGAGTTCGGCGGTACGGAGATGAAAAAGCTGACTGACAACCTCAATCCGGAGATCAATCCGGCTGATCTTGCCGATGTACAGGTAGTGCGCTATCCTTCATTTGACGGGCTGGAGATTCCGGCAATATACTACAAACCCCTCACTGCCTCCAGGAAGGATAAAGTTCCTGCTCTTGTCTGGGTGCACGGCGGACCTGGCGGGCAGACAATGGCTAATTATAATCCGATCATACAATATCTTGTAAATCATGGATATGCCGTTCTTGGTGTCAACAACCGCGGCAGCAGCGGTTACGGAAAGACTTTCTTCAAGATGGATGACCAGAATCATGGTGACAAGGACCTGAAGGACTGCATCTGGGGCAAAAAGTGGCTGCAGGCGCAGGATTATATAGACACGGCAAACATCGGCATCATCGGCGGCAGCTACGGAGGCTTCATGACCATGGCTGCAATGACCTCAGCGCCGGATGAATTCAAAGTGGGCGTTAACCTCTTCGGGGTTACCAACTGGTTGCGCACCCTTAAATCAATACCTCCCTACTGGGCTTCATTCCGTGATGCCCTCTATACGGAAATGGGTGATCCCTTCACGGCTGATTCGGTAAGGCTTTACAATATCTCACCTCTTTTCCATGGGCAGAACGTAAAGAATCCGGTTATGGTGCTGCAGGGCGCCAATGACCCGAGGGTGCTGCAGGTTGAGTCAGACGAGATGGTGGAGGCCATTAAAGGAGCAGGTGTTCCTGTTGAATACGTGATCTTTCCGGATGAAGGACACGGGTTTGTCAAGAAAGACAACGAGATAAAAGCATATTCACAGATCCTTACTTTCCTTGATAAATACCTGAAGGGTACGGGGAAGGAGGTATAAGAAAAGCAATTTTTCAGAACAGGCCGGAGATCAGATCTGATCCCCGGCTTATTTTTTTCTGCCGGTGAATGGTTCGATGGCGCGGTCGAAAATTCCGTGCATGTAGGCTATGGCCATACCATAGTTGGTTATGGCAATATTATGTTTCTTTGGCTCGCGCAGCCTGTTGACAAGCTGACGGTGCGTCACCATGCATCCGCCGCATTGTATGACCAGGGCATATTCCTCCACGGGCCGCGGAAAGCTGTCGAGTCCGGCAACAGTGTCAAACTTAAGTTTCTTTCCCGTAAAATTCGTCAGCCAGCGGGGAATCTTGACCCTCCCGATATCATCGCAGGACACATTGTGAGTGCATGATTCCAGCAGCAATACCCTGTCACCCTCCTTCAGCTCCCCGATCTTCGGCGTTCCGATAAGATATTCTTCGAAGTCACCTTTCTGCCTGGCCAGCACGATGCTGAAACCTGTCAGCGGGATATCACGAGGGATTACTGCATTGACCTTTCCGAATGCCTGGCTGTCAGTTATAACCAGCCGTGGTCTGATCCCGGTTTTGCCAAGGAAGGATTCTATCTCATTCTCCTTGAGGATGATTGCGGTGCAATCATTGTCAAGGGTATCTCTGATGACCTGCACCTGCGGGAGAATCATCCTGCCCTCAGGGGCTTCAATATCGATAGGCGTCACCAACAGGACAATGTCTCCGGGATTCACGAGGTCTCCAATCAGACCATGGCTCCTTAATGCCATCGGGGGCATTGTCTCCCGGATCATCTCCAGAAGGGCCGTATTGTATCTGTCGGGATACAAAGCCGAGTAAACGGCAACCTCCTTGCCGGTGATGGACCTTATTTTTTCGCGGTACTCCTCCTTAACCGGTGAGTTATCACTCTTGTTATGTACAATTATGTAAGGAATTTCGAGTCTGACGAACTCCTGAGTCAGCCCGGCCTCATGGTCGTCAAAGATGTTGTCAGAAAGCACCAGGATGGCCAGGTCAATCAGTTTCAGGACAGCCATTGATTTTTTTATGCGTAGCTCTCCAAGATCTCCTGAATCATCTATCCCAGCCGTGTCAATCAGGATGAGGGGTCCCAGACCGTGGATCTCTATGCTCTTTTTCACCGGGTCTGTGGTTGTGCCGGCTATCCCGGAGACAATTGCTATCTCCTGACCAACGAGTGCATTTATCAGTGAGCTCTTGCCCACATTCCTTCGTCCGAAAATCCCGACATGGGGTTTGGTATCTCTTCCTTTTGCTGTCATTCTTTTTCATCCTCAGAAACAGGAGGCGAGAGTTTTCTTGAATGTGCCTCTGCCTCGATCTCTTCACTCTTCTTCTGCAACTCGTCAATTGAGATAATCTTGGCGCGCTTTTCGGTAGGCGGATTCAGCTTCTCCGACTTCTCGAACTCAATGACCTGTTTTTTAATGTCTTCCGGAAGCTCCTTCTGGCTTTTGAGTACTATATCAATAAACTCTTCAGAGAAAAACTGGTCGACCTGTATGCGGCGTTTGACAGTGTGTGCAAATTTGCCAATGATGCGGCAGATGCTGTCGCGGTCTTCCGGGCTCAGCTTATCCGCCAGATCATACTCTTCGATCTTTTTGAGAGACAGAATCACCGGTTCGAGGGCATCCCTGGTGATGACGAATACGTCATAGTCGCCCAGCCTGTATGTCAGCTGCTTGATTTTGTCGATAGTGTTGGTTGGCACAACCAGGAAAATTGATTTCTTGACATTATCCTGGCTCGCGTATTTCTTCAGGTTGTCAGCCTGCGTCTTTATGTAGGTCGGAAAGTTCGAGAGATCGTCGTTTGCCGGGCTCTTTGCGTCAAAGATTATATATTCGCCGCTGATCTCGATGGTGTTGTCCGGGTTACCCCTGAAGGGGACCTTCTCAACATAGTTTACATGGTTGACATCGCAGATGCGGATAATTGAGTTTTTCACATCTGTCTCATGTTCTGACCATTGTTTCTTCATTACCTCCAGCCTGTCAGCCGCCTCACGCAGTTTTTCCTCGGTCAGTCTGCGGCGTTCTGCCTCGAGGCTGTCCTTGGTCTGGTTGAGCCGGGCGATGTTCTCGTTATAGTTTTTAACATTATCCTCCCTGATGGCTTCGAAGCCTGCCACTTTTTTAGTAAGCTCCTGTATCCCGGCCGAGTGTTCCCGCAGCCGTCCGTTGAGCTCCTCGATATTTGCGTCCTTACGTGCCGACTGCACCTCCATCTCGCGCACCCTCTGGGAGAGGCTTTCATTGCGTGCCGACAGCTCCGTGATTCGGTTCTGCAGCCTGCCGGTGGTCTCCCTGACAGCCTCCGACTCCCTGGCGAGTGCACGGAACTCCTCGTATGCGTCGAAACTAAGGTTGCGGACCCCTCTCCAGTGGAAGAGCCTCTGCCAGAAGCTGAGATCTTTTATCCGGTCAAAAAAGAGGTTAAGTTTTTCCATGAATGCAAAGTTAGCAATTCTGCCAAGGAGGAGGTAATGACCGGAGGAATTACCTGAGTAGTGCCGCGGTACACCAGAGTACAGGTGCCTGGCCATGGAAGTCGCCTGTGTTACGTTTCCGGTTCATATAATGTGAGCGGTCATTGCTGGTTCCTGTTCCTTCGCAGACTTCAGTCACATTTCCTTCAGCATCAATATATTTCACCAGTGAGAGCCATGCTTTTCTGGCAGCAGTACCGTATGTTTCCTGGTCGAGCCATCCGTTTCTCACCCCGGTGATCAATGCATAGGTGAACATAGCTGTGGATGAAGTTTCCTTCCAGAACTCAGGATCGTCGATGACCTGGCGCCACATGCCGTCTTCTGCCTGGTGAATGAGGAGGGATGCCATCATTTTCTGATAGCCTGCCAAAATCCGGGGGCTGTCAGGATGATCTGCGGGCATGGCACGCAGGATCTCAGCCATACCTGCGGCCATCCACCCATTGCCCCGTCCCCATGAGAAATGGGCATAGGGTGCGTGGTAGAAGAGGCCGTTCCCGAGCTGGATGGTATCGAGATAGAGGATCATCTCCCGGGCAGCGCGGTCAATATATTTCCTGTCGCCGGTAGCCCTGAATGCCTGGGATTGCACTGCGGTGATCATGAACATGTCATCAATCCAGATGCGTGTCTGCCAGGTGTAGCCGCGGTCAGCATAAGCCTTTTCCTCCAGCGCGGCATCTTGAGGCAGGGTCCACTGGGTGTCTGCATAGTACAGGCCCAGGTCCAGGTATTTTTTATCGCCCCCAACGAGGTAGAACTCCAGCGGAACTGATCCGAAGACATTGTTGTCAACGTGATTTGGAGGCGGCAACAGGTTGGAAAGGGTGTCAAAAAGCGGTTCAAACCGGTTCTGCAGCCTTGTCAGCAATTCCCTGTTGCCGGTTGCTTCTGCAAACCAGGTGCTGCCGAGCCAGGTACAGACCTCAGAATAAACTATCTGTGTGGGTTCGTCCGTTAAGCTTACATCCCCGCTGCTTTTGTGCGGTGTGGCAAGGTACCGGTCCGAGAGCAGGAGTCCCACCTTCACCGGATCAGCGTCAACCGGCCAGTTTTTAAGATCATAATCAGCTGTCAGTGTGCAGGCGGATGCCGCCAGCATCAGCAACGGACAGAAAAGAGAAAGAACATTTTTCATAGGAGTGGAATCAAAGGTATTTTTTAAGAGAATTGACCGAATCAAACGGAACCACATTGTTCAGTGACATTTTTCCGGCATAGGGTGCCAGTATTCCGGCAACAAATATTGTCTGATCCCTGAATACAGAGGAGATATGTTTCAGATAATCCTCAGGCCTGCCAAAAGGCAGGTTTGTCAGGGCACCTGTAACCAGGAAATCAGGGTGCCATTGCTCAACGAGTTCCTTCAAGCAGTTGAAAGGGGTTGACTGGCCAAGGTATAAAACACTGTGTCCGGTCTTCCGGATCATATAGGTAAAGAAGAGGAGCCCGATCTCATGCAGTTCGCTCTCAGGCAGAAACATTATGAATTTCTTGCGGTCACGATGTTCCGGAGGTGAAAGCGTATCAATGGCTGCAATCAGCCTTTTCTTGAAGATATTTGAAACGAAATGTTCAGATCCGATATCCACTGAGCCGGTATGCCACATAATTCCGACCCTTCTCAGGAACGGGAAAACTACTCCGGTAAATGTCTCCTCAAAGCCTTTGTTTATGATCGAGCGCATGAGTAGATCATTGATTCTATCCTCATCGAGGTCTGACATGGCCACAATCAGTGAGTCGAACAGGGTTTCGGTGTCAGAAGATTCCCGTGTGAGCAGTATGACCTTCTCATCTATCTCTGCCTCGCTGAAGGTTGCGATTTTTGATATCCTGATACCCTTGCGATAGAGGATGGAGATGTTCAGTATTCTTTTGAGATCGTCATTGTCATACCACCTGCGGTTCGTATCGGTCCGGTGAGGTTTTATTATTTGGTACCGGCGTTCCCATATCCTGATAGTACCGGCCATGATGCCGGTGAACTTCTCCAGGTCGCTTATGGTGTAATGGTTCATCAGATGGTAGATTCCCAGGTTAAATATAGTTCTTTGCCAGTAGTTTGCCCTGATCACCTGTAAAAAAAGTGACTCCATGGCTGAGCTTCGCCATTTATCGGGTATATATTGATGCCTTGCGGCAGGAGAACTTTATCAATCACATGTATCATGCCACTCTTCAAATCGGACATGTACAAAAATAATACAACACCTTTCCCCGTCTTGACCGCAATGAGGCTATTCCCTGGTCCAGATGCGGGTGTTCAGGTTAAGATCTTCAACAACTCCTGTCAGTAGTGTCAGGAAGCGGAGGCTTTCTTCAAGAAAGGCATAATCAGCAGCGGGCCTGAAGGGGCGAAGTTCAAACAGGTTCTTGTCCATGCTTATGGCAATATATACCCTGGAATTCAAAAAGGACAGGTAAACCTCCTTGTTCCATTTATTTTTAAAGACCAGAATTCTTTCCATCAGGGAGGGGGTGAGGATATACCTGGCTTCCACCTGGTCTTCGCCATATACACAGAACTCCTTCTCGAACCGTGGATCTTCGAGCCGTATCAGCTCTCCTCTGCCGAATGCAGCAGATTGTAATGTCTGGCCAAACCTGCCGAAGAGCTTTTCTGCAGTGTCAGGCAGCACAATAGTATTTGTTCTGAAATTTTTATTGAAGTCGGCTATAATGAAAAGTCCCTTGAAGAACGTAACATATTCATTTCTCTGTTTAACTCCGCTGCCTGATGATGAAAGGTATTTGGCTGTAATTTCTGAAAATTCTATTTCAGTCTTCCCTGATCTGCCCCTGAAATGATCCTCACCTGAGTAATGGTCACATGACTGAAGGAAGATCCGGCTCCTGACGAACTCATCCTTCGGTATAGAACCTTCGGGTGAATAGAGAAGGCCCTCATCGGCGAATGCGGCAATTCGTGCAATGATACTGGTTTTGTATTCATCCTTGAAACTCTTGCCGGCCACCCCTGCGGTGATCAGACCGGCCATGACTGTAATGATTATGGGTGCAGGTTTTGGAAAACTGGTGTTGCCAGGAATCAGAACCACCTCCAGCAGCACCGCTATGGCTGTCAAAGTCAGGGCGGTCAGAACTTTTTTGTTGGTAGTCCTGCGTCTGATATCTATCGATTCCAGGTCAGGACGCAGTTCCTTTTCATAAAAATCCCTGAATGTATTGTAACTGCTCATTGTGCGGACCCTGGTTTATGCCATGTTCACCGGTGGTTTTGCGCTCACCTCATCCCTTGCTGCAGCGGGTATCTCGAAAAGTGTCCTTCTCCTGTATTTCATCATCGAGGCAACAATGTTCGAAGGGAAGACCTCAATACTGTTATTATATATCGTAACGGCAGCATTGAACGCTCGTCGTGATGCTGCTAGCTGTTCCTCCACCTCATTCAGTGTTCCCTGCAGTTGCAGGAAGTTTGTGCTTGCCTTAAGGTCAGGGTAATTCTCTACAGCAACCAGCAGGTCAGTCAGTTTTGTGCCGAGAAGGTTATCCACCTGTACCCGCTCCTCTGCCGGGAGGGTTTGTGACAGTGCTTTAATCCTCAATTCGGTAATCTCGGTAAGGAGCTCTCGTTCATAATTCATGTAAGCCTTTACGGCTTCAACGATCTTCGGAATGAGGTCATATCTCTTTCTGAGCATGACATCAATGGAGGCGAAGGCATTCTCCACATCGTTTTTTCTCCTGATGAGGGAATTGAAGATAAGTACTGCCGTAAGCAGCAGTAAAATCGCTGCTGCGATTACCGTATATAGCATTGGAAGTGTATTTGACATTTCTGGATCAAAATAGCCTTTAAGGGTGACTGACGAGTAAAAATAGCTATTTTAATCTTCTTAGCGGAACGAAACGCACCGGTTCGAGCCTTTGTTCGGTGATCTTCCCCTTTCTTTTGGTAAGCACCATAAGCTCCTGTACTGTTGCAGGATTGCCCACCGGCATCACCAGTCGCCCTCCCTCAGCCAGCTGTTCTTTCAGGGGACCGGGTATATGGTCTGCCGCAGCGGTTACCAGTATTATATCAAACGGTGAGTGTTCCGGCCAACCCCTGTAACCATCGCCGTACCTGGCAACCACATTGCCGTATCCCAGTACCTTGAGCCGCGAAGCAGCCTCCCTGGCCAGCTCCGGCACAATCTCAACCGTATAGACCGTGTCAACAATCTCGGCAAGCACGGCAGCCTGATACCCCGAGCCTGTTCCTATCTCCAGGGCCTTCTTGCCTTTTGCCGGCTTTGACAGCTCTGTCATATAAGCAACAATAAACGGTTGTGATATGGTCTGGTTGTAACCGATGGGGAGGGGCTGGTCATTGTAAGCTGAATTTACCAGCGCCGGAGGCACGAACAGGTGACGAGGTACGCTGTTCATAGCTTTCAGTGTGGCAGGATCACTGATACCGCGGGCGACTATCTGGCTCTTTACCATCTGGCTGCGGGCCCGGGTGTAGCGAGCCTCTTCCTGGTCCGGGGACAGGAAGGCAACAAGGGTCATTATTATTAGCAGGCTCTTCATTCAGTTCCGACTGATACAAGTTACGAAAAATTGCCCGTATAATACATTCAGGCGGAAGTATGGCAAGGCTATCCGGCCAATAATACCCTGCTCTCCGGCATGCTTTATCCATTGTCTTTTTCTTAAATTCATGTCATGAAAAATCTTGTCATCTTAACAGGAGCCGGAATGAGTGCCGAGAGCGGCATTAAAACATTCCGTGACAGCGGAGGTCTCTGGGAGCAATACAAGGTTGAGGTGGTGGCGTCTATTGAAGGATGGTACCGTAATCCGGACCTTGTGCAGAAGTTTTACAATGATCGCCGGCGCCAATTGGAGAAGGCTGTGCCAAATGCAGGCCATACAGGTCTGAAGGAGCTTGAAAAAATGTTTGATGTGCATATTATCACACAGAATGTTGATAACCTCCATGAAAGGGCCGGCAGTACAGATGTGCTCCATCTTCACGGGTTGCTGACGCAGGCACGCAGCAGCAAGAATCCTGACAGTGTCATTGATATAGGCTATCGCGAGATAGTCACGGGTGAGAAGGCTGCTGACGGATCACCGCTGAGGCCGAACATTGTCTGGTTTGGTGAGGCTGTTCCTGCCATGGAAGCTGCGGCGGACATCGCCTCAAAGGCAGATTTTTTTGCCGTGATAGGCACATCGCTGAATGTTTATCCGGCTGCCGGACTGATACACTATGTTCCGGCAGACACACCTGTATTCCTGATTGATCCGAAACCTGTAACAGTATTTACAAACCATAAGGTCGACTATATTTCAGAAGGAGCAGGAAAAGGAGTGGCCATTCTTACTGAAAAGCTGAAACAACTAACCTCCTGACCAGTGCCGTTACCCCGGACTGTGTAAATCACGGAATGATCGCTCCGGTATCCTGACCCGGATCACCGGAAGGTCGGACTAACCTGCATATCGTCAGAAAAGAGGTAGACACTGACTGTCATCTACCGGACTAGGCTATCTTTAATAAAATCAATAAAATACTTGACAAAAGGCTAATGGTATTGTAACTTTGTCGTGTCGCAATCAATGAATATAATCAATATGGCTATAATACTTTAAGATTTCAATATTATCTGTTTGGTCTTTTTACGATTCTGCTAACTCAATGATATGTTTTTACTTTTTTGTTGAGACTGTAACGCTAAAAAGGAGGTAAAGATGAAAACGAAATCTGAAAGGCCCGTAACTCACCTGATGTGTGTATTGATTTGCGGTCTGGTATTTGCCCTGATGCTGAGTGGATGCGGGATAAAAGCTGCAATTAACAAGATAGATGCGAGGATGGCTGACGCTATCCACAGCATGGACAAAGCGATAGCTACTCTTTCCCAACAGTCTTCCGACTGGCAGACAGTGATCACCGACCTGGCTGAAAATATAACGGAGGAGATGCAATCTACAATTGATAATGAGGTCCAGAACCTGACACGTAATTCTGTGCTAACAACCGGGGGAGAATTGCGTTGCAACGCTGAGTTTATGAGAGTTAAGCTGCGTCGTTCATTAATTGAGATGCGTAACTCCCTTGCACAAAGCCTGAACAGTGAACTTTCCGGATTGGGTCTTTCAGGGTATCAGTTCAGCATGATACCTGAAGAGATTGTAGAACCCTTTATTTGTGACATCGTCCCATCTGCCGTTGATCTGTCTCTTAGTCCTGACAGACGAAAGAAACTTGATATCTATGGGTTTGACCTTCGGTCGATGCCCATTTATGTAACTTACAGAAGCTACGGCATGTTTCAGGCGAAGCCTTCGGTTGGATATTCAGACTTTGTCAGGGAGATGGCCCCGAGGGCTGACAGATTTATATTGAACAGGTCTGAAATGATTTCTGCTGCAGTCCGTGAAGATATAAGGATGTCCAGTTTCAACCTGGCGGAGCCCCGTAAAATTTTCCATCCGGTCATTACCGGATCCCTCTCAGTGTTAAGCGACTTCCATGCTGTCCTGGACCTGACTGCTGCCGGCGCCAACCTTCCCCCAAATGCAAGTGTAATAGTTCTAAGCTGGAATAACCAGCTTAAATCTGAAATACCCATTTTAACTGACATTCAGATTCTTGAGTGTGAGACTACAGGTAAACCGCTCAAACCGGGCCTGGCAGAAACCTATATTCCTCCGGCAGTTCATGGACCTGATGCCGAGTTTGACGGCCACGGACCCTGTATGTCAGTCTACATCAGACTGTGGCTTGACGCTGAAAGGAAGAATTTGTTTGCAACTTATACTGTCAACGCATATGAATGCAAGGATGATTGGAGCGGTAAAAAAGACCATACTCAGGCATACGGTACAAAAACAATCACCCTTTTTACGGTATCTGAAGATAATGAGACAATTGAAAGCTATGATGCAGCTTCAACATTTTATGATTCATACAGAGATTCGGATCATGACTGGTATCATAAATATTACTCCGGGACAGCTCCTGTCGACAAGATAGATTGGAACGGTGATACAAAAGGTGATGAAGCCGGTACAAGAACAGCAGTGACAATGACATTCCGGCAGTTCAATGTAAACGTGAAGAAATGCGTTTATAAATAGGGCAATGCCGGTTCAGGATAGCTTCTTACACAGGCAGAAACAGTGGTCCTGCTGTGTAGGGCACTTCCTATAACTTTTTTTAACTTTCGGCAGGATTAATTAATCACTGCAGACTTTTATATCAAGACCATTATTGATAGCTTGGCAGGTCAAAAATCTAAAAGTACCTGCATGAAGAAACTATTCCTTCCCTTGTTTCTTGTTTTTCTGCCTTTCAGCCTTCAGGCCCAGCAAAACAAGGTTGTTGACCGTATTATTGAATTAGGTCAGACAGACAACCGTACGATGCATCACCTTGATGTCCTGTCGAACCGTTTCGGAGGCAGGCTCGTTGGTTCTGATGCATATGAGAATGCAGCTGAATGGTGCGCATCGCAGTTTAAAAGCTGGGGCATGGAGGTGATCATGGACGAAGCCGGATCAGTACCGGTAGGTTTCAACCGCGGTCCCTGGTTCGGCAGGTTGCTCTCCGATAACGGTATGACACTGCATTTTGCCACTCCTTCATATACTGCCGGAACTAAGGGTGTTCAGCGTGGCCATGTTCTCCTTGAACCCCAAAGTATGGATGAGTTTGAAAGGATGAAGGGAGCCCTGAAGGGAGCCTGGGTGCTTATTGGCGGGAAAAATGACGGCTGGCCAATTGACTGGTCACCAAGGGGCGACAGCATAAGAGTTGCGGCAAGGGTTTACAACGACTCCATCTCGGGACTCAACAGGGAGATCATGCGTGAGAACATGATGAACAGGGAGAATCCTCCGAAGGAACCACATAAACTCAGAGAAGTACCGGCTCTCTTCTACCGCGAGATGTGCGAGGCAGGAATACTTGGGGTAATTCAGTCTTCGGAAGTACCCATCAGGGCGCTTTATGACAGGAAGAACCTGGAAAGGATGTCGTTTGATAACCTCCCCACGGTTTGCGACATCAAGCTTGATGAGCATCAGTATGATCTTATTGCCCAGATGGCCCGTGAGAGGAGGTATTTTCTCCTCGAGTTCGATATTAGAAACCACTTCAGGCCCGGGCCGGTGAAGTATTACAGTGTGATCGGCGTGATTAAGGGTAAGAAGTATCCAAACGAATATGTGATGATGGGCGGACATCTTGATGCTTTTGATGTTGCCACCGGTGGTGTCGACGACGGATCTGGTGCCAGCCCGACCATGGAAGCTGCACGTCTGATAATGGCTGCCGGCGGGAAGCCTGACCGCACCATCCTTGCCTGTTTATGGGCTGCCGAGGAGTTCGGACTGATTGGTTCGAAACACTGGGTTGAAACAAATAAGGACAAACTGCCTGATATCTCCAACTACTTCAACCGTGACGGTGGACCAATGCCAAATACAGGAATAACAGTCACACCGGCCATGTATGATGATTTTGAAAAGATCTGCAAACCACTGAACAGCATTAATCCTGACTTCCCCTTTACACTAAAAAAGCGTACTGATCAGGCCCGGCCCCGTCCGGCTTCAGCCGGCGGTTCCGACCATGCCTATTTTGCAATGAACGGTGTTCCAACGCTTAATTTTGACGGGCCGGATGTCAAGGGATACAATTTCAATTACAGGGAGATATGGCATACTGAACGCGACACTTATGACAAGAGCATCGCCGGGTACCAGGAACATACTTCAGTGGTAACTGCGGTTATTGTTTACGGTCTCGCCAATCTTGATCATCTGCTGTCAAGGGAAGGTCTTTTCAGTGAAGAGAAATAGACAACAATTTACTGCCAATTGGGTGATGAAGCATGGATTAGCCTTTACCGCAGTAACATTGCTTGCTGCTGTGATTGTAGCTTTCGGCCAGACAAGAAAGGCTGACCATATTGTTTATGTGCCTGTGGATCCACAGGTGGTAAGGGACCAGGATGAGATGACATGGGACGACTACAGGCCGATCCCCGGGAAGAACTGGGCTGACCCGGTACTGAAGCCTGAGCGTGAGTTGCGGATGGCCCTGGTGGCCGTAGACTTTTCTGACCAGCCTTTTGTGATGACCCTGCCCAAAGGATCGGACCCGTTTGGCAATCCTCAGATTGATCCGGTAGACCGAAGTGAGATACCTCAGTTTTATGCTGATTTCTGGCTTAAGCCCTCCGCCATCAACCATGGTCAGACCATCAACGGATACTGGATGGAGCAATCGAGGGGAAAGTTCGGAATCACTCAGCTTGAAGCCTTCGGCCCGTACCGTATGCCGAAGCCGCTGTGGGCTTACGGACTGAGTGAGTGGGGACAGAACCGAGCTACACCTGACGGATCAAATGTGCGAAACTGGATGGAGCGTGATATTGACTCTCTCTGGCGTGCAGACAAAGGTGACATAAAGAGTAATTATGATGCCATTCTGAGAGTATATGCCGGATATGATGAAACAGGAGTCTGGCAGGAGTTTGGTGAGATGAAGTTCAACAGCAGGGATGAGATTCCGGCTGAGTGGGGCAATCCAAATCCTGACAAGCCACGCTGGGCTCCCACACGGTATGTTGAATGGACTTCCTGGAAGGCAGGCCAGATGCAATGGGGGCTTTCATCCATCCGGCAGGGGGAGAATTCAGGCACCATCACCCATGAGCTTGGGCATTTTGCCTTCAGCATAGGTGACAATAACAATAATCCGTATGTCAAACCTTACAGGCGAGCCGGATCAGGGCCATGGGACATGATGGACCGCGGTTCATTCAATGGTCCCGGCGGCCCTCATATGAGGTGGGTGGTGCCACCTGTTGCGGGGGCAGCTATGCCGGCAGGCCTGATGTTGCGTAACAGGCTTGTGAACGGATTCATCACCGGGAATGACCTCCTCACTGTGAGCCGGGAAGGACTGGCTTCATCGGGCCCGGCGGTTGCACGGATAACCGCACGCGCCGTTCAGCCCCTGCCCGGTGAATATGCGGGTATCATGATACGGCTCGACGGCGCAGAGCCTGGTGACCGCACTCCCTATGCGGATCCTTCAAAAGACCCGCTCTCTCCGGGAAACCCGAGGTTTAACTATTACTCCATCGAAGTGGTGCAGCGCATCGGATATGACTCCTTCTGTCCTGACAACGGGGTGCTGCTTGCAATGAACACCGACGGAGAGGGAGGCAACGGCGGACCTAACGGATTCAACTGTTTCAACTGGGTTATTGATGCTCACCCGGAGGATATCAGCATGGTGGATTATGTAAGGCCCGATGGTGAAAAGGAAATGCGCACGCTGGCCGACTACCGGCAGCTTAATGATGCACTTTTCCATGCAGGGCTGAATTCAGGCAGCAAGTTTGAATATGTTGACACCCACAACCGGCTCCATTTCTATGTCATTGACATTCATAGAAATGAGCAGGGAATTCTGTCATACACAGCCGGGGTGCGGTCGCTTGATTCTGATGTTGTAAGGGAACCTGCCACCGTCTTTGCCGGGAAGAGTGTTCAGAAGATAGCCGGTGATGGAATTGTTGAGTTTGAGGTTTCAGGAGATGATCTGTGCAGGTTGCATGCCGGGGTCAGGGGTGACGGATGGGAGGTTAGACTTTACAATGAAATCGCTGCTCCGGGTGATGGGAGAACTGTGAAGGTTCCCGTCTATATAAGAGCCACTCAGGGTAGCAGCAGGAAGGCAGAAATAACCCTTTCTGCAGTATCAGAAAGCGACAATAAATACAGGTCGGCAGCCTCGAAAAAGGTAAAACTGCAATAGCTTATCAGGTTGTTACCAGTGATTATTGTCCGGACAGCCTGATTTGTGGCTTCGTTCAGGTATATTTGAAATCCTAAAGGAGTTTGGAATGAACTGTTTGCTAACCGGATCGAATGGGTTTATAGGCAGAAGACTGGTTGAGGAGCTCTCAGCCGGGGGGAATAATGTGAAGTGTCTTGTACGGTCGCATGAAAAGTTCAGGGATCTTTCCTCTCTCCCGGGTGTGAGTCCTGTTGTCGGTGATTTAGATGCTATGCATGTACTTGAGGAAGCTTCGGCCGGATGCGACACGGTCTTTCACCTGGCAGCCTATGCCAAACCATGGTCAAAGGACAGAAGCCTTCCGTACAGGGTCAATGTAACCGGAACGGAGAATGTGCTCAGGGCTGCCCTGGCGGCAGGGGTCAGGCGGTTTGTGTTCACCTCTTCTGCTGCAGTGGTAGGGCCTTCACCCGGAACCGACCCCATAGATGAATCATTCCCTCGCAAAGTTCCCTGGTTCAATGAGTACGAGGAGACCAAAGCAGCTGCGGAGGAGCTGGTGAGGTCATACAACCGTGGTGGGATGGAGTGTGTAACAGTAAATCCCACGAGGGTTTACGGTCGCGGACCGATCAACGAAAGCAACTCGGTCACGAAAATGATATCTCTCTATGCAAAGGGGAGATGGCGCATAATTCCCGGCGACGGCAAATGCATTGGTAACTATGTACTTGTGGACGATGTCGTAAGGGGTCATATACTAGCCGCTGAAAAAGGCAGGCCCGGGGAACGGTACCTGCTTGGCGGTGAGAATCTGACTTTTGATCAGTTTTTTGATACCCTTGCCACTCTTACCGGGAGGCGCATGTGGCTTATAAGGATGCCTGTCAGCCTGATGTCGGCAGCAGCAGGGGTTATGGAATTGCAGGCATCGTTTACTGGCATACCCCCGCTGATCACCCCTCCATGGATAAAGAAATACCTGAATCACTGGAGCCTGAACTGCAGCAAGGCCGAAACCGATCTGGGATACCATCCTGTTACATTTGCCGAAGGGGCAAGGCTGACTCTTGAGTGGCTCAGGGAAACAGACAGGCTGAGATAAGTGAAGTGAACATGTGCTGTTCAGAAACCGGCCATCTCCTGAAAGGTGATGTTCTTCGGGATAGTAAAATATTTCTGGTCTACCGCTACATCTGTCTTTACTGATGTCGCCTCCTGGCGTGAGACAAAATCACCCATTTTCAGGTCCAGGAGCATCAGCACCCCGTTCCAGATCAAAACCTTGCCCATGGTGCCTTTAAGCAGGACACACTCCCTGCCAAGAAATTTCTCAGTTCCCGTTTTCCTCATTCCCATAGTTTCATAGGTTTTGACGTTCAGGTCTTCAATCTCTCCGGCAGACGATTGCTGAATCCCGGTCATCAGCGGATTCTTCATTTTCATACCCTGTGCAGGCCTGGCCGGATCCCACATATACTGGTACTCACCTGATGATATTATCCAGCCTTTTGCCAACTCTCCGTCACTTTTAATTTCTGAATATACTGCGGTTTTCAAACCATAGTCATCTATGTAGTGTACTTCTGTCCCGGTTTTATCACCTGAGTACCTGTATTCAATGATCCCTGACCTGAATCTGAAAGGTCCCTTAGCCGCGTTCTGTCCGTACGTGATTCCTGTCATGCAGACCATGCCGATTGTAAAAAGAATGACGCCTTTCATATCATTGAAATTTAGTTAATTGATATTTTCAATAAAGTTTCAGATCCCATGTGACGGTATAGGTGAAGTCACTTCCCCCTTTTTCCGGATCGAATGGTTTCTGATCATATACAGCCTCTGTCAGGTTTGTTATACTGACAGAAGTTGTTTCGTCGGAGGAATTCCATGATTCCCTGCCAGCCAGTTTTTCAATGTTTTCAAGTTTAAACCTGACCTGTGACTCTGTCAGATTGGTCCCGGTATTCCTGTTGTCCCATTCGCATTGGCCGTCTGCATTTTTGCCTCTCTGCCTTGTCCGGGTTTCGCCGGTTGCCGGGGGTGTGAATATATCATACCAGTTGACCATCCCGAACTGGCCGAGTTGATCAGCTACAATCTTATTATCTGTGGGCCAGGCGTTTGTAGTGATTATTATTCCATCCATACTATGCGGATCCACAGAGCCTGACCCGGTTTCCTCATAGACAAGGCCGGTACAGTCACAGTCGCCTTCGCAGTACTTTCTTTCTTCATGCTGCCAGGTTCCTTTGACATCGCCCTTTCCAAATATTCTTATTGGCTGGCCCTCCATTTCCTGCATCTGCGGGATCGGCCTGAAACTACCCGAGTAAGTCACCGTCTGTGAACCGGCATATCTTATCGAACTTTTACCATAATCTTCTGTATAGTCCCATTTCTTTGAAACAGTGATGGTTCCCTTGTAGAATCCGCAGACTATGGGGAAATGCTGATCGACAATAAGTTCATCCGGAGCCGTGGAGGCCAACGGGTATTTTTCCTTTGGCAGGATATCACATGAATTATAGACTCTCAGCCATTCATAACCGTCATCCTTGTCTTCAGGAGGCTGATATTCAATCCTGACTTTTCCTTCCCCCACGTTAAACACCTTGTAATCAGGTCCGTAATCGCAATCTGCACCATTGAGGATCTTCCCCCTGTATATGCTGACAACAATCCTGTTGAACTCTCTTGAAGCATTGCCCCCGGCGTCTTTGAATCCTGAAAGCACAATTGTACCTGTACCTTTTTCACATAGTTCTTCCTGGGTCGGGACTTCAACGTCAATCGAGACAGGTCTCTTTTCAAATTCATCGAAGATCGGGTTGAGCGACTTCGGGGTCTTAAGCTTGTTGAAGAGTGCACGGGGATAATTGTTTGAATTCTCAGATGACCATTCCCGGATCAGTTCAGGGGAATTGCCATTATAGTAGAGGCGAAGCTCCATCTTTGCAGTTACAGGTTTTTTGCTTCCGTCTGAGTACTCAATTAACTCTCCCCCTTCAATGTTTGCCTCGTAACTGCCCTTGAAAATGTACTCGGGAGGCTTATCCGTTCCGGGAGCATAAAAGATCAGGGACAGAAAATGGAAACACGGATTGGTAAACCGTTCTCCCATGTATGCTGACATCATTGAGGGATAGCAGTACCATTTATCAGGCGGATCAAGTGCCTGGCACTTTTCGATTGCATCATTCAGTGCCGGGTTTAGCGAATCTTCCTCCTTGATTTCACGATCACCCAGTTGCTGTCTCATGCATTCATTCCATTCCTTTAACCTCTGTTCATAGTCAGGGTTATGGGGATTCAGGAATTCGACAAGCATTCCATGCCTTGCACATTCCTCACATCTGCGCTGAGCACCCGCCTGGAAGCTGACAAAGAGGATCAGTGAGAGCATGATTCCGTTAAAAAGTACATTTTTCATTGTATGTCAATTAAGGCTAATCATTTGGTAATCACTTAGTCATATCGGTCTGCGAATTGTCAATACAGTTCAGCGGTGGCCTGGATTGTGGTCACCTCAAACCCGGCACTAAGGAATCCGGTACCTATACCAAATCCCTCCTCAGTTTCGACGGTTAGTTTTCCCTCATCAATTCTGACGTAGATTGCCTCTTCCATACCCATAAAGTCAACTCCGGCACCTAACTGGAATCCGAAACCTGTTTCCGGCTTCCAGGTAACACCGACGATTATTCCCTGGCCGGCATTGAACTCCCATTCATTGGTGTCGGTATTCCATTCAATGTTGACTATAAACAGATCGAGGCTGACGGTATGTTCAGCCGGGAATTCAGGCTTTCTGGTGTCTCCTCCCTCACCGTCAGGGCAATAATCTTTTATATTGAAGCACTCCAGGGGGATCACCATGAAGAGGAGCAGGAAGTCCTGTGGGCCAATGGCCTCTATCTTCGAATTTGGAAGACCGTATGGGATGGCTTCGGCGGTCAGCCAGCGGTATGCCTGGTCAACCTGGGTTTTGTAACAGTAATTGATGGCCTCTTCCAGGGCATCCTGGTATGCTTCTGCCCTTAATTCTGCCATACTCTCCGCTGTAATTGGCATATCTCTCCAGCGATTTATCTCCGCATTTGCATCAATCCTTGCCTGCTGCAGGGCGCATTCCATAAAGTAGGAGCTGTATCCAAGCAGTTCAGAACCCATCTGACGTGTCAGTGATGCACTTCTGTGTCCGGCCGCCATCATTGCATTAAATGTCATGCGTGTTGAGGTTCTCATCACCACAGGTATGCCTGAAATATATCTGTTCCAGTCTTCAGGCATGTTTTTCCACTTTGGCCAGAATCCCATTATTACACCCTCTACCCGTTTTGCCAGGTCATCAGAATAACTTTGGGCAATGTTCTCCATCTGCTCGCCATATCTTCTCTCAAGCAATTCAGGTATTGTCCGGGCCTTATCACAGGGAGACATCTGGTCCCACGGGGTTGTCAATTCATCTTCAGTAAATCCCTGTTCTTCGAGCTCCTTTCTTTCAATCTCGATCTGTTGTTTGAATTCTTCAGGATCAAGCGGCTTCTTCTTCGGAGGCTCGTCAGGTGGTTTTGTTGTATACCAGAAAAGCAGCTTTTTTGCGTCGCCCGGATCAAGTTCGGATGCCTCCCTGAACTCTTCAAATGCTTCCCTCTTCATTCCCATCCGGAGGAGTATGATGCCCAGATTCATATGATACTGTGCTATTCCGGGAGTGTAGAAAACAGCTTCACGGAAATATTCCAGGGCTTCCTCGTTCTGGCCGTGGCGGGCGAACACCCATCCGAGAGAGGTGGCTGTGGGAGCTGATTCCCGGAACAGGCTCCTTGCGTATGAAAGCAGCAGGAGTGCTTCATCGTCCCTGTCTGTAACAGCCAGGCAGAAAGCCAGGCTGCCTATGGCCCCGGCAGATCTTTCATTTGTCTGAAATGCCCTGCCATACCCCCATGAAGCGGCGTCAAGATTCTGCTGGGCCAGACCTGACGTGCCTGCAATCTGGTACACGAAGACCCTCTCATCAAATGAAAGAATCTTCCCCGGAGGCACTGATCTGAAAGCCTGCTGCTCCATATCGGGAGGGAGGTTCGGAATGACACGCATCACACACTCCGCGACAATCCTTCGCACAGTACTGATACCGGGATCCTCGGGAATGGAGACAGGATCAACCGGTTCAAAATCTTCATCATTTACAACCCTGTCACAGTTCCGGTCCATTACAGACAGTTCAAGAAACAGGGCCAGGGCATCCTCCACATCCTTCCTGCCGTCCATGTTAAGGTCGATGTCAATGTTCAGACCACCCCTGTCGATAAATGCGTCAATATCGCTTCTGTCGAACTGCCCGTCCTGGTTTATATCATACTTCTGCCATTCGTTCTTTCCCGGGACGGAACCCCCGCCTGAGTCAAAGACAAACGATACAAATGCCGGGCAAAAAGCCTGGACCAGCAGCATTGCTGCAATATGCCTGCAGTTAACACGCATCTGTCAGATCTTTACGAATTCAACCCTGCGGTTAGCCGCTTTCCCTTCGGGTGTGTTGTTCAACCCGGAAGGTTTGCTTTCACCCCAGCCTTTGCTTGTCAGACGTGAGTCGGTGATTCCCGTTTGTACAAGCTGGTCAACCACAGCCTTAGCCCTGCGCTCGGAGAGATCCTGGTTGAAAGTCTCCTCACCGTCACTGTCGGTGTGCCCTTCGACCGAAAAACTGATTTCCGGATGGTCTTTCATCAGTTTTGCAATCTCATTGATAACACCCATTGACTCAGGCTTGATGGTAGCCTTGTTCACATCGAAACGGATGCCACTGGCAACTATCCTGCCGTCCTGCATCAGCTTGTCATAAAGTCTGACCGCTCCTTCGGCTATCCTGATGTTTTTGATGAACCGGTTATTACCCTGTGATCCCACGGTGTTCATCGGGTCACAGCATATTGTGAGGCCTTCGGGATTGACTCCCAGGTTTGGTATATTAACAACCCTCGCATCATCCAGGTACACTTTCAGCGCACGGGTATTGAAGCTGATAGCCACGTGGCGCCAGTATCCGCTGGTGATCTCACCTTTTTCCTCGTACCCGGGATAATACCCTTCACCCACATCATTGATTCCGGCATGATTGGCGTTGATAATCAGCGGATCAATATCTATCGTGCTTTCACTCTGGTTCTTGTGATCCCAGAAGTCAACATAGTACTGGCAGTATTCATCGGGTTCAAACCAGCAGTCGAACTCAACTGTGAAGAGATCAGGCAAGTTATCTTTAGCAGGTTCCCTGAAAAAAGGAATGATGCATGAACCGGCTTCCCTGAAATGGATCACATTCTGATCACCATAGGATGCGTTTTCAACATTGCCTCCTCCTGCAAGATCCCACCTGGATGGGAATTCACCGTTTTCCTCTCCCTCCTGGTTATCCTCGAAGATTATCTTCTCACCCGGGACAAAGTCATACCTGTTCCACTTAAGGGTGAGCTGTGGCTGACCGGATTCCTTTGCTTCAGCAGGGGTTTTCCCGGAAGTATTCCCTGCATCTCCTGATTCTTCCCTTCCTGCTTCCTGTTCAGAGGAGTCCTCCTTTGTCTTCTTCTCCTTCTTTTTGAATATGTTTCCGATTCCCTCCTCTATCTTGTCAAATCCGGCATCAATGACCTCGTCGGTCTTCCGGTTTGCACGGTTGTCGGTCTCCTCAACGACCTTCTCCTTTACATTGACTTTTACCTTCTGCGGGCTGGCTTCCTGTGGGAGCAGGAAAAGAAAAACAGTCGCAAGGGCAAAAAACACTGATTGTTTCATGACTTTTTGGTTTTTAGGGAAAGTTAGGCAAGCGACCTGGCCTGAGTCAACAGCGAATGAGCAAAGGGGGCGGATGAATGAGTATCCGTGAATAGGGTCTGAGGGTCTGAAGGTCTGAGAGTCTGAGGGTCTGAGGGCCCCGACACTACGTGTGCGGGGTTTCGACCCTGCGGGTCTCAATCTGAGGTCTGAAGGTCAGGATTAATCGTATAAATGCTCGTTCAGTGCCTGCAATACCTTTTGCTTCAGAACCGGGGAGACGGGGATGCTTGTGCCGTCTTTAAGCTGAAGATAACCTCCGCCGTGTTTGTAAAACTTGTCGATGTAGTTCAGATTCACAATGTGCGACTGGTGGACCCGGATAAGGCTTGTACCGCTGAGCATTGCCTCGTATTCCTTTATGGTCCGTGAAACCATGATATGTTTTCCGCCAGTAAGGTGGAAGTGGGTATAGTTGCTTTCAGCCTCAGCCCTTATGATATCATTGACGGCAACCAGTTGCAGGGCTTCAGCTGTCCTGAGGATGATCCGTTTAAGAACTTTTTTCCCCTGCATGTTTTCACTTAGGGCGAGCAGCTTGAGCTGTTCTTCCTCATGGTTTATTATCTCGCATGCTTTTAAAATAGCTGCGCTGAGTTCATCCTCATCAACCGGTTTCAGTATATAATCGAGGGCGCTTACCTTAAATGCATTGAGTGCATACTCCTGGTGACCGGTGATGAAAATTGTACGAAACCGCACCGGGGCAACTTGTCTGAGCAGGTCAAACCCGAGGCCGTCCGGCAGCTCGATATCCAGTAAGAGTATATCAGGCTGATGTTGCGTGACAGCGGAAACTCCTTCTGCCACTGACCCTGCGGAAGCGCTGATGGTGATGTCAGGAAAGCTCTTTTTCAGAAGGGCTGCAATGGTATTTCTTACCGGGGCTTCATCATCAACAATCATCACTTTCATAGCACGCAATATTTTATGCGTAAATCTTTTTCCAGGGCAGCATCATAACCACCCTGGTGCCTGCCGCATTACCCTCTTCGTACAGGTCAATTATCTCGTAACTTATCTGTTTCTCCTTCAGGATCTTCCTGAAGTGTTCCAGCCTCTTCTCCGTCAGCCTGGTTGAGACCGATTCCTTTTTCATCAAAGGCGTAAGCTCTGCAGCCTTATTCCTTCCAACCCCATTGTCAGTCACCTCCAGCATCATCAGTCCATCCCTGAGAGAATACCTCACGCTTATCCGTCCGTCTTTCTTCCCTGGCAACAGTCCGTGTTCAATTGAATTCTCAACGCATGGCTGCGCAAGCATGGGAGGCACAGAAACATTATCAGGGTCAATGGTTTCGTCAACATCAATGCTATAGCTGAACCCGTTTTCGAATCTCATCTGCTGAACATCCATATAAAGCTTAAGAGTTTCTATTTCCTTTTCGAGCGAGATATACTCCTCCCGGGTGTTCTCCAGGATACTTCGCATGAGCTGTGCAATTTTCGTAAGAAAGGCATTGGCTTTCTGCGGTTTGTCCTTCATGATAAGATCCTGGATTGCACAGAGCGAATTGAAGATGAAGTGGGGGTTCATCTGGGCACGAAGCAGCCTTTGTTCCAGGTCTACCTGGGTATACCTGGCCTTCAGGCGGGCATGCCTGATGTAGAGCAGTGCAAGGAGTGCGATTATGACCAGCAACAGGGCAAGGCCGGAAAGAAGTATCCTCTGCTGTCTTATTTTGGTTTCACTGAGCAGCCTTTCCTGCATACGTTCATATTCAGCGTTCTTTTCCTTCTTGTCGAAATCATACTGGATCTCCATTCTCGTCACCTGTTTCAGGAACTCGTCGTTGCTGATCGAGTCGCTCAGCTGCATGTGCTCCTTAAGGTACCGGTAGGCCTTATCTTCCATCCCTCTTTTGCTGCAGATATCGCTGAGCAGCAGTGTCGCATCGGAGACAACCAGAGGGAGATCCTTCTCTTTTCCCAGCCGGTATGCGGTGAGGCTGTTTGAGTAAGCCCTGTCATGGTTGCCCAGAGATTGCCAGATGTTGCCCAGGGTGTTATAAAACTCCGGCGGTAACGGTAGTTCTGATGCCGATGTAATGGCCACAGCCTTGTTCATGTACCAGAGGGCGGAGTCAGGCTGTGAAAGAAGCAGCATTGTAGATGCCATGTTATGGCAGGCAGAGGCTTCTCCCACCGGAATGTTCATCAACCTGTTAAGGACAAGGCTTTTACGTTGATAGACCAGTGCACTGTCAAACATCTTCTGTGAGTTGTATATCTGAGCTATAGTATTGCATATCTTGCTCACCTCCCATAAGTCTTTCCGCTTTTCTGAAAGAATAAGGTGTTTTCTGCTGAATTCCAGCGCTTTATCATAATTTTTCTGATAATAATAGGCTAGCCCGATACTTCCATAGGCTATAGAGATTCCGGAGGTGTCCCTCTTTTCTTCCCAAAGTCTGAGAGCCACAAAATAGGCTTCGATTGCCTGACTGAACAGGGCCATTTCCTTATAAAGATTACCCAGGTTGTTTGTGGCGTCTGCAAGGGGCAGTGTATCTTTTACCTGGCTTGCTATGGCTATTGCTTTCTCGAGATAACCTTTTGCTGCTTCCAGGTTCTGATTCTGCCTGGCCAGGTAAGCCAGCACATTCAGGCTGTTTACCATGCCCCTGTGATCATTTGATTCTTCGAAGTATTTAAGAGCCAGGTTGATGTAATGCTCAGAAGATGTGTGATCGCTCCTGAAACTGTAAACATATGACAGGCCATAGCACGCTCGTCCCTTGCCGTTTATATTGCCGGAGGCTTCATAGAGCTCCAATGCCCTTGAGTTATAATATAGTGCACTGTCTCCCGGATTGTATTTCGCGAGGTAAGCCATCCCGAGTGCAAGGGATGCATCAGCCATCCCTTTTGTATAATTCAGCTTCCGCGAAGCAGTCATGGCCTGGTATGACATTATGATTGCGATTTCAGGATTTCTCCGGGCTAAGGTGTAGGCTTCGCGGGCTGTTTTTGTTATTGCTGCCGTGTCAGACTGCTCCTGGGAAAATGTATGACCAGCCGGAATCAGCAGCAGCAGAACCATGAGTTCTGCTATAGTTTTGAAACAAGTTCCAGGTGACATGATGGTACTTCCCGGTTTGCACCAGAGAACTAATTTCGTAAAAAAAGCTCTTCAGGTCAACTATTTCACAGGGAAATAATGTCTATTCTCTGGTTGAGCATGTCTGCCTGGAGGAGGCGGCCAGACAGTATTTCACCCGTACCGGTGATTATCTTGATTGTCTCACATGCCTGCACTGACCCGATTATCCCGGGAAGGGGACCCATTACACCCGGAGAGCCCGATCTGTCTTCCGTCTCAAGGTGCATCTCTTCCGGGTACAGATCCCTGTATGAGGGGCCACCCCTGTAGTTGAGGACCGAAGCCTGTCCCATAAACTCCCTTACAGCACCGTAAACCATCGGAATACCAGCCTTCAGCGTTGCGTCACACAGGATGTACCTTGTGGAGTAGTTGTCACAGCAATCGACTGCGATGTCATATCCTGCCAGTAAATCGCCGGCATTATCTTCATTGAATCGCACAGAGTATGCAATCACCTCGATCAGAGGATTGATCCTTCTGAGCTTCCCGGCGGCGGTTTCCGCCTTGGGTTTTGTAATATCACCGGTCTCATATAATATCTGCCGCTGCAGGTTTCCGGTGCTGACCTCATCAAAGTCGACTACCCCGATCCTGCCCACTCCGGCTGCAGCGAGATACAGGAGCACCGGTGATCCAAGGCCGCCGGCACCTATCACCAGGACAGATGCATTCCTGAGAGACTCCTGTCCGGCTTCGCCGATACCGGCTACCATCAATTGCCTCTGGTAACGAATAAGCTCATCATTGGTAAGTTCAGTCATTTCTGCCCGGATTTAGTTTTTAACTCAGTCTGCATATGTTACAGGACTTTCCAGCTGATTGCGGATCATCTCCAGAAATGAGGGTGTGTTGCGTTCAACGGAGAGTTCCGGGAGATTGTCAAAATCAAAAAACCCGGCTTCCGAGGTCTCGATGCTGTCTCTCAGATCGCCGTCAACCAGGTCGCAGAGGATTACTATCTTATAAAAGTGGTAAGGCAGGGGAGGAAATCCGTGCCTGTCAGTATCGGCTATTGCCAGCACCCTGTTGAAGCGGACGTTAAGTCCGGTCTCCTCACGTACCTCCTTCACTGCCACCTCTGACGGGGAGTAATTTATGTCAGCAAAACCGCCTGGCATTGAATACCTGCCGTCAATTCTCTCTCTCACCATCAGAATTTTACCTTCTTTTAACACCACTGATCTGACATCTACCTTCGGAGTCTGAAATCCGGTTTCGTTAGTAAAAAGATCACGTATTTTCGAAGGTTTGGTGTCACATATAGTGCCGGTAAGTTCAACACTGAGTCCGCGAAGTTCCTCGTACCGCTCCCTGTCAAATTCACTCCCGGCAAAGTGAATCCCTGATTGTGCTATAGCCTGCACTCTTCTTGCTATCCTTAGTATCTCGTTTTCCAATTTCAGAAATGTCGAATGTATGCGCTAACTTATGAAAAAATCGTGAGATCTCGTGTCGATATCTGCGGGGTGCATTTAAGGGGCTATTTTAGCCTAAAACGGTACAGTTTTTGAGGTTTTTAAAAGTAACCCAGCTTCTGCAGTCATGAAAAAGGCGATCCCTGGCAGTATGCTTTTACTTATTGCCATTACGGCAATGGTTGTATCGTGTGACAGGTTGAGGGATGAACCTCAGCCGGGTGATCCGGTTCAGGTTGATCTTACTCTTAAGCAGAAGGAGGTGGTTGATTCTGCCAACACCTTTGCCTTTGATCTTTTCAGGCCGGTAGTCAGTGAAGACAAAGGCAGCAAAAACCTGATGATCTCACCATTCAGCATCACGAGTGCTCTCTCCATGGCGCTTAACGGCGCCGCCAGCGGGACCTATAATGCGATAAGCCACACCCTTCGCTATGACAGCCAGACCCTTCAGGAGGTAAATGAGACTTACCTTAAGCTGACGAAGGAGATGATCACCGTTGACCCGAGGGTGACGATAGAGATTGCCAACTCGGTATGGTTGGAGAAGCGCCTTGTAGTTAAGCAGCCTTATATTGACGCACTCAGGACCTGGTACCTGGCCGAAGCAAGAAACATCGACGTTTCGGATCCGGGAGCAGTGGACCTTGTCAACGGATGGATAGAAGAGAAGACTCATGACAAGATCAGGGATATGCTTGATGGCCTGAGTCCTGACCTTGCGATGCTGCTGATAAATGCCATCTATTTCAACGGCAGATGGAGATACCAGTTTGATAAGAAGGAGACAGCGGACAAGCCGTTCTACATAACTCCTGATGCTCCGGTAAATGTTCCGATGATGTACCAGAAGGAGAATTTTGCAGTGATACGGAGTGAGAATGCAACAATGATTGACCTGCCATATGGCCAGGGCAACTATACCATGGTAGTCATGCTGCCGGATGAGGGTGTTACCCTTCAGGAGGTGGCAGCAACTCTGAGCCCGAAGAGATGGAATACATGGATGCAACAACTCTCGTATGGCACCTCTGAGGTGCAGCTCTCTCTCCCGAGGTTTGAATATGAATATAAGCGTAGCCTGAATGATGACCTGAAGGCACTGGGAATGGAGGTTGCATTCGGCACGTGGGCCGACTTCAGCAATATTACCGATCAGAGCATAATGATCTCAGGGGTACTTCACCAGACATTTATCAGAACCGACGAAGAGGGGACAGAAGCTGCCGCAGCAACCGTAGTGGAATTTGAGTTCACATCTGTGCCTCAGACCCATGTGGTGAATGTAAACAGGCCGTTCCTCTACTTCATCCGGGAGAGCACCACCGGCACATTAGTCTTCATGGGCCAGGTAGTTGATCCCAGGTGAACCGGATAATTTGCTTTCGGCCTGAACGGTTTTCCCACAGTCAGGCAGACTGAATGCCAAAGGGATTTTTTTGCGAGTGGGGAAACGGGGGAAAAGACTGTCCCGGCTCAGGCCGGGGCAGTCTTGTTGTTTGTATGGTATTATATTTGTGCGTAAATGTTGTACTTTAACCGGGAAAATAATGAAAAATACATTCTTAAGCCTGGCAATTGTAATGGTTGCAGGCACAACGGGACAGATGACATCATGTGAAGATCAACCGGCAAAAACTCTCCCGACAGACCCTGTGGAGATAGAACTGACCCTGAAACAGAGGGATGTTGTGGCGTCCGCAAATAGGTTTGCATTCGACCTGTTCAAACCGGTGGTCGCAGGGGAGGGAACAGGTACTAACATCATGATCTCTCCTTTCAGTATCACCAGTGCACTTTCAATGACCCTGAACGGCGCTGCCGGTGAAACATTCAACGTGGTCAGATCAACACTCCGCTATGACGGCCAGAGCCTGGAGGAGATCAATGGTACTTATCGCAGGCTTGCGACAGAGATGGTCCCCGTGGACGAAAGAGTGGTAATGGAAATTGCCAATTCTGTCTGGGCTGAAAATAATTTCCAGGTGAAGAAGGAATTTATAAATGCCCTGAAGGAGTGGTACCTTGCGGAAGCCCGGAATTTCGACGTAGCCGATCCGGGCTCAGTGGATTTAATCAATGGCTGGATAGAGGAGAAGACGCACGACAGGATACAGAATATGCTTTCATCACTTGACCGCGACCTGGTGATGTTGATTATCAATGCAGTATACTTCAACGGGAAGTGGAAACACCAGTTTGACAGTAAGAAGACTGCTGAGCGTCCGTTCTACCTCACTCCCGGCAACCCGGTACAGGTGCCGGTGATGTACCAGAAGCAGAAATTTGCCATGTCACGTCCGGAGAAGATGACACTGGTTGAATTGCCTTACGGGCAGGGTAACTACTCGATGGTGGTGGCTCTTCCTGATGAGGGGATAGCACCGGCGGAGATTGTCACCGGACTTGATGCCGGGAAATGGGAGGAATGGATGGAAAGCCTGTCATACGGACCGACGGAGGTCGAGCTCTATATGCCTAAATTCAGGTACGAATACAAACGCAAGCTTAATGACGACCTGATAAGCCTGGGGATGGGTCCGGCGTTTGCTCCCGGCGTTGCTGACTTCAGCCGGATAAGCGACGAGGAGATATTCATCTCGTTCGTGCTTCACCAGACCTTTATCGAGAATAAGGAGGAAGGCACGGAGGCTGCTGCAGCTACCGTGATAGGGTTTACCCGCACATCACTTCCTCCCGAGCCGGAAGTGATAGACATCAACAGGCCATTCCTTTATTTCATCCGCGAAACAGCCACCGGCACAATAGTGTTCATGGGGCTGGTGGCTGACCCTTCAGGAGTCTGAAGGTCTGATCCGCCAGCTGGCGGATGAGAGTCTGGGGAATTGCAAATTCAGGTAATCAACTGGCAGCAACACTTGTTACTGGAAACAAATTGTTGTCAGTGTGGTTGAAATCCTTTTTCTTTACATTGATGAACCTGACCTATATCGATTTTCTTGTCAGTGCCGTACTTGCCACCATCATGTTCGGGGTAGGGCTGTCTATCAACTTTGAAGACCTTCGGCAGATATGGCGATCACCCAGGGCCTTTGTGCTGGGACTGGTGTCACAGATGATCATATTGCCACTGATTGCTTTCCTGGTGGTTGGTTTTACTGACCTGCCCCCGGCTGTGAAAGTCGGGTTTATTATCCTGGCCGCATGTCCCGGTGGTACAACATCTGGTTTCGTGACGGTGCTGTTCAGGGGCAATGTGGCATTATCGGTGTCACTGGTCGCCGTTAACAGCCTTCTGACACTGGCAACAATTCCTCTCCTTGTCAACCTGGCCCTGACTGTATTCACCGGCAGGCATTCAGCATATGAATTACCACTTACAGAGACCTTTCTGCAAATATTTTTTGTGACTCTCCTCCCGGCTATTACAGGTGTTCTGCTAAGGTATTTCCGGGCATCGATGGCAGAGAAGATACAGAAACCAGTCCGAAACGTTATGATAATCCTTTTTGCGGGCGTCTACGCAATCATAGCGTTTGCCGATGAATCAAAGGGAGGTTCAGGCATCACAGTTGCAGACCTCTGGAGCATTATTCCCTACGCTGTCATTATAAATCTTGGAGGATTCATAGCCGGGATGGCAATGGGACTGTCCGGCAGAGCAGGACTAAGGACATCATGGACAATAGGCGTTGAGGTGGCCCTGCAGAACACCACCCTGGCGTTGCTGGTGGCCGGTACACTGATACAGAGCAATGAAATGGTCAAACCGGCCCTGGTCTACGCGCTGTTCTCATTCTGGACCGCACTGCTTTACGGAGTGGTGGTCAAGCGGCACAACGGTTCGAAACTATTCGGGGAGTTCAGGGAGTAATATGATTTGCGAAGTGCGAATTGCGATTTCTGAATGGCTTAAGGTAATCCGAGGCGCAGACAGAACAGAATTGCAATCTGGTCCTATTCCACAATAATCTCGTCGCAGAAGAGCCATGCCTTGCTTCCCGCTCCCGCGTGCCACGGCGGACAGGTGATCAGACCGCGTGCAAGAACACGGATGTACCTGGCCTTCACAGCAGGGAAGGAGGCGAAGTAATTCTCAATCCTGTTGCCCTGTTCCTCAGGATCAATTGTTGTACCTGCAGTGCCAAGGGGAATAAAATTTATGGCGTCAGCAGAATAGAAATAATCAACCTCCTGCGGAAGGAAAATCCAGCTGCCGACAGCGGCCATAAAGGATGATGATACTGAGGTGATTTCAGTCTCCTTTCCAAGATCTGTAACCACATCCATGTCAGTCCCTTCAAACCCTTGCCAGTGGCCGTCATTGAAGTCGCCACTGCCATTGATCCCGTTAACCAGTGTGCGGTCGCCATGCCCTCTGTATCTGTCAGAGAAGGGGATATTGTATTGCACCTTCATGCCGGTCGCCTTGTTGATGCTGATCTTTTTCTGACTGATGGCCCCCGTCATTTTGCCATCCTCAAAAATGGCCGCTTTGACTGTGGCTGATTCCTTCATTATCAATGGCTTGGTATATACCGAAGAAGCAGCGTCAGGTCCGGAACCGTCGGTTGTATACCTGATCTCAGGAGAAGGCTGTTCTGATGTCATCTCCAGGATGATGTTTCCGGATGCCTCGTCATATGATGCTGACATATCAACACTGTATGAGCCGCGCGAGTAGTTGATGCCTGCAGCATCAAACCTCTCCATCATCTTCGGGAGGCGGTTGTTGAACTCCTCCCAGCTTCTGCTTTCTGTGGGCGACCATACAACTTCAGAGAGTGCTGACAGTCTTGGCAGAATCATGTATTCTGCTGTTTTGCCGTCAGTGATGTACTCAGTCCACAGGCATCCCTGGGCACCGATGATCATCTTGCTTTCCTCCGGAGTAAGTTCGGCCGGCACCGGTTCAAATGAGTAGACTTTTTTCAATGTTAAACGTCCGCGGAACGATTCCGGTTCGGTGGCCGGGTCTCCCTGGTAGACGCTTAGATAGCAGTATGACACCGGGGCCATCACTGCCTTATGTCCTGACCGTGCCGCGGCTATTCCTCCCTCGAATCCCTGCCATGACATTACTGTGGCTTCGGGAGCCAGGCCGCCCTGCAGTATCTCATCCCAACCGATCAGTTTGCGGCCTTTGTAGCTTAAAAATGCCTCGATTCGTTTTACGAAATAGCTCTGCAGTTCATTTTCATCCTTCAGTCCTTCCTTCCGGATCCTTGCCTGGCAGTCGGGGCAGCGCTTCCACTCCGTTTTGTCAGCTTCATCACCGCCGATATGGATATATTCAGAAGGGAAGAGGTCCATCACTTCAGTCAGGACATCCTCAAGGAAAGCGAACGTCTCGTCCTTGCCTGCGCAGTAGATGTCAGTTATGGGCCATACACCTCCGGGAACAACCGTGAAGGGCCCCCCGGTGCATGAATATTCAGGGTTTGCCGCCAGGGCTGAACCGACATGTGCCGGCATCTCTATCTCCGGCACCACCGTTATAAACCTCTCAGCGGCATATGCCACTATCTCCTTTATATCCTCCTGGGTGTAGTAACCACCGTAAGTTGCCTTTTCCCCGGGCTGCTGAGGCTGCCTGGAGTCCCATGGGCTGTCTTCGCGGTCAACGCGCCAGGCACCAACCTCTGTGAGCTTCGGGTATTTTTTTATTTCAATCCTCCATCCCTGGTCGTCGACCAGGTGCCAGTGAAACACATTCATTTTATGTAGTGCGAGGATGTCTATGTACCTCTTTACGAACTCCTTATCAAAGAAATGCCTGCTAACGTCAAGGTGCATTCCGCGCCATTCGAAGCGTGGGTAATCTGTCACGGTGACGCATGGGGCAGTCCATTTCACTCCTTCAGCTGGCGTTGGGCTGAATATCTGCGGCGGGAACAGCTGCCTGAGAGTCTGAATCCCCCGGAAAAGCCCTTCAGCGGTTCCGGCAGTTAGTGTTACCTTTTTTTTCTCCACCTTCAGCTGGTATTCTTCGGTTATCCATTCCCGCGAGGCGTCAATTCTCAATAAAATATCACCGTCATCGCCTTCGGCGAAAGCCAGTTCGTACCCTGTTGCAGGCTGCAGCGCCAGTGCAAGCTGCGCGGCTACCAGGGCAGCATCAGGACTGCCGGACCAGGCGATGGCAGCGTCGGGTGAAAGCCTGAACTGTCCGGCAGAAACCTTAATCTCAACCGGTTGGGGAATCAGGGCGGGGGCAGTTGCCTTTTCAGCGCTGCACGAAGCCAGCAGCAGGGCCGCTGCAATGGCGGAGAAGAGAATTGACGGTTTCATTGTTTACTATTATTTAAGCACCTCAACATCAAATATTTCATGCCTGTCGAACTGCGTCCAGTACTTGATCGAGTTTTTCCTGACAAGTTCCCAGTAGATATCACTATCGAGCCCGTATATAAAGTTAATCTCTTTCAATTCAGAGGAGACCCTGTCAGCCAGCTCTTTTTTAAGGGTTATCCTGACAGTTTTATCCTTGTGTGTAAATTCTGCGGCAGGGACAAAGGGTGATGAGGTGCTTACAGTCAGCAACCCGTGACCGGGGGTGGCTCCGGTGCTGACCTGGATCCCGTCATTCATGCAACTAAGCGGAGGGATTGAACCTGCATAGGTCGTAACGGTCATCTCATCAACACCTGTGCAAAAATATTCGCGTGCCCTGATGCCCATTTTAACTCCGATTATAGCAAATACACCAAGGTGGCGATGGAGCTCATTGGCTATCACTCCCGAGGTCCATTCGTCTTCACCGTATTTGTTCCTTATTTCTATGACGAAAGGCTGGATGTCAGGCATGTAAAACGAAGTGTCAGCGGGCATCCTTTTTATGGTCTGCATTTTTTCCACGGTCTCGCCGCGAAGCATTTTAACCGCTGCTGTCCGGAGCCGGATAATGTCTGACGGGGCGTGGTATGATATCTTCTCATCCTTACCTTCCCGGCTGTAAAGCTCCGGGAAGTGCAACAGCAGCGGCACCATCTCATCGAAAGCAGTATAGACGAAGCTGTGAGAAGGCTTAGAGATTATGAGTTCCTTTACTTTGTCTGCATACGGAGAATGGATCAGGCTTATGTTGTTCATAAGCTCACCGTTAAAAAACTCTTCTCCTCCACCTCCGGCCACAGCTACCGGGATCTTTCCGGACAGAACCTTATCTGCAGCCATGGGATCGGATTTGTAATTGCTTCCCTCTTTCACCTGTAGTCCGCTGTTGCTCCAGTATATCTGCTTCACTCTTCCGGCGAAGGAGGGGATCTGCTCCATTGCCTCTGCCACGGTTGTCAGGCTGCCAAGAGCAAGGAACTTCACCGGGGTGGTTTCCGATGCCAGCATCTTTTCAATAAGAGCGACTGCCTCTCCAGGTTTGGCCACCGGGAGGCCCTCATGGTGAAGTTCGTCGGCAAGCTTCCTTATCTTTTCGAATGCCACCGGTCCTTTGTAAAAACCGTCTGATGCCGTTATTGCCAGTATCCTTACATCCGGTGATGCCATCAGCAGGCAGATGGCTTTCAGGTCATCAATTCCGCCGTCGCTGTCAATAATGACATAATGTCTTGGTTTCCATGGGTGTGCTCCGGCAGAAATGATAAGAAGTGAAAGAAGTATCGTAAGTATTGAGCGTCTCATTTCGCAGCTTTTTTGCCAAAAATAGCATTTTAGAATATATATAAAGCTGCCGGGATTGCGGGTCCGCTGCTCTCCGGGAGATTTCCCGGACAGCCGTGCCGGGCCACTTCTTTTTGTCTGAGGTCTTTCCATGTGCCCCGGGCCGTTGACGGAATTTTCTTTTTTATTATCTTGACCGCCCTAATTTCTGGCCTGTGAAGCGAAAGAGATTGTTACTGTTTTTTATTGGCATTGTGGCCGGTATGGTTATTCTTGCCGGTTTCGGCAAGGCTGTTGAAGTCACCTCAACAAATGATTTCTGTGCAACGTGCCATGTCCACCCGCAGGCAACGACAAGCTGGAAGCAGGGTGTTCACTATGCAACACAGTCGGGTTACCGTGTAAGCTGTGCAGAGTGTCATCTTCCACCGAAAGGTGAGGGTTACATTGTTGAAAAGGCGAAGACAGGTATGCGTGATCTCTGGAGTTACTGGACAAAGGACACTGCGGAGTTCGACTGGGATGCAGCATCAACACTGGAACGGGCTTCAAAACATGTATATAATTCCAGTTGCATCAAGTGTCATGAGAATCTCTTCCCCGCGAAGCTGACACGGGAGGGATCGGATGCGCATCTTTACTATAAGCAGATGACTGAAAAGGGTGACGATCTGCAATGCATCAGCTGTCATCTTAATTCGGGGCATTACATCGAAGGATACCTTCATGGCAGCAATACCGGGTTTGCAGCAACGGCAGGCGGACCGGATACCATTTATGAACGACCGGCGACCCTGACTGCATTTGAAGATTTTACCGAGCAGATACCCGGATCAGGCGTTTCGTTCCGGATGATTGCGTTGCCTGGTGGTGAATTCATTATGGGGAGCCCTGAGAATGAACCTCTTCGCGACAGCGATGAACAACTGAGGAAGGCCGAAGTTGATTCATTCTTCATTGCAGAGGTCGAAGTGACGTGGAATGAGTACATGGAGTTTTACAGGCAGACGGCTTCGGAAGGGAGAAGTACTGACACAGAAGGGGCAAGGGCGAAGGCGGCAGGTGTTGACGCCATCAGCGGTGCAACGCCTCCCTACGGCAAGCCCGATCAGAACTGGGGGATGGGACAGCGTCCGGCCATCTCGATGAGCTGGCATGCGGCGGAGACCTATTGCAAGTGGCTCTCCAGTGTAACCGGAAGGAGCTACAGGCTCCCGACCGAGGCTGAGTGGGAGTATGCATGCCGTGCCGGTACAACAACACCATACTTCTTCCCGGGTGACCCGGCGAAGTTTGAAAAGAAGGGATTGTTCGGAGGCAAACCGGATACAGCAGTGATAAACACTTTCGTGATTTTCCACGGAAACAGCCCGTCAAAAACGCAGGAGCCGTCAGCGGTGAGGCCCAACCCGTGGGGGATAAGGAATATGAGCGGCAACGTGGCTGAATTCTGCTCCGATGTCTATGAAGGAACCAGTGAGCACATCATAAGGGGCGGATCATTCCGTGACGGCGCTGCAGGTGTGCGCAGTGCTGCCCGTGACCACACCCGCACCGATGAGTGGCTGAAGACTGACCCGCAGATGCCAAAGAGCATATGGTGGTACTCGGATTGTTTTCATGTAGGATTTCGTGTTGTAATGGATTGGAATTCAGGCAGTAGGCAATAGGCAATAGGCACTGGTGATTCGCAACCGGCAGCTCGCACATCGAAAATTAAGAATCGAAAATCGCAATTCGTAAATCGCAAATCCCGGGGCCTTTGGACAAAAACATTATCTTTGGCTTTCTAACCAATTCATACCATGAAAAAATCATCTATATCCAGAAGAAACTTTCTTGGCACGGCTGCAGCTGCAGGGGCCGCAGGAATTGTTGTGCCGGCATTCATCACATCATGTTCAACTGAGAAGCGCACAAAAGTGGTTCTGCCCGTCATGCTTGATTCAGCACCTGACGGTCCGCTGCTCAAGGCAGGTCTGATAGGCTGTGGCGGCAGGGGTACAGGTGCAGCACTTAATTTCCTTCACGCAGGTCCCAACCTTACCATATCTGCCCTGGGTGATGTCTTTGCCGATAAGATCACCGCATGCCGCGAACGCCTGGCAAAAGACGGCGTGGAGATTGCTGATGAAAAATGTTTTACAGGTTTCGATGCTTACCAGAAGGTAATTGATTCCGGTGTTGATATCATCATTCTTGCCACACCTCCCTATTTCCGTCCTGAGCATTTCGAAGCGGCTGTTTCGGCAGGCAAACATGTTTTCATGGAAAAACCGGTTGCCGTTGACCCGACAGGGGTAAGGAGGATCATGGCTGCCGGAGAAAAGGCAAAAGGTATGGAGCTCTGCGTTGTCACTGGCACACAACGTCGTCACCAGCACGATTATGTGGCTACATGGGGCAAGGTAAAAGAGGGGATTATCGGCGATATCGTTGCAGCAAACTGCTATTGGAACCAGGGGCAGTTGTGGTATCGTGATCCCAACCCCTCATGGACTGAGATGGAATATATGCTACGAGACTGGGTCAACTGGTGCTGGTTATCAGGTGATCACATCATAGAGCAACACATCCACAATTATGATGTAATCAATTGGTTCACGGGCAGGCGGCCTGTTTCGGCTGTATCTTTCGGAGCACGTCATCGCAGGCCCACCGGTGATCAGTATGACTTCTTCAGCACAGACTTTATATATGAGGGAGATATGCATGTCCATAGTATGTGCCGCCAGATAAACGGCTGCGATGGTAATGTCTCGGAGTGGATACAGGGAACGAAAGGATCATCCAACTGCCAGAATACAGTATGGGATCCTGCAGGTACCGAGCTTTGGAAATATGACGGTTACAAGCTGGACGAACAGGGTAAGATGACAGGTGAGCTCATCCGGAGCCCCTATGACCAGGAACACATCGACTTCGTAACAGCCATCCGTACCGGGAAACTGCTGAACGAGGCCGAATCTGTAGCAGTATCCACCATGGCCGGCATCATGGGCAGGGTTTCGGCATATACAGGCAAAAAGGTCACATGGGATGAGATGATGAACTCAGAGCTCAAGCTGGGACCGAAGGTATTTGAAATGGGACCAGTGGATGTGCCGAAGACTGTGCCGGTGCCTGGTGAATAAATAATCACAACCCCGGCAGATCTGCAGTGAGGAGTCAGATCTGCCGGCAAACAGATACCTGGTTTTATTATGGAATCAAGATCAAGACGCAGTTTCCTCAGGAGGACGGCAGCTGCAGGTGCGGCTCTCATGACAGCCCCGGTACTTCTGTCGGGGAAGAACCGTTCGGAGGCCATCCCTGATGCAGACAAACCCTTCAGGCTGGCATATGCGCCGTCAATAGGCATGTTCCGAGAGCTGTGCGGCAGCGATGACCCGCTCGACAATATCCAGTTCATTGCCGACAAGGGATTCAGGGCCCTCTTTGACAACGGCTTTCCCGGTCGCCCGGCGGAGGAGCAGGATCAGATAGCCACAAAGATTCAGAAGATGGGCCTGATGATGGGCCCATGGGTGCTGCATGCCGATTTCGGGAACACGTCGTTTGTGCTGCCTCACCGCGAGATACGGGACTTCCTTACAACCAAGATGGAGGAAGGCATAGAGGTGGCAAGACGTTCAGGTTTCAAGATGGCCCTGATTGTTCCCGGCAGGTATGACTACAGGATCCATCCTGACATCCAGCTGGCAAACGTCATCGATAACCTGAGATACTGCGCTGACCTTGTCGGACCTGAAGGTATGACACTTGTGCTGGAGCCGCTGAATACACTTCGTGATCACCCCGGACTGTGGCTCACGAAGATGCCCCAGGCATACCAGGTTTGCAAGTCGGTAAACAGCCCGGCGATCAAGATAGTAGAGGATATCTATCACCAGCAGATCAGTGAGGGTAACCTGATTCCCAATATAGAATCCTGCTGGGACGAGATAGCTGCCTTTCATGTTGGAGACAACCCGGGGCGTAATGAGCCAACCACAGGAGAGATAAACTTTAAGAATATCTTCAGTTATCTTCTCGCCCGTGACTATAGAGGGGTGATATGCATGGAGCACGGTCGAAGTGTCAGGGGAGTTGCGGGAGCGCGCCGGGTCATCGAGGCCTATCGCGAATGCGATCCTTTCTGATTTATTAGGGGAAACCATTCACCGCCATTTGAGCAGGGACAGAACAGCCATAAGCGAGAAATGGATCAGGGCATCCATTATCGGCACCATATGGGCAGCTGCCGAGATCGTTCTCGGCAGTTTCCTGCATAACCTGCGGGTGCCGTTCAGCGGTAACATGCTTACCGCCATAGCTCTTGTCATTCTCATCGCGGTCAGCTACCGGTGGCGCGAACACGGCCTTTACTGGAGAGCGGGCCTGATCTGCGCGCTAATGAAGGCCATGTCACCCAGCGCAATCATCTTCGGCCCGATGATAGCCATCATCATGGAGTCGGTTCTCCTGGAGGTTTCAGTCAGGCTTCTGGGCCGGACCTACCTGGGTTTTATTATCGGCTCAATGCTGGCCATGTCATGGAACCTGTTCCAGAAGGTCTTCAACATGATCATTTTCTACGGGGGTAACCTGGTTGAGATTTACTCCGGCCTGACTGCCTGGGCAGAGAAACAGCTGAGTCTTAATTTCAACGCCTTCTGGGCCCCGCTGGTACTGTTGCTTTCAATCTATGCCCTTTTTGGTGCAATCACCGCTGTCGCGGGAATCATCACCGGCCGGCGGATAGCGTCTCTTCCACCTGAGGAATCACTCCCCGAGCCGGCTGTTATCCGCACCCTGGAGAAGAAGAAAAAAAATTCGTTTGACTATTCGCTTCTATGGCTGGCAGCAGACATGGTGTTGGTAGCCGGGATGCTTGTGGTAGTGAGTACCCTTTCATGGGTATGGTGGGTCATAGTTGTGATTCCGGGTGTTGTCCTCATGGCCATGAGGTACAGGAGGGCCATGCGACAGCTGTCGAAGCCCGGCTTCTGGATCACATTCGTGATTATCACCATGCTTTCGGCCCTGGTCTTCTCTGCATTCAGCCATGAAAAAGACAGCCTGCGGGAGGCAGTGCTTATTGGTATCCAGATGAACTTCCGTGCTGTGATAATAATTGTGGGCTTTTCGGCGCTGGGCACTGAGCTCTACAATCCGAAAATCCGCGCCCTCTTCAGCCGTACCCGCTTCAGGCAGCTTCCCCTGGCCCTGGAATTGTCAGCTGCCAGCCTGCCCACCATGATCGCAGACATGCCTGACCTGAAGACGGCTGTAAAGACACCGGTCTCAATTCTCAGCCGTATGATCACGCGTGTCGAACGGAGGTTGAATGAAGTCAGAAAGGAACAGGAGAATGAAAGAAAGATCTTTGTTGTAACCGGCGCCATCGGTGAAGGCAAGACTGCCTGGCTTGCCAAATTGACCGGCTTGTTGAAGGAAAAGGGGATCAGGGTGGGAGGCATTCTTGCATTGCGGATAATGAAGGAGGGCAGAGCGACGGGTTATGATATCACTGATATTAAGACGGGAAGCAGGACACCCTTTCTGAGGCAGACAGGTAACGCCACTATGGGGGTCGAGAGGTTCACGGTTGATGAGGCAGGATTCAGGGCCGGACTTAAAGCCCTTGATCCGGTTTCAACCCGCAACAGTGAGGTAATCATAATTGATGAGGCGGGCCCGCTTGAGCTGAGAGGAGAGGGTTGGCACGACAGGATCAGTGAACTTCTGAGTGAATCAAGGGCAATAATTATCATGGCTGTACGGAAAAACCTGATAGGGGAGGTATTTGAAAAGTTTGGGCTGTCAGGCATTGAGTTGATCGATGTGGCCGCCGGAGATGTTGTCAGACGGGCCGAAGAGATTGCAGCTTTAACGGTAAAAAATTAAAGAATGGAGAACATCCTCGAACAAGTCAGACGGGAACTGAAAGATGCTTCAGATGAAAAAACAAGGGAAACCGGACAGCGTTTTTTCAAAGAGGATGTGAACATGTACGGGATCAGGGCTAAAACCGTAACAGACATAGCGAAGTCTAATTATGCGCTGATCAGGAGAGCCGGCAAGAAAGACATTCTTGCGTTGTGCGATTCACTATGGAAGTCCGGCATGATGGAGGAGTCGTTCGTGGCCTGTGTATGGTCAGAGAAGGTTGCTCCGGCGTTTGTCCCATCCGATTTTGCCATCCTTGAGAAGTGGGTTCACAATTATGTCAGCAACTGGGCATCATGCGACACACTTTGCAATCACACCGTGGGCGATTTCATACAGAAATACCCGGAATACATGGCGGAGCTAAAAAAGTGGGCGAGGTCAGACAACCGCTGGGTAAAACGGGCATCTGCCGTTTCCCTGATAATCCCTGCCAGGAATGGGAAATTCCTTGAAGACATTTTTGAGATTGCAGGGATCCTGCTTCCGGACAGGGATGACATGGTACAGAAGGGATATGGCTGGATGCTTAAGGAGGCGAGCAAGCCTTATCAGAAAGAGGTATTCGATTATGTCATGAAGCATAAGGCTGTGATGCCCCGCACGGCGCTCAGGTATGCCATCGAAAAGATGCCGAAGGCACTCCGGGCAAAGGCAATGGAAAGGTAATCCCGGATCTGATCCTGAAGGCCGGTTGTAATAGAATCGGTCACGGATCAGGGGGTGCAATTTCACCTCATCCCGGCCGTCCGCTCCCTCCAGAAATCATTGAAGCTGGTTACGGGTTTTTCACACAGGTAAACGGCTGCACCATATTCCCGCGCATCGGGATCGGTTATTCTTCCGATCAGCCTGATGCTTGCAAACAGCTCTTCCACATCCTCCCCCAGTGAATGGTTGATGTAAACCAGCGATTTGATCTCAACCGGGAATTCGTGCGGGAACCAGTACCGGAAGCTCTCATGGAAACTGACAGCCTCAGGCAGTTCGTATTTTTTGCCTATAATCGTAACTGCTCCTGCCTGGCCGTAGTTCTCCGCGTATATTATAGCAGCCGTTTTATCTTCTATCATACTGTAGGCGTTGCCGGCCAATTTGGCAAATTCCTCCCATCCTGTCATATCGGCATAATCCTGGGGCAGTGAGTGGATGGTTCCATCTTCAAACCGCCTTCCAAAATCTGCCCCGTATTTTTCTTCAAGGTCACTGTAATAAGTTACCAGTCCATCCTTGTCCCATACCGGCAAACCTGCAGGAACTCCCGGGATGGCTACCAGGATAACTGCCAGGGGGAAGACTATTCTGAGGATCCTGTTTCTGACCCACCTGTCATAAGCCGCGCCGCCTGCAGCGATCATCATGGGCATAATTCCCAGGGTATAGTAACTTTTTCCTTTCAGCACAAAAAGTGCAAGAATTACAAAGAGGGTCAGGAATCCCAGGAACCTGAACCTTCTGACCTCCCGGGATGCGAGCAGGTATACCAGTCCGGCAACTGTGAATATTGACCCGACAAAAGGCATGAAGAGTTGGTCGGTGAAGAAGACCCCGGCGTTCATGTACACGAGCTGGGTGTCATACAATTCCGAAATATGATTGAATACCGGGAAGCCGTGGACTGCCTGCCAGACCAGGTTTGGAAGGAAGATAAATGCTCCTGCAATCATCCCAAACCAGAAATACCTGTTCCGGAATATATTTCTGTATCTGGTAAATGGGATAATCAGCAAAAGTCCGAGGAAAAGCAGCCCGGCCAGGTATTTGTTCAGGAGTGCAAATCCGGCAGCTATCCCGAAATATATAAGAAATCTGTTCCTGCCGGAATTGATGAATTTTATGACCATCAGCAGGCAGAGTGTCCAGAGAAATACCTCGATGTGTACCGGTTGGAACAGGAAGAAGGTCCTCATGAAAAACCCGGAGACGGTGAGTCCGGTTGCGGCCAGGATGGCTGCGTAGCGAGAGCCTCCCATTTCCCTGGCCATGGAGGCTGCAAGAAAGATCATAAGACCGCCCAGAACCGAGGCAAAAAGCCGTATGGCAAAGAGGCTGTCTGAGAAGATATGTTGCAACAGCCAGCTGACCCACCCGATAAGCGGAGGCACGGTGGCATAGCCGAAATCAGGGTGCTGCCCCAGTGTGAGATAGAGAAGTTCATCGCGGTGATATTCCAGGTTGTCATATACGAGCAGCCTGATGGCAATATTGAAGAGAGCGATCGCCAGGATAACCGGGTCAATCCTCTTCCATTCCCCTTTGAACATATTATGGTTATGTTACTTTTCGATCCATTCGGCTACGGAAAGAACGGTTCCGTAACTTTTCAGGGTTGCAAGTGTTGAAGCATGGACATCAGCCGCTGCGACCTCCCGTTCACCGAACTTAAGATTACGGGTGGCGCAGGCATCATGAAGCATGATCACGCGGTAGCCGTAGTCATGTGCTGCCCTGACCGCAGCCTCCACGCACATCTGTGTCTGCATCCCGCAGATCACGAGGGTGTCAATGGCGAGGCCGCCAATATACTCCTTCAGTCCAGTCCCCAGGAAGCTGTTCACCTCCTCCTTTACAAAGATCTTTTCCCCGGCAGAGGGAACAACCCGCTCATTAATTTCCATCCCTGAAGCCGATTTATGCTGTATGAAAATCACCGGATTGCCTGTCTCGCGTGCTTTCCTGAGTGCCAAAGCAGCCTTTTCCGCTGCTTTTTCGGGCTCAACCAGTTCAGACATTCCGCCAGGAAAATAAAAGTCCTGCACGTCGATGACCAGTAATGCATACTCCTTCTGTGCCACGGCATACTGAAATGCTGCGAGGAGGACAATGGAAAGGATAATACTCTTCATGGTGCCGGGATTGTTGATAACCCAAAATTAGTAGCTTTAACGAAATTATTTTATCTGTTCGTTATGAAACTCTCTAAAATCCCCCTGCTGGGCAGGGTGGTAATCGCCATTATTCTTGGAATTATCATCGGGCAGTTTGCCCCTGTCTGGTTTGCCCGGATTTTTGCAACATTCAACTCTCTTTTTGGAAATTTCCTCTCTTTCATCATCCCGCTTATTATAATAGGTCTCATCACCCCTGCAATTGGTGAGCTGGGACACGGAGCCGGGAAATTGCTGGCTATCACAGCCCTCATTGCTTATATTTCGACCCTCTTCTCTGGATTTTTTACCTTTTTATCATGCCAGGCGGTGTTCCCTCATATCCTGACTGAGGGTATTGATACAGGGGTGCTTAATGGAATAGAGGAAATTAAGATTGATCCATTCTTCACCATTGAAATGCCGCCGGTAATGGATGTGATGCCTGCACTGATCCTCTCATTTTGCGTCGGCCTGGGCATTACGTTCCTGAAGGGCGATACCCTGCAGAAAGCATTTCTGGAATTCAGGGAGATAATAACAATGATTATTAAAAGCATCATTATCCCGTTTCTGCCACTCTACATTTTCGGGATGTTTCTTTCAATGTCAATTTCGGGTCAGGTTTATTCGGTAATAGTTCTGTTTCTGAAGGTTATACTTGTAATCTTCGTTCTCCACATTTTATTGCTGCTGATACAATTCCTGATTGCAGGAGCGATATCGGGGCGGAATCCCCTGAAAGCGCTGAAGGGCATGCTTCCGGCCTATGTAACTGCACTGGGGACCTCTTCGTCGGCAGCCACTATTCCTGTCACACTTCAGTGTGCAATCAACAACAAGGTCAATCCGAGCATTGCTTCCTTTACTGTACCCCTGTGTGCCACAATTCACCTGGCCGGTAGTACCATGAAGATTACAGGATTCGCACTGGCTATCCAGTACTTTTTCGGGATGCCGGTCGATTCAGCCAGCTTCATCGGGTTCATCTTCATGCTGGGGATAATTATGATTGCTGCCCCCGGTGTGCCCGGTGGTGCCATCATGGCGGCTGTCGGAATTCTTCAGGGTATCCTTGGCTTCAATGAGCAGATGATAGGATTGATGATCACGCTTTACATTGCAGTTGACAGCTTCGGAACGGCATGCAATGTAACCGGTGATGGTGCAATAGCCCTCATAATGGATAAACTATCTAGGAAAAAAACATCAGTTGCCTGACTTCACAGGCTGTGGCGGCAGGGGGAACAGACGCCTCTGCAACTTAGCCCTTGAGTATGTTGTTTATTCTTCTGAGACGAAAACAGATTCAGACCTGATGAAAATCTTCAGATACACTACGCTGGCAGTTTTTACCGCAATTTTGCTCTCATCATGCAGTAACGTCCGGACAGAGAGAGACAAACCATACCTTGTACTGGTCTCCCTGGATGCCTTCAGGTGGGATTATGACTCGATCCACGGCACTCCGGTGCTTGATGACATCGCCCGGAAGGGGGTCACCGCCCGGCGACTTATACCATCATTCCCCACAAAAACCTTCCCGAACCACTATACCATTGCCACGGGACTGTACCCTGATCATCACGGACTGGTAAACAACAGCTTTTATGCACCTGATCTTGGCCTGGTTTACAGGATTGGTGACCGGACCATGGTCTCCAACGGAGCTTTTTACGGGGGCGAGCCGGTGTGGGTCACTGCCCGGAAGCAGGGAATGAAGACAGCCTCATTCTACTGGGTGGGTTCCGAGGCTCCGGTACAGTGCATACAGCCCGACTACTGGAAGCCATATGATGAGGAGGTACCCTTTGGCGACCGCATCGACACCGTTCTGAAGTGGCTCTCGCTGCCCAAAAATAAAAGGCCGCACCTGGTGACCCTCTATTTCGAGGAGCCCGATGCCGTGAGCCATGTTTATGGTCCTCTGTCACCTGAAACAGGGGCGATGGTCAGGGGCCTCGACAGTCTTATAGGTGTTCTCCGTAACGGGATTGCCGAACTGCCAAATGCGGGTAACATCAACCTCATAGTACTTTCTGATCACGGTATGACAGAGGTGGACGAGTTGCGCTATAACTACATCTTCGATACTCTGCCTCAGGCGATGGTGAAGAGGATCTACGGGGGGAATCCTGTCTGGGCGGTTGAGCCGGCTGAAGGAAAGCTTGACAGTGTGCTGCTGTTGCTTAATGTTCAGCGCGGGATGAAAGCCTATGCCAGGGAAAATCTGCCCGGTCATCTGCATTACGGTACTCACCCCCGGATTCCGGAGATTGTGCTTGTCGCCGATCCGGGATGGACGGCAGGGCTGAGACCAGAGCCTCGTGGCGATACCAGGGGTGACCACGGTTACGACTGGAAATGCAGTGACATGCACTCCATCTTCTATGCCGAAGGACCTGCCTTTAAGAAGGAGTTCATGGTTGATACACTGTATAATGTCGATATATACAACATGATGACCGGGATCCTTGGCCTTGTTCCCGCTCCCAACGACGGCAACCAGGAACGGATTGCTCCGCTTTTCAGATAGTCAGTACTCTCATATTACCACACACCCTCTTTCCTGAATGCCTCAGAACAGTGAGGTCTTGAAAATAATTATACACAAATTACACTAAATTGATATAAAAAGTATATATTTGCAGTCGATACACAGGATGAATTTTTTATTGTTTCAATGACAGTCAGGAAGGAGAAATATGCGGCAAAAGCCATGGGGGTCTTCAGACAGTTTGGGCTTCATCTTTCGATCGATGAGATTGCAGATAAGGCAGGTGTCACAAAAAAGACCCTTTATAATCATTTTGAATCAAAGGAAGGTCTCCTGAAATTCTGCATGCAGACTTTTATCAATGACCTGGAAAAGAAGATTGCAATAATGTATTCAGAAGACGTCAATGCGATTGATGGATTCAAATCAGGCATCTATGGCATGGGGGAGGTATTTCATTCAATAAGCCCTGTATTTTTTAATGATCTGAGAATGATGTTCCCTGAGATCTCAGGCATACAGCATAAGGCAGGATTTGGGTCTTTCCTTGAGGGAATGAAGAAAAACCTGGAAAAGGGTAAAGAGGAGAAGCTCTACAGGCAGGATATTGATGTTGAACTGATCAGCCGGTTTTTCATCACCTCCGTAGTCAGCTTTTTTATCAGCAGTGTCCTGACACGCAGTGAGTATTCTGCCAGAGATTATTTTGCATCGATAATAAACTACCACCTTCATGCGGTTGTTACCCCGAAGGGGAAAAGACTGCTTGATGCGGAAAAGTCAATCACAAAATATTCCGATAAACAATGAATAGGACCAGAACAATTTTATTTACTGTAATAATCTGCATTTGCTCCGGTATCAGCGCACAGCAGGTTTATGATCTTCAGAGCTGCCTCAAGTTTGCACTGGAAAACAACCATAATATACGGAAGGCGCAGTTCGACAGGGAAAAATCAATTCAGGCCAGGCATGAGATACTTGGTGCCCTGATGCCGCAGATATCAGGCTCCGGAAGTCTGAGTTACAACATTCAGAAGCCAAGGTTCATTATGCCCAACTTCATAAATGAATTCCTTCCTCCGAATATGCAGGATCCCAATGCCTCCAAATACATGACAATTGAAATGGGAACCAACTTTTCGGCCGGGATAGGGGCTGCACTGAATCAGCAAATATTCAATCTCTCGCTGTTCAATGCTGTAGATATCGCAAAAACAGCTGAAGAGCTGACATCACTGGCTGCAGAGGCCAGGGAGGAGGATGTCATTAGCCAGACTGCAAATCTGTTTTATGCAATCCAGGCGACTGAATACGCTTCTGAAATGTTTGACAGGAGCATTGGAATCATTGATTCTGTAATGACTTCAATGGAGGTGAGTTATGCCAGCGGGCTGATCAGAAAGGTTGATCTTGACAGGCTGAAGGTTACCCGGACCAATATGGCCACCCAGAGGGCATCGGTAATCAATGCTGTCGAGGTACAGAAGAATCTCCTTAAGTTACAGATGGGGATGGAAATGTCAGGTCAGCTTGACCTTGTGAAGATCGATCTTGAAGCATTTGAAAGTCAGGCCAAAACCGGAGATTTCCGGGAATTCGACCCTGGCCTTCATACCTCATTCAAAATGCTGACCCGCCAGCAGGATCTGCAGCAGTTGCAGAGAAAAGCAGCCGTTTATGAAAATTTTCCTGTTCTGACAGCGATGGTCAACTATAATTATAACGGTGTCTCCGATGAGTTCTTCAGGGGAGAAACGAATTACTGGTACGGGTCATCTATGGCCGGTTTGAACCTGCGCATTCCTATATTCGGAGGGCTTTCGAGAAGCTCGAAGATAAAGCAGGCTGACTTTGAAATCCGCAAAGCCATGGAAGACGGAGTCATCCTTGAACAGTCACTAAGTATGGCGCATCGGAATGCAATGTTAAAACTTGAGGACAGTCGCAATTCTATCCGGGTTCAGAAAGCGAACATGGCTCTTGCAGAAGAGGTATACCGCATCACTGAAAAGAACTATTCCCAGGGTATCGCATCAATGTCAGACGTGCTGAATTCGAACTCATCGCTTATACAGGCACAGATGAGTTATGCAGATGCACTCAACAACTTCATGAAGGCCTATGTTGAGCTTAATAAGGCCAGCGGCACTATCAGGGAGCTTGTAAGGTAATTCGTCATAAGTGAAAAAAAATAAAATAATACCGGCAATGCGGATCCGGGAGGCCTGCCAGGGCAGCCAGGGGAAGCAAAATCCTCAAAATCATGAAAAAATTATCATCAATCATCACAGTAATAGTTCTGATAGCTGTAATCGTTATTATCCTGGTGTTCAACAGGAAGCGCAGCATCGAGCAAACGCAGATTGCCTCCGAGGCAGCTACAGGCGTAACCGTCGGGATGGATGTTGTCAGAGAAGAACAGGCCAATATGAGCTTTTCATCCAATGGATCTCTTGAACCGGTTCGTGAGCTCTCATTCGTTTCTGATGTGTCAGGCCGGGTACTTGAGGTGTTTGCCGATGAAGGGACACATGTCAGCAGGGGGCAGGTGCTCGTCCAGGCAGATGATGAGATGCTGAAAGCTGATTTTACAGCCAGCGAGGCAGCTTACAACGCTCTCAGGACAGATCTTGAACGTTTTACCGACGCGAATAAGGCAGGCGGAGTGACTGATCAGCAGCTTGAGACCATCAGGACCCAGTTTATCGCTGCAGAGAGCAGGTATATCAGCAGCAGGCGCCGCCTTTCCGATGCGACTGTCAAATCACCAATTTCTGGGACCATTATCAGGAGGTATGTGGAGGTCGGAGCCTATCTCAATCCCGGGGCACGGCTCTTCGACATTATCGATGATTCCCAGCTTAAGGCCTGGTGCAATGTCACAGAACGGCAGGTACTCCTTCTGAAAAAGGGGCAGAGTGTAAGAATAGAATGCGATGCGTTTCCCGGAGAAAAATACACCGGGGTAATTACGTTCGTCGGTTCGAAGGCTGACAGGTCGCTTAATTATCCGGTTGAGATCTCTGTATCAGGACATGAAAAGAAGGACCTGAAGGCCGGTATGTACATAACTGCAAATTTTGATATCGAGGCTGATCAAAAAGTAATAATGATCCCCAGGAGCGCCATTACCGGGAGTGTAAAGAATGCGAAAGTCTACACCGTTGCAGATGGCAGGGCTGCTGAAAAGGATGTGATTGCCGGTTCCATGACAGGTAACAAAGTAGAGATACTCAGCGGGCTCCATGCCGGGGACAGCATAATAGTTTCAGGACTTATCAATGTGTCAGACGGAGTAATTGTAAAGAACAAAACGGACCGGTAACCCGACGTTTCGGAAGAGAGTAGCGTTCTGACCTTACTAAATGAAATACAGATGAAAATATCAGAAATATCAATAAAGCGGCCGATATATGTAATTGTCCTGTTTTCGGTTCTTTCGATCCTCGGTTACCTCGGTTACAGGAATCTTAGCGCCGAGCTGATGCCGAAATTCACTCCCCCGGTTATAAATGTCCAGATCATATACCCGGGTGCGTCACCCACGGAGGTGGAGAATTCACTCACCCGCAAGGTTGAGGATGCTCTCTCGAGCATGGAAGGTATTGACAAGATACAGTCATACTCCTATGAAAGCATGTCGATGCTCTTTGTTACCTTCAAATATGGAACTGATATAGACAAATCTATAACCGATGCGCAGAACTATATTGACGCAAAAAGATCGCAACTTCCCGTTTCGGTTTTATCACCTGTTATCTCCAAGGTGACCGTTGATGACAAGGCGATAATCATTTTATCTGCAACCTCAGATCTTGAGCCGACGCAGTTTTTTGATCTGATGGACAAGCGGATTCTTCCTCAGCTCTCTGGAATAAAAGGTGTCTCGAAGGGGACACTGGTAGGAGGATTGCAAAGAGAGATCCAGGTGAATCTCGATGCTACGCGGATGCGTGCTCTTGGTGTAACACCTGCCCAGATACAGGGAGTAATAAGATCTTCAAACCTTGACTTCCCGACAGGCAGCATCCGTAACCCGGAGACTCAGACCGCAGTACGTCTTTCAGGTAAATTCGCGAGTGTGGATGAAATCAGGAATCTTGTTGTGATGACCACTCCGACAGGTTCACAGATAAGGTTGCAGGACATAGCAGAAATCACTGATGCAGTAAAGGACCCCGCCAGTCTCGCCCGGGTAAACGGCGAGGATGCAATACTCATAAATATTTTCAAGCAATCTGACGCTAATGCTGTTGAGGTAAGCGATAATATACGGGAGACAATTGTATCACTCGAAAATGAATACTCTGAAAACGGACTTAAAATGGAGATTGCACAGGACTCTACCGACTTCACGCGTGAGTCAATCACCTCGGTGCTGACAGACCTTCTCCTGGCAGTCTTGCTTGTATCACTTGTCATGTTGCTCTTCCTTCACAATTTCAGGAATGCCATTGTGGTAATGATTGTTGTGCCGGTGTCACTTATTTCAACATTCATCGGCATGAACCTGTTCAATTTCTCGCTTAACCTGATGTCATTGCTTGGCCTTTCGCTTGTTATCGGGGTGCTTGTCGACGATGCAATTGTAGTGATAGAAAACGTGTACCGGCACATCGAGATGGGCAAAAACCGGGTGCGGGCTTCCTGGGATGCAATCAGGGAAATCGGATTTACAGTTATCTCAATTACAATTGTTCTTGTTATAGTATTCCTGCCGATTGCCCTGACAAATACGCTTGTCTCAGACATTCTCCGCCAGTTTTGCGGTGTAATAATTTTCTCGATACTCGTCAGTCTCCTTGCCGCTCTCACCCTTGTTCCTCTGCTTACTTCCCGGTTCGGTAATATCCAGGTGCTGACGGGGAAGAACCTGTTTCAAAAGTTCCTGATGTGGTTTGAAAGACAGGTTGAGGCGTTTGGCCACTGGGTATCAGGATTATTGAAGTGGGCGCTTTTTCATAAGCGCTGGCTTGCCCTGATCATTCTTGCAATTACTGTTGCGGTATTTTCTCTCTTCCCGCTGGGCTTCATCGGATTTGAGTTTCTTCCTGACGTTGACAGGGGTGAGTTTATAGTACAGCTCGAGATGCCCAAGGACATCTCCCTTGAAGAATCGAATACTCTTGTCCGGAACGCCGAAGACTGGTTCCGGGTCAGACCCGAAGTGGCCAAGGTTGTCACGATGGTGGGGCTTACAAGCGACAACACCCAGAGTACTCAGGGAACACCGTACCTGGCGGAGCTTAATGTGAAGCTGGTGCCGGCAAAAAAGCGCGATGAGAGCACCAGGCTCTATATTGCAAAAATCAAGAAGCCTCTGTCTGATTACCTGGTTGATGCGAAGGTAAAGATCTTCAGTGTTGCCGTGACCGGGCAGGCAGCAAAGGCAGCAGTTGAGTATGTGATCACGGGGAATAATGCCGATTCTGTGATGATCTTCGCCGATCAGGCACTTGATGTCATGAGGTCAATTCCGGGTACCATGCAGCAGGAACTGTCAGTAGAAAGAGGGACGCCTGAAATAAATGTCTCGGTTGACCGTGATAAGATGTCAGCGCTTGGCCTGACACTTGACAATGTCGGTTTTACAATGCAGATGACCTACCAGGGGAACAACTCACTCAAGTATACCGAAAACAATTATGAATATGATATCAATATACGGGCTGACAAGGCATACAGGGAGCAGGTGGAAGATGTGAGTAATCTTACGTTTATAAACAGCAGGGGTGAGGCAATCCGTCTGTCACAGTTTGCTGATATCAGTCTCGGAACAGGCCCGAGCAGGCTTGAGAGATTTAACCGGAACAGTTCTGTCACTATCCGCACACAGGTTCTTGGGGCAACCTCTGGTGAAGTTTCACAGGAATTCAGGGACCGGATCGAAAAGATGAATAAACCGAAGGGGACCAAGCTTGTTGTGACCGGTGACATGCAGTCAATGGGTGATTCAATGACTGTCATGACCGGTGCCCTGATCCTGTCAATAATCCTGATATACCTCTCCCTTGTTGTCCTGTATAATAACTGGACAGATCCGTTTGCAGTTCTCTTTTCAATCCCACTTGCCATTCTGGGGGCTATCCTGGCTCTGGCGATGACGAACACTGCACTGAGTGTTTACGGCATGCTGGGACTTGTCATGCTTATCGGCCTCGTCGGGAAGAATGCAATACTCCTCGTAGATTTTGCCAATGAAGCAATAAAGGAAGGGAAGGAAATAAACGATGCTCTTATCCAGGCAGTACGGATCCGTACCCGTCCGATCCTGATGACAGCACTTTCGACCATTATCGGGATGCTTCCTGTAGCCCTGTCAAAGGGATCCGGGGCGGAACTGAGGAACGGCCTGGCCTGGGTTATTATCGGGGGGATGTTGTTATCAACTTTCCTGACGTTGATTGTGGTCCCGGTTATGTATAAAATCCTTCATTCGGGTAAAAGCCGGAAGGGTTACCGGCAGAAGCTTGATATTGAAAGATTGATGGTTGAATAACATTTGCAGGGAGGCTGCCTGGCGCGGGTTAAGTCGTTGCCAGGCGGCTATCCTGAAGCATATTGAGGTCTCACTTACCGGCAGCCAGGCGCGGATTGAGTTCCTGTTGACTGGCACACCGGAGCGGATCTCAATTCTCCGGGTCACCGGTGATCAACGAAATCGATGTTTCTTCTGATTTTGTCATAACCTGTTCGTTTTACAGGTGATGACCTGAATATTCTTTTAAACTCTTCGGGTGTAAGACTGTGCCACTCTTTTCTTGTCAGGGAGGTGACCGTAAAATCGGGTATCAGTTCCTTATCTGAATAAGCTATAGCCTTCCTGTTCCAGGGACAAACCTCCTGGCACCTGTCACAACCAAATATTATTTTTTCAGTCTTCCCCCTGAATTCTTCAGGCAGGTTACCGTCATGTTCTATGGTAAGGTAGGCGATGCAACGGCGGGCATCAATTGTTCTGTCACTGCAAATGGCCCCCGTCGGGCAGGCTTCGATACAGAGGGTGCATTCACCGCACCGGTCACGTGATGTCGCATTGTCATTAATAAACTCTGCCGTGGTGACAATTTCGCCCAGGAAGAAGAATGAGCCGATATCCTTATTAATTACCAGGCTGTGTTTACCGCGCCATCCCAGTCCGGCCCGGATAGCCCATGCTTTTTCAGTAACAGGACCGGCATCGCAGAACACCCGGCTTACCGAATCAGGCACCTCTTTTTTGATTATTTTCTGAATACGGGTCAGCTTTTCCTCGATTACCTGGTGATAGTCCTTTACCCGTGCATATCGGCTGATGAAATAGTTATCCTCACCCGCAGGGGAGTCATTGCTGTAGTAGCGTATACCTGCCATTATCACTGATCTTGCTCCTTCGACCAGTGTGGTTATATCTCCCCTTTTGTCGAGGTTTCTCTCAATGAACCCCATGGTACCGTTCTTACCGGCTGAAATCCACTCCGAAATGTGGCTGCTGTCTTCATGATGAGCTGCTGCCTGAGCAATACCGTAAATATCAAAACCTTCCATCCGTAAACTTTCGCGGATTTTCCAGGTGAGCGCTATTTTACGTGCATCGGTCATGGTACGGATTTCAGATCATCAGTTACACGTACCGGTAAAGGTACAAATTTCCGGAGAAGTTCCGGCTCCGGCTTCGCCTTGTCGGTAAGTATGGTCCTGTCCTGCAGCGGATCTAGAGCAATCCCAGTTCAAGCTTCGCCTCATCGCTCAGCATGCTGCGGTCCCACGGCGGATTGAATGTAAGTTTGAGGTCACAGTCCTTAACCCCTTTGATACCGGCAACCTTGTAACTGACCTCTTCAACGAGATCCTCAGCCATAGGGCAGTTTGGTGCAGTCAGCGTCATCGTGATATGTGCAATCTGCTCCTCATCAACCCTGACCTCGTAGACGAGGCCGAGGTCATATATGTTCACCGGTATCTCGGGGTCAAAGATGCCTTTGAGCACACCTACTATGCGTGCTTCGGTCTCCTGTATCTCCTGTGTGTTCATGAGTGCTCCTGTTTTGTCTTATATGCCAGGGCGTACAGACGCATCTGTTTCATCATGGCCAGCAGACCGTTTGAACGCGTGGGGGAGAGGTTTTCCCGTAGTCCGATCTTCTCTATGAAATAGATCCTGGCGTCGACGATCTCTGCCGGGGTGCGTCCCGAAAAGACCCGCACCAGCAGAGCTACTATGCCCCTGGTGATCAGCGCATCGCTATCGGCGGTGAAGGTGATGATGCCTTCTTCAAAAGAGGGGTAGAGCCACACCTTGCTCTGGCAGCCCTCAATCAGGTACTCCGGAGTCTTGTGCCTCTCATCGAACGGGCCCAGTGACCTGCCCAGGTCGATGAGATACTCATACCTTTCCATCCAGTCGCCGAACTGGGCGAACTCCTCAATTATCTGATCCTGTATTTCGTTAATAGTCATTTTAATATATCAAGCGAACATTTCGGTCACTTTCCTTACACCTTTCACCAGGGCATCCACCTCATCCTCTGTATTGTAGAAGGCAATCGAGGCTCTGATATTGCCTGTTATACCGTACCGTCCCATTAACGGCTGCGCGCAGTGTGTTCCTGTCCTGACCGCAATACCCATCTTGTCAAGAATCATGCCGGCGTCATACTGGTGTATCGCTCCCGGCAGGAATGAGATCAGAGAGACCTTTTGCGGGGCGGTGCCATAGATGCGCAGACCCTCAATGGCTGATAATCCTGTTGTTGCCCGGGCTAAAAGGGCCTGTTCCCTTTCGGTGACAGCTTCACGGCCGAGCAGAGAGATATAGTCAAGAGCAGCTGCGAGTCCAATAGCCCCGGTGAAGTTGGTAGTTCCTGCCTCAAATTTGAAAGGAAGCACGTTATATGTTGTCTTTTCAAAAGTTACGTTTGCCACCATGTCTCCGCCTCCCTGGTATGGGGGCAGCTCATTAAGCACTTCAGCCTTTCCGTATAGTACACCGATACCGTTGGGGCCATATACCTTGTGCCCGGAGAAAACATAGAAGTCGCAGTCAAAATCAGTGACATCCACCATTCCGTGCTGTATGCCCTGTGCGCCGTCGATCAGTACCGGGATGCCATGGCGATGGGCCTCAGCAACAATTTCTTTTACGGGATTGATGGTCCCAAGTACATTGGAAACATGTGTGACAGCCACTATCCGTGTCCGTTCGGAGAGCAGACTCCGGTAAGCTTCAAGGTCCAGGACACCTGCATCAGAGAATGGTATAACCTTAAGTTTTGCCTTTTTGCGCTCGCAGAGCATCTGCCAGGGAACAATGTTCGCATGGTGTTCCATGCCGCTGATTACAATCTCATCGCCTTCGCGGACATATCTCTCTCCGAATGAGAAGGCAACGGCGTTGATTGAGGCGGTAGTTCCTGCCGTGAAGATTATCTCCTCCCTTGCACCGGCATTTATGAAGGCCCTGACAGTCTCGCGGGCCGCCTCATAACGCTCTGAAACCATGTCTGAGAGATAATGCACACCGCGGTGGACATTGGCGTTCGTTGTGCGGTAAAGCTCCTCCAGCAGTTTGATGACCTGCAGCGGTTTTTGTGTTGTGGCGCCGTTGTCAAGATATACCAGGGGTTTCCCGTATGCCTTCGTTGAGAGGATCGGGAAATCAGACCTTATCTCTTCTATGCTCTTCGCAAGCTTCATCAGTTCGTTCAGTTACACTGTATTGCGCATGAGGCGCAGCGCGACAGTTCGCCACGGAGGCGCTGGAGGACCAGGTGGTCTATCCTTTCGCGAAGCGCTTCGATGGGTATGTTCTTTACGACATCATGTGCGAAGCCGAACATCAGCATCAGCTTCGCCTCGCGGGCATCTATCCCGCGCGAACGGAGATAAAAGAGTGCATTCTCATCCAGCTGGCCGACCGTGGCTCCATGACTGCATTTCACGTCGTCAGCATAGATCTCGAGCTGAGGCTTGGTATCCATTCGTGCCGTGTCAGAGAGGATGATATTGTTGCTGCTCTGGAAGGCGTTGGTCTTCTGCGCATCCTTGTGCACCATTATACGGCCGTTGAAGGCGCCCGTGGCATTGTCATCTAGCACCCCCTTGAAGAGCTGTGTGCTGTTGCAGTTGGGAGCCACATGGTCAACCTTCACGAAATTGGCCACATGCTGGTGCTTGTCAGCCAGGAAGAGGCCGTAACTGTGCGTCTCGGCATTTTCCCCGTTGAGACTGTGCCAGGTGGCGTTGCGTACCAGTCCGCCGTGGAGGGTGACGTTGTTCGATGATGCAAAGCTGTCGCGCTCCTGGTGGATGAATGTGTGAGTCACCTTCCCGGAGTCGTTATGCTGGTTCTGCACCCTGATGATCTCGAACCGCGAGTTGCGTCCCACATAGACCTCGGTGACGGTGTTTGTCAGGTAGTGTTGCGGCGAGATGGCATGATCGCAGACAAGCAATGACATCCGGGCGCCCTCTTCCACCACAATAAGGTTGCGGTCCTGCGCGAAGATGTCCTGCGTGCTGTGCAGCAGGTTGACAATCTGGATTGGCTTGGTGTAGGCGGTGCCCTTCGGTGCATAGAGGAAAAGCCCGTCAGTGGCCAGTGCAGTGTTCAGCGGCACCAACCCGTCGTTTTCGTTCTGCACGTATTTGTTATAATGCTTTTCCACCAGCTTCGGGAATTGCCTGGCGGCAGCTTTCATGCTGCCGACCCATATTCCGCCGGGAAGCATTGCCAGGCCTTCTTCGCCCCGTGGGAAAAAGCCGTTGAGCAACACCATATTCCATACGTCGAGGTCCTCCACCTCGCAGTGAAACCTCTCGGCCTCCCTGAAATCGTCGGGCTTGGGTGAGAAGTACTTCTCGTATTTGTAGCTGAATGATTTCTCGAGGTTTGTATATTTATAGGCTTCATTCTTTCTGTCAGGGATGCCGAGGCGCAGGAACTCGCTGAAAGCCTCAGGGCGGAACCTGTTGAAAATCTCAGGCGATCCCTTCAGCAGTTCGGCATTCCTCCCTTCCCAGAGTTCTGTGAGCCTGCTAATTACTTCCGGTCTGTAGTCCATGTCTCTTCACTGACGTCTGCTTCCTTCTTAATCCAGTCATATCCTCTCTCCTCAAGCTCGAGAGCCAGTTCAGGTCCGCCCGATTTCACGATGCGGCCGTCATAGAGCACGTGCACATAATCAGGCACGATATAGTCGAGCAGTCTCTGGTAATGTGTGATTACTATCACTGAGGTGTCAGGTCTGCGGATCTTGTTCACACCATTGGCGACGATACGCAGTGCGTCGATATCCAGTCCTGAATCGGTCTCATCGAGTAGCGCCAGTCTCGGCTCGAGCATCGCCATCTGGAAAATCTCGTTTTTCTTTTTTTCACCTCCGGAGAAGCCCTCGTTAACGCTCCTGTTTGTAAGGGCCGAATCTATCTCCACGAGTTCCTTCTTTTCACGCATCAGGCGCAGGAAGTCAGAGGCTGAGAGCGGTTCGAGGCCGCGGTGCTTACGCTGTTCATTGATGGCTGTCTTCATGAAGTTGACCATGCTGACGCCCGGGATCTCGATGGGGTATTGAAATGAGAGGAATATTCCCTCGCGGGCACGCTCCTCGGGTGACATCTCAAGGAGGTTCTTCCCCTCGAAGGTGACAGAACCGGCGGTGACGGTAGCCAGCTCCCTGCCGGTAAGCACATTGGCGAGGGTGCTCTTGCCGCTGCCGTTGGGACCCATGATTGCATGTATCTCGCCGGGTTTAACTTCCAGGTTGAGGCCCTTGAGGATCTCTTTGTTATCAATAGAGGCTTTTAAGTCTTTTATCTGTATTAAAAATTCGGTTTGCATATACTGTTTGCTGTTGATTCATAACTAACCCACGCTTCCCTCAAGGCTGATCTGCAGTAGTTTCTGCGCTTCCACCGCGAATTCCATGGGGAGCTTGTTTATCACCTCGCGGGCGTAGCCGTTTACTATCAGCCCTACTGCATCCTCGGTGGATATGCCCCGTTGGTTGCAGTAGAATATCTGGTCCTCGCCGATGCGGGATGTTGTTGCTTCATGTTCAACTATGGCAGAGGGATTATCCACCTCGATATACGGGAAGGTGTGTGCCCCGCACTTGTCGCCGAGAAGGAGCGAGTCGCACTGCGAGAAATTACGCGCTCCCTCGGCTTTTCCGAGTACTTTCACGAGGCCCCTGTAGCTGTTCTGGCCGAAGCCGGCCGAGATCCCCTTGGAGACAATTGTGCTCTTCGTGTTGCGGCCTATGTGAATCATCTTCGTTCCCGTGTCAGCCTGCTGGTAGTTGTTTGTAACAGCCACCGAGTAAAATTCACCGACCGAATTGTTACCACGGAGGATGCATGAGGGGTACTTCCATGTTATTGCCGAGCCGGTCTCGACCTGTGTCCAGGAGATTTTGGAGTCGTCTCCCTTGCACATGCCACGCTTGGTGACGAAGTTGAAGATTCCGCCCTTGCCATCCTTGTCGCCCGGGTACCAGTTCTGCACGGTGCTGTACTTGACCTCGGCGCCTCGTTCTGCAATTATCTCAACCACTGCTGCATGGAGCTGGTTCTCGTCGCGCATCGGCGCTGTGCAACCCTCGAGATAACTGACATAGGCATCTTCGTCGGCGATGAGCAGTGTGCGTTCGAACTGACCGGTATTGGAGGCGTTGATGCGGAAGTATGTCGAGAGTTCCATGGGGCACCTGACTCCTTTGGGGATATAGCAGAACGAGCCGTCAGAGAAGACGGCAGAGTTCAGTGTTGCAAAGAAGTTGTCACTGTAGGGGACGACCGATGCAAGGTACTTTTGCACCAGCGTGGGGTGCTCTTTGACAGCTTCAGAGAATGAACAGAAGATTATGCCCATCTCAGCGAGGGTCTCACGGAAGGTGGTCTTCACCGAGACCGAGTCCATGACGGCATCAACGGCCACCCCGGTGAGTCTTTTCTGCTCCTCGAGGGGTATGCCGAGCTTGTCAAATGTCTTCAGCAGTTCCTGGTCCACGTCGCCCAGGCTTTCAGGACCTTTCTTCTGTTTTGGTGCTGCGTAATAGATAATATCCTGGTAATTAATTTCCGGGACTTTAAGGTGAGCCCAATTCGGCATCTTCATTGTCTGCCAGTGGCGGAAAGCCTTGAGACGGAACTCGAGCATCCACTCGGGCTCCTTCTTCTTGGCTGAGATGAGTCTCACTATATCTTCATTAAGGCCTTTGGGGATAACCTCGGTATCGATGTCGGTCACAAAGCCGTACTTGTACTCACCTGAAGTTACCTCTCCCAGCAGCTTATCCTGGTCATTTTCCATATTTCTCTCCTTCAACGGTATATCCACTCAACAAATGGCACCGTTTAAAGTTTGTGCACGTTTTTACAATCGTGCAAAATTAATCAAAAATGGTGAGATGGATGAAGTATCTGAAACGACTGTTTCTCAGAACGACTCTGCCTGTTTTCTCAGGAATCTGATGTCATTCAGCTGGTAGTCCAGCTTGACGGTCCTGGCTATTGTCCCGGTAGCCGGTTCAATGAACAGTACCCTGTTATCGCCGGTCACGGCCAGGTAGCATTTTGTGTGTGGATCGTAACCGGACATACAGAAGTGATAGCTGTCGAAGCCTGTCACCTGTTTTGAGCTGATCAGTTCACCGGTAGTTGGTTTGTAGACTTCGATCAGACAAACGCCCGGCTCACTGGTGGGTACCAGGGTTATCAGGTTTCCCTCATCAGTATCATAGACCACGTTTATCAGGGGCCTTCCGATGTCAACGGTTTTGGTGGTTGTGCCTGTGACAGGGTTGATAAGAAGGAGTTTATTGTCAGCTCTCTGCACGATGTACAGTTTATTGTCAGGGTCAAAGAAATGGGTGCAGACAAATACACCTTCGCCCAGGTCAATTTCCTTATCCAGTACTATGTCGCCTGTCTCAAGGTCTGTAGTAAGCAGGTATGTGTGATAGACCGGCAGAGTGGCGCCGTTGGTACTGTCAGGGTCATCAATGTATTCATATTCGCCGTATGTGCCGATGAGGAGGTTATTTCCGGGATCAACTACGGCGCTTGAGATCAGTCCGGGCAGCCGGAACGACTTGATTATACCTCCGTCTTCGGTGTCGATCAGTGTAAATACAGTATCACAGCTTACATATCCGTAACCGCCAGTATTCGGGTCAAATACCGTTGAGCTCAGGACATGGCAATTTACTGGTACTGTGCTCACATACCCCGAGTCGAGGTCGATTGTTACCATCTCACTTCCCTTGGCAGATGTAATTCCTGTGAGTACGAGGCTGCCGGAACCGGTTATTACAGGTTTATCTTCGCAGGCGGTCAGTGCCAGCAATATGAGGATAAAAATTACAGGACTACATTTCATGACATTGAGGATTTTCAGGTTAAACGTTCAGACAGATAAAATGGTTCAATGGTGAAATCAATTATCATATTCTTGTTTTAATCATTATGTTATTATCGTAAAACAGAGAATTCGCGATAAATCCAATTAGCCAATTTATGAAAGCATTGATCTGGCGAATTAGAACATTTATTTTTATATGTGAAATGGTATACCACTTTCTTATCGGACTAATCTCTTATTGTAACGATAGGTTTTAATACCTTTCGGATATCCTGTATCTGGATATAGCATTTTATCACAAACTGATTTCGAAATCAACTTCCCATTGCTAAAACTGTATTCAAAAACAATAGGATCATATTGACCATAATCACTGAAAGATCCATCTATTGCTTCGATACTATCATTCATCCAATTCACCGTAATATGTGGATAATTTAAAATCCTACAGGTTTGAGAAAAGACTAGTTCTTTCCAAACACTCTCTTTTGGTTCACTGTAATTTTCAGTGAATACGTAGATAATGCTATTTCTGTAAATAGTATAACAATCAGGGTTCTTATAAAAAATCGTGAAAATTTCGTTGGTCCCCATTACTCTATAAATATTTAATGTGTCACGCCGATAGAAGTCAATGAGAATAATAATGCTGTCGCTGGGATCTTCGACTAGGTAGTCAGTAGTAATTGAAAATATCTCATCATAATTCAATTGCTGGCAATTACTGTAACAATCTAAATCTTGAGCACTAGTATTATACTCAAAAATGACAAATAGTGTGAGAAAAACTGTTGTTCTAATGCCAGTAATCATAACCACCGTATTTATGAATAACCCCACTCCAACCAAATGCAAACATCGGTGTTCCAAACAAACGAGCTACCAGTAAATCACCCGCACCTGGTTCAGCATTCCTCGGATGTGTATGCCCTCTCCAAATGACTCGGGAGTAATCATATAATCTAGGCATAATAAATGTGTTACCATTAATATTATAAATATTGATATATCTCCATGAACGACTAATTGAGTTACTCTTGTATCCATTAAACCTGTTATAATCGTAGATAATGGGACCATTCTTGTCGTACAATGATAATTCATCGTAATCAAAGACAAGGGAGTTACCAGACCAAGCTTCAAAATAGAAACCATTGGTCGTATTAAACATTGAAGTTTCGATTCCCAGATATTTACTATCGAATATTAGCATTTCAATTGCCTCCTCTTCAGTTCCCTGAAAATATGGACCATCCCATTTTGGTTTGTCAGGCATTCTAATAGGCAGATTTTCTTTTTCACTATTCATTTCTATTTCTCCGCTTCCCCCTGCAATAGTTGTCCATTGAAATGTCCAATCACTTTGATTTCCTACTATGTAGATACCACCAACTGGTGTGACAATTCCAAGTGCCAGATTTATTGTTCCTGGATTCAATAATCCGTAACCACCTACGGCCCCAAAGAGGCCTCCAAATCCTATTCCAAGATAGGTTTCAGGTGCTTTCCAATCCCATTGTAATGGATTCAGCTCTCCTTCATTGGATCCTACCCCTCCAAGATATGAACCAAACAAGGCTAATGCTGCAATTACCCAAGGGAATTCTCCATCCGGGTCCGTATATAACAGTGGGTTATTGAGGCAATATGAATACCTGTTGAATGCCTGAGGCAGGTCGGGGGCCTGGACAAAGTTGTCCGGGCTCAGGAACCTTGCGATCAACGGATCATAAAGCCGGCCGTTCATGTTTATCAGGTCAAACCACAGCAGGTGCTCATGCCCGGTAAAGCCTCTGCCGTCAAATACTGCCTTGTCCATGGCATCAAGGGTGTAACTCCAGTCATTTGCACTTCGCCTTCTTCCCCATGCATCATAACTATATTCAACCTCAAGAGTATTGTCTGATCTGACGACATGGGTAACGCTTCCAAGATGATCACGCAGCAGGTAGAAATATGAGGTGGCTCCTCCCTGGGTTACTGCTACTACCGGCGCAGAGTAAGCATTGCCGCCCAGATAGGTATATTCTTTGGTTACCCCTCCTGCAGTCTCTTTCATGTAGTCACTGCCTGCATACCATCGTGTAAGTATTGTGCTTCCTCCCTGGGTGACAGTCATTTTAGCACGTTGATGATCTGAATTATATAACCATGATGCTGAATATACTCCCTGGGTTATCTGGCTGATCTGCTCATAAGAAGTGTAGGATGGCACCTGGTCTGCCGGGGGAATTACTCCGGTAGAAGAGAGCAGTCCTGTAAGGGCATATGGACTGGCGCCTTCACCATAATCAAATTCTGTAGTGCCTATGTCTGATTTGGTAATCAGGTTACCGTTATCTGAATATGTCATGGAAAGACTTTGCGGACCAGTGACTGTTGTCAGCCGATAGAGATCATCATACCCAAAGCTTTCGGTCAGACTTTGCCGGTAGTTTTGCCTTGATGTCAGGGTTCCTGTTACCTGGTCAAACACATACCGGTAATCCTTGAGCTGGCCGGCCGAGGAGGAGTTCGGGAATCCGTAAGCATCAAAACCAAAGGTGGCATTAAGGGAAGAGCCATATACAGACGATGTAACCTGCTGTCTCGCGTTCATCGCGGATATAGAGTATCTTACTGCTCCTCCGGCAGAGATTGATGCAAGATACCCGTTGCTGTTATAGTTCAATGTTTCCACTATTCCTGACGGGTGAGTCCGGGTATTCAGCCTACCGTAAGAATCATAAGTAAAGGTAGTTGAAAAGTTTGAACCGGAAATAATCTCGGCTGCAGTATTTATTCGGCCATAGTTGTCATAAGTAAATGACCGGACAACACTGCCCGGGGAGGATATCCCTGTAAGCTGTTTGTTGCCATTATAGGAATAAGTTGTGGTTCCTTCCGGACTGATTATAGTATTCAGCCGGCCATCATTATGATAACTGAAAGTGGTTGTCTGTCCCCGGGCATTTGTCTGAGTAAGGATTTGTCCTCTGGCATTATAGGTGTAGGTTATTGTGCCGGCGCTCGGGTCAGTAAGTTGAGTCTGATTACGGGCAGCATCTGAGTACTGCATTAAAGTTACTATAGCTCCGGGTGCTGTAATGTTTTTTACTTTACCATCGGGATAATAAGTATAGGCTAAACTGCCGCCATCATCCTCAGCCGCTGCCATAGTGCCATCCGGATTATAGGTTTTGCTATAGACCTTTCCGGCTGTTGTTTCAGTTATAGTAGCTCCGGAATATGAGTATACAGTATTTCTGCCGCCATTTCGTGTGATTCCGTTTACCCTGCCATAATTATCATAGGCATAGGTCTCAGTCCAGACAGGTGAACCTCCAGCGAAGTACGGATCAGATATCCTGTAAAGTTCTCCCTTGGTATTATATTCATTATCAATCAGAATCATTGTCCCATTAAATCCTTTTTTGCATTCACGTAAAGGCCTTCCGGACTTATCGTACCAGACAGAGGAGACTGATCCGTCATTTGCGGTTTGAGAAATACCATAGATAGCAAATGAAGGTTTGTAATTCCCGTCCCAATAATAGTTGGTTGTTACCTGTCTGCCTGATGAGCTTGTTGTGATTGATATCCTGTCAGAAGCGTCATACTGGTATGACAGTGTATTATTCAGATAATCCACCTCAGACTGAGGGCGTCCGAAATTATCATAACTATAAGTATAGACATGTCCCAGCCTGTCAGTTTTTGTCAGCAACTTATCCCCGTTTGGTGTATATGAATAACCTGCCTGGCTGGAACCTATGCTGGCGCCGGTAGTATAAACATCTGTTACGTTTCCAAGGCCGTCATAGTCATAGTTGTCATTATATTCAAGCGAACTACCCTCATAGTAATAGACATAGCCTGGTTTGATTAAACTATTAGCATCATAAGTATATCTGACTGTCTTGACTACAGAGGACTCTCCGCTTTTTGCAAATGTGACAGTTGAAGAGCCAATTCTGCCGATAAGCCAATCGGATGTGTTTATCCAACCGGAATAGTTATTTATTGTCGTTTCAGTTACCCCATTGCCGTAGTCTTTCACAATTTGTCCCGTGTTTCCATAATCATCAACAGCTGACACAGTAACAGTTATTGAATGCCCTGTGAGACTGTTTGATTGTGTTGTTGACTGTGTGTACGGGTAAATACGTTTTGCAGTAATATCCAATACCTTTTCTGTCCAGGTATTACTGGTTTGTTCCACGGTTCCAGTGGACAATTTTTTGATGATCGTATTAACCTGGGGATAAAAATAGGTGCCATTATAACCTGTTTGTGTTTCCGTGATTATTCCTGATGCGTTATCGGTTATTGTAGTCTTGGCAAATCCGAGAAAGCCTTTTCCCATCCGGTGGATCTTTGCACCTTCATAACTATATGTTGTTGTGTTTGTACTGCCAATTCCGTTGTCACTTATTACCTGCGAGACAAGTTGTGAAGCTGATGAGAAGTCACTCACGGGGAATACAGCACCTGTGCCTCTGGTATAAACATTAGCATCTGACATTGGCAGATATTGAATACTTGTTTTTGAGCCAAAGCCGTCAATTACATTGTTTACCAAATGGTTTGGAGTACCTGAGGCAAATGAAAACGATTTGGAAGTATTAACACATTTGTAGAAAAACTGACTGCGTCCATCACCTTTATAGTCCTCAAAATGAAAGAACACCGTGCCATAATATTCTTCCCATGTGATGTATTGAGGGTATGTAGAAAAATAGCCTGTAAGGAAGTTGACTGATGAAATATGCTCTTGGATACTAAAATCACTTCCATCACTAAGGCAAACGTTAATTCTAGTATTTGGGTTCGATGTATTTTGTCCTTTTCCAATAAAGATTACATCTGACCGTCCGTCTGCATTCATGTCCCGGGCAAATATCCTGTTGTTTTGGTAGTTAATATCGAAACTATCAAAACATTGAAGTTCCTGTTCATAGAATCCTTCACTGGTTAAATGCAACATCGACCAATCAGGCAGACTGGGTGAATCTTTTTTTATGATATCGATGTTCCCGTCTCCGTTATAATCACCAAACAATAAAAAATCATCATTCATGATATTTATGCCGGCAAAGGTTTCGATTAGAATCTGATTTGTGCCTTTAAACTCGTAAACCTTATATCCGTTGTCAGATAAAACCAGCAGGTCTGAGCAACCATCACCATTAAAATCAAGGATCCGGTTATGCATTCCTGTATCCTCTATATAGAATTTTCCAAATGATGGAATAGAGGCACTGTAAATTGATGATCCCGTATAAGTATACAAGTACCAGTTATTATTCTCATTATGGAAGAAAAATTCAAGCTTGCCGTCTCCATTATAATCTACAATGTTAAGATTACTGCTATTATAACAAATATAATAGGAAGTACTGCGTGTGAAGCTAGAGCCGGATGATGCATAGAAATAATAGAATTTTTTATCTGGATACAGTGTCTCCGGGTGCTTTTCCTGCATCATGAGGTCAGAGAGGCCGTCACCGTTGAAGTCTCCTGTCAGGAATGTCTCAAAATAAGTGTTCAGGTCACCCTGGGTGGCATAGACCATATTACCACTTGAATTGGCCAGATATAGTTTCCATTTATCATTTGAAGTATAAGACGATTTTACAGGCACTGTGACAAAATCTACCCGTCCGTCGCCGTTAAAGTCTCCATGATAGTATCTTTCATTATCGGAATTTGCGTAGTGAGTTGTTTCACTGAATTGATTAGTCTGTGATGACCAGGTAAAAACAACAGGATTCAACGCTGCATCCTGGCTGCTGTACTCAGTTACTTTAATCAGCTGTGAGTGGGAATCCAGGGTATAAGTTAAATTGTATTTCTTAAAACTTCGTCCGTTGTACTTCACCTCAATATTATCAAGCAATATATCGCGTATAAATTCCTTACCTCCGTAGTAATAAGAGTTAACATCACTCCTGAACTTATAATTGAACTGTATAGATGCAAAAGGAGCCTGAGAGGCAGAGGAGTTCCCGGTGTATAGTATTGAACCTATAGGGCGTTCATCATCTGATACGATATAGTTAAAGGCAATGTAGTTATTGTATCTGTCACTGATTTTGTTGATTCTCCACGATAAAATGGAGCCTTCGTTATTTCTAATCCGTGATCCTTCATCATTTCCAAATTCGAGGATTAAGCCTGATTTAGTGTATACCTGGAACCACTCCGGCCCGGTTCCCGTGGTTCCGTAGGCAATAATTTTCGAGAAGGTCTCAATTTCTGTCCGATATTCACTACCGGAGGCGCCGTATGTTCCGCCGGTTACTATCATTCTATTCCCGTCCAGGGCATATCTGTCAGATATTGTTCCTCTTACGGGATCTGAGATGCCATCATGATAAAGTGTCCTGTTAACTCGTGCAATAGCGGAAAGACCTCCTGTTGACCAACCTGTTCCCACCAGACCATCTGAAAAATTACTTATATAACTAAGCGTAATAGCGGGCTGAAGGCCGTTAGTACCGGTTGGTACGTCTATCGGTATCTGGTATCCTGCAGAGCCGGAGGCCAGAAGTGTCCCTGGAGTACTTCCCACAGCCAGGCCTGTATTAATCATATACGCTCCGGGGTCAATTGGATTAGAATAAGTAATATTACCGGAGATAAGCTGGCTGACGATCTCAGCGAGCATCGTTCCCCCTGCGGGAGTATAAGAATAATTTGGGGCAAAGGTTATGCTGTTAATTGCCTGGTGCAGTTGTACTCCGGATTCCGGAGTATTCAGCACAAGGTCATATGGTTGAGCTAAGGTCGTCAGAAAGATAATACTGCATGCGAACAGAAGATATATTCGTTTCATGGGTTATCAGTTTTGGTCCTATTTCGACATCACAGCACAATTACTTATTCTTTAAGAATTTTCCATTCAGATGAAGTACCGTCAAAAATGATTCTCATGAAATAAACTCCGGGAGAAAACCCGGAAAGGTTAATCTCACCTTCACTTCCCTCAATCTGCATTTCAGCCATAACCTGACCTACTGTGTTAAAAATAATCACACGGGTTGCTTCAGTTCCAACTTCAGACATGCTGATTCTTACTATGCCTTTGGTAGGATTTGGGAAAATTTTAATGGTATGGCCAGATATCTCCTTGCTCAGGACCTGCTCCTTAAAGTCCTTCAGGTCAGAAGTCAGTGTTGCGCCAGATTTAAGTTGCACTATTTCAGACTCACGTAAGATTCTGTTGCCGCTCTGATCATAAAAGAAGCTATAGCTCCTTAATGTATCCGGTGCGGAAGAAATCCCTCTGACGCAGGCAAACACTGTCAGGAAGAATATGGCAATATGTCGTTTCATCACCATAATTTTTAAGGTTACCTTGATTCAAGCATTTCAATTCTTTTCCTGAGGGCCTCCAGCTCTTTCCGCTGTTCCTGGATTGCCTGAATCATGACAGGAATAAGTCCGATATAATCAATACCAAGATTTCCGTCTTGTAAGGTGTAAACCAGGTCTGGAAATACGTCCTTCAATTCCTGGGCAATGAAACCATACTTCCTCTTTGTGAATACCTCACTATCAGGGTCATATAAATATCTGACCCTGGAGCTGTCTGCTGACGCAATTTCTTGCTGCCGGAGGTAATATGTAGATGGCTTTAAGAGATTAATTCTGTCATAGGCTTCAGATGCATTTAATAATACTATTTTTTCTTTAAACTTCTGGTCGGAGCTGCGCACAGTAAGGGTATTAGTGGACATTAATCCGGTTATGTATACATCTCCGTTGAAATATCCCGCATATTTGCCCGATATCGCTACATCCCCGGTAGTTGTGCCAAAGACTGCAGTTCCGTTATTGGATCCATATAAATACCCATAGACACCGTAATTATATCCACTTGTTACATTGCTGGCAAGGCCATATACTCCGTATGCACGGCCAGATGAAATAGGGGAAGCGCTCCAGACTCCTCCGCGTACACCATAGAGGAAGTTGCCGGATCCCGTTTCTGCCTGACCTACAATTCCATAAATGTGATTTGAGCTACCTGTACCGGTGGCTATAACACTCTTTTGAGTGCTTCCTGAACTTGATCTGTTTCCGGAGTAGAGAAAAACATCACAGGAAGAATCCCCGGGCCCGTTGTAAACAAACTTTGAAGCCGGGGTACTTGTGGTATACTTTACCCCAACGTTGCCGTTATCAAAAACCTTGATCTGGCTGTGCAGAATAGCCGGTATAACGCTCAACAAAGCAATTATACTCACTCGCAAATAAGCATTAGTAATTGAGTTCATGAGAGGTTATTTTATTGTTAAACATTTAACAATATACCGTACGTGTCATAAGTACCTCATTTGTGACACGAAAAATCAAAGTATTTTTGATTAATCTGACAAATTTTTTTTGAAATTAAAGATTCAGTTCCCCTGGACTAAATAAAGCATTTGGAAGGCATAATTGAAGAAAAGTGGCTGGATACACGATAGAATCTCCGTCTTGTCAATCAATCTGATTAAGTATGGCTATTTTTTATTGTTGATAATGAGTGCGCCTATCACGCCGGGAACCCATCCGCACAGGGTAAGCAGAAAAATGATGAGGAATGATCCGCAGCCTTTGTCTACAACCGCCAGGGGAGGGAATAATATGCATACGAGGACGCGCCAGAAACCCATTGTTATTTTCGAAATTCGATTATAAAATTAAGAAATATTTCACTTTCGTCATCCCTGCAATCTGGCTGCCTCGCTAAAATGACCTTCCGGGTCATTATTTCACACCTGGCCCTATAGTGCCCGTTGCCTCCAGCCTTGATAGATGATCCGCTGCCTGTAGTATCTTCAGCTTAAGGTCAGCCGGGTAATCGGGGTGATCATCCAGGAACTTTTCAACTGTGGCTCTGGCCCCTGGCGAATAGTGACCTGCAAGTGTTGCTGAAATCCAGCTTCCAGGGAAGAAAATGTCTCCGTTAGCCTTGATTTCTTCCAGAATCTCCAGCGAGGGAAGGATATATTTCTCAGACTTCTCAGCCACCAGCGGGTGATGAAGATAACCCAGGGCTTCAAGCACCCAGGGTTCGTGCTCGCGATTGGCGGGGTCACGCAGACTCCAGAAGAAGGCATTGCGGACCGCGGTGTCGGCAGATACTGCCGGAGTCACAAAGTCAAACTGTTCCAGCCTCTCTTTACCAGCTATCCATTTGCGTTGCCGGGCAAGTATGCTGCCGGCATCCGGATGACCCTTCAGTGCAAGGGTCAGTGCAAGGGTACAGAGCTCATCCTCGCTCAGTCTGACTGTGGTTGACAGCGGCAGGCCCCGGCTTATTCCGCCCGGCAGCTCCCCGGATTTCCATATTGACTCAAGGTAATCCAACCCCTGCGTGGTAATGGTCACATTCCTCAGCGTGTTGAACCATGCACGTTTTTCTGCCGGGCTTTCTGCTGAGGCTATTTTCCCCCTCAGCATTGCTTCAGCCGCCGGTGCACGCAAAGCCCTTTCCTCCGGGTTCAGATAGTTCCACCACACTGAAGCGAACCTGCCTGAAAGGTAATTGCGCAGTTGCAGGTCAGAGATCACCTGAATGTCCCTGAATGCCGTCTCATAAAAATCTGCCGGCCTGCTTGTCCCGTTTACCAGGTTCTCATACATGTTTATCCAGATGATCCCCTTTAACAGTGGATCCTGCATTCCGGGCAGGCGGGCCAGAAGGTACTTTGCACTTATACTGTCGAAAAGGAAGGTGCCGTAAGCTCTTCCTGAGATATCCGGAATTATGCACAGCGGCTTGCCAGGAGTGGAGACCCGGGAATCGCGATCCGCCGGTTGAAGGTCAGCAATGACAGTATCAGATGCAGTGATCACCATAGTCTTCAGAGTCTGTGGCCAATGCCGGAGCTTACCTGCCGGATCATCCTCCCTGAATGAGACCCTGTAACCGTTTTCCTCGGTTAAGACCGGGGTTATTACCGGCATGCCGGCCTCTCTGACCCACATCCTGCTCCATTCATTCAGCGGCCTGCCGGAGGTCTTCTCAAGAATTGCAACCAGGTCATCCCACCGTGCGTTGCCCCATGAATACTCCTTCAGGTAGATCTGCAACCCCCTCTTAAGGTTCTCCTCCCCGGCAAGCTGCTCGAGCTGCCGCATCACTATGGGCGCTTTGTTGTAGATGATATCTCCGTAGAGCGAGCCGGCATCCTTCATATTGCCCAGTTCCTGAATGACCGGGTTGGTGCCGCGGGTACGGTCGACCTCATAGGCATCAGGATAGCGTGAGAGGAGAAACCGCAGATCATGGTTTATGTCGGGAAAATCCGGCCCTGCAATCTTATCCGACATATAACCGGCAAACACCTCCTTCAGCCAGACGTCATCGAACCACTTCATTGTCACCAGATCGCCGAACCAGATATGCGATGTCTCGTGGGCAATCAATGAGGCCCTTGAGAGCTGTTCGTTAAGGGTGGGAGAGGTCTCGAGCATCAGTGAGGAAGCCTTGTAAAATATTGATCCCGGGTGTTCCATCCCGTTGTACTGGAACGGCGGCAGAAGCACAAAGCCGAATTTATCAAAGGGATATGGTATCAGGGTGTACTCCTCAAGCCACTTCAGGGCACTGTAATGAAGCCGGAAGATTTCATCCGCGTTTTTTTCGACATAACCCGGACGGGTCTCACGATGCAGCATTTCTATTTTCAATCCCTCAATCTCCTTTTCTACCAGTTCAAATTTGCCTGCGGCGAAGGCAAACAGGTAGGTACTTATCGGCTTTGTTTCGCTGAAGAGAAGAGTGACCCTTCCATCCGTTGTATCAGCTGAAACGACGGGATTGTTTGACATAGCCCTGTATGATCCGGGTATATCAAGTGTCAGTATGAACCGCCCTTTCATGTCAGGCTGATCGAAGCACGGGAAGGCTGTTGAAGCCCGGTCGGGAACGAACAGTGAATAAAGGTATTCATCGTTCCTGTTCAGTGAGAGGTCGCCGGCGCGGAAGCTGACTTCAATCCTGTTGTAGTGCCGGGCCAGGATATCCCTGTCTATTACAATGTGGCCGTTTATAAGTCCTGGCTCGACTGGTTTCCCGTTTACGGCAACAGTTTTAAGGTAATCCCCGGGCACTTTGAAATCGATCACAAGCGGTTCCCGGCCGGCAGTTCGTGTAAACTCAATCACTGCATTTCCTTCCACCGGTGTATTCTTCCCCGTATCGATCCTGAAAGTCAGCCCGTACCTGACATCCCTTACAGTCTCGTACCTGTATGTTGCCAGGAGTTTTGACACCCCTTCAGCCGTATAATCCTCCCTGTTCACACAGCTGCAGGAGGGCCCGATTGTCAGAATAAGCGCAAGAACTGGCAGGATGCGCAAGAATATTGGTCCGGATTTCATGGCAGCAGTTTCTGGTCATCAAATATAGTCAATGGTTTAGTATTGTCTTTCAGAAGTCAAGTATTATCCGGCAGGTGAGGGCAGTCATGGCAACGTCTTTGGGTTTCAGCGGAACCTGGTTCTGACAGAAGGCACCAGGCTGCCGGATCAGGGGTGTCACCCGGCCCTGTGCTGCATAACATCCCAGGTGACAGAATGTACTTTTTATCTTTGGGTTATTACCTTTTAACTCATACACCATGAAGAAAGTGCTCATTATTCTGTTCCTTGCAGCTATTGCAGGAACTGTCACAGGGCAGGGTCAGTCTGGCTTCCTGTCCGATCCGGCAATATCTCCGGATGGGTCAAAGATTGTATTTGTATATGAGAGCGATCTCTGGATGGCCGACCGCACCGGTGGAGCAGCGCTCCGCCTGACGGCGATGGCAGGAGAGGAGTCGGTCCCACGCTTTTCACCCGACGGGAAATGGCTCGCTTTCGCTTCCACACAGAACAGAAATGCCGATGTCTACCTGATGCCCGTAGAGGGCGGCAGCCTGGTACAGCTCACTTGGCACGACGCCAATGACTATCCCGACGGATGGTCATGGGACTCGAAGACAGTCTACTTCACTTCGGACAGGTACAATACCTTTGGCTCATATGCTGTTGCAGCAACAGGAGGTACCCCTGTGCGCCTGTTCTCTGACAACTTTTTTGACCAGGCACATAACATAGTTGAAATGCCCGGCAGCAACGGCCAGTCATTCTGCTTCACTTCATCATGGGAGAGCTACATGTTTCCCCAGAGGAAGAGATACAGGGGAGAGAATAATCCTGACATCGAGTTTTACAGCAAAACAACCGGAGAATACAAGCGTCTCACTGAATGGGAGGGGAAGGACCTCTGGCCGTCATCTGACCGCAATGGCAAACTCTGGTTTGCCTCCGATGAGGGCAATGATGAGTACAACCTCTGCACTTTCGAGAATGGCGTGAAGCGGCAGGTAACATCCTTCTCCACATCTATCCGCCGCCCGCAGGTCAGCGCCGACGGCCGGTTCGTGGTTTTTGCGCGTGATTACAGGATATGGACCTATGACGTCACAACCATCCAGAGTTCGCCCTGCGAGATCAGAGTCTGGTCAAATGAGAACCTTGCAACGGAAATAGGCTATAACAGCGCAGGAAAGATCACCGACTTCGACGTGTCCGGCGACGGAAAGAAGATCGCCTTCGTCTCCCGGGGAAGGCTCTTCGTCTCTGATGTGGCAGGAAAATTTATAAGGGAGATGCCAACAGACAAGTCCGAGAGTGTCCAGGAGGTAAGGTGGATGAAGGATAACGAGTCACTGCTCTACACCCGGACTGTAAAAGGCTGGGCCAACCTGTTTACAATCTCAGCATCAAAGCCTGAGGCAGAGCAACAGCTGACAAAGTATGAACGGACGCTTCAGGAACTGCTGGTAAGTCCGGATGGAGAAAGGGCACTTTTTGTAAGTGGTGACAGCCATATCGACCTCATTGACCTGAAGAGTTTCGAGGTGAAGAGCATCATCACCGGAGAGTTCTGGTTTAGCGTCTCACAACCGCGCTTCTCGCCTGACGGAAGGTACATTCTTTATGCCTCCTACAGGAACTTCGAGCAGGATATTTTCATCTATGACACCAAAGAGGCCAGAACTCATACAATCACCAACAACGGGGTGGATGAAACAGATCCATTCTGGTCGCCCGACGGCAGGTATATCTACCTTAGCGCCGACAGGTTCAATGCAGGTTTCCCGAGAGGGGGAGGGGTAAGCAAGCTGTATCGTATCCCTCTTTACCGCTTCAGCGAGTCACTACGCACTGAAGAATACGGGAAGCTCTTTGCCAAAAAGCCCGCAAAGGACAGCCTGAAAGTAGATATCAGGATTGAAACAGAAGGCATTACTGACCGCTGGGAGCAGCTTGACGTAAAGGGCAATGAACAGTCGTCACCTCATGTGTTTAACGTCAGGGGTAAGACGATGCTGCTCTTCAACAACTCACCCAACCCGCGCGAGAGAATCCTGACAAAGGTGGAGCTCTCACCGTTTGACCCGCCAAAGAGCTCCGCCATAGGCGATAAGGGGTTCAGCAGGCTTATAATGACCGGTGACAAATTCTATGCACTGATGCAGGGCGATGTTTACGAGGTGAAGCCGGCAGAGGGCAAGGCTGACAAGATCACACTGTCAGCATCGTTCAGCAAGAACCTTCACGATGAGTTTGTACAGATGTTCTACGAGAACTGGGCTACACTGGCAGAGCATTTTTATGACCAGGAATATCACGGGGTCGACTGGAAGGCGATACTTGCACGGTATGAACACTACCTGCCCCTGATCCGCAACAGGGATAACCTCCGGACGGTACAGAATGACATGCTGGGCGAGCTGAACTCGTCGCATCTCGGCTTCAGCAGCCAGGGTGATGAGGCCCGGCCTTTCTACAGGATGCAGACTAATGCCACAGGTATCATTTTCCGGGAAGATGATCCTTTTGTTGTTGAGGGATGGGTGGCGCGTTCACCGGCTGATCTGACAGATACGTCTCTTCGGGCCGGCGACAGGCTTGTGGCTGTTGAGGGCACACCGGTGGATGTGACAACTGACCGCGACAAAGTGTTCACCCTGCCGCAGCTTGAGAAGGAGATCACGCTCCGGTTTGACAGGAAAGGAAAGGAGTTTGACCTTACCCTCAAGCCGGTCAGTTCGGGTGCGCTGATAACACTGCTTTACGACGACTGGGTGGCTGAAAACAGGAGGATCGTCGACAGCCTTTCAGGAGGCAGGGTGGCATATGTCTATATGAAGGATATGAGCACACCGAGTCTCGAGAAATTCATGATTGACATGACCGGGATCGCACTGGGAAAAGAGGCGCTTATCCTCGATATCCGCAACAACAGGGGAGGCAATGTGCATGATGATGTAATAAGGTTCCTCTCGCAGAGGCCTTACCTCGAGTGGCAGGCACGCAACGGACAGCGCTCGCCCCAGCCTAACTTCGCGCCGTCAGGCGGCCCGATTATCCTGATGGTGAATGAGCAATCACTCAGTGATGCGGAAATGACCGCAGCCGCTTTCCGTCAGCTGAAGCTGGGAACGATTGTGGGCACGGAGACATACAGGTGGATTATTTTCACTTCGGGAAGACAGCTTGTTGACGGATCATATACCCGTCTGCCGGGCTGGGGATGCTATGACCTGCAGGGGAATGACCTGGAGAAGACCGGGGTGAAGCCTGACATCTATGTGCGTACCACCTTCGGCGACATGCAGAAGGGGGTTGATCCGCAGCTTACGAGGGCGGTGGAGGAAGCGATGGGCGCGTTGCACTGATAAGTCGGCAGTCGGCAGTACCAGTCGGCAGTCTTAGCGATTAAAAGGGAATTGAAGACCGCAAGACTGCAAGACCGCAAGACTGCAAGACCGCAAGACTGCAAGACCGCAAGACCCTGACCTTCAGACTTCAGACCTATTTACTGTTGAACAGGTCAATCATTGTCCTTGACATGGCTGTTACGCCGGTGGTGTAAGCCGGCACGAAGTCCGGCACGAAGTTGCTGCTGTGAAGCGCAGGAAGTTTGGTTCCGTTGGCGACACTCTCATCATACTTTTCCCTGTTTGTTCCGCCCAGCCAGAAAAGGGCAATTTTTACCTTCTCATCGGTACGGCCGTATTTGCCAAAATCCTCGGCAACTGTCGAGGGATCGACCCGTATGACATTCTCTTTTCCAATAACTGTCTCCATTGATGTAGTGGCCATGCCAACCAGGCTCACGTCATTTTCAACAGGAGGAGTAAAATCGTCCGGAAAGGTAATGACAGGCATCATCTCTGGCGGCAGTCCGGCGGCTATGGCCTGGCCGTTGGCTATCCGGACCAGCGCCTCCCTGATCTGGCGGTAGACGTCATCGGAAAAAAATCTCAGGGTCAGCTTCATCTCCACTTCTCCGGGGATGATGTTATGTTTTGTGCCACCGTGTATTGAGCCTATGGTTACAACCGCAGGGTAAACTGGATTGATCTCGCGGCTGACAATTGTCTGATAATCGAGAATGATTTTTGCCGAGAGCACCACAGGGTCAATGGTTTTGTGAGGCATTGCCCCATGACCGCCAACACCTGATACTTTAATGTCGGCAGAGTTCACCCCTGCAAAGATTGCTCCCGGGAAATATCCTATGGTACCTGCGGGCAGGTCGGGACTCACATGGTAACAGAGAGCGTAATCGGGCTTAGGGAAACGGCTGTAGAGGCCGTCCGTAATCATTTGATCTGATCCGCCGCTCACCTCTTCTGCAGGCTGTGCTATGGCGACAAGGGTACCTTTCCAATTACCCTTAAGGGCTGTCAGTGTTTGCAGAGTCCCGTGCCACACTGTCATGTGAAGATCATGTCCGCATGCGTGCATCACGGGTGTCTCCTGGCCCTGAGATGTTGTCACCGTCACGGTACTGGTGAAAGGCAGTCCGGTTGCCTCCCTGACAGGCAACGCATCCATGTCGGTGCGGAGCATGATCACCGGTCCCTTCCCATTCCTGAGAATACCAACGACACCGTTGCCACCCACTCCGGTTGTCACTTCAAAACCCAGCCTGCCGAGTGCATCGGCCATCCTGGCTGCTGTCCTGAACTCCATCAGGGACAGTTCGGGATTCTGGTGGAGATCACGGTACATCACCTCCGCGGCTGTGACTGTGGAGGTCGCCTGTTTTCTTATCAATTCGCTTATATCCTGGCCGGATGCCATCGTTGCAAATAATGCAGGCAGTAACAGAGCGGCTAACATCATTCTTTTCATCGTATCGGGCTTGTTGATCCCAAATTTACCAATTATAGTCTCAGCTGTAACCGATTCCAAAAAATATGGGATCAGGGGTTTTAAACGGGGCTTTTTGCTACCTTAGTTACTTCATTACAACATAGCCGTATCATGAAAAATTACTTATTAATCGGAACAATTGCATTTATGGGAACAGCTCTATTGACCTCGTGCGGGCAGACTGGCAAAAAGGAAGCCCCGGAGGCAGAATTCACCTATGAAGTTGACAGGTTTGAGGATATCAGTGTACTCAGATACCGTTTGCCTGCATTCGAACAGCTTACGGCAGAAGAGAAGGAATTCATTTACTATCTCTCCGAAGCAGCACTCTGCGGACGTGACATCCTGTGGGACCAGAATTTCAGGTACAACATGGTCATTCGCAAGACCATCGAGACAATCATCGACACCTATAACGGTGACCGTGAGAGTTCAGAATACAAGGCGTTTATAACCTATGCCAAGCGGGTCTTCTTCGCCAACGGTATACATCATCACTATTCAAATGACAAATTTGTGCCAGGTTTTTCAGCGGATTATTTCGCCCGGCTGGTCAATGGTTCTGACGTTGCCCGCCTTCCGCTTAAAGAGGGACAGAGTGCCTCTGACCTTACTGCCCTGCTCACCCCGGTGCTGTTTGATCCGGCGCTGTACGCAAAAAGGGTTGACCAGTCAGATGGCATTGACATGATAACTGCATCAGCCAATAATTTCTATGAAGGGGTGACACAGGCGGAGGTGGAGACCTACTATAGCTCTCTGGCAGATCCGGCAGACCCCAGGCCGGTTTCATGGGGTCTGAACACTAAGGTTGTGAAGGTGGATGGCAAAGTGACTGAAATTCAGTGGAAAAGCGGAGGTATGTACGGTCAGGCCATCGACAAGATTGTTTACTGGCTTGAAAAAGCGCGTGATGTTGCGCTGAGCGAAACGCAGAGGAAGGAGCTTGACCTGCTTATCCAATACTACAGGAGCGCAGATCTGAAGACATGGGATGAATACAATGTCGAATGGGCAGGTAACACCGGATTGTCAGTTGACTATATAAACGGATTCATAGAAACCTATGGTGACCCGATGGGGATGAAGGCCACCTGGGAGGCTGTTGTCGACTATAAGGACACAGAAGCCTCAAAGAGAACGGCTCTGATCACAGAAAACGCCCAGTGGTTCGAGGATCACTCACCCGTAGATCCGCAGTATCGAAAGGAGAAAGTTACAGGTGTTGCTGCCAGTGTCATCAATGTGGCAATGCTCGGTGGTGACTGCTACCCGGCCTCACCGCTGGGAATCAACCTTCCGAACTCCAACTGGATAAGGACTGAAGCAGGATCCAAGTCGGTCACCCTGGCCAATATAACCGATGCCAAAGATATCGTGGCGCGCGGAAGCGGTTTCCTTGAAGAGTTTGCATTTGACCAGGCAGAGATCGACAGGGCTGTTAAATACGGCTCACTCTCCGATGCGTTGCATACTGACATGCATGAATGCATAGGCCATGCCAGCGGCAAACTGGCCCCCGGCACCGATCCCAATGCCCTGAAAAACTATGCCTCCCCACTGGAGGAGATGAGGGCTGACCTGTTTGCCCTTTATTTCATGATGGATCCGAAGATGACGGAGATCGGGCTTATGCCCTCTGATGAACCTGCAAAGGCGCAGTATGACAACTATATCCGTAACGGTTTCCTCACACAGATCGTAAGAATTCAACCCGGGAAAGACATAGAACAGGCACATATGAGGTGCCGCTCGTCAATAGCCCACTGGGTATTTGAGAAGGGAAAGGCTGATAACGTAATAGAGGTGATAAAGCGGGATGGCAGAACCTTCGTCCGTATAAATGACTACGGGAAGCTGCGCGGGCTCTTTGGCGATATGCTGAAGGAGGTGCAGAGGATTAAGTCGGAAGGCGACTTCGAAGCAGGGAAAAACATGATAGAGGGCTTCGGGGTGAAGATTGACCCGGACCTCCACACAGAGATGCTCTCACGGTATGCAAAACTGAACCTTGCGCCATACAGCGGGTTTGTCAACCCGGTAATGACTCCTGTCACCGACAGCAACGGAAAGATCACCGATGTAAAGATTGAGTATTGTTCAGACTATCTTGGTCAGATGATGGAGTATGGGAAGAATTACTCCTTCCTTCCGGCATGGTGATTAAAAGGGCTCAGACAGGCTCCCGGCAGAGGGAGTGACTCAGGATTTCTTCAGGCCCGCCGCCTGTTCATACAGCAATCTGTCATTCTCGTTAAGAGGTTCTGTGACAATGTTGTGGGGCAGGGGGCGGGTCTCTTCGTCAACATGGATGAATGTAACGAAGCCTTCAACCAGAGTCTTGGAACAAGTGGCTTTACAGACCGTTATATGAGCAACCAGGCTTGATCTGCCTGTATAGACAATTTTTGAATTAAACTTAAGGACTTCACCGGGTTTGGCCGGGCTTGTGAAATACATTCCATGGACCTTAAGACAGACCACGCTCCTGGGATCAAGAAGGGCAGTGGCGGCAATGAAGCCTGATTCAATGAACCACTCAGCCGTTCGCCCGGCGAAAAGGGTGCCATGGTGGTTCAGGTCCTCGCTCTTTATGAGGCGCATGGTAATATTACCAACCGGATGATGAACAGTCTTATTCATAGTATTTTTTATTTAGCCGTTCAGTCTTTTTCTTTTCTGACAGTACAAGGTAGACCAGGTATACTGCAGTTATAACCAGCAGGACCGGAATACTGTATCTTATGATAGTTGCCATACTGACCCCTTCACCGGCAGAAACAGGGGGATTGACCGGGTGCCCTACGTCAATGCTGAAGAGGTTTTTAACGATGAAAAGCATTAGGAAAGCAAGCACTCCTGCAGCCACAGGTGTGGTTATCCAACCGGAGGCGATACTTCCAAGTACTTTCAGGTTGATGTTACTGACTCCCTTGTACAGGCCTATTCCAAGTATGGAACCTACTACCACCTGGGTGCTTGAGACCGGTACGAGCGGGATGGGTGGCAGACCTATCCTTACCATGAATCCGGACAGTGAAGCTGATGAAAATATGAAAAGCACCACTGCCTGGGAGAGCACTACCACGAAAGCAGCCTCGGATGAAAGCTCCATCAGGTTGGTACCTACCGTCTGCATTACCTTCTTTGAATATGTCAGTATGCCGGCCGCTATGGCGATGCCGCCCAGGAAGAAGAGCTGCTGTGCTCCGCTTAGCACGAAGATGCCGAAGTCTGCATTCTCAAGGGGAATGCTTGGAACAAACACTCCCATCACGTTGGCTATGTTGTTGGCTCCAAGGCTGTAGGCTCCGAAGGCGCCCACTGTCATGAGTCCGATACGCAGCCAGTTTTCATATTTCAACAGGTGCATTTTTATTCTTCGCCTGGTTATCTTCACCAGGTGATAGAGAAGATAGGCGAAGACCGCACCCAGTACCGGACCCGTGATCCAGGTGGTTACAATCTGTGTCAGCGCCCTGGTATCGACGGCGTTATCGGTGAAGAAGTTCCAGCCTATTATGGCACCCACGATAGCCTGAGTTGTTGATACCGGCAGTCCGGCCCTTGTCATGAAGTATACAGTTAATCCGGCTGCAAGCGCTACCGTGAATGCTCCGCCCATGGCATTTACTGATCCGAGTCTGCCCAGGGTGTCAGCGGCACCACCGCCCTGAACTACAGCGCCGATTATTACAAACACCGAGGCTGTAACTGCAGCGCGGGTGAAGGAGACCATCCTTGAGCCGACGGCAGATCCGAACACATTGGAAGCATCGTTGGCACCGAGTGTCCATCCCAGGAATAGCCCGCTGGTGAGAAACAGGAAGATCATGATCAGAGCATTTGCCTTATTGCCATGGAGGCGAGCAGGTCGGCTGCATCCTGGGCCGAGTCTGAGATATTCTCGATATGGTGTGTGATGTACCTGATGTGAGCCTTCTCAGCCAGAGAGAGATCATTCATCTCATGAAAAACCTTCTTCCTCATCTGGTATGCTGCCTTATCTGTCTCCCGCTCGAAGAAATAGACCTTGATGAGCTTTTCCCTTACCAGGTGTGGCTCCCGGAAGAATGCCCTGGCTGCGGGAATAAGCTCCTCGGCTGAGTTGCCCGAGACCTCTGAGAGAGAGATAAACTCATGCGACAGTGATGAGGGAATGTGAGGCATTTCTATATAAAACTCATTCAGGGATTTCTTTGCTGTGTCAATTATCTCATCGAGCTGCCAGAGGAGTTTAACCATCTCACTCCTCTGCTGAGGAAGGATTGAATGTACAATCATGTCGTTTTCGATACTGCGCTGCAGCTTGTCGGCCTTGCCTTCAAGATCATCGATCTTTGCCAGGTGGTTCTGGAAGGCATTGCGGTCACCGTTGACATAAGCCTTTATGCCCTCCTTGAATATAAGGATGCCGATCTCTATCGTGTCAAAGAATTCGTCAATTCTTACGCTGAGTTCCCTGTTGGTGCGGGTAAATAGCGACATATGGGGGCCTGTGTTGGTTGAGGCAAATATATTAAGAAAAGCCCAGCAGTCCGCGGAGTCAGAAATCAATAATTTTCTCCACCCGGTGTTTCTTCAGGTATCCCTTGATGATGACCTGGATGTCGCGGTTGTCATGAGCGGGTTTTATGCAGTCATGCACTGCCGTCAGCCCGAATCCCACGTCGTTGATGCTGAAGAAGCCGTACCCGGCATATTTGCCGTTGACTATCTTGACGGCTGACCGTTCCTCTTCATCGCGTCCCCGGTCAATGATAAAGAAATTCCTCTCCCTGAAGATGAACTCATCAAGTGCCATGAGTGCTCTTTCGTTGTATGATTTCGGATCCTCCTCTCCGCAGCATGCGCCGCGGCACAGGCTTACCTGGCGGTGGAAACAGGGACCGGATGTCTCGTACAATCCGCAGAGCTTCTGACAGAGGTTGTAGTCAGTGATGATCTGTTCCAGCTTACCCCGGGCCCTGTCACGTGAGGTGAATACCGCAAGCGGTACTTCCTCATCTCTCACATTTCTGTAAGAGAACCGTATGTAACCAGCCTCATCACTATTGCTGTAGATGCCCCAGCGGAATCCTGTCCGACGTTGTGCACGGTTGAACCGGGGTTTATGGCTCTTTATCTCAGCCGATTCCATCAGGAGGGCTATCAGTTCACTTCCAGTTCGTTCCCAGGTGATGTCGGCTATCATTGACCTCATCTCCATCTCCCTTGCTGAGGTGTTGTTTGAGATGTGAGAACTGATTCTCTCATTAAGGTTCCGGCTTTTGCCAACATAGATGACATCTCCGCTTTCATCATGAAAGTAATATACTCCGGATTCTTCAGGGATCTCATCCAGTTTTGCGATATCAAGTGCCGGGTGCAGTTTCGCTGTTTTCCTGTTTTTGATCAGGCTGCCGGATTTCAGTTCACGGTCTTTTTCAAATAGCATCTCCAGGAGCCTTACTGTTGCAAGGGCATCTCCGGAGGCCCTGTGCCGGCCGTTGATCTCTATCCCGAGGTCCTTGCAAAGGTTTCCCAGACTGTAAGACTTGTGTCCGGGAATGAGTTTACGGCTCAGAGCCACAGTATCAAGCATCGGTCGTTTGAAATTGTAACCCAGCATACTGAATTCCTGCCTGATGAATGAGTAATCAAATCTAGCATTATGTGCCACGAATACCTTTCCTTCCGTCAGCTCCACTATCCGCCGTGCTACCTCATAGAATTTAGGAGCCTCCTCAACCATCTCATTGGTGATACCCGTAAGGGAAGTGATGAAATAGGGAATATTACGTTCAGGATTGATCAGGGTTGAATATTCCTCCACAACCCTTTCACCGTCATGTATATAGACGGCTATCTCGGTTATCCTCTCAAGCCTGGCGCTTCCACCTGTTGTCTCTATGTCAACGACGGCATACATCACTTCCGGAAAGCACTAAGATAATTACTTTTAAGGCTGTGACATTATTCCTATTTTTGATAAAAATTGAAATCCCGATATGGATTGCACAGGGAACTACATCTGGCTTGACGGTGCCATAGTACCAGCATCAGGCAATGAGGAGATCCCGTCCGGCGAGGTCTCCTTTTACGAGGTGATCAGAACACGTAACGGATTGCCTCTCTTCTTCAATGATCACATGAACCGCCTGAAGGATGGAATATCCACAAGATATAACCTCGAGGAAGATATTGCAGCAGATGTCAGGGCCGGGTTAAATGCACTTGTGAGCCATGAGCGGCATGATGAAATAAATATCAGGGTGACAGTTACTTTCAGCGGGTACGAGCACTCACTGCATATCTGCTGTGTTCCCTCATTCTATCCCTCAGAAACGATGGTGAAAGAGGGAGTGCCGTTGATCCTGTACCATGCCGAACGGCTTGATCCGGGGGTAAAGATGCTGAACAACCGGCTTCGTATTTCTGTTAACGCGGAGCTGTCAAAAAGGGACGCCTATGAGGCCCTGCTGGTAAACCGCGACGGATTTATCACTGAGGGTAGCAGGTCAAACATATTTTTCATTTCTGAGGAAGGAACCATCCATACAGCTCCTGACCGTCTGGTTCTGTCAGGTATCACCCGGAGATATGTGGCTGAGATCATCCGGAAGGAAGGGATCACCCTGATTCAGGAAGCCATAAAAGAGAGTGACACCGGCAGATTCAGGTCAGCATTCATTACCGGTACCTCCCCGATGGTGCTTGCCGTGAAAAGTATTGAAGAACGGCAGTTTAATGTTGCTGATCCGCTCATAGGAAGGCTTCGTGCAATCTATTCAGTTCTTGCTGACCGGAGCATGAATGATTACAAAAAGGGTGATGTAGCGGATTAATCAATATATTTGCATCAAAATCAACAGCAATGGCCAGTATTAAAAGTCTCAAAAAGGATATTGATTTTCTCTTCTTCGAACTGATCTCCGATTGTTTTATGGCTTCGAGTCTTCATGACGGGCCAAAGAAAGTGGAGGTGCAGAATCTGATCGAGGAGGCAGTAGTTATGCGCAATGAATTCATTGACAGGGCTAATCACCCCGATGGTAAGGATAATCCGGCCCTTGTCAGGGCTTACTATGCGGGATTGCGCAAGGAGCTTTTCGTCAAGGTCAATGAGTTCTTCGAGAAGCTGAGCAGCATTACGAAACAGTAGTTCCGGGCGCAACTCAGATCTCTGTTTCGGAAATGATCTGCCGGCCGCATTTTACACAACGTCCCTCATCTGTAATACCGGTAATCCGGGTATAATATCCTGATCTTTTGATCACTGTGGTATGGCAGGAGGGACACCTCGTGTCACTGCCACCTTCATCGCCCGGCATGTTGCCTGTGTACACGAAATCGAGGTACTCCTGAGCTATTTCCCTGAGCATTAATATTGTTTCAGGCGGCGTTGCAGGTGTGGTCCTCCTGTACGTCGGGAAGTAGCGGCTGAGGTGCAGCGGTACGGACCTGCCGGCATTTTCAGAGATCCACTCTGCCTCCCTCCTCATCTCATCGGGTGAGTCGTTCATTCCCGGAAGTATCAGAGTGGTTATCTCCAGGTGCCTGCCTGATGAAGCCACACTTTTTATTGACTGCATCACCGGTTTAAGGGTAGCTCCTGTATACAGACGGTAAAAGTCGTTGCTGAATGCCTTCAGATCGATATTGAATGCATCAATGACCTGTATAAATTCCTTCAATGGTTCCTGGTTGACATACCCGTTTGTCACCATGACGTTTCGGAGCCCTTTCTCACGGGCAAGCCTGGCGCTTTCAGTGACGTATTCAAACCATATCACCGGTTCATTGTAGGTATAGGCGATGCCAATGTTCCCACGGGCATTTGCAGCGTGGCGGACAAGCTCTTCCGGATGGAGCCTGGCTGATTGATCCCCGGCAAAATGTTGTGAAATGTGATAGTTCTGACAGAAATCGCATGTGAGGTTACATCCGTATGATCCTACTGAAAGTATCACCGACCCGGGAAAGAAGTGGTAAAGAGGTTTCTTTTCGATAGGGTCGAGGGCATATCCGGAAATGATTCCGGCGGTAATCGGGTAAATCTCTCCTTCGCGGTTTTCCCTGGCGCCGCAGATCCCTCTCCCGCCGGGCCTGATGATACAGAGTTTGGGGCACAGGGTACATCTCAGGCTTCCTTCCTTATGTTTCTCCCACAACCTCATTACTATCTGGTTTTGATCTTATAAATTTAATGCTATTTTTGTTTTCCCTTCATTCCTGATTAAATCGGAGAGACAACTTCATTATCTGTTAAACCTTAACCTGACACAATGACTAACAGAAGAGACTTTTTAAGGAAATCAGCCCTTGTCATGGCTGCAGTGCCGTTTATTAACAGCGAGGTGATTGCTTCATCCGGACCTGCAAAAAAGACTGGTCTTGCATTATACACTATTCGTGACGCCATGGGTAAGGATCCTGCAACTGCGCTTACCGGAGCAGCAGAAACAGGATATTACTGGATTGAGGCCGCTGACCATCGTGACGGAAAGTTTTACGGTATGAAGCCGAAGGAATTCAGCAACCTTGTCAGAAAGAACGGAATGGTTGCTGTCAGCTCGCACAGTGGTCTTAACCCTGAAAACTATGAGCGGATGATTGACGACGCTGCAGAGGCCGGAATGAAATATATAATTCTGCCATCCCTTCCCGGTGACTGGAGCAACACCATCGACGGTTACCAGCGTGCAGCCGATTTCTTTAATAAAGCAGGGGAGAGGTGCCGGAAGGCTGGCATCACCTTCGGGTTCCATAACCACCAGGTGGAGTTCAGGGAGATAAATGGCAGGGTGCCATATGATATGCTCCTGGAACAGAGTGACCCAAAGCTCGTGATCTTTGAAATGGACCTGGCATGGATAACAGCTGCAGGAAAGGATCCTGTGGCGTACTTCAGGAAATACCCCGGCCGGTTCGAGGTGTGGCATCTGAAGGACCTCACTCCTGAGAAACAGGATGCAACGCTTGGAGAGGGAATTATCGATTTCAGGCCGATTCTTGCCGAAGCCCGGACAGCAGGCATGAAATACTGGTTCCTGGAGCAGGATAACTGCCGTACACACACACCGATGGAGAGCATCAGGATAAGCAGGGATTATTATCTTGGCCTTCTGAAAAAATAAGAGTCCGGATACCGTTTCCCGCACTGTCAGACAACAGCGCTCCGTGATTGGATGCCGGAAGGCTTGATTTTATTGGTTTTAAATTCTGATGGTGACTGACCCGTTCCGCGATGAAGATACCGCTGCTTCGAGGAACTTCATCCCCCTTACCCCCTCATGTATACCGGGATAATCAGCCGCAAGCTCAGGTTTATGCCCCTCAATTATCGCGATGATATGCATCGCAAAATTCCGGTACAGGTTGGCAAATGCCTCAATGAATCCTTCAGGATGACCTGCCGGCAGTCTTGAATGCATTGATGCCGTCAAACCCATTCCGGCAAATGAGGCTCCGGTCCTGATAATCTGAGTCGGAGCATCATGCCGGAGGAGGGTGAGAGTGTTTGGCTCCATCTGTCGCCAGATCAGTCCTCCTTTTTCACCGTAAATTCTTATTGACAGGTTGTTCTCTTCACCGGTGGCTACCTGGCTGGCCAGAAGCGCTCCGCTCATGCCGTTCCTGAAGGTGAGTGAGACTGTGCCGTCATCATCAAGGATCCTCCCCGGAACTGTTGAATGCAGTTTTGCTGATAATGATACCACCTCTTCTCCCGTGATATATTCTGCGAGGTTGAAAGCATGTGTTCCTATGTCAGCCATTGCCCCGGCAATGCCTGCCCTTGCCGGGTCAGACCTCCAGGCAGCCTGCCTGTTGCCGGTTCTCTCCAGTGGTGATGCGAGCCACCCCTGCAGGTACTCGACAACTACCTTTCTTAATGTTCCGATCTCACCTGAGAGCACCATATCGCGTGCGGCCTTAACCATAGGATAACCGGTATAGTTATGAGTCAGGCAGAACAGTTTCCCGGACCGCTCAACTATGTCCCGGAGCTCCAGGGCTTCAGACAAACTGAGGCAAAGGGGCTTATCGCAGATGACATGAAATCCTGCCTCCAGGGCCATTTTAACCGGGCCGTAATGAAGGTGATTCGGGGTGACCACGGTAATGAAGTGAGGCCTGAACTCTTCGGACAGAGCGCTTTCGGCTGTGATCATCTCCTGCCAGCTGTCGTAGACGCGGGAAGCTGGAAGACCCTCCTTTGATCCTGTTGACCGTGAAATTTCCGGGTTACTGCTGAAAGCCCCGGAAACAAGTTCACAGAGGCCGTCAAGGCGTGCTGCCATACGGTGCACAGGCCCGATGAGAGAGCCTTCGCCTCCGCCTATCATTCCTATCCTAATTTTCATGACCGGCACCCTCCCCGTCAGGCGCTAATCCTTCAGCCAGGACGCTGTTGGAGGCACAGAACTTCTCAATCGCCTCCATAATCCTCACAGAACTCTCACTGTAAAAGGTCCCCAGACGCAATGATATCACCTCTTCTGACTTTAGCATAAATGTTATTTTAAGCTGGCTGAACATAACTTTCCGGAGATCTGAGGCGCTTATTGTTCTGGCAGGGGCATAAGCCCTGTCTCTCAGAACTATTTTGTCAACTTGCAAGACCAGATATCTTTCGGTAAGACCAAGTCCTGATATCAGAAGCCATATCCCTACAAGGCCTATGAAAGCTATGGCTATGAAACTGTTGGTTGTCATCTTGTCAGAACCGGTCATCATTATTCCGGTTGTGACTGCAGCAGCCATACATACTACGCCGAACAGAGCCTTCAGAATTCTGCTTGTTCGGTCATTCTCTCCGGGATCGAGATTAAACCTCAGACTTTCCATCTGTTTTTTTTGCAAAGTAATACTTTTTGATGACAAGGATCATTCACTATCCTGTCCTGACAGCATTCTTCCATGCTTTTGAATATAAACGAGTCCTCACTGCTGTCAGACACACGATCATTGATATTGTCAATTCAGATGATGGCCATGGTATCGACAGTTGGCTATTAATATGGTTGCCAGACCTCTTCCGGGTTTCATATTTTTAAAGTGGCAATAGAATTATTCTGGAGAATTTTCTATTTTTATCCATCCATTGAAGAACTCAGCCTGGAATGATATGAAAGAAGAGACAAGAAAAATCACCAGACGGTCATTTGTAGGCACTACAGGTGCAGCAATTGCCGGACTTACTATTCTTCCCAGCAATGTCGTCAGCGGACTGGGTCATCGTGTCCCGAGCGAAAAGCTTAACATAGCCGGCATCGGTATCGGTGGGGTTGGAGCCACCAACATCAGGAATGTTGCTTCGACAGAAAACATCGTTGCACTTTGTGATGTTGACTGGGGTTATTCCAAGAGGGTATTTGATGCCTACCCCTCAGCAAAGAAATTCTGGGATTTCAGGAAGATGTACGATGAGATGGATAAGTCAATTGATGCTGTCATCATTGCCACGGCAGACCACACCCATGCCCTTGCAGCTGCCCAGGCGATGACTCTCGGGAAGCATGTTTACCTGCAAAAACCACTGACGCACAGTGTATATGAATCAAGGCTTCTTACCAGGCTTGCCGCGAACCATAAGGTAGCCACCTCGATGGGCAATCAGGGTTCTTCAGGCGAGGGTGTCAACCTGATAATGGAATGGATCCAGAACGGCGAGATAGGTGAGGTAAAGAAGGTGGAGACCTTTACCAACAGGCCGATATGGCCTCAGGGGCTGAACCGTCCTGCCAAAGGCGAATGGGTACCTGAAACCCTGAACTGGGATCTCTTCATCGGCCCGGCACCGATGCGTCCGTACCACAGCATATACACACCCTGGAACTGGAGGGGATGGTGGGACTTCGGTACAGGCGCCCTGGGTGATATGGCGTGCCATATACTTCATCCGGTGTTCAAGGGATTGAAACTCAAGTATCCTGTAAGAGCCGAAGGCAACTCAACCCTGCTGCTTACTGACTGTGCCCCGAATGCTCAGTCGGTCAAGCTTGTATTCCCTGAAAGACCCACTCCCAAAGGGTCGAAGGTCAGGTATCCCGAGGTTGAGGTTACATGGACTGACGGAGGCATCCTTCCGATGAAACCAAAAGATTGGCCTGAAGGTAAAGCATATGACGGTGATGGCGGATGTATATTCCACGGTTCAAAGGACACCCTGATCTGCGGATGCTACGGTCGTGACCCGTGGCTTCTCACAGGCCGTGTACCAGCTTCACCGAAGACAGAGCGCCGTGTGACCACCAGCCACGAGATGGACTGGGTCCGCGCTTCCAAGGAATCACCCGAGTCAAGAGTCATGACCAAATCAGACTTCTCCGAAGCAGGACCGTTCAACGAAATGGTTGTCATGGGAGTTCTCGCAGTAAGGCTTCAAGGACTGAACAAAACACTTGAGTGGGACGGCGAGAAAATGGAATTCACCAATATCGGGGATGATGAAACCATTGAGATATGCACAGAAAATCACTTCAACATCACTGACGGTCACCCGACATTCGACAGCAAGTACACCGACCCGATAAACGCCAGGCAGTTCGCTGCTGAAATGATCAGGCACAACTACCGCTCAGGATGGTCACTTCCCGAAATGCCTGCATGATAATGAAACCTAAATAAATACTAAAAATCAATAACTTATGAAACTGGTAAAAACATTGTTCGTTCTTCTCCTGGCTGTCTCATTTATTTCCTGCGGATCAGGAAAGGAGAAAAAGAATGCTGAAAAGAAATCGACTGAAGCTGAGGTCTGGACCTTCCTTTTTGACGGGTCAGGCACACAGGGCTGGCGCAACTACAACAAGGCCACATTCCCCGAACAGGGGTGGGAAGTTGTTGACGGCACCCTGCATTGTATCGGCTCCGGCAGGGGTGAAGCCGGCGGTGGCGGCGGTGACATCATCTATGACAAAAAGTATTCGAATTTCCATCTCAAGCTGGAATGGAAGATCTCGGAAGGTGGCAACAGTGGCATCTTCTACCTGGCACAGGAGGGTCCGGAGTGGGATTTTATTTACAAGACTGCTCCTGAGATGCAGATCCTTGACAATGCCAAACACCCCGATGCTGAGGCAGGGAAAGACGGCAACCGCAAAGCGGGTTCCCTCTATGACCTGATCCCTGCTGTTCCGCAGAATGCCAAACCGGCAGGGGAGTGGAACACTGCCGAGATCAAGGTCTACAAAGGAACCGTATGGCACATCCAGAACGGTGAGACCGTACTCGAATACCATCTCTGGACACCCGAGTGGAACACTCTCGTTGCCGGCAGCAAGTTCCCCGCCCTCAATCCTAACTGGGCCAATGTGGCCGCCGAAGGTTTCATAGGCCTTCAGGATCACGGCGATGACGTCTGGTACAGGAATATTCAGATAAGGGAATTGTAATCATCATCCAATAAGGCAGGTAGCGGCGGGGCTCAGGCCCGCCGCTACTGTCTCATATACAGAATATCTGCCATTTATGCAACTTATCTGCCTGGCAGGCACGTAGCGACAGGTCTCAGGCCTGTGGCTACGTGTATAACAAGAAAATATGTTGCATCAATGATTGTACTTACAATTGCAGGTTTATTCCCTTGGGGCTGCGCCCCCATGTAATCCGATATCTCCGGCTACCTCCCGCATTCCCATTATTGTATCGGAGATAAGGTCATTCAGCTCAACTCCCAGCATGGCTGCGCCCTTTTCGATAACACCACGGTCAACGCCTGCTGCAAACCTTTTATCTGTCCATTTCTTACGGACTGATTTTGCCTCCATATCCAGCACGCTTCGTGAAGGTCTGACAAGTGCGCTGGTAGTCACGAGTCCGGTCAGCTCATCAATGGCAAAGAGCGTTTTCTCAAGGAGCGTCAGGGGCTCAGTCTGAGAACAGATACCGTACCCGTGGCTGACAACAGCCCGGACATACTCCTCTGGCCAGCCCTCTTCCTTAAGTATCTTCTCCGTCATGGTGCAGTGCTGGTCAGGATACATCTCATAATCGAGATCATGAACCAGCCCTATTATTCCCCACTTTTCCTCATCCTCACCGTGTTTGCGTGCCATGTATCTCATGACTGCCTCCACAGATAAGGCGTGCCTGTAAAGACTTTCTGACCTGTTATATCTCCTGAATAGCTCAAGAGCTTCTTCCCTGGTGGGTACTATGCCTGTCATTTCCTGATGATGAATGTGAATAGATGCATCAAAATTAAATCAGTCCGGTCACTTTTTAACTGCCTTCACTGAGAAGCTCCTGTCCCCGCATGTAACCCGGAGCGTATAAATGCCTGATCCAAGGTGGCGGCAGTTGAATGGTATCCTGTTCCTGCCGGGTGACAGAGCGGTCTCCGACCTCATGACAACTCTTCCCGAGGTATCAAGGAGCTCAAAACCTGCCGTTGCACTTCCCTCGAAATCAAGATCCAGTGAGAAACTCTCGGTGAAAGGATTGGGATGAAGGATTACCTGATCCTCATTTATCTCCGGTCCTGTTCCGGATATGACGAAAGAGACCGATGCCGTATCATTCCCTGCATAGCCATCCTCCGGCAACCGGCTGAAAACATGAATATGGTACGGAACATCCTTCACCAGACTGCATTTTTGGGTGAATGCGACATCAACAGTGTCTCCCGGGTCGATTTTCTTGTAGAATGTTTCATTGATCATTTCTCCTTCGTTGACACTGTATGCCAACGGAAAGCTCGTCAGTGCCGTACGTCCCAGGTTGATCACCCGTCCCCTTACGGTGACATTCGAAAGGAACGGCTCTGCATTGGGTGCAAAGACTGAATCGATCCGGAGGTCCGCCTCAAGGAATGAAATGTCGGGGAATGTAACCTGGTCAAGCCAGGCTCCGTCAAGACCTCCTGAGAGTGATACATCTTTTGAGAATACCCACTCAAGCAGGTGTACGCCCGGTTGCAGCAATTTCTTTCTTTGTGCCCAGGGAGTGTCACCCGAGATCTGCATGTCAGTGACACTGTCGACCCTGAAAGTCAGCTGGTCATAAATAGGTTCGGATGAGACTCTTACAAAAAATGACAATGTGTCGGGTTCAGGGTTATTGACATATATGGCAAGAATTGATTCTGTTTTGTCCGGGATAAGGGCTGACCTTGCGGAATGAACGTTTTCATATGATGTGGAGGAGGTGATTATCCACGGGTATTCACCATCAGAAATCCACGGGAACACGTCGAATCTGTCGAACTCCCAGGTCTCGCGTGTCTTACCCGTACTGACTGACCATCTTCCCTTTGCCTCATAGTTACCGCATATGAAGCTGGCGTCATAGGTGATTACTTTCCCGGATCCGGCCAGCGGTGATATTTCCGTTTCAAAGTAAATATCCTTCACCTGACCCGGTTTTAAGCTGTCAGTCGCCAGCTCGGGCTGTGATATGGCAAGCCATGATCCGGCAGGCGTGACTTTCACCACCCCTGTGGCAGCCGCTGATCCGTCATTTTTTATCCTGATCCGGAGATGCAGTTTTTCCCCCGCGTCAGGAAGAAAATTAGAGTTCCCAAGAGATGAATCATCATGAATGGCTGAAATAATCTTCAGGTCTGGTGCATTCAGGGTCATGTCAATGCCAAACCTGTACTCCTCGGTACCATCACTGATGCTAAGCAGCAGGGTTGCCAGCTCTCCGTCCTCCACACTGTCGGATACTCTGAAAATGAACTTTCCGGTTATAGTGCGTGTCTGTCCGGGAAGCAACACCCCGATAGTAGCCGTATCAGCCTCCATGGTTATCATCCCTGAGGAGACGGTTAGCCGGGCTGTCAGTTTTGAGGTCTGCATCTTTCCGATATTCTTCACAGTGACCTTCAGATTTACCGGCTCACCATAATCGGGCAGGCCGTTACCATTTCCCCCGGCGTCATCGAACACTATATCACCAACGGTAATGAAAGGCTCAGGTACATCACCGAAATGTATGGTCTTGTAGAAAGGAAGCATATTCTGTCCTGTGACTACCAGGAGGCATGAATCCTTAACGCCAGCCGGCACTGTCAGTGAAATGTTGCCGGAGGGGCTTACAAACCGGGCATCCCATAGTGTGTCGAAGTCCGAAAGGGCTGCATATGCAAAAGGTTTGGCAAAGAAATTCAGGGTCTGCAACTGCTGGGGAACCTTGTCCGGAAGGTCAATCCTGAAGGTGTCAGGCCTGCCTATTACGGGAGACAAGGAAGGATCTCCCAGCAGAATATATGTCTCCCAGTAGTACTTCTTGCGGGGGCTTGTACTGGCTGATACGGACATGTTGCCGGAAAAGTTTATCTGGCCCATAGTGTAGTACCATTCACCCGGCGATTCACCGTGTGTATGGAACAACCTGTCAAAGGCGCCTGTGCCACTAGTCTCGTAGGTGACATCCGGGCCGGGGGTTCCCGGACCTACTGACCAGAAAAAATCATCACTCCAGTATGAGTCATTGGTGCATCCTATGTATCCTATAGCCCCTTTGTCTGGAGTGGCAACCATGGCTGTGCCGAAGCACGATGCCACGTTTATCTGGGCTGTACGGCAGGCGTTTGCAATGATGAGCGGATATTCGTTTTCATTGTTGAACTCGTTCATCATTGAGGTTTTGAAAGCAGGGTCACTGAAGCCGGTGGCTTCTCCGTGACCTGTGTAATTGAGTATGCAGATTCCCTTGTTGAAAACGGTTTTCAGCGAGTCATCCTTCTGAGGTGAGTCAGGATATAGCCAGCCGATGGCATTCAGTGAGGTGTCAGGTTTAAGATAGGTGTTATATATGTAAGAAACCTGTCCGTTCATATAACGCTCAAACCCCGGGGCATTTCCTGAGGTTGCGAGTGCCCTGGACCAGTTATCTGTGGCCGGACCAAACCTGTTTGTCTCATAATCGATGATCTTTTTGACCATCCCCTTCATCTGGGTGGTATCTGATGCCGGGAGTCTGCCGATGAAAAGTTCCGGAATATAGTCGCCCTGGCCGTCAAACTCGCCATAGTAGAGGTCTGATACATTGGTTATGCCGCGTGCTGTGGGTATTATTGACTGATCACCCGCAATCATCAGGTAATGTACCGGGGTCCCCTGCTCCATAAGATCGAAATAAACGGTTGAGATACTCTTTTTCAGGTCCTTGTAGACTGTGTCAGCCGGCCCTGACTTTCTGTAAATTATGGTTGAGCGTATTCCCTTCAGGGTTTTCCATTTAACCAGTGGCTCAAGGTGTTTTCTGAAGATGGAGTCGGTTACTATGATCATGTTGACAGGCCGGTCAGAATAGCCTGTGATATAAGAGTCTGATTCAAATTCGCCCTTGCCGGAGGGATCTTCGGCATCCTCCTCACCCTTTGTTGCTTCCGGTTTGAACCCGATCTCAAGCTTCATCGAAGTGATAAGGTCCACGTATCGGCCCCGGGGATTGTAGAAAGCCGGGGAGACCGCTATGTTTGCCAGATGGCGGCCCCTGAATATACCTTCGTGAGTCACCTTTACAGTGTCATGAAAAAGGGTGGTCTGGCTACCATAGGCTTTTCGGTCCTTAACAGTAATCCTGTCATCACGTTCCTGGTTCTTGGTCCTTGCCGGCTGAGCCGGGAAGAGTTCGGCATGAGGGGCGCCATGGTCCGCAAAACGGATTCTGCGTGAAGTCACTTCGGAGATTGAGACAACCACTTCCATTCCATCCGGTACTTCAACAAGCCGGCTCCAGACCGGTAGCTCCGGCTGTCCGGTCTCAGGAGACTGATGATGCCCGGGAAGAAACAACCTCAGATACTTGCCTGAAGGGTCAGTAATGGTCTGGAATTTTGATTCACCGGAGCGGTAGATGAAGTCAGACGGCTGATGCGATAAGCTTCTGCCAGGTTTGTCGCCGGCCATCCTTCCTGCATAAGCCTGAGAATCAGCATCGGGCAGGTTTAGCAGCAGCATTACAACCGCCAACACTGCGGTTACCCTCTGTTTTACCCTCATAACCTGAATATACGAAGCCAATATAACTAAAAATTACCTCAAATTATATGCCGGAACCGGATTCAACCGTTATTTGAATTGAATTCGTATATTTAACCGTAAATACAGGAAATTGTTCAGGGAATGAAGAAGGGCTTCAAGGTTACATTACTCCTTCTATTATCGTCATTGTCAGTGGTTTCGCAGGTCAACAGGTATGGCACGCCTTTGATCAGCCGGTTTGATGCATCAGCTACACCGGGAGAACTCCGCAACCTGTGTATCACTATGGACAGCCGCGGAGTGATGTACTTTGGCAATGAGGCGGGAGGAATAGTCACATATGACGGAAGCAGGTGGGGAATGATCACCACACCGGGACTTGGAGCGGTCACTTCACTGATCACTGACACACACGGAATCGTTTATGCCGGGGGAAGAAACGGCTTCGGCCTCCTGCAGCCTGACGATGCCGGCAGACTGACCTATATTTCTCTCACAGAACTGATAATAAGCCGGGAGGCTGCAGAAACATGCGGCCCGATAACTTCAATTACGGCTGACAGCAATCAGGTCTGTTTCAGTGACGGAAGTAGATTATATATTGCGGGTCATGAGACCGACTCAGTTACAGTCACAGACCTGAAAAATGATCTGGACATAAGCAACGTTTCTGCATTGCTTGCATTTGACAACAGGATAATAATTGCTGATAACCTGGAGGGACTCTTTTTCTACAGCCAGGACAGAACCGGCAGAATTCCCGGAGGAGAGATACCGGCACCGGCCAGGTACGTCAGGCTCGTTCCATATGACAGGGACAACCTTCTCATTGGCGATGCGCAAAAGGGACTGATGTTATTCAACATAAGAACCGGCACTTTGTCTCAGTTGTCCGCACTCACGGAAGCTAAAACAGTGACGGGAAGAGGTTCGCTTACTGATGTAGCTGTGCTGCCCGGCAACCTGATTGCCGCAGGTTATTCAGACAGGGGAGGGGTCCGTATCTATAGCCACGAGGGACGACTTCTCCAGCATATTTCCAATAGGACTGCAGCAGTGACTGAGTCATCAGTTACGGCCATGTTCTGTCATAACACATCCAACTCGCAGCTGTGGTTCTGTACACTGGGCTTTGTCAACAGGGCTTATATATCATTGCCGGCATCCGGATTCACTCCTGAAGTCGGGATCACCTCTGTCTGTGGACCCCTGGCCGAATACGCCGGAGCCATTTATGCCGGAACTGAAGAGGGACTTCTTGGCAGCTATACTGACCCTTCCGGATCGAGACGGTTCAGGAGGATCGGAAGTCAGGCTGCCAGAGTCAATTCGCTGGCCACAGTGGAACTCCCGGAAGGCAGAGTCCTTCTGGCTGCAACAGATAACGGACTGCTGCAGCTTGACAGGCATGATGACCCCGGACGATTCCTTCCCTGGCTGCATCTCACTGCTGCCCGCAACTCGGGCCAGGATCCCGGGGTGATTGTATCAGGCTCACCGGACGGAACAGTCAGAACACTGAATTATGACGGGAATGAATGGGAAGTAAAACATACTATCAGCGATGTGGTTTCTGGCAGCATCAATGATATCGAACAGACCATTCCGGAGGAATGGTGGATGGTAACATCTGATCCGTATTCCCTGGTAAGAATGCATTGTGAATCAGATGATACGGTCTTATCAGTATACGGAAGGGATAAGGGTGTGATATCAGACACCCTTAACAGTATCGCTGTCATTAATGACAATCTGTACCTGTGCACAGGCAGGGGTATCTTTATTTATGACCGGAAGGATGATACTTTTAAAAAGGATCATGATCTGACCGGAGAAACGTTTGATGGGGCCAACATCAGGATGGTGACCAGTACCCCGGAAGGGGAAATTGTCATCTCGGGCTATGATTCGCGCAACTTTGACGCCATTGTTACTACCACCCGCCAGGGTCATGTGGTCTTCAGACGCCAGTTTGATTTCCTGCCTGACCTGGCAACAGCGGGGGTATCGTATGCTGACGGAAGCGTATGGCTCGCAAAAGGGCAGAACCTGTTTGTCCTTGACAAGTCGAAGCTGGCCTTCAGATACGGTGATTTCAGCACTCTGTTCACCAGGATTATTACCGGGAACGGTCTGATTCTCATGGATGGCACCTTTTATACTGAATCGAAAGACGGCCAACGGATACCATCAGCAAAACAGCCAGATAAACCCGGCATCACCCTTGCTCACATTGACAACAGTGTCACCTTCAGCTGGACCACAACCTCTTATGTTGATGAGGAGAAGACAGAGTACAGGTACAGGCTGGAGGGCTATGATGATGACTGGTCAGCCTGGGAGAAGCGGAATTACAGGGATTACACCAATCTGCCTTCCGGCGATTTCCGGTTTGTGGTCAAGGCACGAACCATAACAGGATTTGAGGGGGAGGAACTTTACTTTTCGTTCTCTGTCAGGAAGCCATGGTTTGCCTCACTTGGTGCAAAACTATTCTATGCAGCTGTTGCAGGTTGGCTCCTTTTCCTGCTTATCAGGTACTTTGCACGAAGGCTTCGCGTAAGGAACAGGAGGATTGACAACCTTCTCAGGCAGAGAAATGAAGCAACGGCGAGGGGAAAGAACGAGATCGAAGGGCTTGAGAAGTATGCCGGTATGGTTCAGCAGGCTCTTCTGCCTTCAGAGAAGCGGCTTGGAGAAGCCATCCCAAACAGTTTTCTCCTTAACAGGCCCAAAGGTACTGTCAGCGGAGATTTCTTCTGGATGGCCAGGCAGGGCGAAAGATCAATAATGGCTGTGGGTGACTGTACAGGTCACGGGGTGCCCTCTGCACTGCGTACAGTAATGGCGCTTTGCTTCCTTGATGAGATAGCCGACAGACCGGGATTTATGACCACCTCCGAGATGCTGAGGGAATTCAAATACAGACTGACCAGAGCCTTCTCAACTCTTCCCGCCGGTGAAGTACAGCAGGAGGGTATTGATATCTCACTGCTTTCGATTGACAGGGCCAGGAAAACTGTTGAGTATTCAGGGGCAGCCATGCAATGCTTCAGGGTCAGAGAGATGAGTGACCAGGAGAAGGTCAGATGGGACAACGGTGAATTCAAACCCAATGAAGGCACCCAGGTCAGCGGCAAGTATCTGCTGGAAACCGTTTACGGCGACAGAGTGCCCCTGGGAATGCACCTTGACGGTGACCACATGTTTACCCAGCACACCTGGAAGCTTGAAAAGGACTCTTCATATTATCTCTTCACTGACGGTTACCCTGACCAGTTCAATGGCGCTACAGGGAAGAAATTCATGAGGAGAAACATGCGGAAACTGGTCCTCGACATTCAGAATTACCCGATGAACAAACAAAAGGAGATCCTTGAAGAGCGCCTGGACAGCTGGATGGGAAAAACGCACCAGACCGATGATATACTGGTAGCAGGATTGAGGATTGACTGATTGTTCACATGCCTGAACCGAACTCATTGCTGAGCCGGTAAAAGATTCCCTTTTCACTGCCCTCGTAAGTAATCAGGCCGCAGAGGATAAAGTCACTCAGGATCTTTTCGGCACGCCTGGAGTTGATCCCTGTGAGGTTACGGAATTCTGCCATTGTTATCCTTCCCTCTCTGCCCAGATGATTCAGAAGCAGGTTTTCAGTCTCCTCAAACCTGAGGAGCAGTCCGCGTGACTTTGCACTGCGCCGCCACACCTGAAGTATAACCCTGTCAGCCATGAAGTTCTGGTCGTTCTGCCTGAAGTAGGTTTTCCATCTGCCGTGTTCGTCCTTTGCCTTTACAGGTATGATGGTGCTCTTGGGCACCTCTACCTCCAGTATGTTCTTGCCGTTAACAGTATGATTCCTGGTACGTAAGGTAACCTCCGGGTCACAGTGAAGCCTTGCGGCAGCGTCAATCATATAGTATTCCTCATCCGATCTGACACCGGCGAGCGATCCGTTGTCCCTTACCCCGATAAGCAGCTTTCCCCCGGAAGTATTTGAAAAGGCAGACAGGGTACGAGCTATCTTCTGCGGGTCAGAGATGCAGTACTTGAAGTCAAGGTTCAAACCCTCGCCGCCTGATATCAGGTTGTGGATATATCGTCCCATGATGGCCTGATTTTTTGCTGCGCGGCAGCTTCGCTAAAATAAGATAAAATATTTGTATATTGGCCCATTCTCACCGGCAGGATGATCTGATCAGCCTGATTTTATCAACACTGCCCGGAAGTGTGAAATTGTGAAGGAATCAGAGAAAACGAGCAACAATTCCCTATGAAACGCAGAAATTTTTTCAGATCCGGCCTTGCTGGAGCCGCAGGAATAACGTTAATGGGCAACCGGGCATTAGCCGGCGCCAGAACGACAGATGAGGGGGAGGTTATTTACAGGACACTTGGCAAGACCGGCCTCAGGTTGCCAGTCGTCAGCTTTGGCGTGATGAGATCTGACAACAGCTCTCTCGTCAGGGCTGCCTACGAGGGCGGCATGAAGCTTTTTGACACTGCACATGGATATATGAACGGCAGGAATGAGGAGATGCTCGGCGGCTTCTTCAGCACCCTGCCTCGCGAATCATTTGTAGTTGCCACAAAAGTGAAACCGGCTGGAGTTGATTCCCGCACCGGTCTTCCCTCAAAAGATACCACGGCAGGGAGCTTCCTGTCGATGTTTAACCTCAGTCTCAGCAGGCTGAAGGTCGAATATGTTGATATACTTTACATGCATTCGGCTGACACTGTTGAGATGGTCAGGCATAAGGAAACTGTAAAAACGATGCTGGATCTGAAGAAGCAGGGCAGGGTCCGTTTCATTGGCGTCTCAACACACAAGAACGAGCCCCTGGTAATAAACACCATGGTTGAGGATGGTATCTGGGATGTTGTGCTTACCTCGTATAACTACCGCCAGACTTACCTGGCTGATATGAATAGCGCCATTGAGAGGGCTGCCGCATCAGGTTTGGGTGTGGTAGCAATGAAGACACTGGCAGGAGGCTGGCTTGACAAGGAAAGAACCAGGCCTGTAAATGTGCAGGCTGCCATCAGGTGGGTCTTATCCAATCCCAACGTGCATACCACTATCCCCGGAATAACTGCCTTTGATCAGCTTGAGACAGATCTGAAGATAATGAAGGATATTGTGCTCACAGAAAAGGAGAAGGCTGAACTGACGGCTGAAGCCTCATTCCCCGGGCTCTACTGCAATGCCTGCAGCAACTGTGTCCCCGGCTGCCCGAACAATCTGCCGATACCTGAATTGATGAGGGCTTATATGTATGCCTACGGTTATCACAATGCCGCCATGGCTTCAGAGCTCGTAAGCGAAACCGGGGTCAAGGCCGAACCCTGCGCCGGCTGTGACACATGCAATGCCAGGTGCGTCAGGGGATTTGATATCAGGAATAAAATAAGTGACATTTCCAGGCTGGTCAATGTGCCGTATGACCTCCTGGCATAAAGATGTACCGCGATGAAAAGAAGACTCTTCGTTACAGCGCTGCTGATAACCTCGATGCTGGCCCTGCAGGGACAGGATCTCTTTCCGGAGCTGAAGGGATACAGGATCAGCAATGATTACCCTGTTTACACTCCTGACGACCTTTGGAATTATATCAATGGTGCTGCCGACGCCTACCTGCAGTTGGGTTTCATTGATCTGAACATAAGGGAGTATGTGAAGGGCAGAAACAGCATCAAGGCAGAGATCTACCGGTTTGGTGATGACTCCAGGGCTTTCGGGATCTATTCCATGGAGCGCTCTCCGGGGTATAATTTCATTAATGCCGGGGTGCAGGGATACAATGAGGAAGGAGCCGTCCACTTCTACAGGGGCTGTTACTATGTCAAGGTCATGAGTCATTCCAGCTCTTCAAAAGTGAATAGTGCCATGATTAACCTGGCAGGTCTCATTTCATCCAATATTGGCGGATCCGGAGAATTTCCCAAGCTTCTCAGGCTCTTTCCTTCCGAAGGGCTTCTGAAAAACCAGGAGACCTACCTGCTTGAGAATGTCCTGGGCCACGAATTTCTCCGTGGTGCCTTCCGGGTATCCTATGAGGTTAAAGGAGACCGGTTTGACATGTATCTTTTCAACTGTGAAGATCCGGATGACGCTGCCGCCATGGCAGCCGGTCTTGCAGGAGAAGCATGGTCACCTGATGAAGAGGTTTTCAAGTACGCCTTTGAGGACGGATTCAACGGGGTGCTGCATATGGCGAGGCAGGGTGGAAGGCTGGTACTGGTCACTGGCCTGCCATTTGACAAGACACTGCTGGCAGAACGCTACATCACGATGATGCTTGGAGGCCGCTGATCGGTGCATTTGAAACAGCATAAAAAAGGTGCCTCACCTGAGACACCTTTTTTATTTCAATTCAATTTCAGTTACTTGAGCTGGAAGCTGATAGGTACGCTGTACCATACGTTCACAGGTTTACCGCCCTGTTTGCCGGGTTTCCACAGCGGGAGCATCTTAATGACCCTGATAGCCTCTTCATCAAGAGACGGGTCAACGCCCCTGACAACAGATACCTGGTCAACGGTGCCCTTGTATGTGACGCAGAAGCGAAGTATCACCTTGCCCTGGATGTTGTTTTCCTTGGCAATTTCAGGATACTTGATGTTGTCATAGATGAACTTGAAGAGCTCGGTTTCCCCTCCCGGGAATGACGGCATCTCTTCAACCACTACAAACACTTCACGCGGGGCTTCTTCCTGAACCTCTTCCTGTACCTGTTCGATAACCTCAAGACCCACTTCCTCATTAACCACGGTCTCTGCCACGTCGTCAGCGGTCATAAACTGGGATGCATCTTCGGGTTTGATAGTGTCAACAATAACAGGTGCCACATATTTAACCACGGTCTGCTGTTCTGTTGGTGGTGGTGGTGGTGGTGGTGGAGGGGGAGCAGCGGCTTCCTGGTTGATGTCACTTGCCATTTCAGCAATGACCTCGTTGGCATCTCTCTGCTTGATCTGTGCAATACTCTTGGCCTTGATATAAGGAATGTAAGCTGCAAAGAAGATCGCAATGAGGCCAATAATTATTGACATAGTCATTGTCCTCGCATATTTTCTGCGGATCTCATATGCTCCGTATTCCTTGTTCCTGCCTTCGAATACAATATCATCGAAGCTTGGGTATCGTTTCTTTTCGTTTGCCATAATTGTATCCCTCCCTATTGTGCTGAACCTGCAGGAGTGGCTGCTGACCTGTTGATGGCGTCAACAACCAGTTTCTCCTCGATCCAGTCGATGTCAGTAAATATATATCGGGCAATACCTACGATTGACATCTCGTCAATAATATCGACGAAGTTTTTGTACTTGGCTGTCTTGTAGGCTTTGATAAGAACGATAGGCCCTGTATCATCATCCTTTTTCAGCTGGCTGATTGCAGCTCTCATGGAGTCCTGTTTGATATCGATCTTACCTGCGATAACATCTTTTTCAAACTGGTCTATCTTACGGAACAGTGCCCTGTTACGGTCAAGGAGGACCTGGCGGATTCCTGTTGAGCTGAAATCTGTTTCCTGGAGTACGGTCACTTCAGGGTCAGCTTTGCCTGGGTACCAGTAGACTTTGTCTTCCGGGCCAAGGATGATATTGAGAGTACGGCTGTCAGCAATCTTCGGAGGTTCCACTTTTTCATCCTTCTTGATTTTTTCAGGAAGGACTATTTCCATAACCTTGGGTTTGCTGAAAGCTGCTGTGAGCATGAAGAACGTGATAAGCAGACTCATGAGGTCCACCATCGGCGTCATATCAACGCGGGCGTCACCTTTTTTTGGTTTCTTTTTCCCGCCTTTGCTTTGTTCCTGGACTTGTACGTCTGCCATTTTATTCTCCTATTTGTTCTTCAGTTATTTCCGCAGACCTGAGATTCGTGATCAGGTTAAACCTGTTAACGTTTTTGTCCTGCAGAATGTCGAGCACTTCCCTTACTACCGGGAAATCAACGTCTGCGTCACCCTTGATCATCGCATCAACAGCAGGGTTTACCTGACGGGCGAAGAGGATCCACAGTGCAAGCTGATTGTCGGCGGAATCGATTGGAACACCTTTTTCAAGGGCGATTTTCTCATCTGAATCCTTGGCAGCAAGGTATTTCTTCATATCCTGTATCGGAACGCCCACTGCAGTGCCGGTCTTCTCAAAGAGTCGAAGTTCATCCTCGGTGAATTCAATGTTGTAACGCTTGCCCATTTCGGCAAGTATCTTGGGCCGGAATTTCAGAATTGTATCCGGGCCATTGTCAACATTAAAAAACACACGGTTGTCCTTCGCGATGAGTACCGTCATAACGTTGGCATCCATCATAGGCTTCTCCGATACGGAAAATGGTGTATCAACAGGAGCCGATTCCTGTGGCCTGAACGTTGCTGTCAGAATGAAGAAAGTGAGCAGCAGCGTGAACAGGTCCACCATCGGCGTCATGTCGATTCGTGGCGTTTTGGCTCCTAATTTAATCTTTGGCATCTTTTTAATTCCTTTCTTTTTTTGACCAAAAGAATAAATTCGGCGGCTATTTTCTGATAGAGGCGGCGAATGTCTGGGTCAGACTGAAGCCAGCCTCATCAATTTTAAACACATAGCTGTCTATCATTGATGAGAACCAGTTGAAGAAGATGATAGCCAGGGTTGAACCTGTGATACCGAAAGCTGTGTTGACAAGAGCTTCGGAGATACCGGTTGAGAGGGCGAGGGCATCAGGAGCACCTGACTGGGCCAGGGCGGCGAATGCACGGATCATCCCGATAACCGTTCCGATAAGACCGATAAGCACTGAGATAGAGGCAATGGTCGAAAGGATCACCATGTTCCTTGAGAGAACAGGGAGCTCGAGAGCTGTAGCCTCTTCAACAGCCTGTTTCATTGAGGTGATCTTCTGGTCTTTTTCCAGCTCCTTGTCATTTTCCAGGGCACGGTATCGTGTCAGACCTGCTTTCATAACATTGGCAAGTGAACCTTTCTGCTTGTCACATGCGACGATAGCATCCTCGATCCTGTCTTCTGCAAGCATTCCCTGAAGGTTGGAGACAAACACGTTGATTCTTGCTTTTCCCTTTACCCTTGTGAGAGTAATAAGCCTTTCAAAGAAATAAATGATAAGCACAATCACAATCGTGATAAGAATGGGGACAATAACACCGCCCTTGTACATCAGACCAATCAGGTTTCCCTGCAGCGGATGCCCCTTGGGGTTGCCACCTTCAAAGTTAACCGGGTTACCAAGAATCTTGGTAAAGATAAGGTAGGCTGCAATAAATGAAATAATAATTGCTAGAGGTGCAAAGATCGACTGCCATACACCGCTTGACGACTTGGTTTTTTTACTCATTGTAGTATTCTTTAGTTGGTTTAAGTAAACAGGTGTCAAAAATAATTATTATCAATTTGTTTTACAATAGCCAAAATCAATTAGATCAATTTTTTAACTCATTTGCCGGGATGCATCATTTGTCAAGAGTGGCATTGTAAGTCCTTCTCTTTGAAACAGGTATCTCGATAGTCTTGTATCCTTTGGCGCTAATGACAAGTGTCTCTGATGCCTCCGGCATTACGAACTTATATTCACCTCTGGCATTTGCCCAGGCTTCGGCAGCTGTGTCCTTTACCCTTACTGAAGCACCCGGGATCGGATCACCATTTGAATCGGATATCACGCCAGTGATTTCGTTGGGATGTGCTTTCGGGAGAGCGCTCTTCTGGAGCTGGGTAATGTACTGAATTGATGATTTTGCGGCATCGTTGCCGGGGTCAATTGCAAGGATCTTGTTGTTTTCCTCGATTGCCTTCGGATAGTCACCCATGGTCATATACATGGTACTTAGTGAGCTGTGTGCCCTGATGACATAATCAGGCGAGAGGTTCATCATCCTGTTGTAGTAGGACTTTGCTTCTTCATACCTCTTGTTCTGCAATGCTTCGTAACCAAGGTAACGCAGAGCATCATAAATCTCCTTCACATTCTTTACCGAGTCAGCGGCTGCTTTCTGGAGAAGAGTCTGGAATCTTGGCTTTGCAAGGCCAAGTTCGGAATCGGGGTCCTTGGCAGAGGCTATGTTGGCCAGCCAGAGATATCCCTGCAGGTTGTCAGGGTATTTTGCAACCATCTTGTTAAAGGCCTGATCAGCCTTGTCAAAGGCTTTATCCTGGTAATAAGCCCTGCCTACCTGCAGAAAGTCATTTTCACTGTCTCTTCCCTTCTCAAGGAGATGAGACCAGGTTGAGGCTGCATCGGCATACATATGGGCACCGTACTGGATGGTTCCCTTTTCGTAGACAAGGTTCAGGTCTTCCTCTTCATTGAAACTGATTGCCTTATCATATGCTTCGAATGCTTTTGCATAATCGGTTTGAGCCGTTTTGACCTGGGCGCGGCCTGCTTCAACCTTTGCCTGCAGTGCATCAATTGATGCCTTAGCCTGCTCTTTTGCAGGGCTCTTCAGTGTAGCATACCTTGCCTGCAACTTGCTCAATTCGTCGGCATCGTTGTCTACATCAATCACAAGTTTTGAATAGTTCTGGTTCTTTCTGGCAAGTATCCTGGCATAGTAGATATAGTCCTTCTTGATGATACGGTCAGCTTCAAGATTGGCAAAGAGCTTGTCCATATACTGCTTTGCCAGATCGTAATTGCCCTCTTCATATGCTGAGTAACCTGCAATACGGTTCATGTAGGTCCTTGACTGGTCTACAGAGAAGATCTCCTCAACATTTTTAATGACCTCGTCATATTCCTTTGCGTAGAAAAGCGCGTTGACATACCTGATCTTGGCGGGGATGTTTCCCTGGGTCAGTTCAAGGTACTTTTCAAAATACTTCTTGGAGTCATTGAACCTTCCGGCCATGGAATAAAGCTGTCCCAGTTCCCTGTATGCGGGAGCATAGTTCTGGTCCAGAGCTATGGCCTGTTCATAGTACGGAATGGCTGCCGTGAGGTTGCGCCCCTTAACATAGATACTTCCGATTTTCATGTTTGCGGCAGGGGAAGTCAGGTCCCAGTCCTGTGCAAGGTTATAGTTCTTGATAGCCTTTGAGCCGTCATTTACCAGGTCATAGATGTCACCTGCAATAATATAGACCTCGCTGTTCCGGGGATCTATAGAGAGAGCCTCCCTGATGAAGGGAAGTGCCTTGCTGGTGTCAACCTGTTCAAACCGGATGTATGATTCGGCAATCTTGGCAAGTGCATAAGCGTATTCTTTCGGATTCTTGATCTTGGTAACCTTCTTGTAGGGTGGAAGCAGTGCCCTGGCCTTAAGCCTCAGCTCCTCAGCCCTGGCGTTCTCGCCGTTGTACAGGGCAACCTTTGCCAGTCCAATATGGTTCAGAGGATCAACAGCGTTGGCTGCAACCCCCTGGTTGAAGATGTCGGCAGCTTCCTTCATCGCAATATTGAGCGAGTTGGAGATGGTGTCAGCAAAATAGTTCAGCAGGGCGTTTTCACCGTAATGGAAGAAGAAATTGCTGTTTGTAGGCTCATTATTAATAAGTTGCTGGAACAGAACCTCCGCCTTATCATACTGTTCGTTCTTGGTGAAAGTCCTTGCCTCATCGAGGGTCTGAGCCTTGAGCCCCGTGCCAAAGACCATGCAAAATACCGCTGCGGGCAGCAACGCGAGTTTAAAGCTTCTCATAATCATCGTTATCAAGTTTAGTTACTCATTTTTGACCTGTATAATTCTAATCGGCATCGTTGCAGGTACAAGACCTGATTTAAGTATTATCCTTTGACCTTTTTCTCCAGCAACAAAAGATACAAATCCCGAGCCAAGTCCTGTATATGACTCCCTGGTATGCATATTTACCTCACGCACAAAAGGATACGTTTTTTCATATATATGACCCTGTAAAGGCAGGTAGAATGATGTTTTATCCAGGTAGGGCTGTGATATGGCTGCCACCTTAATCTTGTCAAGCAATCCGAAGCTCTGTGGGTCATCCTCATCGCTGATCCAGTTTACACTGACAATGCCGAGTGCTCCGGGTGTCCTGGAAACATAATCAATTACCTCCGGATGTGATTTTACAGCAAAGAAGTTTGGAAGCAATTCTTCCGGAAGGCTGAATTTTTCCCTGAAATATCTTATGTTGCCTGATCTGACATTGTCAAACACTATGTTTATCTGCCCGAGTTTTGATGATGGACTGATTTGTTTCCAGTCAGTGATGGCGCCGGTGAAGATATCTTTTACGTTCTCGTAGGTGAGCAGTGAATCCGGGTTGCCGGGATGGAGGACAAGAGCCAGGGCGTCATATGCCACCATGGTGGTACGGACCACTGTCTGCATGTCAAGCAGCAGTTTCCTTTGTTCTTCAGTTGGTGCCCAGGATGACACTATCACCTTTACCGAATCATTAAGGAAAAATGCTACCAGTTCATTCTCCGGCATATAGAGCGGTGTGATATGGGCATAGGTGTAAAGGGCCGTGAAAGTATCCAGTTCAGCCTCTATGATGGGCTTGAAGGAATCATCAGCTGCAATCCTGATGTCACCTGATGTGGGAGTCTCCCTGAGAGCTGCAGTCCCTTTATTCTTGCAGCCCGGCAATAAGATCAGCAATGCCAGGAAGATCACTCCGGCAGCAGCTGCCGTGAGGGATTTTGTGTTGTTCATCATACCTTTGCTTATCAACTTGCTATGAGCCACAATATTAATAAAAATATGATTACAAATCGGGACCTGTGATGTTAAAAAAAATCACGATTATCCCAATTATTGTTTTCAAAGTCTGTGCCACCAATAAAATATGACCGGTTTGTATTGCTCTTACCCTCTCTCTTTCTTTAAATTATTCATCACGATCATCAGTGGTGAAAAAACTGTCCCTGATCTTTTCATAGGAGACAAAAACTCTGTAAATGGCATAGACAAAGAGCGGGACTGCCAGTATGATTCTCATGGCTTTATCTATGTCAAATAACTTGGTTGTAAGTACGAATACAGCGAGGCCGAAATAAAAGAAGACCATTACTGTTCCGAAGATCGCAAAGACCTTGTCATACATTTTCCTGCTGTTCATTGTGATCAGGTTAACCTGACAAATATATTATTTATATCTTCTTTTAATACTGACATAAAATATTAATTGGCAAAAAAAGAGAGCCGCACAGGCGGCTCTCCCTTATAGTGACTTGAAATCCGTCATTTCGTGGCATTTTCCAGTCTCTTCATCAGAGTGAAGATAAAGGTTGCGGCAACAAGGCAGCAGGCGATGAAAACCAACCATAACTGCCACAGTTCTATTTTGTCATAGAGTTTTCCGGGAACACTGAGGAGCTTGTTGCCAATAGCAGTGGCGAGCAACCAGCCGCCCTGCATGAGGCCCTGGAACCTGGAGGGTGCAACTTTTGATACAAAAGATAGTCCCATCGGGCTGAGGAAGAGCTCGGCAACAGTAAGTATCAGGTAGGTGCTTATAAGCCAGTAGGGGGTGACTCTCAGTGATTCAGCCAGGGGTGAACCTGCAAGTTCAGGTTGTGAGGGAAGCTTAACCGATGAGAGAAGCATTACAACGAACCCGACGGCTGCAATTATCATCCCGAACCCGATCTTTTTCGGTGTGGAAGGCTCGATATTCTTTTTATTGAGCCATGCGAAGAAAAACATAACCGGGAAGGTAAGGGAGACGACGAACAGCGGGTTGAAGCTCTGGAAGACCTCGGGGGCTATAGGGTTCAACGGGTCTCTTCCGATAAGCCAAAAATAGCTGAATATCAGCGCAATAACAAGGAGAGCTCCTCCAATGATTCTTGTCCTGGCAGGGCTCGTCTTTTTAACAAGCAGCACCAGGCCCACCACTGAAAAGACCACGCCCAGCAATGATTGAAGGGTAAAGAAGATGTATGTCCAAGGTCCGACTTCCTTTACAGTGTAGTCACGTGCGAACCAGGTAAGAGTAAGACCGTTCTGATGGAATGACATCCAGAAGAAGATGACAACGAAGAATACCATGATCAGGGCAGATACCCTGCTCATTTCCTCCCTCTTTGCGCTGACCAGGATCCATACCACAAAACCGGCAAAGAGACCATACGCAAGAGCGTCCTTGTAATTGACGAGGAATGAAAGGGCAAATGCGGTGAGACCCATAGCAAGAGCGGCACCAACCAGTGCCCATGGCTTGAATTCCATTTTCGGGCCGGCAGCCTCCTTCACAGCTTTCTCCTTGTTTGGAAGAAGGTGCTTGAATATGACGAAAACAAGAAGGGATATCACCATTGCGCCGGCAGCTATTGCAAAAGCGTAGTTGTAACCCTTTGAAAAGACCTCAATGTAGCTGGTGGCAAATGTGCCAAGGTCTGCTACAGGCCCTGCGAGGTTCACCTTGTCAGCCAGCTGCTGGAAAGTAGCAGTGTCTGTCATAGTATTGTTTATATACTGGTGACAGAGGGAAGGAAGACTTCCGTCATGCAGGAACCCGTTTGTCTTCAGCCACCAGTTCCTTATGCCGGTTGCCGCATATGGAGCAAATACAGCACCTATATTTATACCCATGTAGAAAATCATGAAGGCTGAATCCCTCAGTTTCGAGTACTTGGGGTCATCGTACATCTGACCTACAACAGCCTGAAGGTTGCCCTTGAAGAGACCGTTCCCAAAGGCGATTGTGAAAAGGGCTATCACAGTGAGAGTCTGTGACATGCCGGGGATTGCCATGAAAATGTAACCGCCGAACATAATGATTATGCCGGCTAGTATCACAGTCTTATATTTGTTTGTGGCATCAGCCAGGATACCTCCGAACAGGGCGAGGGCATAAATGGCAAAATAGAACCAGCTGTATATCCCGGAGGCGTTTTCTGCAGACAGGCCATATCTGGCCTGCAGGAAAAGAACCAGGATTGCCATCATGGTGTAAAAGCCGAACCTTTCACCCATGTTCGCGAAGAAGGCAACAATCAGACCTTTTGGATGGTTTTTAAGCATAGTTTTCTGTATTTGTTGGTTTAGTTTATTCTGACGGTGACAAATATATTAATCTTTTCAAGAAACAGTAATTGAATTAAATCACATGGAAGATATTTTTGCATTGTCTATATTTTTACATTTGTAACCTCACCAGCAAGCTGTACACCATGAAGATATTCACATCAGCGGAGATCCGGGAAATAGATGCTGCCACAATCAGACTTGAACCTGTCACTCCGGCGGGACTTATGGAGCGTGCTGCCACAACTCTTTTTCAGCAGGTAAAGGACATCGTAGCCACGGAGAGAAAGATCAATGTATTTGCAGGGCCTGGCAATAACGGCGGTGACGGGCTTGTTCTGGCCAGGCTGATGCACGAGGATGGCTACGTGGTAAGGGTTTTTATCATTGAAACAGGTACGGCACGCAGCAGTGAGTTCAGGCTGAATGTTGAACGCCTTGAGCGCAGCGGCATTATGCCGGCAACCATTGCCGATCCCGGCCAGATGCCGGCAATCGGACGTGATGAAGTGATTATAGATGCAATATTCGGTACCGGACTGCGTAAATCCCCTTCAGGTGTTGCTGCCGGTGTAATACAGCGAATAAACGAAACCGGTGCATTTATCATTTCGGTTGATGTGCCCTCGGGTCTTTTCTGTGAGGATAATGCGGACTCAGACAGGAACTCTATTGTCAAAGCCACAAAAACGCTCACTTTCCAGTTCCCTAAGCTCTCTTTCATGTTCGCCGGAAACGGTGATTACACGGGTGCATGGGAGGTGACAGACATCGGACTTCATGCTGATACCATCTCATCGATGACCACTCCTTATCATTATATCCTGCGCGAGACCGTCAGGCCGATGATGAAGGAAAGAAACAAATTTGATCATAAAGGCGCCTTTGGCCATGTTCTGCTCATAGCAGGCAGCTTTGGCAAGGCCGGGGCAGCAACACTCTCAGCCGGAGCAGCCCTGCGAACAGGTGCAGGACTTGTGACAGTTCATACACCATCAACCGCAGTGCTGGCACTACAGGCAGCCCTCCCTGAAGCAATGGTTTCGCCAGACAGCGGTACGGGAAACGTGACAACATTACCTGACCTGGGACCCTATGATGCCATCGGGGCCGGTCCGGGGCTGGGCACTGACCCTGATACAGCTACTGTACTTAAGGAGCTGCTGACCAACATATCCGTACCCCTCGTTCTTGACGCTGACGCCCTTAACATTCTGTCGCAGAACAGGGAATGGTTTGACCTTATCCCCCCGCAGACTGTGCTGACACCTCATCCCGGTGAATTCCGCAGGCTGACGGGTACAGAGAGCACTGACTACCAGCTCATGCAGGAACAAAAAGCCTTCGCCGTAAGGCACCGGTGTGTCGTGGTGCTCAAAGGGGCACACACTTCCGTTGCACTGCCTGACGGAAGGATTTTCTTCAACAGTACCGGAAATCCGGGAATGGCTACAGGAGGAAGCGGTGACGTACTCACCGGGATGATCACCTCACTGCTGGCACAGGGATATGATCCCTCCAGCGCTGCCGTAGCAGGAGTATATCTGCATGGCCTTGCCGGAGATATTGCCCTGAGGATCCATTCAGAGGAGTCGGTGATAGCGGGAGATATCCTGATGAATATCGGGAGAGCCTTCCGCGAGACAAACTTCAATAACTTCAGCGTTTATTTGTAATAAGAGATGAAAAGAGAGACAGTCATACTTCTTGCTGCCCTTACCCTGGCAACTTCAGGATGTGCTATGTTCAGGGGAAAAACCTCCGGTGACACTGTGGTTCTGCCTCTCGGCGACAAATCCGCCGTAACAGAGGGATGCCTCGTATACGCCTTGCCAATGACGGTTTTCGAGCTTGATATTATCGCCGAAAAGCGTACCGAAGTACCCGGCCCCTATGCTGAATATGCATCTGAACTGATCGGCGTTGACAGGGTTATCACTGCGCAAACAGTGAAATGGAGTCTCGCAGGTGTAAATATGAATGTGGTGGAAGAGATTGATCCGTCGCAGTTCTATATTATCCAGGGGACAGCGCTGATGCAGACCAATATGCTGGCTCTGAGGAAAAGCGGACTGGTGCTTGATATCAACCCTGATATGTACAGTCGGACGATTCATTCGGACCAGCATGGAGCTGATGATTATACAGGAGTACTTTTCCCTGACAGGGGAGCCTATGAGTATGTCGCCACGAAGACTGACACTGCATACCGCCTGGTTAAGGTTGATACTGCTTTCATCAGGGTGCCTTACCTTGTTCAGAAGAAAAAGGGAATGTCATTGGCGGAAGAGGCCCGGGAGGCTGCTGACAGGCTGCTGGAACTACGCGAGGGGAGGCATATGATCCTGACCGGGGAAACCAATGTCTTCCCGCAGGATGGGGCAGCGCTTGATGAGATAAACCGGCTCGAGAAGGAGTATTTGGCTCTCTTTGCCGGTAAGAGTTTCACTGAAACGAGTCACTTCCGTATATGGGTCACACCTGACCTGCAGATGGCCGGCAAAAAGACCACAATTTTCACATTCTCTGAGACAACCGGGGTAAATGATACGGCAGGTGGTCCGGGAGAACCTGTGACAATGGAGATTATCCCTTCAGGCAAGACCAGGGAGCTGAACCTGGCGGTGAGGCCGGCATCCCCGCAGAAGCAGGCCAATGAGACTGACAGGCTCTGGTACAGGGTGCCTGATGTGGCGGAGATCAACGTCTCCTTTGGCGGGGAGAACCTCTTTACGGCAAGGAGGCTGATCTACCAGTACGGTAGCCTGTTGACACTGCCGGCTAATTTCATTCTCGGGAGGTAACGGAAGGTAAAGGATCTGCCCCTCAGTCACCGGCATCCTCAAGGATTTCGAGGAATGCTTTTTCCCTGCGGGATATGTGATACATGCCGGCTATCCTGTTACGTGCCATGAGGCCAAGCCTGTGTTGTTCCCCGGGTTCTGTGCCAAGAATCTCTTCAAGTCTCTTTTCAAGGTACTCCCTTTCAGGACTGGCAATCACAAATCCGGTATCACCTATGATTGAAGGTATGGCTCCCACCGCGGAACCCACCGGGATGCATTGGCAAAGCATGGCTTCACAGAGAGCATTAGGGAAGCCTTCCGAGATGGACAGCTGCAGAACGAAGCGGCTCCGGGCAAGCAGGCTGATGAATTTCTCCTTTGGCAGCAGGGGATATACTGTCAGGTTGGGAGGCAGGGGGGAAAGTGCCTGTAAAACCTCATCCGCAATGCCTACCAGCGTAAAGGTACAGCCGGCAAAGCGCCTTGCGAGGTGGATTACCAGGTCAACACCCTTCACCCTGACACGCGTCATGTTGTTTACAGGGGCTACCGCAATGAAGCTTTCAGCCCTTTTTGCTGCCGGGTCAGTACTGAAGAAATCAGGGTCGAAGCCATTGTGAATGACACGGTAAGGGGTCCTCAGCCGGGGAAAGAAGTACATGAATCCCTGCTTCGGGAAATCAGCATCAGACAGGTATGTGTATCCTGAAAGAACAAGAGATTCATCCACGGGCAGCAGCTTTGTGGAGAGCTGAAATGACCATCTGATGAAGGTGCGCATCACCGGTTTCCTCAGGCTGCCGTAGTTAAGCGATGGAAATGAGACGCAGTCGGTTCCCCCGGGAATAATAAATACGGGTATCCCGGTGATCTTTCCCATAAGGGCCGGAAGGAATGACCAGTAGCCTCCGAACATTACAAATACGGCTTTAGAACCGCGGAGATTACGGCAGAGGAAGAGGAATTGCCTTATAAAATTCAGCGGAACCTGGTTTTTAATCTTCCAGTTATGATCCGGTGTAAGAACCCTGTAATAGTTTGACAGAAAGCCAATATCCTTTCTGATGAAAGTTGAACTTTCCGGGAAAATATATAGGATCTTGTTCCCCATCACCAGCCAAAGATTGATGCGGTTAATTCCGCAGAAAATAATATCACTTCAGTTGCTTTAATCAGGCTATCTGTGCAGCCTGACCTCATAATAAGCATTATACTCAAAAAACAATCTCATGATGGGCTTGAAGCCGGTAAGATAAAAATACCACGGTCTCCATGCCTTGTGCAACTCAAGGCTAACAATTTCAAGTTCTGCCCTCTCAAGCAGCAGCCTCATCCTGTAGTCATCAATCTCGTGGAAGTGGCCTTTGCACCACAGGAGTTTGCCTCTTCGCGGCAGAATTATGAACATCAGCGTTTTATCTGACATCACCTTTTTCAGTTCCAGCAAGGTGTGAAGAGGATTAAACTGATGCTCAATAGTATGACTGTAGAGAATATAATTGTATATGTTGGTGTCCTGAAGTGTGAAGACATCCAGGTCACCTTCCGTATTTGTAATCCGAAGCTTCATCTCCCCTTTCTCCAGCAGTTCGGTAAGGGGGTTTCTCTGACCCACATCGAGCATTGAGGAAGAGGGTTTAACTTTTCTTCCGATATACTTGACAGTAGTGCTCATTGCGTCCTCCAGCTGCGGGGTGATCTGGTAAGGCGACTGGGCTAATTCAGGTATCATAGCGCTTATTCGTTCTTTATGTCAGTTCTGGGTCTGAGGTCTGGTTCACCGGCAGAAAAAGTGCGGGCAATTTACTGCACTTTTCCCTGGAAAGTTTTCAGGAAATCATCATAGCTCTGTTTCTGCCAGCTGGTACCGGCGAAGTAGTTAAGCATAGGTTCAAACTGTGCAGGAGTTTTATACCCGGAAACGGGCGTGATGAGTTCGCTGTTGGCGGTAAGAAACACTACGGTCGGATAACCGAGATTCCCTTGCAGGAGAGCATAGGCGAGCTGATGTGTCTTGCCAAGGCTTCCGTCATTGACGAATTTCCTTCCCTGGAAAGTGACAGGTTCCTTGCCCTCGGCATCAAATTTCACCGCATAGTATTTATTATTTAGTATTTCGGCTATTACAGGATTTGAAAATGTATCCTTGTCGAGTTTCTTGCACCAGCCGCACCAGTCAGTATAAGCGTCAACGAAGATAGGCCTGGGGCTTGTTTTTGCCAGAGCTGCGGCTTCTTCTATAGAATACCACTTCACAGCCGGTGCCTGGGCAAAGACAGCAAGTCCTGCAGAAGCCAGTAATATTACAATAATCAGTTTCTTCATATAGATCATAAATTATATCCGGTTAAACAATGTAACGATAACTGCACAAAATTAGTCTTTCAGTCCAATAACCAAAATAATGCCACAAAGTTCAGGTCCATGTTTTTTGACGCAATTATTGGAACTATTTTTTTATACATTTACAGACCATGTATACTATGTTAAACTCGAAATCTTAAAATGGAAAAAATCAGAAAGACCCTTGCTGACTCAAAGACAGCAAGATGGACTGCCCTTGCAGTTGTAGCATTCACCATGTTGTGCGGTTATTTCCTGACCGATGCCATGGCACCACTGAAGCCGATGCTGGAGCAGCAACTGTCATGGAGCAGTGAGGAGTACGGATTGTTCACCAGCGCCTACGGCTGGTTCAATGTATTCCTTCTTATGCTTATAATAGGAGGGATCATCCTTGACAAGATGGGTGTGAGGTTCACCGGGAAAATGGCTACTATACTTATGGTTACTGGTACCGCCATCAAATACTGGGCTCTCTCTACCGATGTTTTTGCAGGCCAGACATGGCATTTTCTCTTCTGGGATGCAAATCCGCAGGTATTCGTTGCAGGGCTGGGCTATGCAGTATTCGGGGTCGGTGTGGAAACTGCCGGAATAACCGTGTCAAAGATCATTGTCAAGTGGTTCAAGGGTAAAGAACTGGCCCTGGCCATGGGACTTGAGATGGCAACCGCAAGAATGGGTACGGGGCTTGCGCTTGCAGGATCAGCTCCGCTGGCAAAGGCACTCGGACATGTATCAATGCCGATTCTCGTTGCGCTTATACTGCTGTGCGTCGGTATGATAGCATTCTTCATTTATTGCGGAATGGACAAGAAACTCGACGCTTCCGTCGCACTGGCTAAAGAGGGGCTGCTACAGGAGGAGGAGGAGAGCTTCAAGCTGTCCGACATTCTGTTTATTCTCAAAAACAGGGGATGGTGGTATATAGCCATTCTTTGTGTACTCTTTTATTCGGCAGTGTTTCCTTTCCTTAAATATGCAGCTGACCTCATGGTCAACAAGTTCGGAATGAACCCTGAGACGGCAGGCCTTATACCTTCTGTGCTTCCATTCGGCACAATCCTTCTCACGCCTCTGTTCGGCAACCTCTATGACAGGAAGGGGAAGGGTGCGACCATAATGATAATTGGAGCGCTGCTTCTTATCTTTGTCCATGCCATGTTCTCCATCCCGGCAATTGACAAACCCTGGATGGCATTTATCCTGATAATCATTCTCGGAATAGGTTTTTCTCTTGTCCCGTCAGCCATGTGGCCATCAGTTCCGAAGATCATACCATTCCAGAAACTGGGAACGGCATATGCACTTATTTTCTGGGTACAGAACTGGGGACTTATGGGGGTTCCATACCTCATCGGATGGGTTCTTGACAAGTACTGCATAACAGGAACACGCCTGATTGACGGAGTTGATGTTCCAAGTTATGACTATACGATTCCGATGATGATCTTTACCGCATTCGGCGTCCTTGCAATAGGGTTTGGCTTCCTGCTGAAAGCAGAGAACAAGAGGAAGGGCTACGGACTCGAGATGCCAAACATTGTTAAAGAGTAATCAAAAACAACAATAGTTATGAGTGAAATTAAAAATCTTGAACCTAAGCTTCTGTGGAAGTATTTCTATGAAATAACACAGATCCCGCGTCCCTCCAAGAAGGAGCACAGGATGACGGAATTCATGAAGAAGTTCGGGCAGGAACATGGCCTTGAGACCATCGTTGATAAAACCGGGAATGTGGTCTTCAGAAAACCGGCCACCAGTGGGATGGAGGATCGCAAGGGAATAATCCTTCAGGCTCATATGGACATGGTGCCGCAGAAGAACGCCGACAAGAAATTTGATTTTGAGAAAGATCCCATTGAGACCTGGGTTGACAAGGGATGGGTCAAGGCAAAAGGGACGACCCTTGGCGCTGACAATGGCATGGGTGTTGCTGCCGCCATGGCGGTGATGACTGACCCCAAGCTGGCTCACGGCCCGCTGGAGGCACTCTTCACTGTTGATGAAGAAACCGGAATGACAGGTGCGAAGAACCTGAAGAAGGGCATGCTCAAGGGAGAGATACTTCTGAATATGGACTCGGAGGATGAGGGTGAACTTTACGTTGGATGTGCAGGAGGAGTGGACGTAGGCGCAACCCGCAACTACAAACAGGAGAAGACCCCGCAGGGGATGACGGCCTATAAACTGAGCCTGAAGGGACTCAGGGGAGGCCACTCAGGACTTGATATCCATCTTGGGAAGGCTAATGCCAACAAGCTTATGTTCAGGTTTTTCCAGCAGGCTGAATGCGATTTCGGAATGCGCATAGCCGAATTTACCGGAGGTGACCTGCGAAATGCCATCCCGAGGGAGTCATTCGCAACCATTGTTGTCCCTTCGATAAAGAAAGCCCAGTTCGAGAAGTTCATGAAGGGTTATGAAAAGATGTACAGGGCTGAATTCAATGAGGTTGATCCTGATATCAAGCTGATCTTCAAGGTTACCGATGCACCTGCGAAGGTGATGAATGAAGCAGACCAGTACCGCATCATCAGGGGAGTATTCGTATGCCCCAATGGTGTTCAGAGGATGAGCACGAGCATGCCGGGGGTGGTTGAGACATCAAATAACCTCTCCATAGTCAGGATCGGAAGCGGCAGGTTCGAGGCATTCTGCCTCTGCAGAAGCTCTGTCGAGTCTGCCAAGGAAGCTACGGCATGGAAGATTGCTGCAGGATTCCAGTTGGCAGGCTGTGAGGTTGAACTGTCGGGAAGCTACCCGGGATGGAAACCTGACATGAAAAGTGCCATCCTTGGCACCATGAAAGACACATACAAGAAGCTTTACGGCAGGGTGCCCGAGATCAAAGCCATTCATGCAGGCCTTGAGTGCGGTATAATCATGGGTGTTTATCCGAAGCTTGACTCAATCAGCTTTGGCCCAACAATCCGCCACCCGCACAGCCCTGACGAGAAGGTGGAGATAGAATCGGTCGGCAAGTTCTGGGATTTCCTGGTTGCAACCCTTAAGAACGCACCGAAGGTATAACAGGACAGTCGACAGGTTAAAAGTACAATACTACAGGTTCACGTTGAGGGGATGTCCAGGGATGGATCCCCTCAATTTTTTGCCACAGGTCACGGTCAGGGTCTCCGGCTTCTATAGTATAGGTTCCGTAGCTAAAGACCCCGGGCTGGTAGCTGTTTCCCCTGATGCGAAGGCTGTAGACCATCTCTCCGGTCTCTTCGCTTATCACCCTGATTACGGGGTCAGTCAGGCCCTGTGTTTCAATCCCGGGCAGCCAGCCTATGATTCTTTTGCCGTAATTATCAGTCTGTCTGATGACAACGGGCCACCCTGTAAACGGTTTGTCTTTTGCGGGGTCAGCGTATCCGGGCCAGTTTGCAAGCTCTATCTCGCGGGTTTTCCTGTTGAAGGTAACTGCGCTGTAGCCTGTGACCAGCTCATTCTGCCTCGTGGGATGCACTATGCTCTTATGCGGATTGGCCACGGCGAATACGGTCATCCTGTTCCCGAAACCGTCGCGATACTCTCCTGTATATTCAGGGGTGCTGTCCGCCCTGTTCCTGCCAGGTTCCGGGGGGAACCACCGCCTGGGGAAGATATTTCCTGATGCTGGTGAGACAATTGCGTAACCTGCGTCATTCCAGTCGTCGGTCCCGTACCTTACTGTTGACGGAAGGTGCTGATCGCCGCATATATGCAATGCAAATGCCTTCCGTATTGTCTTTATCGCCCGGTTACGACCGCTCTGTGGCCAGCCGTCTGAGTCATAGTCGGCCACTATCCTGTCGCCCCGGACATAAGTCCCCGAATCCGGTATCTCAAGGAATGGAACAATGGCATCGCTTGTGGCGGAGTCGGGGAGGGTTGCCAGGCATGACCATAATGTCTGTGACAGCACCGCCTTCATCCATGTGCCGCCGGACCAGTCGGAGGCCCAGCTCTCAAGAAAGGCCTCCTGCCGGTCTCCGAGCAGGGATGCTCCCTCAGCGTCTGCTGACCGCTCCGGGTTCCAGCCGGGGTTCTGCGCCCAGCCGTTGAAGATCATGGCGTCAGGCAACAATCCGGCAGGCGCTGATTTGAACTTACGGTCCTCGATGACTGCGAGGCTGACGCCTCCTACATTGCAATCAGTGAAGAATACGGTTATTCCCTGGTCTGCCGGCTGCGGGTCAGCAGGATCGGGGAGGTGGCTGGTCTGGGTTTTCTGGACCAGATTGACGAATCTTGCGGACATACGGTAACCGCCTGCATCCTGGGCAGCGGTACCCTCAAGGCCCGCAGGGGTGGGGCGGCCACCGCTGCCCCACAGGTTACCGTGGTAAACATCATGATCATCAGGAATGGTGATTGAAGGAATGGTGGTGGTCAGGTCACGGTAGGTGATGCACCACAAATACCACTTGTACAGGTAATCTTCAATGGCTCCATCCCCAAAGACGGCTGCTGTGGGAGAAGCCCCCTCATAGACCTGGTCTCCTGCGAAGAAGAGGATATCCGGCTTCTGTTTCCTGAGATTCCCTGTCATCCTCAGATGAGGATAGATAACGGCCCATTCAAAGGGGAAGTAACCTGCATCAATGCCAGCCCACCGCTCCGGATCAGGCTTGATCACCTGTTCAATACATGAGAGGGAGAGCAGTTTAATCTCCTCCTTCTCCACCGGGTCATGCTTCACAGTGCCTGTGAGACTGTTGACGGAGGTGTTTCCGAACCGGTAATGAGCCAGCAGCCTGTATGGCATATCCTGGCTTCCGGTGATACCATCTATCCTGAATGAGGCGGTGTAAGAGGGGGTGTCTATTGCAGCCACGGCAACCCTCTGCCATTTACCCTCATCAGTGAACTGCAATTCCACGGAGTCACACAGCTCACGGGTCACCGGCATAAGCTGGGCGGTCATCCTGAGAGTCCCCCTGCTTAGTGTATACTGTGCCGTAACTATCGGCCCGGTGCTTCTCTCCCTGAAGCTCTGGATGCGTGATCCACGAAGTTGCCAGTGGGCAAATGAGAAGGTTCTTCCCGGCTTGCCGGGCCTGACGCTATGGGCAACCAGTGCCGTATTACCTGTCAGACGCTCCGGATCCAGTAAAACATTCCTGATCTCAGAAAAAATTCTCCGGGTCACAGGATCGACGGCCATGGCGCTGATATCTGACATGCCGTCAGCACCTCTCTCCACGGTGATCCTGAAAATGACCTCCTTCCAGTCTTTCATGCCTCGTTCAGCGTAGGCCGGAAAATCATTCTCCTTTGAGAGATCCCGTATAAACACCTTGCCGTCACCATCAATCCCGATGAATAATCCTGCTCCTTCACCCCAGGAATGAAAAACGAGGCTGGCAGAACGGTAGTCAAGTGATGACCCGGCGCCCAGAAGGATGCCGGCCGCATCGCCGGGATGAGATGATTGCCCGGCCTCTCTGCGAATGCTTACGAGGGTCATCAGGTCACCCTCGCCGGGACCGACCCGCCTTGTCATAAGATGAATTGTACGAAGCGGCTGATTGGCTGTACAGACAAGCCTGCCGGCACTGATCTCCCAGTCGGCCAGCCTGTTGGCCCACAGGTCAGGCCCTGCCCAACGGCTGTCAGGATATTTCTCCCAAGCCGATGAGTAGCCATTGCCGGAAAAACGGGTACAGGAGATGAGAAGAAGGATGAGTGCCACTGCTGCCAGCAGTTTTGCGATGGTTCTGCTGTTTTTTGTCATGAAGATGACTATTTGATGGTTATTTCCGCAAGGATATCATCTTTCATCACATTCTGGCCGGACCTGACACCGATCTTTACTATGGTTCCGCTGACTACCGACTGGATTTCGTTCTGCATCTTCATGGCTTCGAGTATCACAAGAGCTTCGCCACGCATCACCTCAGCGCCTTCACGGACAAGCACATCAATTATCCTTCCGGGCATGGGCGACTTAACAACCAGGGCGGTGCTTTTGTCCCTGGCAGTCCCGAGGACCTTCTTTCTCTCCATCGAGACCGGAGTCTCAACTGTAAACGTATGACTGATGTCATTGAAGAGTATCTCATACCTGTTCTGCTTCGTACGTACTATCTCCACGGGGTAACGCCTGTTCTTCCAGAGCACGTGTACTCCGTATTTTTCATCTTCGCGCAGTTCAACACTGTAATTCCGCCCGTTGACTCTGATCACGTTTTTCAGTGGCAGTGTAAAGGCAAACTTCCGGCCCTCATTAGATAAGGCATACAGTTTCTTTATTGCTGGCTTCCGGGGTGTCATCTTTATGTTTTATGGCCTGGTATGTATCCTGTTTTACTGTTCTGTTACACCTTCTCCCTGTTAGAACTGAGTCAGCCTTTTCCTGAGCAGCCAGGGTGTCAGTTCCCTGCCCTGGTCGAAGCTGATACCGGGTTTGCCGGAAGAGAGGTTCTCCTCCGTAAAGAGCTTGGTGGCTATCCAGGCTGCGATAGTCTCCTCATACTCACTGCTGAAGTGGTACCTCTCAAGGTCCTTTTCTATAAAGGCTGTGGTGAAGGTTCCATCCTGGAATGTGTGATGGCGCATCAGCATACGAAAGAAGGGGAGGGTTGTCTTGGTACCCTTGATCCATACCTTGTCAAGCGCCTGTTTCATGTTGATTATTGCCTCATGCCGGTCATTTCCCGTGACGATCAGTTTGGCAATCATGGAGTCATATGATGCCACAATGGATGACCCCGGCCGTACGCCTGTATCGATCCTGACGTGTGCCCCTTCCGGGAGACTCAGCTTTTCAATCCTTCCCGGGGCAGGGGCAAAGCCTGCCTGTACATCCTCGGCATTGATGCGGCACTCAATGGCCCATCCGGCAAGCTTTACATCTTCCTGCCTGATAGTCAGCGCTTCGCCGGAGGCAATTCGTATCTGCTGTTCAATAAGATCGATGCCGGTGATCATTTCAGTTACCGGGTGTTCCACCTGGATACGCGTATTCATCTCCATAAAGTAGAAATTACGGTCTGAATCAAGCAGGAATTCGACGGTACCGGCTGAATAATAGCCTACTGCCCGGGCAATTCTTACGGCTGTTTCACCCATCTGTGCTCTCAGCTCCTCATTGAGTGCCGGGGAGGGTGCCTCCTCAAGGAGCTTCTGGTGTTTGCGTTGTATGGAGCACTCTCTCTCACCAAGATGGATAATGTTTCCATGAGTGTCACCCAGTATCTGGAACTCAATGTGTTTGGGATTTTCTATATATTTTTCAATGAAGACGCTGGGGTCATTGAAAGCCTTTTCGGCTTCCCGGCTGGCAAGGATAAACATCTTCTCCATCTCAGACTCCATTCTGACGATACGCATACCGCGTCCGCCTCCCCCGGAGGCTGCCTTGATGATGACAGGGTAGCCTATCCTGGCTGCCTGCCTTGCAGCTTCGTCTTCATTAGCAACGTTGCCGGCTGAGCCCATGGCCATGGGTATTTTGTGTTTCATGGCAATCTGCCGTGCCACGGGCTTGTTTCCCATCTTATAAATGGCATCAGGGGAGGGGCCGATGAATATAATTTTATTGTCGCGACATCTCTCGGCGAAGTATGCGTTTTCAGCCAGGAATCCGTAACCCGGGTGAACCGCGTCGCACCTGTTCTTCAGGGCGATGGCGATCAGTTTCTCAACATCGAGGAAGACGGGTATCTCAGCCAGTTCATCATCCTCATCATGGATGATGTCTGCAAGGGAGAGATACATCGCATCTGGTTCGACGGCAGTGCGGACAGCGACAGTCCCGATGCCCATTTTGCGGGCGGTACGTATTACCCGGACCGCGATCTCTCCACGGTTAGCGATTAATATACGGGTGATTTTATCCATTTACAATTCTTTATGCCCTGCGGGCAATTCCACTATTGCCTAAAGCGGCATATTCCCATGTTTTCTGGATGGTACCTTTATGCTCTTGTTGCTAAGTGCCGAGAATGCTGAGAGTACCTTTTCACGGGTAAGGGCGGGATCAATGACCTCATCAATAAATCCTTTCTCATCCGCAATGAACGGATTGGCAACCTTCTCACGGTATTTCCTGACCAGTTCTTTCTTCAGCGTCACCGGATCCTTCGCTTCGGCCAGCTCACGGCGGTAGAGTATTGCCACAGCTCCGTCAGGTCCCATCACTGCAATCTCTGCTGAAGGCCATGCGTAGTTGAAGTCGCCTCCCATACCCTTGCTGTTCATCACTATGTATGCACCACCGTAAGCCTTGCGCAATATCACTGTTATCCGGGGTACTGTGGCTTCCGCATAAGCAAAGAGCATCTTGGCACCATGTCTGATGATACCGGAATGCTCCTGGTCTTTTCCCGGAAGAAATCCCGGCACATCCTCCAGGGTGAGTATCGGAATGTTGAATGCATCGCAGAATCTGATGAAACGGGCACCCTTGGTGGAAGAATCTATATCGAGCACTCCTGCAAGCACCTTCGGCTGGTTTGCAACAATGCCGACAGTTCTTCCCTCCAGGCGGCCGAAACCGGTCACCAGGCTGGCCGCGAAAAGCTCAGAGGTTTCGAAAAAGGTGTTACGGTCAACTATCAGGTTGATTATATCACGGACATCATAAGCCTTATTAGGGTCATCAGGAACAATATCGCGAAGCTTCGGGTTTATTCCGGGTGTTTCATCAGCATATGTGGCAACCGGGGGATTCTCCAGGTTGTTAGACGGGAGGTAGGAGAGGAACTTCCTTACCGCGATTATGGTATTCTCCTCATCTTCATATATCATGTTCGCCACACCGCTCTTCCTCGCGTGCACCTCGGCTCCGCCAAGTTCCTCGCTGCTTATCTCCTCGTTGAGCACCTCCCTGACCACGTTTGGCCCCGTTACGAACATATAACTTGTGTTGCTTGTCATGAACACCCAGTCAGTCAGGGCAGGGGCATATACAGCACCTCCCGCTGCCGGTCCCATAATGACCGATATCTGGGGGATGATTCCTGATGACTGTATAATATTGTTGAAGATAACTCCGTAACCGTTCAGGCTCGCAATACCCTCCTGAATCCTGGCCCCTCCGGAGTCATTGATACCGATGAATGGTGCTCCCATCTTCAGTGCCATCTCCTGAACCTTGGCTATCTTGCGGGCGTGGACAATGCCCAGTGAGCCACCCATGATGGTGAAATCCTGCGCGAAGGCAAATACCAGTCTGCCGTCAATCTTTCCGTGGCCTGTTACCACTCCGTCACCGTAGGAGAGCTCAATCCTGCCGAATTCAACCCCCTGGTCAGAAGGGGTGACGTAGGCGTCTATCTCCTCGAAGGTGCCTTCGTCAAACAGAAGTGCTATACGCTCATGTGCAGTAAGTTTCCCCTTTGAGTGCTGCTTCTTTATTCGCTCGGCGCTGTACTGCTTCTTCAGCGCCTCCTCCCTCTCAATAAATGACCTGAAATACTTCCCGTTTATTTCCATGGATTAATATTTGGCAAAAAGTGACTCTCATACCGTGTGAACGGCATGACAAAAGTCATTAATTTGCCCCTTTTATGCAAATCTATTTTCGAACGAAAACAGATATCAGGCCATTAATGTTTATAAGACAGGCAGATAAAAGTGGAACAGAAAATTATTTCACATACGGTTTTATGGCGTCAGCCCAGGTTTTGTAAGCCTTGTATGTGAGATGAAGCCCGTCAACGCTGAAGCTTCGTGGCAGGTAATTCTCTGAGTCGGCCATGAGGCTGAAGAGGTCTATGTAAGTATTACCATATTCTGCCGCCAGCTCTTTAAGTTTACCATTGAGCTCCATTATCTGAGGTGTTTTGTTGGTGTGGTTTTTTGCCATCCCTGTGGCGGGATTCACAGGCAGGACGCTCTGGACGTACACTCTTGTACGGGGTGACTCGGTTCTGATCCTGTCGAGGATTTTCCTGTAGTTGACAATAACCTCGTCAGGAGTCATGCCACGCGAGAGGTCATTGACCCCGATCATTATGAACAGTTTCTTTGGCTGGAGTTTCGTGACAGCGTCAAGCCGGAGGAGTATTCCTTCTGTGATATCGGCACTGATGCCCCGGTTCAGGCACTTCTTGTTGCCGAGCAGCTCGAACCACTCGGCTCCGTCGGTAATACTGTTCCCGAGGAATATTATCTCGTTCCTGATATCAGGCAGATGGTCATACATATCTTTGCTGTGCCACCAGTAAGCTGCGAATCTGGAGCTGTCTGTCACGGCTGTCTGTGCCTGGGAACTGGCAGAAAGTGTCAGGCCAAAAACGGCAATTAACAGGAGGATGATCTTATTCATTTTGTTATGTTTTTGATTATCTGAACCATATTCTCGTATTGTGCCTCCATATCGCGAAGGAGTGTGAGCTGGACTCTGACACGCTGCAGGTTATGAAGGGGATGTCTGATCTTGTAGTAGTTGTCACCGTCAATAAAGTCAGTCAGGAACCGCGTGGCCATAATGTATGTAAGCAGCTTTGGTGCGAAGGGGAGATATTCGATCTCAGTGGCATTCAGCGTATTCCTTGTCTCTGACAGGAAGCCTTCGGCGTATGCCCGGTAGATATCAATATCAATAGAGACGGCTGACAGGTCTTCTGCATCTTCCTCGGTCCTGTTGGCGGCAGTACGAATAGCATCTCCGAAGTCATAATGAACATAACCCGGCATCACCGTATCAAGATCGATTATCAGCAGTGCCCTGTCATTTCTGTCGAAGAGGATATTGTTGAACTTGGTATCATTGTGGGTTACCCTGAGAGGAATCTTTCCGGCAGCGCCCAGCCGGATGATAGTCTTCATCTCATCCTCGCGGCTGATAATCTCCTCTATCTCCTTCCTGACCGATTCCACCCTGCCGGCGGGATCTTTACCGATAACTTGATGGAAGGTCCTGAGGCGCGTGGCTATATTATGAAAGTCCGGGATTGTCTCATGTAGAGGTTTCCCGGGCAGGCTGGCCAGTAAAGCCTGGAATCTTCCGATGATTCTTCCCCCCTCAAAAGCCTTGTGGGCAGAGTCAACCTTTTCATATGATTTGTGGTCGGCGATGAAGATGAACATTCTCCAGTAACGTCCATCTGCGTCAGTGATGAAAGACCTTCCTGTCTCTCTGTCAGGGACAAGGGTAAGGCATTCCCGTTTGGGGTCACTACCGGGAATGGCTGCAATTTTGTTCCTCAGGTGGCCGGTGACCCTCTCCATGTTCTCCTGGAGGCTGGGGATGTCACGGAAGACGTTGCTGTTCAGCCGTTGCAGGATGTAGTCGTCATACTCCTCTTCAGCTGTAATGATTCGGAAGGTGTCATGTATATGACCCGGGCCGAATGACTTCCCTTCAAGGAATGTGCCTTCCGCAGCAAAACAGCTGAAGATTTTTTTCAGATCCGCCTCCATGTCCTGTTTTTACCTTCCTTTGAGCCTGTACCCGTGGAGAGAGTAGTAGAGGAGGATAAGATAGCAGGGAAGGCATACCCAGTAAGCGGCCTGAGTGCTGAACTTGTCTGCCATCTTTCCGTAGATGAGGGGTATGATTGCGCCTCCTACCACGGCCATTACCAGCAGCGCAGATGCAGTCTTGGTGAACCTGCCCACGCCGTTGAGAGCCAGCGGCCACATAGACGGCCAGATAAGTGCGTTGGCCAGCCCGAGCAGTGCTACAAAGAGCACTGTAACCGGGATGGTAAGAGTCACAGCCTGGAAGGTGACAAGGTCCCTGAAGGGCATAGTGATCTGCTGTCCTGAGGGGGAGAGAACAGCGCCGAAGGTGAAGATGATCCCTAGAATGGCGGATATGCGCAGGGCATTGACCTGGGAGAGCATTCTGGGTATGAAAATGATACCGCAGATATACCCGATGATCATTCCCAGCATGGTGAGTGAGGTAAAGTATTTTGCTGAGGACATGTCAATCTGCAGTGACTGTCCGTACCGTATGATGGTGTCACCTGCGATGACTTCAACACCGACATAGAAGAAGAGGGCAATGGCGCCGACTATCATATGCGGGAAGTGCCAGATGCTGGTTTTATTGAGGTTGGTTTCCCCCACGGAGGGTTCTTCCGCGTCGGTATCCACCTCGGGGAGGTGGGCGAAGCGAAGGAGGAGCCCCAGTGCCACAAGGATGACGGCCATGATTATGTAGGGGTTGATGACCCGGGTGGCAAGCTGATCAAGGATGTCTGCGCGCATGACGGCGTCAGTGGCTTCTGCAAGCTGCCGGTCAAGCAGGTGTGAATCCTTTAAAATATGTGCTCCCAGGATGATAGGGGCTATTGCACCGGCGAACTTGTTGGCGATCCCCATCATACTGATTCGCTTGGCAGCGCTCTCGCGGGGGCCGATGATAGTCACATACGGATTTGAGGCTGTCTGCAACAAAGCCATTCCGGTACCCTGGACGAAGAGGCCCAGAAGGAAAATGGCATAATTTCGCGCAAGCGCAGCGGGAATGAATATCAGTGCTCCTACGGCCATGATCCAGAGGCCTATAGACATGCCGTTCTTGAAACCTGTCTTTTTAAGAACCGCCGAGGAGGGCAGTGACATCACAAAGTAAGATATGTAGAAGGCTGTGGTGACAAAATAAGCCTGGAAATCAGTCAGCTCACAGGCCGTCCGCAGAAACGGAATGAGTATCCCGTTGAGCCATGTTATAAACCCGAAGATGAAAAAGAAGATGGCAATTACCGTCATGCCAACGATGTAATTCTTGCGGCTCATCGGTGCCGCTGTTGCACCTGTCGTCATCTTGTTTGTAGTATGATATGGTTGTGGTTAGAGTTTTGCCGCCATAGCGTAATATGCGACGGCACGGCATCAAAACTACTCTTTTTGGAATTAAACTGCAATATCACTGATCATTTATCATAGTTTCACCCGGTATAAGAGTGCCTTGGCCTGCAGGCAGTTTCATTGAGTAACAAAAATGTAACAGCTTGTCTGCATTGATGGCCACTCTCAGTATTTACAATCTGACTTCGAAGTGTTAATTTTGCACCAGATAACAGAATGATGAAAAACAGTGAAATTATTGAAAGGATAAAGAGCAAGAAAGCCTTTATCAGTGACATGGACGGTGTGATCTACCATGGCAACAAACTGCTTCCGGGCGTTCCGGAATTTGTGGAGTGGCTGAAAAAGGAGGGGAAAAAGTTTCTTTTCCTGACCAACAGCAGTGAAAGGACCCCCAAGGAGCTTCAGGAAAAGATGTTCAGGCTCGGAATTGATCTTGACGAGAATGTTTTCTATACCAGTGCACTGGCCACAGCTCAGTTCCTGGCCACACAGAAACCGGGAGGGACGGCTTACATAGTAGGTGAGGCCGGCCTGATAAACGCAATGTACAATGCCGGATATACAATGAACAACTACGATCCTGACTATGTGGTTGTGGGAGATACCAGGAGCTACAGCTTCGAAAAGATAGAGCAGGCTGTGAACCTGGTACTGAAGGGAGCCAAGCTGATTGGCACCAATCCGGACCTGACAGGCCCCGTGGAGAACGGTATTATACCGGCCACCAAGGCTCTTATCTCACCGATAGAGCTGTCGACGGGCAGACAGGCCTATTTCGTGGGCAAACCAAACCCGCTGATGATGAGGATAGCACTGAAGAAAATAGGTTGCTCAAATGAGGAGACGATTATCATAGGTGACAGGATGGATACGGACATATTAGCCGGCATAGAGTCAGAAATTGACACCCTTCTGGTGCTGACCGGCATATCAACCATCAAGACAGCTGACAAATTTGCCTACAGGCCTTCTTACATACTCGAGGGAGTGGCTGATCTGGTTCAGTAAATGGTTCCTCCCGAGTATCCTGAGCGTTCTCTCGATTTGTAACCAAGGTATCCGCCGTGGTGCCTCTTGGCGTACTCGGCGGCGGTGAAACCTATCTTTTCCATCATCAGGGCCACCAGAACATCACCGATTACCGTCATGACAGTTGTGGATGTTGTTGGTGTCAGCCCCAGCGGGCACACCTCGGGGGGACCGCCTGTGAAAAGGCCCACAGTAGCCTGTTCCCATAACGGAGAGGCATTGTTGCCGGATATTACTACCACCGGCATGTTGGGGAAGAGGTTATCCTTCAGTTCAAGGAGCTCGAGGATCTCCCGGGTTCGTCCTGAATTCGAAATAACGAGCATCAGATCATTTTCCTGCAGCACACCAAGGTCTCCATGCTGGGCTTCACTGGGGTGCAGGAAGACTGAAGGTGTTCCGGTGGAACTGAATGTAGTGGCAATGTCATGGGCAATCTGTCCCGCCTTGCCCATACCGCTGGTCACAAGTTTGCCCTTGAGAAGGTGCACATGTTTAAATATCAGTTCAATTACATGGCTGTAACTCTCCGTGACAGGAATTTTCCTGACAGCATCAGCCTCCTGGTCAAGGATCTGTCTGACTCTGGTTTGCATGATTTCAGAATATGAGCCCAAAGATATTTATTTTAAATTTATGTAGTACCGGCTTATAACTTCCCCGGGAGTAAACGGCTGACGGATGCCTTTGATGGTTTTCGTTATGGCAGTTTGTTTTTATGTACTGCATAATAATATTATGTCATATGTTACTATACAATTGAATCTGAGTGCTTATTTTTATGCATAATTTAAGTCCGGAGTATTGTCAGGTAGTACGTATGTTTAGATTATTAGTATGAACCGACCCCAAAACTAACTTTGTTAATTTTCATTACATATGAAAAAATATCCTATCCTTCTCGTTCTCCTGATCACTCTGTCCGCCACAAAAGCTCAGACACCTTTAAGGGTGTATTACAAATCCATCATAAACGGCAAAGAAATTCAAGGCGTATCCCAGCCGGTGATTGAGAGCAATGGTGTGACAGTCTTGATCTCTTCCACCCAGGGGCAGAATGAAAAAGCGCAGATGCCCTCCCCGCAACAATCGTCATTTATCGACCTTGCAGGCATGCGTTACGTACAGATGGCTGACATGCCTGACGGCTCGCGAATCAGTACGGAGACTCCGTTCAGTGAGCTGCCTGTTGCAGAGCTGAGCAACGATTCCGAAGTCATTGCGGGCTACAGGTGCATAAGGGCAAGGATCATCTACTTCTCGAATACAATCGACATCTGGTATACATCCGAAGCAGGTGTGGCAGGAACACCGGTGCCTTCCTATGGTGTCCCGGAGGGTCTCGTGCTTAGGATCGTGCGGAACGGGAATAACATTACCGAGGCTGACAGGGTGGAGGTGATCAAGAGGAAGGATATGAACATCGCTATGCCGGAAAATTTAGGACGGAGCGTTGACAGGATGACCTTCGAGCATCTTCTGCGCGAGGCTTTCGTTACGACAGTAACCGTCTTTGACAATGATGTAATCAACTGGGAAGGGGAGGTGACGAATCAGGCTTTTGGTATGAAAGACACACTCTATCGCTTCGCAGGGGGAACTGTGATACTGAAAAAGGTGACCCTGCCACAGGTACACGACAGCTACAGCCTCTTCGCCGAGGTGACGGAGTACTCAGCCGGCGATGCGTATGACAGGACAGGTACCGTTTTTGTGATTCCGCAGGGAGATCCTGTTACCTTCCTTGATGGAATGACAAAGGGCCACATGGTGCTTCCGGCCTATTCTGACAGGCATGGCAAACAGTATACCGGAGTGGCGGCAACTGAAGATTACAGACCGCCGGTAGAACTGGTGCGATTCTTTACCCCGTTCGGTGTCAGAGGCTTCAATGACAGACGCACAGTACCGGGACTTACATGGCAGGATTCATCTTTCTACAAGCAGGAGATCACCCGTTATCTGCCATTGCTGCGCGGCGAAGTCTGGATTGGCGCTTTCATTGGAAATTATGACAGGGGAGGGCACAGGCTCTCACTAAGGCTGAAATACTATCCCGATACCCGCGACCAGGTACCTCCGGAGGCGCCTGGTAAGTGGCTCAGCTCCGTCTTCAACACGCTGCCGATACTTGAAATGGCAGGGCAACAGTACGGTACTATGTTCGATGGAGACACCCTTTCAGTAAGCGTTGATATCCCCGAAGGACTCAGATCACTGCAGATGGTGTTCATTACCACCGGCCACGGCGGATGGGGAGGCGGAGATGAATTCAATCCGAAACTGAATGAGTTGCTGGTTGACGGCCGTCGGGTCTGGTCTTATGTTCCCTGGAGAAGCGACTGCGGGACGTACCGTAATTTCAACCCGGCATCCGGCAATTTCTGGAACGGACTTTCATCATCTGATTATTCAAGATCAGGCTGGTGCCCGGGATCGGCATCTGAACCACTGATCATACCACTTGATGGTCTGTCTGCGGGCAGGCATACATTCAGCGTCACCGTCCCACTGGGCAAACCGGAGGGAGGTAGCTTCTCGCACTGGAATATAAGCGGGGTGCTGTCTGGTGAGCAGGAATGACCCTCAGGAAGAATGGCGCTTTTCGCTCTGCGGGGTCCTGCTCTGAATATTTTAAGAAATAAAGAGCGACCCAATCGTCACGCAGACAGAACGGCTTCAGTATGTACGTGTCATGGTCACGGGGATAACTACAATGAAATCAGCCAATCCCTTGTTTTCATTCTCAAGGTCAGCGATATCATCCTGAAGCACGGTGGTAATGGTGGCAATCTTTATCCCGGGCCTGTAAAGTTTCAGGTGGTGGATAATTCCAAGATAATTGTCAGAGTGGTATGCTCCGTTATAATGGATTAAGATCTTCCCTGACGGCAGGTTTTGTGAAATAAAGTGAGCCATGGTGGCATCCTTGATTGCCTGAGCCTTCGGGAGATTCTGGTTCGGTTTGGCACCCATCCCGGGCATGCCGTGCATTGACAGCATGTCCTTGTAACATTTCAGCTCAGGGTCATAGGAGACCGGTAATGGCGCCAGGTACTTCTTCGCTTCAGTTGTAAGTGAGTCGAGCTCCTCAAATCCGCCACGTGATACCATTGAGGCATACCGGCGTGGTACGTTGGTTGCAATGAATGAAAGGCTGTTTTTCCTGGCAAATTCAACCAGCGGCCTGTAATCGGTTTTGTAGTTCTTCCAGAGCTTAACCTCAGCCTCGAACTTATCGGCTTCATATTCATAACCCAGGTATTCATTCATTAACAACTGGTTGTCAGCCTCAAACATCTCTGCGCCTAAGATCAGTCTCTCTCCTGCAAGTTTGTAAAGATCTGCAGTGATCTCATATTCAAGCCAGTGGGCAATAGGGTTGTCATGCAGCTCCCCGAAAAAGACGACGTCCGCCGAGCTTATCTTCTCGATCATCTTTTCATATTTAACATTCTTTCCCTCACGATCATACAGGTTATATGCAGGTTTGTCTGACCTGAAAGAAAGGATGAGGATGGAAACCAGGGTTATGGTGATGGCGGTTCTGTTCATTGTTGTGGCTCGTGAGGATTGATAATTAAGTTTTTTTAGCACTTGGAAACAAATTAAACGATTATTTCCGGATTGATTTGGAATATCTTTGGGAGTTCAACAATTGTTAAATGAAAAGGTTAATCATTCCCTTTCTTGTTACGGTTTCCATGGTGGCCTGCAACTACAGCGGGCAACAGCCTGACGTGGCATATGAAACGCCGGATACAGATGATATTACGATGGACAACCACCTTCAGAAAGTATTTTCCCTGAGGCGTGAAGCAATACTTGACACGATTGGTGACGGTTTGCTAATGCTCAGGTCAGATTATGGATTTGACGGAGGCAGGCATGAATACAGGGCAGCCGGTAACTTCTGGTACCTGACAGGGTACGGACATCCGGGAGCCATTATGTCTCTCTCAGAACCTGTTTCAGGGAGCTCTTCCGTGACTTATACGCTTTACTCGAGGCAGAGAAGCATCGGCGATATCATATACTCCGGCAACCTGCCAGAGCCTGCTGAGCTGATGATGAGATGGTCTCCTGACACGGTGTTGGATTACAGTGAGGCTGACATGCTCATCGCTGAAGCAGCCAGGGAGGGCAGATACATCTACCTTGATTTCCGTGATCATGATTTCCGTGATCATGTACTGGAGATACTGGGAAGCGGGAAAGCTGCCGGAGAGTTGCTCAAAAATATTAATCCGGCACTGTCAGAGATGCGGGTGAACAAGGATGAATATGAGGTAAGGATGTTGCAGAAAGCAGTTGACATTACCGGCGAGGGACTTAAGGCAGCGATGGCTGCCTGCTCTCCGGGAATGTATGAGTTTGAGATTGAAGCCCTTCTGGAATATGAGTGGCGACGTAACGGTTCCTCAATGCCCGGTTTCGAGTCAATAGTTGGTTCGGGAGAGAATGCCGTTACCCTCCATTATTCTGCAAACAACAGGAAGATGGAGGAGGACGAACTCCTGCTGATGGACGTTGGAGCTGAATACGGGTACTACACAGCAGATATTACGCGTACTGTTCCGGTGAGCGGAAAGTTCACCAGGGAGCAGAGGGATATTTATGACCTGGTACTGCGGGCCCAGAAGGCTGCGATAGGTGAGATGAAGCCGGGAGTACCTCTGACGGCAGCGCACAATATGGCAACCGGTATTATTATTAACGGACTTCGGGACCTGGGTCTGGTTACCGATCCTGACTGCCAGTGGCAGCGCAAATTCTACACTGTCTACCACATCTGCCATTTTCTGGGACTTGATGTGCATGATACCGGGAACCAGGGAATACCGCGGTCGATGATGGATAATTATCTCATAACTGATACAGCAGTGGGAAGACTTCTTGTACCGGGTATGGTACTTACGGTGGAACCTGGCATCTACCTTCGGGCAAACGGACTTGACCAGCTCGATCTGCTTTACGGTAGTGAAGCCGGTGAAGGGGAGATTGCTGACTTCATTGAAAAGGTGCGGCCCGTTTACGAAAAATACAGTAATATAGGCGTCAGGATCGAGGATGATGTGATGATCACCGGCACCGGCAACACTGTATTATCGGCATCCATCCCGAAGGAGCCGGTTGAGATAGAGAGACTTATGAGGTAAATCGTTATTTTTTAGCCCAGGATGTCAAAACGGATTTTACATTGTAATCCTTGGCATACATATAAGCAGTTTTGTCCTGTGAGTCCCTGATCAGCGGATCAGCACCCCTTTCAAGAAGAAGATTTACAACCTGGCAATGCCCTCGTGACGCTGCCGCGAAGAGGGCAGTGGCTCCCCTGGTGGTCTTTATATCTACCAGCGCCCCGCTGTCGAGGAGCAACTGAACGGTTTCCATGCTGCCCTTGAGTGAAGCGAGTATCAGCGCCGAATTGCCGTTCAGGGTCTGATGGTTGACGTCAACTCCACCTCTCAACAGAAGCCTTACTACCCCGGTCTGCCCTTCCTGGGCAGCCAGGATCAGTGCGGTGGATCCGTTCATGTCTGATATATCCGGGTCAGCTCCCTTGCCTAATAGCATCCGGACTATCTCTTCATTACCGTTCTGAGATGCGAGGATCAGTGCAGTGGAACCATGGTTATCCTGCAGGTCTGTATTTGCACCATTTTCAACCAGCAGGCCTGCAATATCAGTATGACCATATTCCGATGCTGCTATCAGAGGTGTTGTACCGTTATCAGGCCGTATATCCGGGTCAGCTCCCTTTCCAAGGAGAGTTTTGACCACCCCGGTGTGCCCGTTCTGAGCTGCGAGGTAAAGTGCCGTGGTGCCGTTGACAGACTGCCGGCTATGATCTGCGCCCCTGTCGAGCAGAATAGTGCATACCTCTGTCGCACCCGTTTCAGCAGCATACATCAACAACGTCACACCCGACTTGTCAGAATAGCCTGGCTCATCAACCTTCCCTGCCAGTTCAAGGGCATGTTTGAATTCCCTTCTCTCAAGAGCTTCAAGAACTTTTTTGGGAGAAACACCTGACTGGCTCCGGACATTTATTGACAAAGCCAGCAATAAAGAAGTGCAGATGGCTGCAGGGACGAATGTTTTCATGATAGTCGGACTAAACTATAGTAAAATTATCATGGAGCCCTGAAAACCGGAAGTCATTTTTGACCTTCAGTGCCAGTGTGTTGACGGACAGATGCTTTTCGGGTGTTTTGTTTAAGTCCGGACAGAACAAAACGGGTTTTGGTCCGTATAAGCCGTTAAGTCAAAATATGGAAAATCAAGGGTATGAAAAAGACCGTTGTGCTTCTTCTCTTTGTGCTGACCTGGGTCGGCGCCTTTTCGCAGACTTATAAGAGCAGGTCTGCAACCATACGGAGGGATGGTTTCGAAATTGACCGGACCGAGAGGTCTATAGTCATCAGCGACAGGGAGATAGTGATTTCCAACTATCTCAACGGGAATACCAGGCCGCTTCTGCTTGAGGTCTACTTTACCGAGGACAAGGAGGACCGTTTTGACGGGGTTTGCAGGCACTATTACTGCAAGACCAGGAATGATGAGACACTGAGTCCCTGCAAGAAGATAGTAGTAATCAGGAAACCTTATTCAATCACTCTTGAGCTATACCTGTCTGACGACAACAAGTATGTACATGACCTGGAGATAAACGGTTAAAGGGCCGTTATGGTGCTTTTCGTAGCAGGTTCATTAATTAAGGGAATATCTTCCGGTCCGGAGGGAAACATTCTCATTAATTGTAAAATCGGAATGGAGCCATATTTGTTCGAGGCTCTCCCTGTCAAAGAGATCATCTACAGTATATTGAAATAATCCACGGTTTTCGGATACCGGAAGTGAATCCCATCTTTCCGTGGCGGGCATCATGACAATGACTGACTCAAGTGCGCTTAAATGAGATTCTTCCCAGATGAACTCTCCCTTTTCGATCTCTTCAAAAGTAAGTGTATGGGCTGTCTGTTCATCCTCCATGAATCCGGGGGCATCAGCAGGACTGAGGTACCAAAAGGTTTTGGCATACAGAATGAAACACTCTGGTGTTGCATTGTAGTTCTTTCCATCCATGATAAAGGAAAACAACCGCTGAGGATCCTCTGACAGATCCTGGCAATCAATCTCGTCCCAGGAACAGTCAAAACAACCATGGTACTCGAATTCATCCCAGGGAACGGAATAGAGCTCAACGGTGAAAGTGTTGACTCTGAGGCTTGTTGCACGGCTGGCCGAATCCCTCAGGGCGAGCCCGGCATCAACGAAGAGATCGATATCTGCAGTGAATTCAAGTGTACAGGTGGTGTCGAATGCTGTGGAGAAGCTTGAGTCAGAAGCAGAGAACATAACAGGGATGTGTGCAGGGCTGCTCATATTGACAGAGATGTTAAAGAAAAGTCCGGTGGCCGTGGTATCTGACATGACATTGACATATAAAAAGCCATCTTCGTTTGTGAACCGGCTTTCGATAGTCCGGCTCATCTCATAAGAGAGCATCCCGTAAGTTACATTTTCCTCTGCATCAGAGAGGTACCGGTTGATCACCGAATCGCAGTCAAAAACTCTTCCCAGGTCATCATCAACCAGTTTTTCAGGGTCTATTTCATAGGCACCCAGGAGAATTGTTTGTGGCGTTCGGGTATTCAGCAGGCTGGCAAGTGTTTTGGTCAGGCCAGTGAACGGCACCCCTTTGGACCGGGTGGTATCAGGGAGCTGATCATTGCCACAGACGGGGCAGGATGACCGGATTATGAAGATCAGAATAAGGAGAGATGTTTTGAACATCCAAAGAGATTTCATTGCAGGGGTAAATCATTGGTATGCTAATGTAAAACAATCATTAATGGTTTCTATTGCGCCGGATAGTATTTAATCTCACGGCTAAATCATCTGACACGTATCGATGTGTGGTCAGATTGAGATAGTTAAACATCTCAAATGAGGTCAGAAAGAGTATTGTAAAAAGTCTGCCTAATTGGATTGAATCCAGTCCTGCCCCGGTTGAATTCCGTTAATTCTCAGGGAATTTTACAGTTTATTATTTTTTCTAAATAATAAATGGTTTAATTTTAAAGTCTTACCCGGTGTGAGCAGGTTGTCAGTCGCAACCGGTTTCATGTTCACGATCCGGAATACTGTAGTAGCAGAGGAGTTTGTGGCGGAGAAAAAGAAAGCCCCCGATGAAGGACGAGGGCGGCCTGAATGTTTTCACAACGGAATAATCCTTATTGTGAATTGCTTTAAGAATGTAGAACAAAGTTAGCAGATAAAACTGAAAACCAAAAAAAATTATGAAAAAGATTCTTGGACTGGACCTGGGCACGAGCAGTATTGGATGGGCTTTAGTCAATGAGGCTGAAAATGATACAGAAAAATCATCAATTATTAAGCTCGGGGTGAGGGTTAATCCTTTAACTGTAGATGAACTTTCAAACTTTGAAAGAGGCAAAAGCATTACCACAACGGCCGAAAGAACTCTGAAACGCAGTATGCGCCGCAATCTTCAGCGCTACAAGCTCCGTCGTGCAAACCTTATCGAGATTCTTAAAGAGAATGGTTTTATTACGGAAGAGGCTGTTTTATCCGAATCTGGTAACTTTTCTACATTCGAGACATATCGTCTCCGTGCAAGAGGTGTGGAAGAAGAGTTGACACTGGTTGAATTATCGCGAGTGTTGTTGATGATAAATAAAAAGAGAGGTTACAAGAGCAGTAGGAAAGCTAAGAGTCAGGAAGAGGGGCAACTTATAGACGGGATGACCATTGCAAAGCAACTGTATGAAGAAAACCTGACTCCGGGGCAACTTTGTCTGCGATTACTGCAATCAGGCAACAAATTTTTACCAGACTTTTACCGCTCGGATCTTCAGACTGAATTTAACAGTATCTGGAATTATCAGAAAAAATATTACCCTGAGATACTGACTGATGAGCTTAAGGAAAAATTGATCAACAAAAATGAGAAGGCAACGTGGGCAATATGCGAAAAACCACTGAATCTGGTTGGTCTTAAACGAGTGTCAAAGGCACGGGACTTAAGGCTGGAAAATTTCAAATGGCGCTCTGATGCGCTCTGCATGAAATTAGATCTCGAGCAAATTGCAGTAGTTCTTCAGAAAATAAACGGACAGATTAGTAACTCAAGTGGCTATCTTGGATCCATAAGCGACCGAAGCAAAGAACTGTATTTCAAGAATCAGACTGTGGGCCAGTACCTGATGGCTCAATTGAAGTCCAATCCAAACATAAGTCTTAGGAACCAGGTCTTTTATCGTAAGGATTACCTGGATGAGTACAATACTATATGGGAGAAGCAGGCACAATATCATTGTGAGCTCACGGAGGATATTAAGCGTGAGATCAGGGATGTCGTCATCTTTTACCAGCGTCGGTTAAAGAGTCAAAAAGGATTAATCAGCTTTTGTGAATTTGAAAGCAAGCAGGTTGAAATCGAATCTTCAGGTAAAAAGAGAGTAATTACCATTGGAAGCAGGGTTATACCCAGGTCTTCACCTTTATTTCAGGAATTTAAAATTTGGCAGAACCTGAATAATCTGGAAGTCTTCCCTAAAGGATATTTATCAAGGAGAAAAGCATCTGCAAGGGTTATCAATGGTCAGGCAGAGGGAGGCGAAAGGAGATCTCTGGATCAGGAGGAGAAGGAAATATTGTTTAAAGAATTGTCAGTCAGAGAAGAACTAAGTAAGTCACAGGCTCTGGCATTGCTTTTCGACAACGACAAGGAACTGGATTTAAATTTTAACAAAATCGATGGAAATAGAACATTTGCAGCATTCTATAAAACCATTAACGAAATTATTGAGATTTCCGGGCATGATAAGATAGACTTCAGCAGACATAATGCTGATGAAATTTCAGCTACTGTAAAATCAATCATATATGTTCTTGGGTGCAATCCTGACATTTTTAGCTTCGATTCCGAAAAGGGGCTGGACCAGCAATCTTCATACAGACTCTGGCATTTACTTTATTCGTACGAGGGAGATAACTCAAATACAGGAATAGAAGGACTAATAGAAAAAATATCGAACTTGACCGGACTACAGAGCGATTACGCCAGGATATTTACGAACATAACCTTTCAGGATGATTATGGCAGTCTTAGTGCAAAGGCTATCCGAAAAATCCTGCCATACCTTAAGTCAGGGAACAAATATGACCTTGCCTGCAGGTACGCCGGGTATCGTCACTCCAAATCATCATTGACCGGTGAGGAAATTGCCGGTAAGGTATTGAAAGACAGGTTAGATATTCTCCCGAAAAACAGTTTGAAAAATCCGGTGGTGGAAAAAATCCTGAACCAGATGACCAATGTGGTAAATGCAATCATTGATGAATATGGAAAACCTGATGAGATCAGGGTGGAGCTGGCAAGAGAACTTAAAAAGAATGCCGAAGAGAGAGACAAATTGTCTAAAATGATTAACGAAGCCACCAGGGTACATGAGGAGATAAAGAAAATTCTTCAGGATGAGTTTGGATTATCCCATGTTAGCCGGAATGATATCATTCGTTATAAGTTGTACAAGGAATTGGAAACTAATTGTTTTAAAACTCTCTATTCAAATACTTTTGTTCCCAGGGAGAAAATATTCAGTAAGGAGTTTGATATAGAACATATAATTCCACAGGCAAGATTATTTGATGACTCCTTTTCTAACAAGACTCTCGAGAAAAAGGATATCAACCTGGAAAAAGGAGACAGAACTGCCTTCGATTTTGTGAAGGAGAAATACGGAGAAAGCGCTCTTCAGGATTTTCTTACCAGAATCGAGAGTATTTATAACCTTAAAGGCATTTCAAAAGCAAAATTCAATAAATTAAAAATGTCTGAGAAGGATATACCCGACGATTTCATTGACAGGGACCTGAGGAATACACAATATATTTCGAGAAAGGCATTGGGAATGTTGGGTGAGATTGTTAGAAGCGTTGTGCCAACAACAGGTTCAATCACTGATCAGTTGCGTGAGGACTGGCAGTTGGTTGATGTCATGAAGGAGTTGAATTGGGAGAAGTATAAAGCCCTTGGGTTGGTGGAATATTTTGAGGACAAGGATGGACGACAAATTGGAAGAATTAAGGATTGGACAAAGCGAAACGATCACAGGCATCATGCAATGGATGCATTGACTATAGCCTTCACAAAACATGTTTTCATACAGTATTTCAATAATGTGAATTCAAGGTATGACAAGGATTCTAATGCTTATGCCATTGAGCAGAAATATTTGTATGACAGAAAGGTAAAGCCGCCTATTCCGGTTGATGAATTCAGGGCTGAAGCCAAAAAGCATCTGGAATCAGTTTTGGTATCAATAAAAACAAAGAATAAAGTTGTAACCCGGAATATTAATGCATCAAAGAATGACGGGGGGATTCATCGTAAGATCCAGCTAACACCCAGGGGACAATTACATCTGGAGACTGTTTTTGGAAGTCACAGGGTACCGGTTGTTAAAGAAGTAAGGGTTGGCGGCACTCTTAATGAAGAAGTAATCCAACTTGTTACCAGGCCTCAGTATCGGGACGCATTATTACAGAGACTTGCTGAAAACAATAATGATCCAAGGAAAGCTTTTACAGGACGAAATAGTCTGGAGAAACAACCTTTGTATCTTGATGAACTTCATACCAAGAAAGTTCCTGAAAAAGTAAAGGTACTTACGTTTGAGCCGGTATATACTATCCGGAAACAAGTTGCTCCTGACCTGAATGTGGACAAGGTTATTGATCCTAAGATCCGTAAGCTCTTACAGGATAGAATTGCTGAATATGGCGATGCAAAAAAAGCATTTTCCAATCTTGAGAAGGATCCTGTCTGGCTTAACAGAGAGAAGGGAATATCAATCAAAAGGGTAGCTGTTTCAGGTATAAATAATGCTCAGGCCCTTCATGAAAAGAGAGACAAGGAGGGTCGGCTTATTTCTGATAGTGAAGGGAAAAATATACCTGTGGATTTTGTCAATACTGGCAACAATCACCATGTCGCAATATACAGGGATGCAAACGGCGAGCTTCAGGAAAATGTAGTGTCATTCTACGAAGCAGTAACGAGGGCAAATCTTGGTCAGCCTGTAATTGACAAGGAATACAGAAGCTCAGAAGGATGGAAGTTTCTGTTCACAATGAAGCAAAACGAATACTTTGTTTTTCCGAATTTTAATACCGGCTTTAATCCTATTGACATAAATCTTCTGGATACAGGAAATTACCACATGATAAGTCCTAATCTGTTCAGGGTCCAGAAAACTACCACTAAAGACTACTTTTTCAGGCATCATCTGGAGACAAACGTGGATAACAATGGTAATCTGAAGGGAGTTACATGGTTACGAGGTGGTTTAGGCCTACTGAATGGGGCAATAAAAGTGAGAGTAAATCATATTGGTCAGATTGTCTCTCTCGGAGAATATTGAGATGATAAAACGCACCTTACATTTTGGCAACCCCTGTTCGCTCCGGAAGAGAGATTTACAGCTTGTCATTGAGTATCCGGAAGAAAGGATCGATCCTGTAACAGTACCCATTGAAGACATCGGGTTGATGGTGTTGGATAATCCTCAGATAATTATAACCAATGCCCTGATCATGTCTTTAAACGAGAATAATATTGCCGTTCTCAGTTGCGATACCTCCCATCTGCCGTTTGGACTGATGCTTCCCATGTACTCACATCACGCTTTTACAGAGAAACTTGGAGATCAGATCGAGGCTTCGCTGCCATTGAAAAAAAACTTGTGGCAGCAAACGGTTATCGCCAAGATTTCAAACCAGGCAGCCTTGCTGAAGGCTAAAGGAATGAGTACGGACAAAATAGACTATTTCATTCGCCAGGTTAAAAGTGATGACAGTACGAATGTGGAAGGACGAGCTGCAGCACATTATTGGGATTGTGTTTTTGGAGACCTCAGCTTTATTCGACATCGTTTTGGAGAACCACCTAATAATATGCTGAACTATGGTTACGCGATCCTCAGGGCAATAATTGCAAGGTCGCTTATCGGATCAGGGCTTTTCCCGACAATTGGTATTCATCACCGAAATAAGTATAATCCGTATTGTCTGGCTGATGATGTCATGGAGCCATATAGACCGTTTGTTGATTCTTTGATTCTGGACTTGCTTGAAAAGATTGAACCTCCTGAAGAGCTTTCACCTGCGATAAAAAAGGAACTGCTGAAAATTCCTGTTCTGGATGTAGTAATAGATGGATCCAGAAGTCCTTTAATGATAGCAACCCAACGAACCACAGCCTCGCTTGCAGGATGTTTTGGCGGTACTCTGAGGAAAATTGTCTATCCTGTCCTGCAGTGAGGTACAACCAATACAGAGTAATGTGGGTTTTTGTTTTTTTTGACCTTCCGACTGACACTAAAAAGGACCGGAAGAACTATGCATTTTTTAGAAAACAATTGCAAAAGGATGGTTTCAGTATGTTGCAGTTCTCAATCTATGTCAGGCATTGTAACAGCAGGGAGAATGCAGATGTCCATATCAAAAGGGTAAGATCCTTTCTTGCGCCGAAGGGTGAAATAATTATATTTTCCCTTACTGACAAACAATTTGGGATGATGGAATTTTTCAGAGGCAGACACCCTGATGCCCGGCCTGGTACGCCACAACAACTAGAAATGTTTTAAAGGATAAAAATTTAAGAGCCGACATACATCGGCTCTTAAATTCCGGGGCTTTTTTTAATCCTGAATACCGGGCTAAGTAGCTGATTTTAATTGGATAATCACCTGCTATGTTGTGTCCGGTATTTCAAAGATACATTCTGAAAGCAATTCACAACTTATAGGTTTCGGGTTCGAGTTCCTGCAAAG